>Ga0268255_10001497_pt1 | contig 13608 bp, 10 predicted proteins | sample AgamicOrMarz_FD_200256 | JGI IMG/M metagenome (GOLD analysis project Ga0268255, IMG submission 200256) | Agave microbial communities from Guanajuato, Mexico - Or.Ma.rz (v2) (version 3) | ecosystem: Host-associated > Plants > Phyllosphere > Phylloplane/Leaf | place: Guanajuato, Mexico...
ATTATCAATCGCCTGCCCACCGTTTTAAAGGGCAGGTGTTTTTCATTCTAGAGTAAAAAAGTACTTATGCTATAATGTTTTATATCTTAACTGACAGCAGAACCTAAACCTCAGGAAGGAGCAGGACAATTGAACGTTCCATTAACTCATAAACGCATTAAAGAAATGTGTGGCACTGTCTCCTTCAAACGAGGAGATTATTTTTATCAAACAAATAAAGTGATATTTCAACAATTTCTCCCTAACCGTTGCCAAGCAACAGTGATTAGCGACGAAGACTTTCAGGTGGCAATCGAAATAGGTCCCAATGATGACCTTCGAACCGAATGCAGCTGCCCGAAACTGGCATCCTTTACGAAGGAGTGTCAGCATATTGCGGCGGTTTTAATATCTATTTATGAACACCAACAGAAAGGGACCATCCCTACGGTGGCTCAAGCAACTAATCAAGAACTGACCGAGGGGTTACTCAATCTCTTTTCGGCTCAGCCAGTCCGATCAAGCGGTCATCAACTGCATTTTGAAAAAAGAAAAGTGCTGGATATCGAGTTTACCTTGAAACCCATTGATATTGGCAAGGGAAGAAATCTATTCACGATTGGAATTACGGTTGAATCAATCAAGGTCCAGAACATTCGTAACTTACTGGAGCAGATCAGATTAGGAAAGACCTGCATACTTTCTAGTTCCTTTACCTTTGACCCAAGTCAGCATTGCTTTCAAAAAGAAAACAATGACGTTCTCGAACAACTCATTCAAGTCATGCGGGATGAAAAGGTTTATATGGATGTGGTGCCTGACACCACTCAAGAACAGCTGCTTTTCATTCCGTCTTCCGTATGGGGACGGCTGCTTTCTTTCCTTCAAAACATACCGAAAGTGCTGGTGGAGTATGATGGACAAACCTATTTGGGATTGCATGTATCAGACGAAGGACTGCCCTTACAGTTTGATTTTACTAAAGCGGAGGGGAACGGCTATCAGCTGAAAGTAAAAAACTTGGGGAGGATGTTTTTCTTAGAACCCTACCATTTCGTTCTATTTGAAGGAAAAATGAAAAAGCTGGAAGAGCAGGACTTTAAACGTCTTTCCGACCTCAAAAAGATGCTCGATGCCTCAGGTACCAGTCAAATTCCGATTCCACAAGCACAAATCCAGTTTTTTCTAGAAAAAGTGGCGCCGGGCTTAAAAAAACTAGGACAGGTTACAATCGCTGAATCAATCACGAAGCAATTGATGTATACACCCTTAGTTGCCAAACTCTATTTGGATCGGCTGAAAAATCGCTTGCTGGCTGGACTTGAATTTCACTATGGAAATTTAATGATTAATCCATTGGAAAATAGAGATCTCCCAGCAGGCGCGGTAGTTATCCGAGATGTAGAAAAGGAAGAGGAAATCCTGCAGATCTTTGAGGATAGCTCGTTTGCCAAAACGGACGGAGGGTATTTTCTCCATCATGAAGAACTGGAGTATGATTTTTTAACTTACGTCGTTCCGAGGCTTCAAAAGCTCGTCCGAATATATGCAACCACTGCTGTACGAAATCGGATTTCCAGAGAGAATTTTCGTCCGCAGGTGAGGGTGAGGATTAAAAAGGAACGAACCAACTGGCTTGAATTCAAATTTGAAATGGACGGCATTCCTGAAAGACACATACACGAAGTTTTGGCGGCTTTAGAGGAAAAAAGGAAATATTATCGTTTACCTAATGGATCACTCCTTTCGCTTCAGACAAGAGAATTCAACGAAATCCAGCGTTTTCTTTACTCACCATTGACAAAAAACAAAGATCTCGCCAGCGGTTTGGATTTACCTATTGAGCAGAGTCTTCAACTCCTTGATACGGTCGAGGTTAGTGATGCGTTCAAGCTAGAGGAATCTTTTCGGCAGTTCCTCGATCACCTTCACCATCCCGGCAAGTTAAAGTTCGATGTGCCAACGAGTTTAGAACCTGTTCTCAAAGAATATCAAAAACAAGGGTTTAAATGGATGAAAACTCTTGCTTTCTATGGATTCGGAGGGATTTTAGCTGATGATATGGGACTCGGAAAAACGGTTCAAAGCATCGCCTATATCTCATCTGTACAATCTGATATCCGTAAAAATATCCAGCCTGTTCTTGTAGTTTGTCCGTCATCGTTGACCTATAACTGGCTGGCTGAAATCAGGAAATTTGCTTCCCAGTTAAAAACGGTTGTGATTGATGGCACAAAAGCAGAGCGGACCAAGCTCCTGACAGAACGGACGGGTGTTGATGTCATGATTATCTCCTATCCGTTACTGCGCCGTGAGATCAACTGGTTTGAGAAGCAAACGTTTCATACGGTGTTTTTCGATGAAGCGCAGGCCTTTAAAAATCCGTTGACCCAAACCGCTCGAGCGGTTAAGAAGCTGGAATCCAATTATCGCTTTGCCCTAACAGGAACACCTGTGGAAAATTCGTTAGAAGAGCTGTGGTCGATTTTTCATGTTGTTTTTCCAGAACTGTTCCTCGGTCTTAAGGAATACAGCAAGCTTACCAGGCAAACCATTGCGCGGAGAATTCGGCCTTTTTTACTGCGAAGATTGAAGGAAGATGTCCTTGCTGAACTTCCTGAAAAAATGGAATCGCTGGAATCGGTCGAACTACTTCCTGAACAAAAGAAATTGTATGCTGCTTATTTGGCGAAATTAAGACACGACACGTTGAAGCACCTCGACAAAGACACAATTCGAAAAAATCGGATCAGAATATTAGCAGGTTTGACGCGGCTGAGGCAGATTTGCTGTCATCCAGGCTTATTTGTCGATAATTATCAAGGAAATTCGGCGAAATTCGAACAACTCTTGAAAATCGTCGAAGAATCAAGGATCTCTGGTCGAAGGGTGTTAATCTTTTCACAGTTTACGAAAATGTTGGAACTCATCGGGCGAGCGTTAACGGTGCAAGGGATGCCTTTCTTTTATCTGGATGGACAGACTCCATCAGAAGAACGAGTCGAGATCTGCGAACGCTTTAATCAAGGTGAGCGGGATTTGTTCCTTATTTCGTTAAAAGCAGGAGGGACCGGCCTTAATTTAATGAGTGCGGATACAGTCATTTTATATGACACATGGTGGAATCCTGCTGTGGAGGAACAAGCCGCTGACCGTGCTCACCGGATGGGACAGAAAAATGTCGTTCAGGTTATTAAGCTGGTGGCCCGAGGGACAATTGAGGAGAAAATGAATGAACTGCAAGATAAGAAGAGACACCTCATCGAAGAAATTATTGATTCGGACGAGAAAGTCATGTCTGCCCTTACCGAGGAAGATATTAGGGAGATTTTGATGATATAAAAAAAGGAGCTGCAGAGCAACTCCTTTTTTGTTTATGCCCCAAGGACATTCAATGATTGGCGCAGACCTTCTAAAGCAAATCGCCGGATAAATTGAAAGGCAAATAATGCGATAATCGGTGAAAAATCAATAGGACCAAGAGGTGGGATAAACCTTCTAAACAATCCTAAATAAGGTTCGACAAGCTTGGCAACCCAGCCTCCAAGCTTTGATGCTTGAAACTGAGGAAACCAGGAACCAAAGATAGATATTAAAATTAACCAATAATAAATCTCAAATACATACTGACCAATTAAAAATATAGTAGAGCCCAATATAGATCTTCCGTTCTATAATAATTTTTTTAAATCTTTTAATCATCCTACCTATATACACTTATACGATTTAGTTTAAATAAAGTTTCAAAAATTATCACGTTGATTTTTTAAAAGAAACTAATTTTGTCGAAGCGGGTTAAGAACCTCTGGTATAAAATCAGCATAGCTATCAATATGAAAATCCGCTTCAATGTTTCGATTTTGAAAAGCACACGTTTTAATATTTAATTTACGGGCCGGAATTAAATCTAAATCTCGGTCACCGACAACCAAATCGATATGGTAACTTTTTAAAACATATTCATAGGAAGAACTGTGTGGTTTCCTTGTAAATCCTTGTTCTTCAACAGAAACAATGTCTTTAAAATAGGGAGCTAATTGATATTTTTCAAGCAAAAATACGGTGGATTCCTTATCACGATGTGTAACAATAATATTGTTATCAACAGAAGATAAAGCTTCCTCTAAGTGCTCAAATGGCTGGCTTTCCGTCTTTGAATAATAGTTATGTAAGGTTTGATACTCAAGTCGCTGCTTCTCATCGATTCCATAATGTTTAAAGGCTGTTTTGGAATCAATTTTAAGCCACTTCAGCACTTCCTCGCGGTCCAAGTCTTGTTGGCTTAAGTTGATGAATCCAGAGACAAGTGCTGGATAGGTATCAAACAGGGTTCCGTCGAAATCCCATAGTACGTTAATATGAATCCCTCTTTTCAGTAACGTTTTGATTTTTCTTTTAAGAGAGTACCATAAGATGAAAATAAAGAAAAATCATTAGGCGCATTGGAGGGGGAAAATTTGTTATACTTTACCTTAGGAATGCAAATGTTAATAGATAGAAATGAGGGATAACAATGCCATTTGATCGTTCAACACTTGGATTACCATATTTTAGCTTAGAGGCAGCAGCCGTTGACAAAAGTCCAAGTGAATTGGTCATTACTGACGAAACGAAAGAAAACTATTACATTGTCTCTCGGGAAGTATACGAGGACGGCCCGCAACAACTTGGGTATATAATTGTTGTAGAAGAAGGAGAGTAGAGCTACTCTCTTTTTTTCATGGATTCTTTATTAACTTAATGGGAAGACCAGTCGTTTAACCACTTGTAATATCTTCCTTCTATATATGTAACTCCAATTTAGTAACCTTTATTATTAAAATAGTAACATTAAGCAGGAAAAGCAGGAATGAAAGAGTATACATTAATACAGAGGTCTGTAATTTGTTCTTTTTACCAATAATGGTTTTAAAATCATCAATTTTAACTAAAAGGAGTGGAAAAATGAGCTATCAACAAAAAACAAAAGAGACGGATAACAGTGTGATTGAGTTTATTGAAAACGTCGACAACCCGAAAAAGCGCGAGGATGCGTATAAATTAATAGATATTTTTACAGAAACAACAGGATATGAGGCAAAGATGTGGGGTCCAAGTATTATTGGTTTCGGATCCTATCATTATAAATATGAATCCGGTCACGAAGGAGATGCTCCTTTAGTTGGCTTTTCGCCGCGCAAAGCAAAAATTAGTTTGTATTTTGCTCCGGGAGAGACTAAGCGTGAGGAATTGCTCAAGAACTTTGGGAAACATACGACTGGAAAAGGGTGTGTGTATATCAATAAAGTAGTTGATATCGATGTCGATGTCTTAAAAGAACTTATTACCGAATCGGTCGAATTTTTGCAAAAAACCTATCCAAATTCGTAAAAGACAGATTATTCGTGGCGGCTGAATTTCACGTTGATCATATGAAAAATAGGAAAGCATTGCTTATTAAACATCCTGATTTCAGATATATTTTTATAGACGAGGTATGAATAAGTTTAAACATGCGCTTCCCACCAATGAAGTGGAAAGCGAGTGTTCATTCTAATTCTACCCAACAAAATTGGCCAATTCCTCTGTAAACTTTTTCTGCTCTTCCCAGAACAATCCGTGACCGCTATGTTCAAACCAAACCAGCTTTGATGTCATTATTCCTTGGTGCAGGACGGAAGCCAGCGGTGGCAAACAAATTTGATCATGTTTCCCATGCAGAATTAATGTTGGTACTTGAATTCTCTTGATATCAGCGAATAAGATTTCATCTCGTAAGGAAGCAAGCAAACCTGCTGTGGAATGACCTGCAGCTTCAAGGCCTAATTGAAAGAACCAGTCTGAAAAAGGTTTAGTGATGGCTTGATAAAAGAACATGTTTGAGAAGTCAGCAAGCATTTCTGGACGATCGTTATAAATCTGCCCAAGTAGGGCATTGACCGCCTCTTCCTCTAACCCAAAAGGGAAACCGGGCCGCTTAATAAAACTAGGAGCCGCTGCACCAAAAAGAGCCAATTTCGAAACACCATAGCCATTATGGCGTCCCATATACCTGATAACAATCGCTCCACCGACAGAATGTCCAGCCAGCGTGAAATTCTGTAAACGAAGTGCTTTAACAATTTGGCGAATATCGTCGGCAAGCCTGTCGTAGGAATACCCTTCCCATGGTTTATCCGACTTGCCAAATCCCCTAAGATCTATCCCTATACACCGATACCCCATAGCAGGAAGGACATTAAACTGATATTCAAATAATTTATGATTAGCCGGCCAGCCATGAACAAAGAGGATGGTCTTAATACTTTTTGGATTAATGTCTTCTACATAAATATTCACTCCAGTCGCAACTTTTACATAATACCCCATTTCTATCCCTCCCTTATAACTAGGCTATTCATTGATAGCTAGGCTAATACTTCGTGAACATTTTAGTACAACTTTTAAATCTTCACTTTTTCATCTTTAAATAGTTTACAATGAACAATGGAGGAGAATGGATGGCACTCTCCTTTATTAAAAAATATATTTATGTGAAATTATGAACAAACTAACTTTCATTCATCTGAGAATTTTTGGATAAAAATCATTTACTGGAGCTGGTTTCTACAATGGATAAAAAGAAAGTTGTCATTATCGGTGGAGGGATTACGGGGTTAGCGACCGCTTATTACCTGCAAAAAGAAATCAAGGAGCAAGCATTGCCGCTTGAAGTTAAACTATTTGAAGCGAGTGACCGATTTGGCGGTGTGATCCAGACTGCAAAAAAGGACGGCTTTATTATTGAAAAAGGTCCCGATTCCATTTTGGCCCGAAAAGCGAGTGCGCTTAAACTGATTAAAGAAGTCGGTCTTGAGGACAAAGTGGTCTCTAATACAGCTGGGAAATCTTATATTTACGCTCGTGGAAAGATCCACTCGATGCCCGAGGGGGCTTTTATGGGGATTCCAACTCAGGTGACTCCATTTGCGCTCTCGGGACTATTTTCTCCACTAGGAAAACTACGGGCTGCTGGTGATTTTATTTTACCAAGAGGAAAAGAAAAATCAGATCAGTCGCTTGGTGAGTTTTTCCGCAGAAGGCTTGGCGATGAAATCGTGGATAACTTAATCGATCCACTTTTGTCAGGGATATATGCAGGGGACATTGACCGGTTAAGCTTAATGTCATTGTTTCCGATGTTCTATCAGATGGAGCAAAAACATCGAAGCCTAGTACTAGGCTTGAAAAAAACGATGCCGGCTCCGCCAAAATCGGCAAAAAAAGAACCATCTAAAAAAGGCATGTTTATTTCCTTATCAACCGGTCTCGAGTCGTTAGTTACCGAAGTCGTCAAGCGGATGGGGGAGGGAACTGTTAGTAAAGGAACTCCCGTGGAAAAGATAGTCAAAGAACATAATACCTATACGATTACCTTCGCAGATGGAAAGGTAGAAAGGGCGGACTGTGTGGTCATTGCAACGGAACATTTCCATGCCCAAAAGATGCTTTCTGATTATCCATTCATGCATTCCTTTGATGATATGCCGTCTTATTCTGTAGCAAACGTGGCGATGGCTTTTCCTAATTCAGCAATTAAACAGGATATTGAGGGAACAGGCTTTTTAGTGTCAAGAAACAGTGACTTTAGAATAACTGCCTGCACCTGGACTCATAAAAAGTGGCCTGGGACGACACCAAAGGATATGGCATTATTACGTTGTTATGTGGGGAAACCAGATGATCAAGCTGCGGTGGATTTATCCGATGAAGAGATTATTAATCTTGCCTTAAAGGATTTAACTAAAACCATGAACATAACCGAAAAGCCATTGTTTCATATTATTACAAGATGGAAAAAGGCTATGCCTCAATACAATGTTGGCCATATTGAACGGATGAAGTATATAAAGGAATCGCTTGCTAAGGAACTGCCTGGAGTATTTTTAGCTGGAGGCTCTTATGAAGGTGTAGGTATTCCGGACTGTATTGACCAGGGAGAAACAGCGGTGAAAAAAGTGTTAACGTTTTTGAAATAAGTTGTAGATGGAGTAGGGGGTTTGAAACCTACTCTATTTTTTTCGTGATGTTTTCCCTATTAATAGCTTAGAAGTTACAGCCATTCCATTGGTTCTATCATTAATTCCTTATTTTAATAGCGGTATGCTTTTATTTCCTCCAGTTTTTTTGATCGTCTTCTAACCATTGATCAATGATCGGAATAACCCGTTTTGTTTATGGAGAATATTCCTTTGTTCCATAAACATTTTTTCTAATGATTGTTGTTGGTGCTGTATTGTTTTTAAGGTATTTACTTACTTTATTACGGGAGATTCCAAGTTTTGTCGCTATTTGTCTTTGCGATAAACCTTAAGCCTCTTTTAGAAATTTGATATTATGAAATTGAGCCATTTCGATCATCCTTTTCGTCCTCTAATATGTAGTAAGTTTGGTCACTTTCTATCATAAGAGAGGTTAATAGAATTGGAAATCATGTGGCTCATTTTTTATGTGATCGAACCGCTTAAAAGTGGATCAAATCTAGATTATCAAAAACAATTGATATTGGTTATGCTTATTCAATTAAAGGGCGCATTACTTGAACAGCCGGGCTGCAAATAGCCGGCTGTTTGTTTCTTCAACAAAATGGCAGTTTAGCTCAATAAGAAATTTATGCAAATCGTGGTTAATTGACTCCCTAATTTGTTACAATTACTGACTAAGAAGTAAATTTACATATTAAGATGATGCTAGACTTAAAAGTAGACACAGATTGTTATAATAAAAATATATAACTTTAATGAGGTGTCTCTAAATGTCTAAAGGAAACGGAAAACGTTATGATGAAACATTTAAGAAAGAAACGGTAAAGTAAACAGCAGAAAGAGGTAATGCAATGACATATTTTATGTACATATTTTGCTTAATAGTATGGGGGCTAAATTTTATTGCGGTGAAAATTCAAGGAACACCAGTCAGTTTGGAAGTATCATTAACATATCGTTTAGTTATAACGGCTATTTTATTTATAGTTCTTATGTTGTTCCTTAAACCAAAGGGGAGGCCACAAACAAAAGATTTCTCGTTTATAATAATTTTTGGTGTATGTAACTTTGCATTAAGTTATCTGTGCCTTTATTACGCCACAATTTTGAGCACTGCTGCGATTGTAACATTAATTTTTTCCTTAAAAGTCATACTGACTCCGATTGCTCTCCGTGTTTTTTTAAAAGAGAAATTACACTCTCGCGTGTTAATTGGGGGAATTCTAGGGGTATTTGGTGTATGTGTCCTCATCTATCCGAACTTAAATAATTTTCAAGGACTTACTGATTTAAAAGGAATTATGATTGCTTTGTTAGGTACGATTCTTACAGCTGTTGGCGATGCAAGTTCTGCAAGAAATGCTAATAGAAAGGTTAACCCTATCTATGCAAATGCTATTGGTTTTACAGTTGCCGGTGTTTTAATGGGGGCAATTGTACTGTTCCAAGGGAAAAAAATTATACTTCCAACAACAGTTACATATTTATCTGCATTGCTATATTTAACTTTGATTGCTTCTTTTCTGGCTTGGCTATTTTATTTAAAACTTGTAGGAAAAATTGGAGGAGCAAAAAGCGGGTATATGGTAGCTCTATTCCCGGTAATTGGAGGGATTGCTTCTGTTTTAATTGGTGAATCAGCTCCATCAATTTATTTGGTAGTAGGTTGCCTTTCTAGCTGTATTGGAGCTGCAATTGCTTTAGGGTTTAATATTCGAAGTCAGAAACATAATCTGCCTGTAAATACTAATTAAAAATAGACTTCTTTAATAAAGCTTATTAACGGGTGCTTGTGCGGCCGAGCCTAGGTCGTATCATATAGCGGGTGGAAGGAGGAACTTAATCTACCGAAAGGTAGAAAGGTTCCCTTCTACTCGACTAGCTTAATAAGGAGATATGCAAAGACATTCAAAAATCAACATTAAAAATTTGAGATAGTAAAATACACCCAAAAACTATGAAATGGAGCTTCACCTTGTACATAAAGATTCAAATGGAAAGATTACTGTCCTTGGAGTGATGATTCAGGAAGGTGAAGAAAATAATAATCTGGCAGCTGTATGGGGTATTCTACCAAATGAGAAAACAGATAAAGATATTCCCTTAAATGATTCCGTTGATTTAAAGGCTTTGCTTCCTGAAGATCAAACTGCATTTCATTATGAGGGTTCATTAACGACCCCTCCTTGTACAGAAGAGGTAAAATGGACCATTTTTGAAATGCCGATTGAAATGTCAAAAGAACAAATTGAAGCATTTCGACAGATTTTCTCTGATAATCATCGTCCAGTATAATCTCTAAATAATCGTAAAGTCATAAAAAGCTAAAATATCCACGTTAATAGATTGTTATACCCAACGGGAGCGTTGATCAAAGAGAGACTAACGCTCTATTTGTTGAACTTACTTATTGAACAAACGTAAGCAGGTTAGTGGAAGAAAATGCATTATATTAGAAGACATAGTATAATTCTATAAAATAAATTTTAAGAAAATTTTTAATTTTGTGGAGGCGATGAATGTGAATATTGGAAACGAATATTTGAGAATTGTAATTGAAAGATTTAAAAGTGTAAAAAGCCTTGGTGATAAGACAATAAATCAATTATCGGAAGAGGAAATACATTGGACTTATAATAACGAGTCAAATAGTGTTGCAATAATAGTAAAGCATTTAAGCGGAAATATGGTTTCAAGGTGGACGGACTTTTTAACTTCAGATGGGGAAAAAGAATATAGAAATCGTGATGAAGAATTTATTGATGATATATCTTCGAAATCAGAGTTAATTAGTGTTTGGGAAAAAGGTTGGAAAGTCTTAATCGCTACACTAACTGGTTTAAGTGAGCAAGATTTATTAAAAAATATATACATTCGTGGAGAAAGTCATTTGGTTTTAGAGGCTATTGAAAGACAAATGGCACATTACGCATATCATATTGGACAAATTGTTTTTATTGGTAAACAATTAAAGGATAGTAATTGGAAGAGTCTCAGCATTCCAAAAGGGAAATCTGGAGAATACTTAAAGGAAATGCTTGAAAAACACCAAGATAAATAGAGTAAGGTTATTGAACTAACGGGGCAATCGTTGAAGATCATTATCCCCAACAATTCTAATAACGATCTTCCATTAAAGGGCGCTATTGTTGAGTAACGAATTTAGTAAGGAACTTTTTTCAAAAAATATGTGTCTGATTGTCGGTTATAATACTTTTCTAAAATTTTTTAAAATTGAAAATGTAAGCGCTTTCTGTTATAATGAATACTGGGTTGGATGGCATGCGTGGCCGTCAGCGTATCTGGCGTAGGTGGGGCCGATACTAGGGAAAGATGTAGATTGTCCTTATAATAAAATACTTAAATGTTCGTTAAATATGTGGAAAATGGGTGATGGAGAATAATAAGAAAAACTTCATATAAATAATACGTACTGGATCGATAAAATCGCTATCCAGTTTTTTATTGGGAATTAATACTTCGATATTTCGAAACGACTTTTACGACACCGTTCATTCTTCTAAAATTTTAAGATATGAAATGGGCAACGCTTGAAATGCTTACCCTTTAATTGTGGATCATATTTGTTATGTTTGCACTCGTACCTATAACAGCCCTTCACAGCTTAAGCGTAGCTGGAAGGGCTAAATACTTTGAACTAGCGGAAACACTAAAACTGTTTACCGTTACATTCGTTGTATTTCGTTTTTTCTTGATGAAAGCAGGAAAAGCCTTATCAAGACCTAAATTGTAAAAAGTCATAAAAAATAAAGGATGATACATATTAGACATGTTTCATATGTATCACCCTTTAACTTCTTGTTCGACTAAAGCGCCCTTTAACGAAACATGGAAACGATTCGAGTAATGAGGGGCCACTATAGAAAATTATTCATAGTGATCCCCAGTATCATGTAGTGTTCCTGTTGTAGTTTCCAACAATTTTTATTTCTTTAATTTTAGTGTATGAATAGTGTATCACTCAACAAGCTGATCCTCAATAAAATGAATCCTCTTAATTACCTTTCCTTCCTTATTTTTATCATAAACATTGTATTCTTTTTGTGGTTCAGCATCTGACCAAATGATCGATGCAATGAGATCATGTTTATGATGTTCCATCCGATCCGAATTCATGTAACTTTCATCAGGCTGCCAGTCTCTTGGCAAATCGTCACTTTCTCTATAGAAGGACATATAAAAAATCCTATTTTTTCCTTCTATTACTTCCATTTCACCTTCAACTGGATGATTCTTACTGTATTTTTCAACTAATTCTTTCAAATCTTTTAAATCTTTTGGTGGATTCAGAATCATGTAATGCTTTCTAAGAGTTACCACTTCTTCATCCTTTTTACCAACGATTTGTTCTGTATTGGCAATTTCGAAAATCTTTGTTTCCCCGCTTGATTCCTCATTCTTTGTACATCCAATTAAGTATAATGGAATGAAGAATATACCAATAATCAAAACTAGAATTTTTAAATTAACTTTAATTGCTCAATTCCCCCTCGAATGGGATATCCATTTCCATTAAAGTAACAAAGGGTTTATATTCCCCATCATAATCTTCATAATGCTGTAAGACAAACCAAGAACGAAATCCTGCTAAGTTGACATACATTTTCTCCACATCTGGCTGATCTAGCCCAAAATGATCATATAAACGAACATGCATGACACCTTCAAAGTGATTGTTCTCTACTGAAAAATCTTTTACGGATATCGTATTCCCCCACGTATCATTTACCGTAATGGTAAGTCCGCCTATTCTATCACTCCAGCTGCTAAACGTCGGGTAAGAAGCATTATCCTGTATATTTTGATAAAATGTATTAGTTGCTTTTGTACTTTCATCAAACCGAAGTGCTCCCAAATTTCCTCCATTTTTCTTTAGCTCATCAACTATAGCATTTTTGACAAATTCAACATAGTCTTTTGTTGTCTCATGCTCACTCGCTTTTTTAGTTAAAGTCTGATTACTATACGCTGTACCTTTTCCCTCCTCAAAATGATCAATCATATCTAAAACAACATCTTCCATTTCTCCCGTAGAAAATAAGCTTGTGGACATTGTCTCGAACTCATCAAAGAGAATACCTGGGAAATATGATTCTAGTAATTGAAAATTGAACATCCAGCTAATGTCAGTCATTTCATCTCCTGTATAATCATTTGTTGTCATATCATTCGCTACATTTCCATTTTCATCATAACCTTCTGGTCGATCTGATTGAAAAATGACTAAATTGGATAAATTAGCGTACAACGGTTTTGAATCCTCATTATCAAAAATTCCATCTCCATCACTATCTTTTTGGTCTGGTAAACTGGTTGGAAAGAAACCTTCAAAATGAATCGTAATTCCAAAAATCTCAAACGTGAATGTTCTGAATGGACCCATTTCTTGCCCATCGGTTAATCCATCTTCGTCACTATCTTTCATGTCAGGATTAGTGTAGATTATACCGTATGGTGTTTTCATTCCTTCCGTTTCAAAGGTATCGTATAAGCCATCCCCATCTGAATCTATCTCTTCGCCACCTGAACCATCGCTTTTTACCCCAAGCTTCTTTGAGGAGTCAGTTTCCTTACTCCAAAGCTCCAGCCATTTTTTCTTATCAAC
>Ga0268255_10001501_pt1 | contig 13591 bp, 10 predicted proteins | sample AgamicOrMarz_FD_200256 | JGI IMG/M metagenome (GOLD analysis project Ga0268255, IMG submission 200256) | Agave microbial communities from Guanajuato, Mexico - Or.Ma.rz (v2) (version 3) | ecosystem: Host-associated > Plants > Phyllosphere > Phylloplane/Leaf | place: Guanajuato, Mexico...
GCAGATCCTTGTAGGTGTTTTCGGCAATCTCGACTTTCATGCCGGGGTGCAGCAACTGGCCGCCGGCGACAATGACTTTCTCGCCGCCCTTGAGGCCTTCGCTGATGATCACTTTGCCGGTCAGGTAGCGACCGACCGTGACCGTATGCAACTGCGCCTCGCCCTTGTCATCGACCAGCCATACCGCCGGGTCGCTGATGTTTTTTGTCAGCGCCGACCAGGGCAGTTCCACCGCCGATTTGCCGGTGCCCTTGGCGGTGGCACTGACCACCGAACCGAGCTGCATGCCCGGCGGCAGCTTGTCGAGGCTGACCTTGACCTGCACGGTGCCCGATTGCGCCGACACCGATGGCGTGATCTCACGCACGGTGCCGGTGGTTTTGATTTCGGGATTGTCGAGCAGGCTGACCACGATCGAACGATCGGACGGACGCTCGGCCAGCAGCGATTCGTAGACATTGAATACCGCGTCGCGGTCGCCATCGCGGGCGAGGCTGAAAATCGGCGCAGTGGCCTGCACCACCTGGCCGACTTCGGCCTGGCGCTCGGTGATCACCCCGGGCGCATCGGCGATCAGCGCGGTGTAACTGAGCTGGTCCCTGGCGTTGGCCAACTGCGCCTGCGCCGCACTCAATGCGCTCTGGCTGCTGCGCAGCGCGGCTTGCGCCGAATCGTATTCGCTCTGGCTGGTGTAGCCCTTGGGCAGGAGTTTTTGCTGACGCACGAAAGCGGCTGCCGCTTGCTTCACGCGGGCCTGTTCGGCGACGACCTGGGCCTGAGCGGAATCGACGTTGGTCTGCAGATCTTTCGGATCGAGTTTGGCCAGCACCTGCTTGGCCGTGACGCGGTCGCCGACATCGACCATGCGCTGGATGATCTTGCCGCCGACGCGGAATGACAACTGGGTCTGCACCCGCGCCTGCACATCACCGGTGAGGGTCACCGCGGCGGCGTAGTTGGCCGGTTCGACCTCTTGCACAAAGACCCGTGGCAAGTATTCCTGAGCAGGTTTCTTGTCGCCGCATGCGGTGAGCAACGCCATGGCGCTCACGGCCATCAGCACTTTCAATCCGGGACCCGCCATGCACACTCCTTGGCCTTAAATGCTGCTGTCGAGACGATACGACTTCAGAGCTTAGAACAGGGTTCCACGGTTGCGGGCGCCAACACCAGATTTATCTCATTAAAGGTATGCTGCCCGCGTATCGCAGTGACCCGGAGAAGGATTTCATGCTCAACACCCTGGCGGTGGCCAATTACCGCTCGATCAACAAACTGGTGATTCCGCTCGGGCGCCTGAACCTGATTACCGGGCCCAACGGCAGCGGCAAGTCCAACCTCTATCGCGCCTTGCGCCTGCTGGCGGAAACCGCCCAGGGCGGCGTGGTCAATGCGCTGGCGCGTGAAGGCGGGCTGGACTCGACGTTCTGGGCCGGACCGGAAACCATCAGTCGACGCATGCGCAACGGTGAAGTGGCCATCGAGCCGACGGTGCGCCACGGCGCCAAGCGCTTGCGACTGGGATTCGCCGGCGAGGATTTCAGCTACGCCATCGGCCTGGGCCTGCCGGAGCCGAGCACTTCATGCTTTGCCCTCGACCCGGAAATCAAGCGTGAGTGCATCTGGGCCGGCCCGGTGTTTCGCCCGGCGAGCCTGCTGGTCGACCGCAACGGTCCGATGATCCGCGCCCGCGAAGGTCGCGCCTGGGATGTGCTGGCGCAACACACGCCGAACTTCGACAGCCTGTTCGATCAGGTCGGCAATCTGCGCAGCTCGCCGGAAGTGTTCCAGATGCGCGAATTCATCCGGCGTTGGCGCTTTTATGATCACTTTCGCAGCGATGCCGACGCGCCGGTGCGTCAGCCGCAACTGGGCACACGCACGCCCGTGCTGCATCACGATGGCCGTGATCTGGCAGCGGCCCTGCAGACGATTATCGAGATTGGCGATCCGCAGGCGTTAACAGCGGCGATCAGCGATGCGTTTCCCGGCGCGCGACTGAAAATCGCGCCGTTGGCCGGTGGACGCTTCGCTATCGAGTTTTATCAGGAAGGCTTGTTGCGGCCATTGTCGGCGGCGGAATTGTCAGACGGAACCTTGCGCTATCTGCTGCTGGTTGCGGCGTTGCTGACACCGCGACCGCCGACACTAATGGTGCTCAACGAACCGGAAACCAGCCTGCACCCGGACCTGCTGCCGGCGCTGGCGCGGCTGATCATTCGCGCTTCGGAGCAGTGTCAGGTGTGGGTGGTGTCACATGCACGGCGACTGATCTCGGCGTTGCAAGAAGACCCGGAATGCAATTGCATCGTGCTGGAGAAGACGCTGGGCCAGACCGGGATTGTCGGGCAGCGGGTGCTGGATGAGCCGGCGTGGCATTGGCCGGATTGAGCGTTTCAGCGAAAAGCCCCTCACCCTAACCCTCTCCCAGAGGGAGAGGGGACTTCACCGAGTTGTTTGCGAGAGTTACGCCGACCTGAAAGCCTGAAGTCGAACCTGATTTTGAAAAGCCCAGACATCGGCTCCCTCTCCCTTGGGAGAGGGCTGGGGTGAGGGGCGAGCCTCAGCGCTGATCCAACGGGCAATCACCCCAACCCCTTGCCCCCTTCACCAATCACACTCTCAGGCCGGGTGTCATCACTCAGCTCTTTGCGCACATATTGAGTGACCGAATTTTGCTTGGCCCATTTGGGTTGCCCACATTCATATCGCTTAAACATTATTCTGCGGGTTTGCCGGGAAGGAATAAGACGGCTATTTTTCTTTGCGCTGTAGGACGGATCTTTTTTTCAGGAAAGACCTCCAAGGACCCACAGCTTTTGGCCAGACTCTCCGGCCCATCCACCACAAGGAAGAACAACATGGACGTAAAAGTGCCGCAGCGGCTGGATCCGCAGGACATCGTGAAATTGCTCAGGGCGTTGCGCCGGGCGTTGAAGACGCAGGTGGCCTGAGCCTTTGATCGTTCCCACGCGCAGCAAAGGAATGCAGCCCGGGACGCTCCGCGTCCCATTAAGAGCCGAACGCGGAGCGTCCGATGAGGCATTCCCACGCAGAGCGTGGGAACGATCTTTTCAACGGCTTGAAACGCACACACAAAAACGCCGATGACCATCACTGGCCATCGGCGTTTTCACGTCTGAAGCGGATTTGCTCAAGCGTCAGATCAGAACGCCGGCAATACCGCGCCGCTGTACTTCTTCTCGATGAAGGCTTTGACTTCCGGGCTGGTCAGGGCCTTGGCCAGTTTCTGGATCGCGTCGCTGTTCTTGTTGTCCTCACGGGCAACCAGGAAGTTCACGTACGGCGAGTCAGCGCCTTCGATCACCAGCGCATCTTTCTGTGGGTTGAGCTTGGCTTCCAGCGCGTAGTTGGTGTTGATCATGTCCAGATCAACTTCCTTCAGCACGCGCGGCAGCAGGGCCGATTCCAGTTCCTTGAACTTGAAGTTGTGCGGGTTCTTGGCGATGTCTTTCGGCGTTGCCAGAGCGTTTTTCGGATCTTTCAGTTCGATCAGGCCGGCCTTCTGCAGCAGGATCAGGGCGCGGCCGCTGTTGCTGCCTTCGTTGGGGATGGCGATGGTCGCGCCGTCCGGCAACTCAGCCAAAGTCTTGTACTTGCTCGAGTAACCACCGAACGGTTCAACGTGAACGCCCTGCACGGTCACCAGGTACTTGGATTTGTCATCCTTGTATTTACCCTGGTTGAAGCTGTTCAGGTACGGCAGGGTCTGGAAGTAGTTGGCGTCCAGACGCTTCTCGCCAACCTGTACGTTCGGTTGCACGTAGTCGGTGAAGACCTTGATTTCCAGATCCACGCCTTCTTTGGCCAGGGTCGGCTTGATCAGTTCAAGAATTTCAGCGTGGGGCACCGGCGTTGCGGCAACCACCAGTTTCTCGCCAGCGTTGGCGAAAGAAGCCGTCAGTGCAGCCGCCAATGCGGTAAACAACAGAACCTTTTTCATGCAGTGTCCTTATCGAAAATCACGGTCGTCATCGACGACGGCATTTAATACGTGTGCCAGTGAAGTGATATCGCTGGCGTGAGGCGGACAATACCCGGATTTTTTATTCCCGGACAATAACGTTTATTCAGCTTCATATTCCATTTTGTTCATGTTGAAGAAAATGCTCACACCGCCTCGCTCAAGCGAATCAGCCAGTCTTTCAAGGCCTTACGCTCTGCACTGCTACCACCTATATGGGTCTGCCTGACCAGACGTTCGATCTGAACCTGCGGCGCAGACGCGTCAGGCAGGTTCAGATGTTCCGGCAGGATCTCGTCGCCGGTGCTGACCAGCAGGGCAAAGTGGATGACGTTTTCCAGCTCGCGGGTGTTGCCCGGCCAGCTGTGTTCTTCGAGCACATGTTGCGCGGCTTCGCTGATCAGCGGCACGGGCAGATCGAGACGCTGGCTGTAGATGCCGAGGAAATACTCCGCGAGCGAGAGGATATCGCCGGTGCGCGCGCGCAACGCCGGCAGCTCCAGATGACCTTCACTGAGGTAGTGATAGAGACGCTCGTGGAATTTCCCGGCGTCCACGGCCTGGGCCAGATCGATGCTGGTCGCTGCCACCAGGCGCACATCCACCGGGCTCGGCTGATGCGCACCGACGCGGGTGACTTCGTGGTTTTCCAATGCCGCGAGCAACTTGATCTGGATTGGCAGCGGCAGATCGCCGATCTCATCCAGGTACAAGGTGCCGCCGTTGGCAGAACCGAACCAGCCGGCGCGGCTGCTGGCCGAACCGCTGTAGCTGCCGGCGGCGTAGCCGAACAGTTCGGCGTCGGCGTAGGTCGGGCTGATCGCGCCGCAGTTCACCGAAACGAACAGCCCGCTGCGATCACTGGCGCGGTGGATATGCCGGGCGAGCAGCTCTTTACCGGTGCCCGTCTCACCACGAATCAACACTGAAATCGAACGTGGAGCCAACTGCTCCAACTCCTCGCGCAATTGCCGCGAACGCGGGTCGACAAACACCAGCGCCTTGGCGCGAATGCTCAGGGGGCTTTTTTCCGCATCGGGAAAGGTCAGCAAGGGCTGACCGAAGGTTTCAAAACTCATGGCAGGCTCCCGCCCAAACCGCCAGCCGACGGGGGCGTTGAATAATAAGGTCAGGCGCGACGGCGAGCGTGGTGTTCCAGACGATTTTGCAGGCGATACAGATAGGCGAAACCCTGCTCCCAACGCTGATGCCCGGACTTGACGTTGATGTGCCCGGCCCCGGCCAGAATCCCCGCCTCCGCACCCCAGTTGCGCGCCAGTTCGAGCGCGCGCGGGGCACTGACGGCGGCGTCGTTGTCGGAGCTGATGACCTGACTTGGGAACGGCAGCAGGTCCGTCGGTATTGGTGCGAAATTGCGCAGCGCCGGCGCGCACGCAGGACGCTCGACATCGGCGGGCGCAACCAGCAACGCCCCGCGCACCTGACGCAGGTATTGCAACGGCGCTGTCGCCGCCCAGTGGGCAACGGTGATGCAGCCGAGACTGTGAGCGATGAGAATGACCGGCGTGCTGTCGGCGGCAATCGCTTCGGCCAGCGCGGCGACCCAGTCCTCACGGCGCGGCGTCAGCCAATCGGCCTGTTCCACCCGTGCGCTGTTCGGCAGGCTGTTCTGCCAGTGGCTTTGCCAATGATCTTCTGGCGATCCTTGCCAGCCAGGCACAATCAGGTAACGGATTGATTCATTGCGCATGGGGAAGCTCTCCTGCGGCGTGTCTGTTCCGGGTCGAGTATAGGGATGGGAGTTATATTCGTTAAGGAATAAGAAGCTATTTATTAATACCCATAATGCATATGAGGCGCGAATCCTGTGGGAGCGAGCCTGCTCGCGAATGCGGTGCATCAGTCGGCGCTGATGTGGTGGCCAATGGCGCCTTCGCGAGCAGGCTCGCTCCCACAGGGTGAGTGTGTTATGGCAATAACGCGGGATAAAAAAAGGGCCGCACCCTGCCAAGGAGACGGCCCCGGAAAAACGAAAATCTGTCACCGCGCGGTGATCACCGACAACCTGGTAATCCCCGCCCGTTCGATCGAAGCCATGGCACGCGCCACTTCGCCGTAGTTCACCCCATCATCGGCCTGCAATTGCACGCGCACTTCCGGGTCCTTGGCCTTTGCCGACTTGAGGTTGAATTCCAGCAAGTCCGGCTGAATCTGGTCCTTGTTGATAAACAGCTTGCCGGCGCCGTCGATGCTCACCACCAGCGGATCCTTCTGCTCGACCGGCGCCACCGCTTCGGTCTTCGGCAGGTTGATCGGGATCGCATTGGTCAGCAGCGGCGCGGTGACGATAAACACCACCAGCAGCACCAGCATCACGTCTACCAGCGGCGTCACGTTGATTTCACTGAGCACCTCATCCGTGTCTTGCGTGGAGAAGGCCATATCAGGACGCCTCCTTCACTTTTGCCGCGTTGCCCGACGTTGCCACCTTGTGTGCGGTCGGGTGGATCAGCACGCGGAACGCGCTCTTCTGCGCCAGGCTGTAGAAGTCGTGGGCGAAGTCATCGAGATCCGCTGCGGTCAATTTCAGACGGCGCAGAAAGTAGTTGTAAACCAGCACCGCCGGCACCGCGACGGCGATGCCCACGCCGGTCGCGACCAGTGCAGCACCAATCGGCCCGGCCACGGTTTCCAGGCTCGCCGAACCGGCGGCGCTGATGCCTTTCAAGGCCTCCATGATTCCCCACACCGTGCCAAACAGACCAATGAACGGCGAGGTGCTGCCGATACTCGCGACAACCGCCAGACCGGTTTCCAGCGAACGCCGTTCGCGGACGATCTGCTGGCGCAAGGCACGCTCGAGGCGATCCTGATGGTTGATCGCCTGGCTCAGGTCATTTGCCTGCGGCGCCTCGCCCACCTGGATCGCCGCATAACCGGCCTGCGCCACTCGCGCTGCGGCGCCGGGCTGGGTTTCGCTCAACTCTGCCGCGGCGTCCAGACTCGACGCCGCCCAGAAACGTTTATGAAAGCGCCGATCCTGCGCTTTCAAACGACCGAACTGCACAGCCTTGAGCAACGCCAGGCCCCAAGTGGCGACGGAAAAACCCACCAGCAGCCAGATCACCGCGCTTTCGATGGATTCCAGTGGAGATGCCAGTAACGTCATGATGTGTTTCCTCGTGTAAACATTTCGCGCGAATTTGGTTTCGGTTTAATGAATCTTGAAATCGATAGGCACGCTGACCCAGCCGTCCTGGGCGACATCACCCTGCTTGGCCGGGACGAAGCTCCAGCGCTTCACAGCGTTGAGCGCGGCGTCATCGAGCTGCTGGCGGCCGCTGCTTTTGGCAATCTGGATCTCGCCCGGTTTGCCGCTGGCCAACACATGCACCCGTAACAACACCGTGCCTTCCCAACCGCGCCGCTGGGCCAGCGACGGATATTCCGGCGCCGGGTTTTTCAGGTATGCAGCATTGGCTGAAGCCGGTGTAACGGGCGCAGGTGCCGGTGGCGCGGGGGGCGCTGGCGCTGCGACCGGGGCTGCCGGTTTCGTTGGCGCTGGCGGCTGCTCTACCGGCTTCGGCGCGGGTTTGGGCGGCGGTTTCACCACCGGTTTGGGTTTGGCGATTGGCTTGGGCGGCGGCGGTTTCACCGCCAATTCGTCTTCCACAGGCGGTGGCGGCTCGACCACCGGCGCCGGTGGTGGCGGCACCACAACCTGCGGCGCTGGCGGAGCCGGGCGCGAAAACTCGATGGTCATCGGCGGAATTTCCGGCGGCACTACCGGCAGCACCGGCGTCGGTTTCTGGCTGACCCAGTAAATCACCGCGCCATGCACCACCAGCGCGAGGACACCGAGCAGAAGGGTTTCGCGCCGACTCAAAATACCCTTGGGCGCTCGCTGCAAACGCAACTGCCCCAACGGCACCCGGTGCGGCCGGCCAAGATCGACCAGTTCGCCACTCGGCGTATGCCGCCACAGCAATTCCCCTGCGCTGACGGCGGTCTGGACATTGCCCATTGTTCAACTCCCTGCGGTCTCTTTCGTTCTACGAGCCAAAGCGATCGACCCGCCAATCCTGACGCCCCCACGGCGTAGTCGATGGGGCGATCATTGGCTGTGGTCGCTTATCACCGAAAGTAATCTTTAACGTTATGCATAGGCCTTCAAGGAATATGCAAATCGCCCGTTTTCACCGAAGCCGCGCACCACAAGGGCTGCAGCGATCTGCCATAAACCCCATGCTTTTGCGGCATGAAAAGTATTCGGATACGGCATCCGTTAACGCCTTAAAAGGCTGGTTTTGGTTCGCTGAATGCCGACGTTAGGCGCGATTGCCGCCGTCGCTGTCGATCAGCTGCGTCTGCTTGCCGGCGCCGCTGAGGATTGGTTGAACGGCCATGTCCAGGTCAGCGCCTTGAAAGCTCAATTAAAAGTCGTAGCGACCGGTAACGCCGAGGGTGCGCGGGGTGCCGAGCAGGCCTTCATAGCCGCCGTTACCGCCGGTCCACAGGGTCGTGTAATAGGTTTTGTCGAAGGCGTTTTTCAGCCACAGCGAGACGTCCCACTGGCCCTGATTGAAATCGCCGCGCAGGCCGGTAGAGAAGTTGACCACCGCGTAACTGGGGATCTGCCCGTAGTCGGAATCCTCGACCGTGCCCACCGCTTTGGAGCGGAACGCGTAGCTGCCGGTGACGTAGGGTTCGAAGCCGTTATCCAGATTCCATTTGTATTCGCCGTTGGCGTTGCCGATCCATTTCGATGCGCCGACCACTTGATGACCGCTGAGGTCGCAGGAGGCCGGTGCGCCTGGGGCCTGGCTGACTTCCGGCGGGCACGGTGCATCCTTGTACGAGAGGTAGCTGACGTCGTTGTACGAACCGTTGAAGTTCAGCGTCAGGCCACGCAACGGCACCACGGTGCTTTCGAACTCGATGCCGCGCGAGCGCACCGAACCGGCGTTAGTAAGGTATTGCACGCGGTTGGCGGCGTCGTAGGCATTGGTCTGATAAGCGTTGACTTGGGTCCAGAACACGTTGGCGTTGAGTTGCAGCCGGTGATCCCAGAGGGTGCTTTTGAAACCGAGTTCGGCGTTGTTGGCGCGCTCGGTGCCGATCAGTAACGAGTCGGCGCCAGCGGTAGGTGCGGAGCCGACCGCGAGGTTGACCCCGCCGGATTTCTCGCCGTGGGACAGCGTCGCGTAACCGAGCACGTCGTCGGTAATGCGATAGCTCAGGTTGAGCAGTCCCGAGGGGCTGGAGCTGTACTGATTCAAATCACCGGAATCGTAGACGCCGGCACGCCCCCGACGCGCATTGGCTGCCGCACCCGCCACCGCCACACCGCCGACCGGCGCGTTGCGGCTGACCGAAGCGTTTTTCTCTTCGTAGGTGCCACGCACCCCGGCGGTGAAATCCAGGCGTTCGCTCAGGTGCCAGGTGCCTTGGGCAAACAGGGCGAAACTGTCGGTCTTGATATGGCCGTTGCCGACGCTGGTGACATTGGCCAGGGCGCCGGCCGGCGTGCCGTTCCAGATGTCGGCCTGCGGGCCGTAATAGGCGAAGGATTTGTTGTCCAGGTCCGAGCCGAAATAGTAGGCACCGACCACGTAATCAAAGAACTCGCCCTTGGGCGAGGCCAGGCGAAATTCCTGTGAATACTGTTTGTCTTCCACCGAAACGCCGGCGTTGTAGCTGGCCGGCACGTTGAGGCCGTCGTCATTGCGCGGGGTGAAATTCCAGAATCGGTAGGAGCTGATCGAAGTCAGGGTGAAATCGCTCGGCAACGTCCAGTTGGCTTCCACCGAAGTGCCGCCCTGATGCACGGTGACGTGCTGGTCATTGTCGAGGTTGACCTTGCGGTGCCGTCCGTTGACCAGCGTCGCCCCGGCCGCGCTGGCCCGCGATTCATACAGATTGACGCCGTTGATGGTCGGCCCGGTGTTGTACAACACGCGGGTGCCGGCGCTGGAATCTTCTTCGTTGTAATCGCCGATCCAGCGCAGATTGAAATCTTCGTTGGGCTTGAACAACAGCTGCGCGCGGAAGCCCTCGCGGGAGCCACCGTTGAGGTCGTGGCCGTCGTATTCGTTCTTGATATCGCCATCACTGCGCGTGCGATAGGCGGAAAAGCGTCCGGCCAACTGATCGTTGAGCGGCCCGGAAATCGTGCCCTTGGTCTGAAAATAACCATCCTCGCCGACCGAGGTTTCGATGCTGCGTTCAGGCGTGAAGGTTGGCGCGCGGGTGCTGATGTTGATCACTCCGGCGGTGGTGTTCTTGCCAAACAGCGTGCCCTGCGGCCCACGCAGAACTTCGAGCTGCTCGATGTCCATCAGATCGAACACCGCCATCCCCGGACGGCCCAGATAGACGTTGTCGATGTAAAGGCCAACGCTGCCTTCCAGACCATCACTGGCCGGGTTGTTACCGAGGCCACGGATCGACACGCTGGACTGCCGCGCATGCATGTAAGCGACGTTGACGCTGGGCACCAGTTGCTGCAAATCCTGAATCCGATAGACCCGTTGCGTCTCCAGGTTCTGCCCGCTGACCACGCTCATCGGCGTCGGCACGTCTTGCGAGCTTTCTTCGCGGCGGCGGGTGGTGACGGTCACCGTTTCCAGCTGTGAACCATTGGCCGCCGCTGTGCCTGCCGGAACCGGCGCCGGTGTTTCGGTTTCTGCGGCATAAGCGTGAGTCCAGCTGGCGCTGCCTGCCAGCAACAGCGCCAAAGGCAGGCGTTTGAGCCGTCGGGGTGATGGGGGTAACGCAAGGTTCAACGGACTCATGGCGCGGCTCCTGGTCAAAAAACACACAGACATCTTCAGCGCTGCATATTCTTTTAAGTTATTTATTTATGGATTTACAAATATTTACTGCATAAGAGATTGCCTTTATAAGGAGTCGACCTAATGCATATCCAATGCATTTCCCGGATATTTTTTATGTGAAAAATGCATATCGATTTGCGCCAACTTCGTCACTTCATCGCGCTCGCTGAACAACGCAGCTTCGTCGCTGGCGCGCAGGCGGTGAACCTGTCGCAGTCGGCGTTCAGCCGCAGCATTCAGGCGCTGGAACACAGCGTCGGCTGCCAGTTGGTCGACCGTGGACGCAAGGAATTGCCGCCTACCAAACAGGGCCATGTGCTGCTCGAACATGCGCGGCGACTGGTCAGCGGTGCGCAGCAGATGGCCAATGAGATCAGCCAGTTCAATGGCCTCGAAGCCGGGGAATTGCGCTTTGGTTGCGGGCCGGCGCCAGCCGCTGGATTGATCCCGCGCGCGATCGGCGCGTTCATCGGCCGCTACCCGAAAGCGCGGGTGCAATTTCAAGTCGATGACTGGCAGAGCCTGAGCAAACGCCTGCTCAGCGAAGAGTTCGAATTCTTCGTCGCCGATACCCGGCAATTCGAGGCCGATCCGGATTACCAGACCTACCGCTTGCGGGCACGCAAATGGCATTTCTGCTGCCGCGCCGGGCATCCACTGACGGCGTTCGAACGCATCACCGCCGAGCAGTTGCTGAGTTATCCACTGGCGGCCAGCATCCGCCCGCCGAACCTGCGCAAGGTCATCGTCGACCTCAGTGGTCGTCCGGATTTCACCCCGAATGTGGAATGCGAAAACGGTTCGACGCTGTTGAGCGTGGTGCTGCGTTCGGAGGCGATCGGAATTGTCGGCGCGTATTCCGATACGCTGCATCTGGCCAAGGGCGAGCTGGTCTGTTTGAAGATCGAAGGCCTGGCCGATGATCTGGAGGAGCTGTACACCCGCTACGGCATTGTCAGCCGCGCGGGGTATCGGCTGTCGCCGCTGGCCGAAGCGATGATTGAGCAGATCAAAGTGGTTGATGCGGAGGATGAGGAGGTGTGTTCGCTGGAGAATTTTGCTGTCTGAGCTGGCCCCTTCGCGAGCAGGCTCGCTCCCACAGGAATACGCATTTCAAATGTGGGAGCGAGCCTGCTCGCGGAGAGGCTGATGCAATCGCTGCATAAAAACCATTCCCCAAATGCACTTGCCGAAAACCCCCACCGACAGCGAAAACCCTCACCTGTCCCACTGACCGGTGAACTCCATGCCCACTCCTCCCAACCTCGTGCGCAACGTGCTGTACATCATGTGCGATCAACTGCGCCGCGATTACCTGTCCTGCTACGGCCACCCGCATCTGCATACACCGAATATCGATCGCCTCGCAGCTCAAGGGGTGCGTTTCAGCCGCGCCTACACCCAAGGCACGATCTGCGGCCCGTCGCGGATGTCGGCCTACACCGGGCGCTATGTCAGCAGCCATCAAGTGGCCTGGAACGGGGTGCCGTTGCCGCTGGATGAGTTGACGATCGGCGATTACCTGCGACCTCACGGCATCCGCACCGCGCTGGTCGGCAAGACCCATGCGACGGCCAATGTCGACGCCTTGCAGCGCCTGGCGATCAACCCGCAAAGCGCGCAAGCCGAGTTGCTCAATGAGGTCGGCTTCGAACCGTACCTGCGCCACGACGGTATCTACCCCGACGATCCGTCATTCGACGACAAGCGCGAATCCGCGCCCTATACCCAATACCTGCGCGCGCAGGGCTTCGATGGCAAGAATCCCTGGCACGACTGGGCGAATGCCGCCGAAGGCGAGAACGGTGAAATCCTCAGCGGCTGGAAAATGCGTCATGCGAATTTGCCAGCACGAATTCCCGAGCAACACTCAGAGACTGTCTACACTACAAATCGCGCCATCGACTTCATCACCGAGCAAGGCGAGAAATCCTGGTGTTTACACCTCTCGTACATCAAACCGCACTGGCCCTACATCGTACCGGCACCGTACCACGCCTTGTACAGTACGAAATCGATTCTCGAAGCGGTCCGCGCGACGCCCTCCGCAGCCAGCAAACACCCCGTATACACTGCCTTTCGCCAGCATGAGGAAAGCCTCAACTTCTCCCGCGACTCAGTACGATTGAATGTAATCCCCACCTACATGGGCCTGATCAAGCAAGTGGATGATCAGTTGGGGCGGCTGTTCGATTTTCTGCAGAGCAACGGGCGTTGGGATGACACGTTGATCGTGTTCACCAGCGATCACGGCGATTTCCTTGGCGATCATTGGCTCGGTGAGAAGGAGTTTTTGCTCGAGCAGGCGGTGGGCGTGCCGTTGATCGTGCGCGACCCTCGGGCGGCGGCGGATGTCACTCGCGGCACTGTCGATGAGCGGCTGGCGGAAACCATTGATGCGTTGCCGACGTTTCTTCAAGCGTTGGGATTACCGGGCGCGGAACACCGGCTGGAAGGGCGTTCATTGATCCCGCTGCTGCACGGGGAAAATCCCGATTGGCGCCGCTATGCAATCAGCGAATACGACTACGCCTTTCAGGCCCCGGCACGCGAGCGACTCGGCCAGCCGATCGACCGGTGCCGCATGACCATGGTCCGCAGCGAGCGCTGGAAATACCTGGCGTACGACGGGTTTAGACCGCAGTTGTTTGATCTGTTGAATGATCCGCAGGAGCTGAATGATCTGGGTGAGGATCCGGCGTACGCGGCGGTGCGCGAGGAGCATGCGGGGTATCTGTTTGAGTGGATGCGTGGATTGAAGCGGCGGACGACGATCAGCCATCCGGAGATCGATTTGCGCGGGCAGCGG
>Ga0268255_10001505_pt1 | contig 13561 bp, 11 predicted proteins | sample AgamicOrMarz_FD_200256 | JGI IMG/M metagenome (GOLD analysis project Ga0268255, IMG submission 200256) | Agave microbial communities from Guanajuato, Mexico - Or.Ma.rz (v2) (version 3) | ecosystem: Host-associated > Plants > Phyllosphere > Phylloplane/Leaf | place: Guanajuato, Mexico...
ACGATTAATGATAGATATATTGGAGAATGGTGTCGTAATATGACGAATTTTAGTTTTTAATGCAATACTGTATCAGTTATTGTCAGAAAAGATAAAAAAGTTTTATGAGGAATATTGATTAAATACACTTATAATTGGTTTTTGAAATACATATTTTCATTGAGGATGAGGAGAGCCATGACAGTGAATACGTTTTTTCCGACTGACTATCAGTTGCATTTATTTCATGAAGGAAATTTTTTTCAAAGTCATCAGCTTTTTGGCGCTCATATCTTTAAGAATTCCGATAAAATTTATACACGATTTTGCGTATGGGCCCCTAATGCTTCGAAAGTTAGGCTTACGGGGGATTTTAATAACTGGAATGGTGAAGGGTATGAATTGCAAAGGGTTAACGATGAGGGAGTATGGATTCTGATTGTAAACAAGGATCTAACAGGAAAGCTTTATAAGTATGAAATTTTCTCACAAACAGGTGAGAGGTTGTTAAAATCAGATCCATTTGCGTTTTATTCTGAAATAAGACCTAATACAGCATCGATTGTTTATTCGTTAGAAAATTATAAGTGGCAGGACAATCAATGGATGACTCGAAGAGGAAAAAAGCCCCTTCTTTCAGAGCCAGCCGTGATTTATGAAGTGCATCTAGGGTCTTGGAAAAAGAAAGAAGATGGGGAGTACCTAACCTATTTAGAACTGGCAGCAGAACTTATTCCATATGTATTGGAACATGGTTTTACCCATATCGAGATATTACCGCTTGTTGAGCACCCGCTGGACGCGTCGTGGGGCTATCAAGGAATTGGTTACTTTTCGGTAACATCCAGGTATGGGACGCCGGATGAATTTAGAGAATTTGTTGATCAAATGCATCAACATGGGATTGGAGTCATTCTTGATTGGGTTCCTGGTCATTATTGCAAGGATGCGCATGGACTTTACCGTTTCGATGGGACCCACATTTATTCCTACTCCACCGAAAGTGATCGAGAAAATGCTGTATGGGGAACAGCAAACTTTGACCTTGGAAAAGGAGAGGTACAAAGTTTCCTTATCTCCAATGCCCTATTTTGGATTGATTATTTCCATATTGATGGTTTTCGTATGGATGCAGTAGCAAATATCATATACTGGCCAAACGCCACTAATGACAGACGAGAGAATCCATTTGGCATTAACTTCTTGAAAAAATTAAATAATCAAGTTCATGAGCATGATCCACAGTTTGTAATGATTGGGGAGGACTCAACCGAATACCCAAATGTTACAACCCCAGTTAGTTATGGTGGACTTGGCTTTGATTATAAATGGAATATGGGCTGGATGAATGACATGTTGGAGTACATGGAAACACCACCGTTTCTTCGGTCTCATGTTCACTCCAAGGTAACGTTTTCATTTTTATATGCTTTCTTAGAAAACTTTATGCTTCCGTTTTCTCACGATGAAGTGGTTCACGGTAAAAAGTCATTATTAGATAAGATGCCAGGTGATTATTGGGAAAAATTTGCGCAACTAAGGCTTTTGTTAGGTTATATGTTTGCCCATCCAGGAAAAAAACTTCTGTTTATGGGTTTTGAATTAGGACAGTTTGCTGAATGGAAGGATAAAGAGCAGCTTGACTGGAACTTATTGGACTATGAAATGCACCAAAAATTGAATGCATATGTTAAGTTCCTAACGAAAGTTTATAAACGATCCAAGGCTCTTTACGAACTTGATTATTTGCAAGACGGATTCCAATGGATAGATGCAAATAACAGTGAACAATCTATTTTTTCATTTATAAGAAAAGGGAAAAAGGAAGATGAAACTTTAGTTGTTATATGTAATTTTACAGGCGTTAGTTATCCTGTCTATAAAATTGGTGTTCCTAAAAGTGGTGAATACCGCGAAATTTTCAATAGTGATCATGAAGAATACGGCGGGGCTGGATTGGTTAATAAAAAAACAATCATTGCAGTAGAAGAGCCATACCATGGCCAGCCGCATTCAATCAATTTAACAATTCCTGCGTTTGGATTTCAAATCATCAGACCAGTTAAAAAGCGAAAGGAGCGAAAAGGTAATGGCAAAGAAAAAGTGCGTAGCCATGTTATTAGCAGGAGGAAAAGGGAGTAGGCTTAATTCGCTGACAAAGGAACTAGCGAAACCTGCCGTTCCTTTTGGAGGGAAGTATCGTATTATTGATTTCCCATTAAGTAATTGTGCCAATTCTAACATTGATACAGTCGGGGTTTTAACACAATACCAACCATTATTATTAAATTCCTATATTGGGATTGGCAGTGCTTGGGACCTTGATCGAAAGGATGGCGGCGTAACTGTACTCCCTCCATATGCCGAGTCTTCTGAGGTAAAGTGGTATACTGGGACGGCAAGTGCCATTTATCAAAACCTAAATTACCTTAAACAATACCAGCCAGAGTATGTGTTAATTCTCTCAGGTGATCATATTTACAAAATGAACTATGAAAGTATGCTGGAGTACCATATTGAAAAAAGAGCAGATGTAACAATTTCCTTAATAGAAGTTCCATGGAATGAAGCCAGCCGTTTTGGGATCATGGATACGGATGAGGATTTAAGAATTACCGATTTTGATGAAAAGCCAGACAATCCGAAGAATAATCTTGCTTCAATGGGCATTTATATTTTTAGCTGGAATATACTTAAAGAATATTTAGAAATGGACGAACGAAATCCTGATTCAAGTCATGACTTTGGTAAAGATGTAATCCCGATGCTTTTAGAAGAAAATAAGAAGTTATTTGCCTATCCGTTTAAAGGATATTGGAAAGATGTCGGTACAGTTAAAAGCCTTTGGGAAGCAAACATGGATTTGTTAAGTGAAGATTGTGATTTAGATTTATTTGATCACGGTTGGAGGATTTATTCTGTCAATCCAAACCAGCCGCCGCAATATATATCTTCAGATGCAATTGTAAAAGAGTCACTTATTAATGAAGGGTGTACGATTGAAGGAGAAGTTGACAAATCTGTCCTCTTTCAAGGTGTGACGGTCGGTAAAGGAACGATGATTAAAGAGTCTGTCATCATGCCTGATGCGATCATTGGCAGTAATTGTTTAATTGAGAAAGCGATTGTTCAAGAAGATGTAAGAGTTCCGGATGGGACCGTTATTCGCTCGTTTGATGATGAGATTATTTTAGTTACTAATGAAATGTTAAGCGGGCTATATCCTGCTTTTTAATAAAATCCAGGAGGGACTTTGATTGAAAAGAAAGCTTTTAGGTGTAATTGACGCCACAACATATCATGACGATTTAGAGGATTTATTAACGCATCGCTCACTCGCTGCTCTGCCTTTTGCGGGACGTTACCGGATTATTGATTTTGTCTTATCGAATATGGTGAATTCTGGGATTCGTAGTGTGGCAATTTTTCCAAAAATGCAATACCGTTCGCTAATGGATCATTTGGGTTCCGGTAAGAATTGGGATTTAAACAGAAAAAGGGATGGTCTTTTCTTTTTCCCTTCACCAATCGTTGATTTTGATGGAAATAAAATCGGCTCATTTGAAAATTTTGCTGCTAATTTAGACTTTTTTTATCGCAGTACGCAAGAGTATGCAATCATTTCTAACTGTTATACCGTGTCCAACATGAACTTTAGACCGATTCTGGATTGGCATAGTCGTTCTGGCTGTGACATCACCGAAATCCATCACAAAGATGGAGGTTCAATGGAGATGTACTTAATTAAAACATCTCTCCTAATTAAGTTAATTGAAACACGAAATGAAACAGGGTATACATGTATGAAGGATGTGGTTAATGACCTTCAGGATCTTTACTCTGTTTGTCACTATGAATATGACGGTTATGCCGTGATGATAGATTCAATCGAAAACTATTTTTCTACTAGCATGAATTTATTAAAGCCTGAGGTTTGGCAACAGTTATTTCCAAAAGATCAGCCAATCTTTACAAAAGTTAAGGATGAACCACCAACGAAACATGTAAAGGGGTCTGAAGTAAGAAATTCAATGATTGCCAATGGCTGTGTAATCAACGGTTCGGTAGAAAATAGTATTATTTCCCGAGGAGTAAAGATTGGCAAAGGTGCCGTTATTAAGAACTGCATCATCATGCAAAAGTGCCAAATCGAAGAGAACTGTTATCTTGATTCCGTAATTTTAGACAAAGACGTTAAAGTAGAGGCTGGAATACATTTGTCTGGCACAGCAAAATCACCATTTGTAATTCGTAAAGGGACCCAACAAGGAGCGTTGATGAACTCGTGAAAGTATTATTTGCAGTTTCGGAATGTGGACCATTTGCAAAATCGGGAGGATTAGCCGATGTTGCAGGTTCCCTTCCAAAAGAATTAAAAAGTTTGGGAACCGATGTTAGAGTCATTCTGCCAAAATACGGAACCATTGCAGATGAATTTAAGAGCGAAATGAAACAAGTGAAAGAGTTCACCGTTTCTGTAGGCTGGAGAAATCAATTTTGTGGGATAGAGGAACTTACCTATCAAGGAGTAACCTTTTATTTTGTCGATAATGAATATTATTTCAAACGGGAAGGTTTATATGGATATTTTGATGATGGGGAAAGATTTGCTTATTTTAATAGAGCTGTTTTAGAAACAATCGCGGAGCTTAATTTTTATCCCGATGTGCTACATTGTCATGATTGGCATACGGCAATGATTCCTTTCCTTTTACGGACAGAATATCATAAACGAAAAGGATATGGTCACATACGAACGGTGTTTACCATTCATAATCTGCAATTCCAAGGGATATTTCCGAAAGAGGTATTAGGAGATTTGTTAGGAATGGATTATAATTCCTTTCATTCCGGTCACTTAGAATTTTTCGGAAATATTAATTATATGAAGGGTGCACTTGTCGCAGCGGACAAAATTACGACAGTAAGCCCAACCTATAAAGAGGAAATTCAAACATCGGCCTATGGTGAAAAATTAGATGGTTTATTAAGAGCAAGAAAAGAGGATCTGATTGGAATTCTAAACGGGATTGATGAAGATTTCTATAATCCTGCAAGAGATCCATTAATTTATCAAACTTATACGGTTAATCATCATCAAAAAAAGGCAATAAATAAAAGTGAGATTCAAAATCACTTTGGATTGCCACAGTCGTCACGTACACCTTTATTAGTGATGATTACAAGACTGACAAGGCAAAAAGGCCTTGATTTAGTTAAGTGTGTACTTCGTGAAATTTTGCAGGAGGACGTCCAGGTAATTGTCTTGGGTACAGGGGATTATGAATACGAAGAACATTTAAGACAGGCGGCACGGATCTATCCAGAAAAATTAAAAGTTCATACAGGTTTTAGTGAAGGGCTTGCCCATAAACTTTATGCAGCTGCGGATTTGTTTTTAATGCCTTCCCAATTTGAACCTTGCGGGCTTGGACAATTGATCGCTATGAAATATGGAGCTATCCCGATTGTTAGGGAAACAGGCGGTTTAAATGATACAATAAACTCTTGGAACGAATTCACAGGAAAAGGAAACGGATTTTCCTTCTCCAATTTTAATGCCCACGATATGCTCTATACGATTAAACGAGCTTTAAGTGTATACCATGATTCGAAATCGTGGAACTCCATTGTAAAACAAGCAATGGAAATGGATTATAGCTGGGCACAATCAGCGTATAGCTATAATCAATTATATGCAGAGATCGTTGCAAGGAGTGAAACACATGTTTTCTAATACGGTCGAATTTAAAGAAACCTTTCTAAAAAGGATTGAGATGGTATGTGGAAAGAGTTTTTCAGATAGCTCCGCCAGAGACCATTATCAAACACTTGGTACGATGCTTGGTGAATTTGTTAGTGGTGATTGGATTAATACAAACGAGAAACATCTAGCAGCAAAGGGAAAGCAGGTTTATTATCTCTCCATTGAATATTTATTGGGGAAATTACTTAGACAAAATCTAATCAATCTCGGTGTGGAAGAAACCGTTCAAGTTGGTTTGAAGGAATTAGGTATAGATTTAGGTGAGCTAGAGGAATTTGAGGCCGATGCAGGCTTAGGAAATGGCGGCTTAGGAAGATTAGCCGCCTGTTTTCTAGATTCATTAGCTTCACTAAGTCTACCTGGCCATGGCCATGGAATTCGTTATAAACATGGTTTATTTGAACAAAAGATTGTTGATGGGTATCAAGTCGAATTACCGGAACAATGGTTAAAGAACGGAAATGTCTGGGAAATACGTAAAACTGATAGTTCTATTAAAATTCCTTTTTGGGGTAAAGTAGAAGCGAAGATGGAAAATGGCCGTCTGGTTTTCCATCATCTAAATACTGAAACGGTTACGGCTGTGCCTCACGATATGCCTGTCATTGGGTATCAATCAAAAACAATTAATACATTAAGACTCTGGAATGCCGAACCATCCCAATTTCCCTTACATAAGGATATCTTAAAATATAAGCGGGAAACGGAAATGATCTCGGAGTTTTTATATCCTGATGATACCCATGATGAAGGAAAGATCTTACGATTGAAACAGCAATACTTTTTAGTATCTGCCAGTATCCAATCTATTTTAAAGACCTATCGAAAGCAGCACAGCAGCTTGAAACAACTTCATGAACATATCTGTATTCATATCAATGATACGCACCCTGTATTAGCCATTCCAGAACTAATGAGGATTCTGCTTGATGAAGAAGGATATGATTGGGAACAGGCATGGAATATTACCAAACAAACCATTTCCTACACGAATCATACGACATTGTCTGAGGCTTTAGAGAAGTGGCCGATACATATTTTCCAACCGCTGCTTCCAAGGATTTATATGATTGTAGAAGAAATCAATGAAAGATTTTGCAAGGATTTGTGGGAACAAACTCCTGGGGACTGGGATCGGATTAGGGAACTCGCCATTTTAGCCGACAATTATGTGAAAATGGCTCATTTAGCCATTGTTGGAAGTTTTAGTGTTAATGGTGTGGCGAAACTGCATACAGAAATTTTAAAGAAGCGTGAGATGAATCAATTTTATCAACTGTTTCCTGAGAAATTTAACAATAAGACAAACGGAATTGCCTATCGGCGCTGGCTGTTAAAAGCAAATCCAAAGTTATCCTCTTTCATTACAGAAACAATCGGTTCCGATTGGACCTATCAAGCAACTGAACTTTCCCAACTGCTTAATTATCAAAATGACCCTTCGTTTTTGGAACAACTGTTAAAAATAAAAAATGAAAACAAACAAACGCTTGCGAAAGTTATTCTCGAGAAAACGGGAACTGCGGTGGATACTAATGCTATTTTTGATGTACAAGTAAAGCGTCTGCATGCGTATAAGCGGCAGCTTTTAAATGTTATACATATTATGCATCTGTATAACCGACTCAAAGAAGATTCAAGCTACCCTGTTGTTCCTAGAGTGTTTATTTTTGGTGCCAAAGCATCGCCAGGCTATTATTATGCGAAGAAAATCATCAAATTAATAAATTCTGTAGCGGAAAAAGTAAACAATGATCCAGTCATCGGCGATAAAATGAAAGTGATCTTTCTAGAAAATTATCGTGTTTCGCTTGCGGAAAAAATCTTCCCTGCAGCAGATGTGAGTGAACAAATCTCAACTGCAAGTAAGGAAGCCTCCGGGACAGGAAATATGAAATTTATGATAAATGGAGCATTAACTGTAGGAACTTTAGATGGTGCCAATATTGAAATTCGTGAATTAGTCGGCAATGACAATATATTCACGTTTGGATTAACGGCTGATGAGGTTCTACACTACTATCAGTACGGCGGTTATCAATCCGATGAATATTACCACCATGATTATCGGATTCGCCAAGCAGTAGATCAACTTGTTAATGGATTTTTCCCTGGGGCCTATAATGAATTTGAACCAATATTTGATTCGCTCCTTCAGGAAAATGATCAATATTTTGTCTTAAAGGATTTTGCATCCTATGCGGACATACAACGTTCAATTGGTGAAACATTTACTGATCGATTACGTTGGCAGCAAATGAGCTTAAGAAATATCGCCCAAGCTGGTTACTTTTCAAGCGACCGCACCATTAAGGAATACGCTGATGATATATGGGGGATTAAGCCTCTGCATTAAAAAAAGCTTCTGCCATTGAACTGCCCCGTAAATGTTAGACACTAAACTAACATTTACGGGGTGTTTTTATGTCCAAATTTAAAATGGAAGATAAGATACAAATTGTATTAAGGTATTTAGAGGGAAATGAAAGTTTTGGAAAAATTGAGGAAGAAGTAAGAGTTAGTAAATCTATTATCCGGGGATGGGTTAGGCTTTATGAACAACATGGCATCGAAGCATTTATTAAGTCCTATACAAATTATTCTGGGGAGTTTAAACTAAATGTACTCAATTATATGAACGAAACGGGTACATCTTCTTATGACACAGCTGCCATTTTCAATATTTCTTCACCTGGTATGGTCCGAAATTGGAGAAAGGCTTTTGAAACTGGAGGAATTGATGCCCTACAATCAAAGAAAAAGGGGCGTCCTTCCATGAAAAAAGTATCAAAGCTAAACCAAGAACAACAACTGCCAGTTGAAGGTTCAATCGAAGCTCTTCGAGCTGAAAATGATCGCTTACGTATGGAGAATGCCTATTTAAAAAAGTTGAATGCTTTAGTTCGAGAACAGGAAAAATTACAAACAAAATCAAAGCGCAAGTAATTTTTGAACTGAAGCATGAATTTGATGTAGTGGAAATAGTTAAAGTCGCAGACATTCCACGTAGTACGTACTATTACTGGGAAAAACGATTAAATAATGAAGATAAATATGCAAAGGTAAAAGAAGCAATTGCAGCTATTTATCATGAGCATAAAGGACGTTATGGTTACCGTCGTATCACCAAAGAATTGGAGAAAAAGAATATTTACCATGATCCAAAGACCATTAATCGATTAATGAATGAGATGGGCTTAAAATGTGAGGTACGTATGAAAAAGTACCGTTCATACCGTGGAACAGTTGGAAAAGTAGCACCCAATATCCTGAATCGCGATTTTAGCGCAGGTAAAATGAATGAGAAATGGGTAACTGATGTTACAGAATTTCATTTATTTGGGGAAAAACGATATTTATCGCCTGTATTAGATTTATGTAATGGAGAAATAATTGCTTACAAAGTTATGAACCGTCCTGTTTATTCTCTTGTTGGAGATATGCTTGAAGAAGCAATAAAAAGAATAAAACCTGATGATGAAGTTATCCTCCATTCAGATCAAGGCTGGCATTATCAGATGAGTAAATATCAAAATAAATTAAAAGAACATGGTATACGACAGAGTATGTCCCGTAAGGGTAATTGTTTAGACAATGCAGTCATAGAAAATTTCTTTGGCTTATTAAAGTCTGAACTACTCTACTTACAAAAATTTGAGAGTATGGAGCATTTCGAACGAGAATTAGAAGAATATATTTATTATTACAATCACAAACGAATGAAGGCAAAATTAAAAGACCTAAGTCCCGTCGAATACCGGACTCAGGTCTTGAAAGCAGCCTAAACTTTTTGTCTAACTTTATTGGGTCAGTTCAGAGTGCGGGAGCTTTTATTTTATGGAACGCTGGGCAAATGGTTTGGTATCGACGCCACGTTGATGTAACCAATGATAGGTTTCTCCTGAGATGATTAAAGGTGCCTTCCTTAAATCTGATATCGTTTTAGCTCCCAAAGCAGTCATAATCATCGTCAATTCATTATGAAGGGCTTCAATTTCTTGTTGCAAAACCTCTACCCCTTCCTTAATCAGGATTGGTAAGAAATAGCCTGCCATGCCGATTGCATTCGCCCCAAGTGCTAATCCTTTTGCAATATCATGTCCTGACTTAAATCCTCCTGAACCAATAACTGAAAGATGCTCCGAAACAGATGATGCTTCAAGAATAGAAACACCAGTGGGGATCCCCCATTGATTAAAAAAAGACAACGCTTTATCTCTGCGTTTATTCTCAATTTCAGCAAAATTTGTCCCGCCAGAGCCGCCTACATCAACCATTTTTACACCTACGGAAGATAGCTCTTTGACCGTCTCCAACCCCATTCCGAAACCAACTTCCTTTACAATTACAGGCACATTTGCCTCTCTTACAATTGTTTCAATCCTTTTAAGTGCACCAGAAAAATCGCGATCTCCTTCGGGCATGGTTAGTTCTTGAATAACATTTAAATGTATTTGCAGAGCGTCTGCTTCTATCATATCGATCGCGGCTTTTGCATCTTCTACAGATGCTTCGCTTCCTAAATTTGCAATGATAACTCCAGAGGGATTCTCTTTACGGACAACTTCATATGTGTATTTTTGAGAGTTATCCTTTATTGCAGCCATTTGTGACCCAACGGCCATCGTTAAACCAGTATTTTTAGCAACGATGGCCAGTTCTTTATTGATTCGATATGTTTTTTCACCGCCACCACCAGTCATGGCATTGATAAAAATAGGCGAACTTAAATAAAGTCCGCCAATTTCATGGTCTAATCCAACATCGAATACACCGATATTGGGCAGGCCCTGGTGAATAAATTTAATATCATCGAAAGCAGAAGAATGATTTTGCCGATTTTCAAGGGCAAAACGAATATGGTCCCATTTTCGTTCAGATCTAGACACTTATATCACCATTATTTTCCTAAATTCTTTAATTTATCACCAATAACTTCTCCTAGCTGAAAGCCTTTTGACTCTTCAGGAAGTTCATAGTCTTGGTTTTCCTCATACTCTTTTTCAAGTAATTCTTTAATGCTTAATGATAGACGTTGATCAGACTCATTTGCATCAAGGACTTTGACATCTACTTCTTGTCCTTCTTTTAATACTTCATGTGGAGTACCAATATGCTTATGTGCAATTTGAGAGATATGGACAAGGCCTTCCACACCAGGGAATACCTCGACAAATGCACCATAAGAGACCAATCTTTTTACTTTACCTTTTAAGATACTGCCTTTAGGCGCTTTTTCGGAAAGATTTGACCATGGTCCAGGGAGTGTTTCTTTAATCGATAGGGAAATTCTCTCACTATCACGGTCAACACTTAAAACCTTAACTTGAACTTGTTGACCTTCATGAACAACATCTGATGGTTTATCAACATGATCATATGATAATTGAGAAATATGAACTAGACCGTCAATGCCGCCAATATCAACAAAAGCGCCAAAATCAGTGATTCTTTGAACTGTTCCATCAATAATTTGACCTACTTGTACGGCACTAAGTCGACTTTGTTTTTGCTTACCTTTTTCTTGTTCTACCACTGCTCGATGAGAAAGGATTAAACGATTCTTTTCCTTTTCAAGTTCAACAATTTTAAAAGTTAGACTACGACCTTTATAATCACTAAAATCTTCAACAAAATGAGCTTCAACTAAAGATGCAGGTACAAATCCACGAACTCCTAAATCAACTACCAATCCGCCTTTTACAACGTCTTTTACTTCAGTTTCTATAATTTCACCGCTTTGGAATTGATTTTCCAAGTGATCCCAAGCCTTTTCTGCATCAACTTTTCTTTTTGAAAGGATGATTGCTTCTTCCTCAACCTTCAATACTTCTAATTCTAATTCATCACCTTCAGCAACTGCATCAGATGCCTTTTCAATATGCAGACTTGAAAGTTCACTGATTGGGATGATTCCATCTAATTTGCTGCCTTGGATATCGACTAACACCTGCTTTTCTTCTACTTTGGTAACTTGTCCAGTTACTTTATCCCCGATTTCAAAGTTTCTCACTTCTACTTGATTTAATTCTTCCGACATATGTATTCCTCCTTAATCCATTTACTTCAAAATTCTATATATGATCTGGTGGATGCCACGCAGCATACAACACATATAAAAATAATAAAAAAGCAGTGAATTTTCAAAAAAAACTCTTTCCATTAACTTCTTACAAATAGACTATTTTGTCAAGCAGAAGCTATTGATGTTCTTTTCTAAGTTTATCAATTTTGGACATAATTAATTCGGTAACTTGTTCTGCTGAAGCCTTCTCTTTTCTCATTTCCTCCAAATCAATAGGCTCTCCATAGACAACCTTTAATTTTCGGAAACTTTGGTAAGGTCCAATGATGGCGCATGGGACAACTGATGCTGATGACCTTAACGCAAAAAAACCTGCTCCAGCAAGTCCCTTTCCTAGTTCGCCGTTCTTACTTCTTGTGCCCTCTGGAAAGAGACCGAAAACATGACCATCCTTTAGGATTTTCAAGCCCATTCTAAGTGCTTCCCGATCACTGAATCCCCTTTTTACTGGAAAGGCATTACATTTTCTAACGATATTTCCCAAAACAGGTACTGAAAAAATCTCTTCTTTTGCCATGTAATGAACAGGACGCGGGGCCATTATTCCGACTATAATGGGATCAAAATTATGAATGTGATTCGCACAAAGAAGGACACCACCTTCTTTGGGGAAATGTTCTAATCCGATAGCTTCAACTCTGTAAAGTGGTTTAAATATTCCAGTAACCACTGATTTGGCAAAGTCATAAAACGTCACGCCTATCCAATCCTTTCGTGCACCAACACCATTATTTTTTCTACAACATCTTGAATTGATAGAGAGGTTGTATCGATTTCCACAGCATCATCAGCTTTTTTCAATGGTGCCACTTCTCTCTCTGAATCGATTTTATCTCTTCGTGCAATTTCTTCTTTTAATTTTTCTAAGTCAGACGGGAAGCCTTTTTGGATATTTTCCGTATGGCGCCTTTCTGCTCTTTCCTCAACACTAGCAAGTAAAAATACCTTTACCTCGGCATTAGGCAAGACATGGGTACCGATGTCCCTCCCATCCATCACTACGCCGCCTTCCGTGGCAAAAGCTTGCTGTCTTCTGACCATTTCTTCACGGACCTTTTGGTGTTTAGCGACATACGAAGTGGAATTGGTAACCTCAGCAAAACGAATTTCATTTGTAACATTTTGCTCATCTACGTATACTAACTGACCTTTATCAGATGGCTGTAATCTAATGTCTGTCGATAATAATGTTTCCAATAATGCATCTTCATCTTCTAAATTCAGTTGATTTACGATTGCCTTATATGTTAAAGCTCGGTACATAGCCCCAGTATCGATATAAATATAGGAAAGTTTTTCTGCCACTATTTTTGCAACCGTACTTTTACCGGCTGCAGCAGGGCCGTCTATTGCAATTGATATTTTCTTGTCCATAAATCCTCCTATTTGTCATCATGAGTTTCTTAGATGTTGTCTATTATTTATTTTACCACAAGATATTGGATTGCCTCTTTTTTTACCATGATAAAATATGAAATTTTCAACTATTTTTTTTGTTAATATTGGTCAATCAAAAGAAAGCAGGCTGGCCTGCTTTCTCATTTTCCCTGAAAGGTTTCAAGAATTTCAGTATATGTATTTTCATTTACTCCTTCATATTTTGTCAATTGTTTTACCTGGGGAAGTATATTTAGCTGATGAAAAAAAAGCTGTGTTAGAAATAGAAAAATAAATTGGACGATGACAATTTTTATTAAGATTCTTTCTACCTTTTTCATGACATCCACTCC
>Ga0268255_10001507_pt1 | contig 13547 bp, 9 predicted proteins | sample AgamicOrMarz_FD_200256 | JGI IMG/M metagenome (GOLD analysis project Ga0268255, IMG submission 200256) | Agave microbial communities from Guanajuato, Mexico - Or.Ma.rz (v2) (version 3) | ecosystem: Host-associated > Plants > Phyllosphere > Phylloplane/Leaf | place: Guanajuato, Mexico | collected...
TGACCTTTATGCCGGTCATCTTCACCGTGTTCTTCCTGTGGTTCCCGTCAGGTCTGGTGCTGTACTATATCGTCAGCAACCTGGTGACCATCATCCAGCAGCAGCTGATTTACCGTGGTCTGGAGAAACGTGGCCTGCATAGCCGCGAAAAGAAAAAGTCCTGATTCGGTAAGTTAACGCTAAAATAAGGGCGGTCGATTGACCGCCTTTTTTATTTGTATTGAACGAGACCAACCATGAGCCATAACGACACTATCGTCGCCCAGGCAACCCCACCGGGACGCGGTGGTGTAGGCATTCTGCGTATCTCCGGCCTGAAGGCGCGCGAGGTGGCCGAAGCGGTGCTGGGTAAACTGCCAAAGCCGCGCTACGCTGACTATCTACCGTTTAAAGACACCGACGGTACCCCGCTGGATCAGGGGATTGCGCTGTGGTTCCCCGGCCCAAACTCCTTTACCGGCGAAGACGTGCTGGAGCTGCAGGGCCACGGCGGGCCGGTTATCCTCGACCTGCTGTTAAAACGTATTCTGACGCTGCCGGGCCTGCGCATTGCGAAGCCGGGCGAGTTCTCCGAACGTGCTTTCCTCAACGATAAGCTCGACCTGGCGCAGGCCGAAGCGATTGCTGACCTTATCGACGCCAGTTCTGAACAGGCGGCCCGCTCCGCGCTTAACTCGCTGCAGGGCGCGTTCTCCGCTCGCGTAAATCACCTTGTGGAAGCACTTACTCACCTGCGTATCTACGTCGAAGCGGCTATCGACTTCCCGGACGAGGAGATCGACTTCCTCTCTGACGGCAAAATCGAAGCCCAGCTCAACCAGGTGATGAACGATCTCGACGCCGTCCGTGCCGAAGCGCGCCAGGGCAGCCTGCTGCGTGAAGGGATGAAGGTCGTGATTGCCGGTCGCCCTAACGCCGGTAAATCGAGCCTGCTGAACGCCCTGGCGGGCCGCGAGGCCGCTATCGTGACGGATATCGCCGGCACCACTCGCGACGTGCTGCGCGAGCATATTCACATCGACGGCATGCCGCTGCACATCATCGACACCGCCGGACTGCGCGACGCCAGCGACGAAGTGGAACGTATCGGTATTGAACGTGCATGGCAGGAGATCGAACAGGCCGACCGCGTGCTGTTTATGGTAGACGGCACCACGACCGACGCCGTTGACCCGGCGGAGATCTGGCCAGATTTTATCGCCCGTCTCCCGGCGAAACTGCCGATCACCGTGGTGCGTAACAAAGCGGACGTTACCGGCGAAACGCTCGGTATCAGCGATGTGAACGGTCACTCACTGATTCGCCTGTCGGCGCGTACCGGCGAGGGCGTTGACGACCTGCGCAACCATCTCAAGCAGAGCATGGGCTTTGATACCAGCATGGAAGGCGGCTTCCTGGCGCGTCGCCGTCACCTGCAGGCGCTGGAAGAGGCGGCAAACCACCTTGTTCAGGGTAAAGCGCAGCTTCTCGGCGCTTGGGCAGGCGAGCTGCTGGCGGAAGAGCTGCGCCTGGCGCAGCAGAACCTGAGCGAGATCACCGGGGAGTTTACGTCGGACGATCTGCTGGGAAGGATTTTCTCCAGCTTCTGTATTGGTAAGTAACACTGTTATTCGATGCATTCTCATCTGAAAGGAATATTGAAAGCCACCCATAGCATTATGAAATTTCTTGTGTTTAAGTCATTATTATTATCAAAATGTTGAGGTGAGTCGTTACCTCAACATTTCACTCAATGGAAAGTACTCATAAAAAATAATTAGCATTCAAATTATCAAAAGGAATAACAAGTGACAAAAAAGAACGTCGTCCTTAATCTTACACAGCCGCTCACTAATCTGTATATCAACTTTAGCCCCTCAGCAGAGCAGGAATCTTTACTACAAAAAAACGCTCAAAATCAGATTGAACAGCTTCTTGCAACTTTTCATAAAGAAAATATTAATAACAACTCAAACAAAGCATATGATGAATTTAATCCAAGAAGATGTAATAACACAATATTTATTCATGGTGAAAGAGGGGCAGGAAAGACGACTTTCTTGAAAGCGATACTTAATAAATACAAAAGTAATGAGGAAACAACTCCAAAAATATGCCCACTTCCCCTCATCGATCCTACTCTGATTGAAACCCACCAGCATATATTAGTCGACATAGTTACAAAGTTCGTGCGTCTAATAAACAAACGACTATCCTGCTGCAAAGATGAAAGCAAATACAATTTATTCCGCAATAAACTGGAAAAAATGGCTGAAGGCCTTAAGTTACTAACCTTAAGAGATCATGGGAATAATGCAAACAGTGATGCTGCTTGGTTCCTAGACAGGGCTTTAAACAAAGCTACTAGTGGACAAGATCTAGAAAAGGTATTTCATGAGCTTATAGATGTCATAGCTGAAATCTTAGATAAAGAGCTATTTTTAATTGCCATAGATGACGTTGACACTCAAACATCTAAAGCAAATGAAGTATTAGAGGTACTAAGATGTTACCTGACTCATCCCAAACTTGTTATTTTACTTTCTGGCGATTTAAAATTATATAGCTACATAGTCCGGTGTAACAAAGAAAAAGAAATAGGAATAAATACAACACAATACAACAATCAAAACAGACTCGAGTTAATTGGTCATTTAGAGCAACAATACCTGACAAAATTACTACCTATTGAACAAAGAGTTTACCTAAAAAAACTAGATGAATTGAGTGAAATCTTAAATTTAAACATTGAACATGAAGCATTAAAAAAGAAATACGAACAAAACAAGATAGAAATAAATGAGTTATTACGATTAATTTTTTCTGACGCTTTAAATATAAAAACAGAGCATTTAAATTCACACTTAAATTTTATTATGAGCCAACCTGTTCGAAGTGTTTTACAATTAGTAAAAACATTAATTGAGGGACCAAGCCACAATAATAACTCGACACGTAACAACTCAATTGAATTAAAAAACGCAATTTATCAAAACTTTATAGGAAATCTTGTTGAAACATCTCTAAGAGTAGAAAATATTTCTGAGTTTAATCCACATATAAATGCAATTGGATATGAGCTTTTTAAAATTCTCTTTGAGCATGGCGAACTCGAAACTGGTTTCTACTCCAGGCCTGATAGCAGCAATGATCAACCTGGGTATAATGCAGCAAAACTTTATATTTCAGCAACGATGGCAGATCTCTTGTCTGAAAAAAATAAGAATAACAGTTTTAGCAATGCATTGCAATTAATCATATCTTGTGGAGCAAGCTCAAGTATCTATCAAACGTTTGTGAATAAAAACCTTTTGGATAAACATAGCTTCAATGATTACATTGATTACATTGGATTAAATAGAAATGAAGATAATATTATTAGTATAACATCCCATTTCAGCCCTATAATCATGGATCAATATAATCCTACCAATCAAAAAGGTATAATATCAGGGGTCATTAGAACCCCTCGCAAACTGAATCAAAAGACAAAAATCAGATTTGAGGAATTTATTAAAAAACACAACATCAATAATTCTTCGAGAATCACAACACTGTCTCACTTGGAAAGAATACATGATAGCTTTATAAATGGTGAAAATAACACGCAGGATCTTTCAAATTATATTGCTGCTAAAACAATATTGTTTTCATCACATCGTTCTGCTGTAACTGCGGAATCTCGCGATTATATATCTATCTACAATCTGTTATCTTCAATTGCTGAATTAACCAGTTCAAACCCGAAAAATTTAGATATAGATAAAAACCTAAATAATCTAGCCAATATTAATACTTTTATATATCCAACATTTTTAACTGGCAAAATAAGTGGTGAAGAAGATATCACGGACAATGATCTATTGGAAGAAAGAGAGTTGAGTTATCCTCCTGCTAATGAAGGAAATGCTTTTGAAGGCCTCATGAAAAAATGGTTAGCTCAACTCAAAGGAGCTGAACACTCATCGCTAATGATTGGAAAAATATGGGTAAGGGTTTTTTATACCTTGAGTCAAGTATCAGATAAAGCGCTTGAAAAAATCAATTATAATATAGTAAAAGAAAAGGACGATATTGTTCTCGGAGTGTTATATGCAAGGTTCATTTGGTCAATAATTAACTCATCTTTAATTGAAGAAATAAGATATAGAAAAAACATTTCTGAAAAATTAGTAAAAGCTACAAATAGCGCAAAAAACACACAGTCCTCCCCTCGAGAGTTAATACAAAACATTGACAATCTAAATAAAGAAGCCATTGTGTGGAGTGAAGACCTTCCATTTACTTTTAATCTTATTAGTTGCCCTCTTTTTTGGCCTTTTTTAGGTGCCTATACGAGTGGTGAAGGTGACGAGAAACTAGATTTGTTCAATACCCTAAATGATATTTTATCTGAACACTACATCCTATATGATAACGAAAAAATAGACTTCAAATTTATAGCTGAAAATTCTAATCCGATGCAACTAAAAATATCAGCACTACCAATAATGGGCTGCTTCAGAGGTGATATAACTAAACCAAACAAAAATAGTGCTATTCAACCTAAACAGCAACCAAGCAGCGGAGTATAACACTATGTTTTTAAATACACATATTCTTTCAGAGCCTGAGCTCTATACATTTCTTTGTAATCATATTAAAGAAATAATGGATAACAGCTCTAGTTTAAATATAAAAGAAATTAAGAAAATTACTTATTCTAGTTGGCATAAGCGGCATAACATACATACTGACCAGATGTTTCATGGACACTGGAATAATTTACTCATAAGAATAAAGCAAGAGAACTCAGTTTGTAGAGCACTCCTATCCCAGGCAGCTCGCTATCATTTTGATTGTAATGACCAACGACGCATTGCAGTTAAACCAGAAAAATTCAGTGCTTGGCAAAATTGGTTGGCTAATCAGTCAGGACTCCCAGTAATAGCTTTTCAACTTCAAGAAAACATTAATTTCTCTCAATCATTTTTTGAACGCAGAATTTTGTTAAAAAATACATTAGGATACAGGAGTATAATATCTCCATATAATCAGTTAGTTGAAGATTATATAGAACATGAGGGACTTAATGAGAGTCATATGCATCTAAATGGTACAACTTCAATGGAAGCAATGTGGCACTTTTCATTGTGTAATCCTCATGTAATTCTTGAAGAAATAGAATCACAATTTCTAAAAAACGATCGTGTTCAGTTACTTTACTCTTCATACCGTGACTTCAAGAGTCCCAAGGATTTCCAGTATGTCCTTCTTCTGGCTAGGCATCTACGGCAATTATTAATTTCTTGGGTTCAAAATAAGGAAGAAACTAATAAATATAAGCATATTGTGCATGATATTTTGAGAAATAAAGACAACATTTCAAAAACATCATCGGATAATTTAGGTTTTTCCTTGGAGTACGATTTTTTCGGGGACTTGGATTTCTGGACACATATAACAGAAATAGACCTACATGCGTCTGTAATTTATAAATTAAAAGAAACTTCTGTTGAAATTTTTGATGCTTGTTATTTATTATATTTATTATGTATGAATTGTTTCCAAAAGATATTGGTTCAAAGAGATGACCAGTTTGGTTTTGACCAATTTCAGAAGTTTGCAGACGATGGAACAAGGGAGGCTTATGAAAAAGAATACATTGCACGTTTTTATCAACTTCACGGCCCTAACTCAAATGGACATTCCGATTTACTTACATTAGAAGGCAGGTTTGCTCCAAAAAACACCCAACAAAAAAATATAAATTTAATATCCTCAATCTTGAGAGGGTTTATCTGTTACTCTGAAAGAAAAGACACAATTGAAAATTCAAATGACCTAAATACCCTTGCAGCTAAAGCAAATAATCTTAACAGACCAAAACTACGCTTAGTTGCGCATTTTATTAAAAAGCCATGGAAAGTAGAATTAGATAATAATTTAGATACTGAGCAAGAACCACACTTTTATAAATTAAGAGAGGAATTGCGCCACAATGCCGATTTGCTTTTTAACTTATTAGAGAGCAACCCTGAACTAAGAAATATTTTGACGGGCGTGGATGCGGCTGCTAATGAGATAGAAACTCCACCTGAAGTTTTTGCAGTTTTATTCAGAAACTGTCGCCGGAAGAGAATTAATAATTACAGCTATCATGTTGGTGAGGATTTTGAACATCTACTTAGTGGGATTAGAGCGATTTTTGAAGCGGTAACGTTTCTTAATCTCAGAAATGGAGATCGTGTAGGCCATGCTACAGCTATTGGTATTGACCCAGATATATGGATTAGTAAGATGCCGGATAGCCTTTTTTTAAGTCAAGGACAATGGTTAGAAAACTTGCTATTTTTGCGTCATATAGCACTATCCAAACCAACTAGTTCAATATCTTTATCTCATATTGAGTCTGAAATTCATGAATTATCACTAGACATATTTGGTATACAACTTAATATAAATACTTTACAAATGTATTTTTCTCACAGAGATATTGACCCAAATTTAACTAGGGATATTGTTAACAACATTGATAATATTTATTGCGATTGGATTCAAAATGAATACGTTTTAGCTACCCAAGTTCATCGCGAGGCTTTGAAAATTTTATATAGCCGCTGGTTTGATAAAAAAACGATTAGAAACTTTGAAAAAATGAAAGAGATACAAATCTCCTCAACATCTTATCAGGTATTGTTATTTGCGCAACAATACGTTCAAGGCTTGATTCTCGATCGTAGAGTAATTATAGAAACCTTACCTACTAGTAATGTAAGGATAAGTCATTATAATAATATTAAAGATCATCATATTTTTAGATGGATTGCAGTCCCAGATAGAAAGATTAAAGGTGATCATCGTATGATTGTATCTCTTGGTTCTGATGACCCAGGGATATTTGTCACTGATTTGAGAAATGAATTCTATCATTTGTTTTGCTCCCTTATATGTGATTATTCATATTCAGAACATAATGCTCTAGAAGAAATTTCAAGATTGAATGAAAATGGAAGGGTATATCGTTTTGATGGGCCAAAAAATTAGCATTTTATAAAAGATGCTTTCTGAATAAATCAATAGATTTTAGAACTTATTACACAAAGGTGATTTCCTCTCAGGAAATCACCTTTGTCCAAATGGCAACTCGCCTAATCCTTTTTCACCCCCTATTCTGCATGCCTGCATCTATGGGGGTTCTATGGCTCGTTTTCTGTTGTGTAGTTTTGCGCTGGTACTGCTGTATCCGTCGGGCATTGATATGTATCTGGTGGGGCTGCCGCACATCGCCCGCGATTTGGGCGCCAGCGAAGCGCAGCTGCATATCGCGTTTTCGGCCTACCTCGCGGGGATGGCGTCATCGATGGTATTTGCCGGGAAAATCGCGGATAAAGCGGGCCGCCAGCCTGTCGCCATCACAGGAGCCATCGTGTTCGCACTGGCTTCCGTGCTCTGCTCGCTGGCGCACGACAGCACGCTTTTCCTGAGCGGGCGTTTTATCCAGGGCATTGGTGCCGGCGGCTGCTACGTCGTGGCGTTTGCGATTTTGCGCGATACCTTGAGCGCCCAGCGCCGCGCCAAAGTGCTCTCAATGCTCAACGGCATAACCTGCATTATTCCGGTGCTGGCCCCCGTTGTGGGCTACCTGATCATGCTGAAATTCCCGTGGCAGAGCCTCTTCTGGACGATGGCGGCCATGGGTGCGCTGGTGTTTATCCTGTCTATCACCGTGCTGAGAGAGACCCATCCGGGTTCGCAGAATACGGGACACGCTGCCACTATTCACCCCGCCGAAAAGCTTCTTAACCGCTTTTTCCTCAGCCGTCTGGCCGTGACCACGCTGAGCGTGGCGGTGATCCTCACCTATGTAAACGTTTCCCCGGTGTTACTGATGGAGACGATGGGCTTCGATCGCGGCGAATATTCCACCGTCATGGCGCTAACCGCGATGGTGAGCATGGCGGTCTCCTTCTCGACGCCGTTTGCCCTGAATATCTTCCGCCAGCGCACGCTGATGCTGACCTCACAGGTATTATTTCTGGCAGCGGGTGTGATTCTGGCAACAGCCAGCTTGCACGCACTCATGCTGGTGGGCATTACTCTGATCTGCGCCGGGTTCTCCGTCGGCTTTGGCGTAGCGATGAGCCAGGCGCTCGGCCCGTTCTCCCTGCGCGCAGGCGTCGCAAGCTCGGTACTGGGTATTGCGCAGGTCTGCGGTTCATCGCTGTGGATATGGCTGGCTGCCGTCATCGGCCTGAATGCACTGAATATGCTGATCGGGGTTCTCATTGGCTGTAGCATAGTGTGCATTACCTTACTTATGGTCATCCAGCCCGCGGCGCATTATGAAGAAGCCCATCAGCAGTCTCGATCTTAACCTCTTGCTTTGCCTGCAGCTTTTGCTGCAGGAACGCAGCGTCACCAAAGCCGCAAAACGGATGAACGTGACGCCGTCCGCGGTGAGTAAATCGCTGGCAAAACTGCGCGACTGGTTTGAAGACCCGCTGTTTGTGAAGACGCCGTTAGGGCTGCTGCCAACGCCGCTGACGGTGAGCCTGGAGCAGGATCTGGCCGACTGGATGCAGATTGGCAACCAGATCCTCGACAAATTCCACCATGACTCCCCCGGCGGGCTGACGTTTGTGCTCGCCGCCGAAACGCCGCTGATGCTGATCCGCTTTAACGCCCTGCTGGAACAGGTGAATCAGCGCTATCCGCAGGCGACGGTGAAGATGCGCCACTGGGACTACGATTCGCTGGACGCCATAACGCGCGGGGAGGTGGATCTTGGCTTTACCGGACGTGAAACGCACCCGCGCTCCCGTGAGCTGCTGAAGCTGATGCCGTGGTTTATCGACTACGAAATCCTGTTCAGCGACCGTCCCTGCGTGTATCTGCGCGAAGACCATCCGGCGCTACAGGAAGCGTGGGATCTGGAGACGTTTCTGCGCTACCCGCACATCAGCATCTTTTGGGAACGCAGCGACACCTGGGCGCTTGATGAGGTGCTAAAGGAGATGGGACGTGAGCGTAATATCGCCATGTGCCTGCCGGGGTTCGAACAGGCGATGTTTATGGCGGCGCAGCCCGGCCATAACTATATCGCTACGGCGCCGCACTACTGCCACCACTATAATGAACTCCACCAGCGGAAGCTGATCGCGCTTCCTATTCCCATTGACGAAGCGCAGGCGGAAAAGCTGACCGTGCCCTTCACGCTAATCTGGCATAAACGCAACAGCCACAACCCCAAAATCGTCTGGCTGAGAGAGACAATCAAAGCGCTGTACGCCGCCCCCGGCCCCAGTTTTGCCTAAGAAAATGTAAAGTTTGGTCCTCAGGCTTCTCTTACTCCCATTTACTGATTAAAACAGAGGGTAAGTTAAGCGATAATGATGTAACCGTTTAACCGACTACGACCATTATCAAGGAGCGAAAAATGGCTACGCACTTTGCAAGAGGGTTGCTTACTGAAGGACGTCTCGTATCGGCCAGAATTTCTTCAGCCTGTCACAGTGAGGCGCTCAAACTTCCGGAACACCGCAGGACGCGGTTCTTAGCCTCCAGAGCACTTCTCGCTGAACTGTTATTTATGCTGTACGGCACCAGCGAACTGCCGGACATCATCACCCAACCTGAAGGCCGCCCGGTCTTTGCTGACCCGGATCTGCCCCGTTTTTCCATTGCCTATACTGGCAACATTATTGGCGTTGCGCTCACCACCGAAGGTGATTGCGGACTGGATATGGAGCTTCAGCGCGCGACGCGCGGCCTCCACGGCGCGAACCCGCACGAGGACTACCCGCTCTCCAGCAATGAGAAACTGTGGGTGCGCAATCAAAATGACCCCATCGAGGCCAGAGCCCAGCTCATTACCCTGCGCCAGAGCATTCGTAAACTCTGCGGCTGCGCGTCAGACGACGCTAGCCTGCTGCAGCTGCTGCCGGGCTCCGGACGCCTGCGTGCAACCAAAGCCACGCTGGTAGAAGCGCTCAGCGACGCAGAGGACGTATTGATTTGGTCGATTGCGGTGACCCCCGCGATTGAGCGCCTGAAGATCTGGGAATTTGACAGCAAACACGGATGGCGTAGCCTTCCTGATGTGCCCGAGCGCGCCAACGAGCCCGCCGCTCGTCTGATGCGTTTAACCAGTTTACCGGCAGAAAAAGCATTCACCCTTAGCTGATCCATTCAGGGTCATCATGATGAAACAGGAGTAATCATGTCTGATACGTTGAAAGTTGTTACGTTACTGGGAAGCCTGCGCAAAGGTTCATTCAACGGGATGGTAGCCCGCACCCTGCCACAGCTGGCGCCAGCAGGAATGGAAATTGCCGCGCTGCCGTCCATTGGCGATATCCCGCTTTATGATGCTGACGTACAGCAGGAAGAAGGGTTCCCGCAGAGCGTGGAAGCGATTGCAGAGCAGATTCGCCAGGCTGACGGCGTGGTCATCGTGACCCCAGAGTATAACTACTCGGTGCCGGGTGGCCTGAAGAACGCCATTGACTGGCTGTCTCGCCTGCCGGAACAGCCGCTGTCCGGTAAACCGGTACTCATCCAGACCAGCTCCATGGGGGCGATTGGCGGCGCGCGCTGTCAGTATCACCTGCGCCAGATTCTGGTGTTCCTGGATGCGATGGTGATGAATAAGCCGGAATTTATGGGCGGTGTGATTCAGAACAAGGTCGACCCGCAGACGGGTGAAGTGGTGGATCAGAGCACGCGTGACCATCTGTCTGGCCAGCTGACGGCGTTTGGGGATTATATTAAGCGGGTTAAAGCCTGATAAAAAAGCCCGGTGGCGCTAGCGCTTACCGGGCCTACACTCGTCAGTAGGTCAGGTAAGCGAAGCGCCACCTGACACCACAAACCGCACCTCAGTGCGCGTCAATAAACACAATCTTCAGCACAAACAGCAGCGCCACAACGATCACGCACGGGCTGAGCTCGCGGAAGCGGCCGGTACCGACCTTCATCACGCAGTAAGAGATAAAGCCCAGCGCGATACCTTCGGTAATCGAGAAGCTGAACGGCATCATGACTGCGGTAATAAACGCCGGAACGGCTTCCGTCAAATCTTCCCACTTCACGCGCGCCAGGCTGGACGTCATCAGCACGCCTACGTAGATCAGCGCGCCTGCGGCCGCATACGGTGGGACCATCCCCGCCAGCGGAGACAGGAAAATCACCAGCAGGAACAGAAGGCCCACTACCACCGCCGTCAGGCCGGTACGGCCGCCAACGGAGACGCCCGAAGAGGACTCAATGTAAGCGGTCACAGAGGAGGTCCCGATGAAAGAACCTGCAACGGAGGAGACGCTATCTACAAACAGCGCCTGCTTCATGCGCGGGAATTTACCTTTCTCATCCGCCAGACCGGCTTTATCGGTCACGCCGATTAGCGTACCGGAGGAGTCAAACAGGTTCACCAGCATGAAGGAGAAAATCACGCCCGCCAGACCGAGGTTAAACGACCCAGCCAGATCCACGTGACCAATAACGGTAGAGACGCTCGGTGGCGCTGAGACGATACCGTGGAACTGTACATCGCCCAGCATCCAGCCCAGCAGCGTGGTAACCACGATGGAGACCAATACCGCCGCGTGAATATTGCGGGACGCGAGGATGGCGATGATAAAGAAGCCCAGCACGCCCAGCAGCACGCTGTGAGAGGTCAGGTTGCCGATGCTCACCAGCGTTTCCGGGTTCGCCACGATCACACCGGCGTTTTTCAGACCCATCATGCCGATGAACAGGCCGATACCGCTGGTGATACCCACGCGCAGGCTCACCGGGATATTGGCAATCATCCAGTAGCGCACGCGGAAGATGGTCAGCAGCAGCAGGCCAACGGCGCCCCAGAAGATAGCGCCCATGCCAACCTGCCACGGCAGGCCCATCGCCTGAACGACCACGAACGCGAAGAAGGCATTCAGACCCATTGCCGGGGCGAGCGCCACAGGCAGGTTAGCGAACACGCCCATCAGAATGCTGCCAAGCGCAGCAATCAGGCAGGTAGTCACAAAGACGGCGCTGGTATCCATGCCAGCAACGCCCAGAATTTGCGGGTTAACAAAAACGATATACACCATCGTCAGGAAGGTGGTGAAACCGGCGATCACTTCGGTGCGTGCCGTTGTGCCGTGCTCGCGCAGTTTGAACACGCGCTCAAGCAGACCCTGACCAGATGTCTGGGTATTGTGTTGTTGACTCATCATCAATTTCCGAACAAGGAGGGAAAATTCGTCGCTATCCTATACCAAAATGCGACAATAGTGGCGGTTATGAGATACTTTTTTCATTGATTTTGCTTATACGGCAACGATTGCGTCTCGTTAAACTGCCGTACGAAAACGTTAAACTTGTTAAAAGGGAAAGGCATGTCCGGAATTGAAGCGGTATTTTTCGACTGCGACGGTACGCTGGTCGACAGTGAGGTCATTTGTTCCCGCGCGTATGTGGCCATGTTCCAGGAATTTGGCATTGCGCTCGATCTCGACGAGGTGTTCAAACGCTTTAAGGGCGTGAAGCTGTACGAGATCATCGACATCATTAACGAAGAGCACGGGGTCTTCCTGGCGAAAGCCGATCTGGAACCCGTTTACCGCGCCGAGGTCGCACGCCTCTTCGACTCCGAGCTGGAGGTCATTTCCGGCGCAAACGCGCTGCTTGATGCGATGACGGTGCCCATTTGCGTGGTCTCTAACGGCCCGGTCAGCAAAATGCAGCACTCGCTGGGCAAGCTGGAGATGTTGCATCACTTCCCGGAAAAACTGTTCAGCGGCTACGATATCCAGCGCTGGAAGCCAGACCCGGCACTGATGTTCCATGCAGCGAAGGCGATGAACGTCAACGTAGAAAACTGCATTCTGGTGGATGACTCGTCTGCGGGAGCGCAGTCGGGGATTGATGCGGGCATGGAGGTGTTTTACTTCTGCGCCGATCCGCACAACAAACCGATCGATCATCCCAAAGTGACGACCTTTACCGATCTGGCGCAGCTGCCTCAATTGTGGAAGGCACGCGGGTGGAATATTACTCGCTGAGTTTTCCCCTCACCCCGACCCTCTCCCCAGGGGAGAGGGAGAAAACCGAATTGTCCCCTCTCCCTGTGGGAGAGGGTTAGGGTGAGGGTAAAAATCACTCTTTCGGATCTTTACCCGCCAGCAGCTTGTCCAGCTCGTCGCCACCCACGTGACGGAAGTCCTGACCCTTCACGAAGTAGAAGATGTATTCACAAATGTTCTGGCAGCGGTCGCCGATACGCTCGATTGAGCGCGCGCAGAACAGCGCGGTCAGCACGCTTGGGATGGTACGGGAATCTTCCATCATGTAGGTCATCAGCTGACGCACGATGCCTTCGTACTCCTGATCGACTTTCTTGTCTTCACGGTAGATACGCACCGCTTCGTCCAGATCCATACGCGCAAAGGCATCCAGCACGTCGTGCAGCATCTGGACGGTGTGGCGGCCCAGCGACTCCAGGCTTACCAGCAGCGGCTGGTGCTGCTGAGAGAACTTCTCCAGCGCCGTACGGCAGATTTTATCCGCAACGTCACCAATACGTTCCAGCTCGGCGATGGTTT
>Ga0268255_10001510_pt1 | contig 13526 bp, 10 predicted proteins | sample AgamicOrMarz_FD_200256 | JGI IMG/M metagenome (GOLD analysis project Ga0268255, IMG submission 200256) | Agave microbial communities from Guanajuato, Mexico - Or.Ma.rz (v2) (version 3) | ecosystem: Host-associated > Plants > Phyllosphere > Phylloplane/Leaf | place: Guanajuato, Mexico...
GTTGATCTGGGTCGGCGCGCAGCATCTGATGCCGCTCGCCGGCATTCCGCGCAACGCAACGGGTCTCGTATTCGGCAAAGGCGTGCAGGAGTCGATCGGTATATGGGCCTACGTAGTGGGCACGGGTATTCATTTCGTGTTCGCGATTGCATGGGGCGTGCTGTTCTCCGCCGTCTGGCCATACTTTCGCCGACGCGGCATTGAAGCGACGCTCGTCGCACTCTTCTATGCGGTGCTCGCGTGGATCGTCATGCACGTGGCCATCATGATCGCTTCAGATAATCACCCGAACTACTACGACCCCGCGGTGATTATCGGCGGCTTTATGTCTCACATCTTCTTCACCGTGCCGCTTGCATTGACGGTGAAGCGCCGGTTCGAAAGAGAAGCGCAAAAAAGTATTTCAACAAAGACGTAGCAATTGGAGATCGGGAGAATGAAAAGAAGTCTCAGGGGAATTGACGTCGCGCTATTCGGCGCGGCGCTGGCGGCCTCAGTGCCGGCCTTCGCGCAAAGCAGCGTGACGTTGTACGGTATTGTCGATAACGGCCTTTCTTACACCAGCAATCAGACGTCCACGCTGGGCTCGACGAGCGGCGGGAAATCCGCTGTCAAGTTCACGCCGGGTGTATGGGCCGGCAGCCGCTTCGGCCTTAAAGGCGGGGAAGATCTCGGCGGCGGCACGAAGGTCATTTTCCAGCTTGAATCAGGCTTTAACTCGGGGACGGGCGCGCAGCAATACAGCAATGCGATGTTCGGCCGCCAGGCCTGGCTCGGCGTAACGAATCCCGCGTACGGTACTTTCACGGCGGGTCGCCAATATGCGTCGTACTACCAGATGCTGTCGCCGTATAGTCCGACGACCTGGCTCACCGGCTACTATGGCGCGCATCCTGGCGACGTCGACGGTCTCGATACAATTTACCGCGCGAACAACACGCTCGAATATACGTCGCCGAAACTATACGGTCTGACTGTGAGCGGTTCGTATTCGCTCGGCGGCGTGGCCGGCAGCACGAACCGCGGCTCGACGTGGTCCACTGCGGCGCAATATGCGTTGGGTCCGATCGGCCTCGCGGTCGGCTTCTCGCGGATCAACAACTCGACGCTCGGCGGCGGCACATGGGGCGCGGATTCCACGACCACGAACGGCGGCTCGCAGATCGGCGTATCCGCGGTGACGAACGGCTATCAGACCGCGCAGGCGCAGCAGCGTTTCGCAGTGGGCGGCGGTTATACGTTTAACAGCGCGTGGGACGTCACGGCGACCTATACGAACGTGCAGTACATTCCGGGCACAGGATCGAAATTCCACGACACGGCCATCTTCAATACAGGCGGTCTCGTGTTGCACTGGAAGCCGATGGTCGCGTGGGATTTCGGCGCGGGCTACAGCTACACGCGCGCGACACGCGCGAACGGTATTGAAGACAGCGCGCAGTATCACCAGTTCAACCTGTCACAGTACTACTCGCTTTCAAAACGCACCGGTCTTTACGCGCTGGAAGCGTATCAGCACGCGAAGGGGAAGACGCTCGGCACGAATGGCGCGGGGCAAATCATCGACGCCACCGCGACGCTCGGCGACGGCTACAACACCGCGCCGTCGACGACCGGCAATCAGTTCGCTTTCGGCGTGGGCATCATTCACCGCTTCTGACGAATGGATTGAGTTTGTGGTCGTTTGAAAAGCCGGGCTGACGCATGCATGAACTGCATGCGTCAGCCCGGCTTTTTTGTTGTCGCGGAACAGTAATTGCTCCCTTGTTGCACGAAATCGCCTCGCGGTATTTTCAGGAGCCGCGTCGCGAATTCTTCCGCGAAAACAGCAAGCAGTTAATAAGGGAGACGATCATGACGAGCAAGCCCACGACACTCGCCACTCCGGCCACCCTGGCCGCCCCGGCTGATCCCGCCGATCCGAGCCGTCGCAAGGTGCTCGCGGCGCTTGCAGGGTCCATCGCATTGTCGGCTTGTGGAGGAGGCGGTGGAGGCAGCAGCAATGGCGGCTCCGGCTCAGGCGGATCGCAGCCCGTCGGCACGATTCCGCCCGCCCGTGCGAATCTCCCGCGTCCCGCACTACCCGATCCCGCTACCTCGGGCATCGACCATGTCGTGCTGGTGACGATGGAAAACCGTTCATTCGATCATCTGCTGGGCTGGGTCCCGAATGCGGAAACCGCGCAGACCGGTCGGAACTTCAAGGACGTGTTCGGCGAAACACACACGCCGTTCGCGCTCGCCACGAACCCCGCGTATGGCTTCCAGGCGTGCTCGTTCGCGGACCCGAATCATTCATACGATGCCGGACGCGTTCATCTCGCCAATGGCGCAATGAACGGCTTCCTGCTCACGGCCGGTACAAGCCTCACGCGCGGCGACCTGCTTCCCATCGGCTATTTCCAGTCCGCGGATCTCGACTTCTATCGCGGCGCAGTCACGCAGTACACCGTGTGCGACTACTACATGAGCGGCATTCTCGCGGACACTTATCCAAACCGCGTGTATCTGCATAGCGGACAAACGGACCGCTTGTCCGACACGCTCGACACCTCGTCGTTGCCGACCATCTGGGATCGTCTCGACGCAAAGAACATTTCGTCGACGTACTACTTCCACGACGTGCCGTTCACCGCGCTTTACGGAACGCGGTACGTGGGCCGCTCAAAGCTCTTCTCCGACTTTCTCTCCGACGCAGCCGCAGGTACTTTGCCCTCGTTTTGCATGGTCGATCCGAGCTTTGGCGGTGAAGCGCAGGGTACGTCGAACGACGATCATCCGCATGCCGACGTGCGCAACGGCCAGGTGCTGCTCGGCCAGATCTACGACGCGTTACGCACGAGCCCGAACTGGAGCAGAACGCTGATGATCCTCGTGTACGACGAGTGGGGCGGCTTCATGGAGCATGTGGCGCCGCCCGTGAAGCCGGTATCGAGTGCGGAGGCTTCGCTCGGCAACGACGGAAGGCTCGGCTTTCGCGTGCCCTGCATGCTGTTCGGGCCGCGTGTGCGTGCCAATTATGTGTCGCGCTATCCGTTCGATCCGAGTTCAATTCACCAGTTGCTCGCATGGCGTTTCGGTCTCGATCCACTCGGTGTGCGCGCAAGCGATTCGGCGACATTCAATATGGCCTACGCGCTCGACTTTACCGATCCCGCGCGCACGGATGCACCGGCCATCGCGGTGACACAAGGCACCTTCGGCTCGGCATGCTCGAATCTGTCGACGGCGGGCGCGGGCGCGAGCGGCATTGCGCAACTGGACAAGAGCCAGCTCGTGCCGAATACGGCCATGAGTGCGCCAGGCGGCCGTTTCGCCGAGTTGCGCACGAAGGCGGACGCCCTCGGCTTCCCTGCTTCGAGGTAATGGTTGCGATTGAGAAGATCTGTTAGCCCTGAGTCGCGCGGCGTCAGAACAACTGCTTTTGACCGGACGTGAGCCGTGTAAAGTCGTCGCGCAACAGCGGCAAGATTGCATCCGCAACGGGTTGCAATTGACGCGTGAGATAGTGTTCGTAGTCGATTGCGGAATGCAGTGTTTCGAGCGGCTCGGGGCCGGCAATCGTCATCACATAGCTGATCCAGCCGCCGTTCTGATATTGCAGCGGACGCCCTTGCCGGCGATTGAATTCGTCGGCCACGCGCGCGGCGCGCACGTGCGGCGGCACGTTGCGTTCGTAGTCGCCGAGCGGTCTGCGCAGACGCTTGCGATAGACGAGCTGATCGTCCAGCTTGCCGGCGAGCGTATCGCGCACATAGTCGCGCACGTAGTCCTGATACGGTTGCTGCGTGAAGATGCGTCTATAGAGTTCCTGCTGAAACTGCTGCGCGAGCGGAGTCCAGTCGGTGCGAACCGTTTCGAGTCCTTTATAGACGATCTCTTCGCTGCCATCCGCCGATACGGTGAGACCGGCATAACGTTTCTTGCTGCCTTCTTCCGCGCCGCGAATGGTCGGCATGAAGAAGCGCCGGTAATGCCGCTCGAATTGCAATTCGAGTGCGCTGTCGAGTCCGAAGCGCTGTTGTAAATCCTGCCGCCACCACGCGTTGATATGCTCGACGAGCGCGCGTCCGATGCGGCCTGCTTCCTCTTCGTTGTGCGCGTGCCGCAGCCAGACGAAGGTCGAATCCGTATCGCCGTAAATGACTTCATAACCTTCGGCCTGAATCAGCTCGCGCGTGCGGTGCATGATTTCGTGGCCGCGCATGGTTATCGACGAGGCAAGACGCGGGTCGAAAAAGCGGCAGCCGGTCGAGCCGAGCACGCCGTAAAACGCATTCATGATGATCTTCAGCGCCTGCGAAAGCGGCTTGTTGTGCTCGCGTTTCGCTGTTTCGCGGCCTTGCCATACCTGACTGACAATCGACGGCAGACAATGACGCGTGCGTGAAAAACGCGCGCCGAGAAAGCCGGGTACGGACTGATCGTCGCCGGGATTCAGCATGCCCTCCACGAGCCCGACAGGGTCGATCAGAAAAGTGCGAATGATCGACGGATACAGGCTTTTGTAATCGAGCACCAGCACCGAATCGTATAAGCCCGGGCGCGAGTCCATCACGAAACCGCCGGGACTCGCGGCGCCGGCCACGTCGCCGATATTGGGCGCGACGTAGCCTTGCCGATGCATTCGCGGCATATACAAATGCGTGAACGCAGCGACCGAGCCGCCGCTGCGATCCGCGGGCAGCCCGGTCACAGTGGCGCGCTCCAGCAGAAACGGCAGCAGTTCCGTCTTCGCGAAGATGCGCGTGACGAGCTCGCAATCCTTCAGGTTGTACCGGGCGAGTGCGGGCTTGTCCTCGTCGAAGCGGCGCTGGATTTCGTCCATGCGCTGATACGGATTGTCGATGGATTTGCCTTCGCCCAGTACCGTTTGCGACACATGCTCGAGGCTGAACGAGGGAAAGCTCCAGGTGGCCGAACGCAGCGCCTCGATGCCGTCGATAATCAGGCGCCCCGCAGCGCCCGCAAAATAGTGATTCTGCTTCAGGCCGTGTTCGCGCCACTCCATCACCGCGCCGCCGCGGCCGAGTCTCAAAGGCACGCGGTATTGCTCGGCATGCTGCTGCAGCACACGCAAATCGAATTGCACGAGATTCCATCCGATGATCGCATCGGGATCATGCCGCTCTATCCATGTGTTGAGCTTTTCAAGCAACTGGGCGCGCGTTTCGCAGTATTCGAGGTCGAAGTCGAGTTGGCCCGCATCGCCATTCGGCGGTCCTAGCATGTACACCTGGCGCTGACCGCAGCCTTCCAATGCAATCGAATAGAGTTCGGCATGCACACTCGTTTCGATATCGAGCGACACGAGTTTCAATGAAGGACGATAGTCCGCGGCCGGCTTCAATTCGCCATTGACGAGCGTACCGTCGCTTTGCTGTTCGCCGCCGAACCACACTGGCGCAGTGATGAAACGCTCCATCATGTAGCGCTCGGGCGGAAAGATGTCGGCTTCATAGACATCCACGCCGCCTTGCTTCAAGCGTTTTTCCTGGCCGGTCAACTGTCGATATTGCGGGCAGTAAAGTCCCATTACCGTCCGGTGATGGAAGTCGCGCAGTTCCAGCGGACGCAGATCGAGAGGCGCCTCGCGGCGCAAGATGGATTCGACGCGCTCGCGCTGTTCCGCGGGCACGAATGCCACGGACGTTTGATGGCGCAAACGCACGTGACGAGGCCCGCCGTCGGTTGCCAGCCAGAAATCGACTTCGGTGCCGGCGGGCGCGTCCCGCCAATGCCGCGTCAAAATGAAACCCTGCTCGAGCTTTGTCAAACTCACCACCCTGGATCTTGCGAAAGGCGTGTTGTCGCCTGATGCAATTCTACCGTCGCGCGCAAGCCGCAGCGCGTGATGCCAATGGCACCGTGTCTGCAGCCGCGCGACGTAGCCGGTATGATGAGTTGGCAGCGCTTCTCTCGGCGCGATCCTGCGCCGGTCAGTCTTCTAAAAAAACGGAGTAAATGAAATGACTTTGGGCAAACTTCTGGTAGCCGCTGCGGTTGCCGCAGCGAGTTTCGGCGCGCATGCGCAAGTTGCCGGCACGCAACCGCTCGGCGTGACTATCGAACAATCGAATGCGCTGCTGAGCGGCTGGAGCGTGAAGAAAAGTATTCTCGGCAAGGCCGTGTACAACGATCAGAATGAGAAGATCGGTTCGATCCGCGATCTGGTGGTGGCGCCGGATGGTTCTCTTTCCGCAGCGATTGTCGCCGCGGGCGGCTTTCTCGGCGTTGCGTCGCATGATGTAGCGGTGCCTATTGCGGCACTCGACGTTCGCTCGGGCAACTTCTATCTGCCGGGCGCCACGAAGGCAGCGTTGAAGGCAACGCCCGAGTTTCAGTACAGCAAGGTGCAGGCGCCGCCGAAGCCGAAGAAGCTGTCGACGCAGTGATGTAAAAGCGGCGTGCGGGCAGGCCGATTAGAAGGGCCGGCCCGCAACTGCTTTACGCCTCCAGGGCGAGCGTGGCGAACGTCCCGAGCCAATGCTCGCCCATGTAGTCTCCGGCCACATGAGGCAGCGCACTTTGCAAGTGACGCTCGGCTGCATCGAGCAATGCCGTGCGTCGTATGTCGCCTGCCGGCAGCGCGCGAGCCAGCGAGCGCTGGCACCAGGCGCGGCTCAGATTGAGACCGTCGAGATGCGCGATCTTGCCGTCGGTGCGGTCCGTTACCGTAACCGGTTCGAATAACGTAGCCGGCTTTTTTGCGCCGAGGTCGGGCAGAAAGCGCCCAAACCAGTCGACGAATTGCGCAGACGGCAACACACGCCGCATCAATTCCGCTTCCATCAGCGAGGGCGAGAGGAATTCGTCGCCGGCGGGCTCCCATGCCTGGCACCCTACGTCGTGCAAAAACCAGCGCTCCGCGGTGTTGACAATCAACGCCTCCAGCGAGCCGCGCGAAGTTTGCCGCGCGAAATCCAGCGTGAGCGCAAGCGCGAATGCCATGTTGAAATGCGTGCCGACGCGCAGCGGATAAGTGGCTTTCGGCAGAAACGTCTCGAAACGTTCGACGAAGATCTCGGTAAGCGGCGCGAAAGTGTTCGACCAGCGCGCGGCATGCGAGAGCTTTGACGAATGCAATTGCGCGCTGAGCGCGAGCAACCAAGCCCAGCCATAAGGCCGCTCGAAGCCCAGGTTATGCGGCAGCTCGAGATAAGCGCGTTCCCCGGCTACGTTCGCCGCCGTCAAATGCTCGTCCACCACGGCGACGATACGCTCTGCTTCCGGCAAGTCCGGGAAGCGCTCGATAAGATGAAGAACCAGCCAGTAGCCATGCACGCACGAATGCCAGTCGTAGCTGCCATAAAAAATCGGATGCAATGCGCGGGGGCTCTGCACGTCTTGCGGACCGGCCAGCGAATGCGTGAGTTTGTTTGGGTATTCGCGTGTTAGATGAGCGAGCGCGAGATTGGCGAATTTCGACGCGGATTCGCGAGTGAGCAGGGCGGTCATCGGCGGTTCCTCGAGGCGGAATAAGAACAGGCCATTAGTATCGTATTCGCGGCCGACAATAGCAAAGCGGCGAGCGTGGTTCTCCGCTGAATGCATGCTGGATATTCTAGTCGCAGTAGCGGGAATGCCGCGATGTTAGCGTTTGCGGCTGCGAACGACGCGCAACTGCAGCTAAAGCTGCGGCGATGGGTTTTGAAGATGCCTGGAGGTGAGCGCAAGCGGACACGGCGTCCAAGCCGCGTTTCTTTCCAGTTCTTTACACCGTTATGGCCGCCTTTATGCGCGTGCTAACGTCGCGCTCCGCTACAAGCAATGCGTCTTTGCACTGACGACACGAAGAAACACGAAGATGGAGCAGTTCTTTATGCGGCGTGCCAGCGCCGTCAATTTCCTGCTGGCGCGGCGACGCCTATGCCTCGACAAGATTGCGTCCGCAACGGACGTCGACCTGGAGCAGCAGCGCGAAGTCGAATTGATCGAGCGTCTGGTACTCGACGTTCGCGCGGGGCGGCTCAGTACATTCGAATTGAAACAGGCGAAAGCCGTTGCAGTGATCGTCACGGATTGAGGCTTCGGCTTATTGGCGGCGTTAGAAGCGATAGCCGGAGTTCTCCGCCGCTATCGCCTTCTCTTTTCTTACTGGCTGCGCACTGCGCTATAAAGAGGCAATACCCGCTCCTCGAGCATTGCAATCGCCTGAACCGCGAGTTGCGACAGCGTGTGCTTGCTGCTCGTTGCAATGGCGAGCCGGCTGAACAGAGTTGGCTCGGTAATGCGGATCACGCGAAAGCGCCGCTTGAGCGCGTCGCTCACGGTTGCGTTGAGCGGCAGCACCGCATAGCCGATGCCCTCGCTGACCAGATCGAGAATCGACGACACGGCGTCCACTTCGAGTTCGATATTGAGTCTCACGCCTTGTTCGGCCGCAACCGATTCGAGCATGCGCCGGATTGCATGCATGCGGCCCGGAATGACGAGCGGATAGCGTGGAATGTCGCGCAGTGCGATGGTTTTAACCGTCTCGCGCGCGGCCTTTGCAACTGGTTTGCCGTCATCCGCGCCGATCAGAAAGAGTTCCTCGGTAAAGACAGTGCGCTTGTCGATTAGCGGTGTGTCGAACGTGTCGTAGAGAACCGCGGCGTCCACTCGGCCCATCATCAACCATTCGATCAGGTAGGTCGACAGTCCCTCGGCAACGGAAATAGTCGCGCCCGGAAACGACGTACGAAAACTGCGCACGAGTTCATGGGTGGCGACTTTCGCGAAGCTCGGCGTAATGCCGATGCAAAAGTGCCCGCCGACGGTGCCGCGCAATTCGTCGAGATCCTGTGACGCGCGCTGCACTTGCGAAAGTATCCCTTTGGAATGAGCGAGCATTCGCTGACCCGCCGGCGTGAGCGTGACGCCGCGGCCATTGCGTTCGAGCAGCGTGTGACGCAATTCGACTTCGAGTTGCCGCACGAGCCTGCTGAGTGCCGGCTGATTGGTGTCGAGCGTAATCGCAGCGCGCGTAAAGCTGCCAAGTTCGGCGACGTGCACAAACGCTTCCAACTGCTTGAGGTCCATGATGAGAGCTATGTGAAAAACACATATCAGCTAGTTTGGTATAGCGATTGTATCGAGCCGCGCGTGCCGCCACAATCCGCTTACTCCAGCTTACATACGCAGCCTCACTCAGCCGCGCCGCAGCCGCCGCAAGCAGCCGCGCCGCGGCCACCAGAACCAGATAGAGACGAAGCACATATGAAATCCTGCTTGCCGCCCGATCCCCATCCTGTCCCTCCCGCGCAGCGACTGCCCGCCGGCGCCTGCGACGCGCATTGTCATGTCTTTGGTCCCGCCGACGTTTTCCCGTATGCGCCGGATCGCAGCTACACGCCGCCCGACGCGCCTTTCGAGCAACTCGTCGCGCTGCACGATTTTCTCGGCGTGAGCCGCGGCGTGATCGTGCAGGCGAGTTGTCATGGCACCGACAACACCGCGATGCTCGACGCGATTGCCCGAAGTGACGGCCGTTATCGCGGCGTCGCGATCGTCGATGGCGATGTGACCGATGCGCAACTCGCCGACCTCGACGCGCGCGGTGTGCGAGGCGTGCGCTTTAACTTCGTCGCTCATCTTGGCGGCGCGCCTGATCTCGATGTGTTCGACCGCGTACTCGAACGCATCGAGCAACTTGGCTGGCATGTCGTGTTGCATCTGGACGCGCAGGACATTCTGCAATACGCGGAGCGGATCGCGCGCATCAAGGTGCCGTTCGTGATCGATCACATGGGCCGCGTGCGTGCCGAAGCGGGACTCGATCAGCAGCCCTTTCGCCAACTGCTCGATCTCATGCGCAATCCGCTCGCATGGGTCAAGGTATGCGGTTCCGAGCGCGTTTCGGCAGGCTACCGGCCGTTCGACGATGCGATTCCATTCGCGCAAGCACTCATCGACGCCGCGCCGGACCGGGTACTGTGGGGCACCGATTGGCCGCATCCGAACATCAGCAAGGACATGCCGAACGACGGCGAACTGGTCGACCTGCTGTTCCGTTTCTGCCCCGACGAGGCATTGCGCGAAAAGCTGCTGGTGACGAATCCCGCGCGGCTTTACGGCTTTCGCTCATAACAGTTGACGCTGTACCGGTATCGAGAACTGCCGCATCAGATGGCAGCTCTGTGGAAAGCGACCTGTATATATATCGGCTTTCCGCTCACTATTCCCGATGGAGACAAAGATGATCAGCACTAATGCCCGCGTCATTCGAGCAGGAGCGGCTTCATGAGCGAGAGCGCCGTCATGACCTCGTCCGCGTCCGGCGCAAGGAAGCCGTTCTATCGCACGCTTTACTTTCATGTGTTCGTCGCGATCATTGTTGGTGTGCTGCTCGGGCATTTCGCGCCGTCGCTTGCCGTGAAGATGAAACCGCTTGGCGACGCGTTCATCAAGCTGATCAAGATGGTGATCGGGCCAATTATCTTCTGCACCGTCGTGACCGGCATTGCCGGAATGGGCGACATGAAGAAAGTCGGACGAGTAGGCGGCAAGGCGCTGCTCTACTTCGAAATCGTGTCGACGCTCTCGCTCGTGGTCGGGCTCGTGGCAGGACATGTCTTTCATCCTGGCAGCGGTTTTAACCTGAATCCGGCCACCATCGATACGAAAGCTCTCGCCGGTTATACGACTGCGGCGCATCAGCAGAATACAGTCGAGTTCCTGATGCACATTATTCCGGACACCGTCACAGGCGCTTTTGCATCGGGAAATGTACTGCAAATCCTGCTGATTTCAGTGCTGTTCGGTGCGGCGCTTGCCGCCACCGGAGAGCGCGGGCGCCCGCTCATCGCGATGATCGACTATTTCGCGCATACCTTTTTCGGCATCGTGCACATCATCATGAAAGTGGCCGCGATCGGCGCTTTTGGCTCGATTGCGTTCACGATCGGGACGTACGGGATCGGCGCGGTCGTGCCTTTGCTGAAACTGATCGGCGCCTTCTATGCGACGCTGTTCGTATTCGTGATCGTGGTGCTCGGCGCGATTTCGCGGCTACTCGGCTTCAGCATTCTGCGCTTCATGAGTTATATCCGCGAAGAGATCCTGATTGTGCTGGGCACGAGTTCTTCCGAGGCCGCGCTGCCGCAGATGCTCGAAAAACTCGAGCGTCTTGGCTGCTCGAAATCGGTTGTCGGACTCGTCATTCCGGCCGGCTATTCATTCAATCTCGACGGCACCAACATCTATCTGACGATGGCCGTGCTTTTTATCGCACAGGCATTCAACATCGAACTGAGCCTCATGCAGCAATTGACGCTGGTCGGCGTGGCGATGCTGACGTCGAAAGGAGCGAGCGGCGTGGCCGGCGCCGCATTTGTGATGCTGACTTCGACGTTACTGGTTTTCCCGCTCATTCCAGTGTCCGGCATGGTGCTGATTCTCGGCATTCACCGTTTCATGGGTACAGGTCTCGCGATTGTGAACACGATCGGCAACGGCGTCGCGACGCTCGTCGTCTCCGCGTGGGAACACGAACTCGATCGATCGAAGCTCAATGCAGGCATGTCGCGCCGACGCACGGATTAAGCGCGGGAATTAACGGGTTAGCCGCCGAATACATTGCAGTGTCCTGATGACTGCGAGCGCATTCGCGCACGCAGCAGGGGACGCTCGCATTCAAAAAATAGAAACTGGTCTGGAGACATGATTCATGTGGACAAAAACAAATGCCATGCGCCGCATGCTGCACGTGAACGCAGCGTGCATTGCGACGGCTCTTTCGATGGCGGCGAGCGGCACCGCGCACGCCGATTCTTCGCAAGCCGCGGCGTCGGTGTCTTCATCGTCGGTGCAGATTTACGGCCTGATCGGCATGTACGTCGACAGTTCCAAACTCAGCACGACACGCTCGAGTACGGTGCAGATGGGCGGCGGCGGAATGACGACATCGTTTTGGGGCATTCGCGGCCGCGAGGATATTGGCGGCGGCAACGCGGTGATCTTCAGCCTCGAAAGTTTCTTCCGGCCGAATACCGGGCAGATGGGACGCAATACGACTGACGGGCTATTTTCACGCAACGCCTATGTCGGACTCACCGGCGCATACGGCACGTTCAAGTTCGGCGAGCAAACCAACCCGACGTATATCAACCAGCAACTCGTCAATCCGTTCGGTTCTTCCGTTGTCTTTTCGCCGTTGATCGTGCAGTCGTACACGGCGAGCTATAGCAACACGGTGATTGGCGATACCGTCTGGCAAAACGCAATCGAGTACGTTTCGCCAAATTATGGTGGGCTCACGGGCACCGCGATTTATAGCGTAAGCAGCACGACGGGGCACCAGGGCCGCGACAATGTCGGCCTGCATTTGACCTACGCAAAAGGACCGCTCACGGCGGTGTTTTCCGCGCAACGCGTACGCACTGCGGCGGTCGCGCCGTCAAGCGGTCAGTACCTTTATCTCGCAGGAGCCGCGTATGACGCGAGGTTCATGAAGGTCTACGGCGCCGCGCAAATGACCAGCAATAACAATGTGGAGACCGGCTCGCACACTTATGAACTGGGCGTTTCGGTGCCGCTCACGCCGTCGAACGTGATACTCGCCGAGTGGGCGCGCACCAAACACAGTGCGCCGCTGAATCACAGCAACGTGCGCAACACGGCGAGCCTTGCTTACGAGTACATTCTGTCGAAACGCACGTTCGTCTATACCGTCTATTCATACGACAAACTCACTGCGAATCCGTCAGGCAGCACATATGGCGTGGGAATGCAGCACACCTTCTAGGTGCGATGAAACAGTCCGCCTTATGCGCTGCTGCCTGGTTCCGCGCGCCGTGCGGTGTTGCACGAGAACAGACGTGCGAACAGGCCCCGCGACGTTTGCGGCGCTTCGGCGACTTCCATTGCGTTACGCCACCAACGCTCGCCACGATGCGGCGCTGTGAGGTCGAGCCGCTCGCCCATGCGTGGTGTGGAAAGCGCGACGCCGCGCGCAGCGGCGAGACCCAGCACGCGCTCGAACGGGTCATACCACCTGTGCATCGCGAGATCGAACGTGCCGTTGTGAATCGGCACAAGCCAGCGGCCGCGCAAATCGACGTGCGCCTGTACCGTCTCTTCCGGCTGCATGTGGACGTACGGCCATTGCGCGTCGTACGCGCCGGTTTCGACGAGCGCGATGTCGAACGGACCGAGGCGTTCGCCGATAGTCCTGAAGCCGTCGAAGTAGCCCGTGTCGCCGCTAAAGAACACGCGCAAATCGTTATCGACGATAACCCACGACGCCCACAGCGTGCTGTTGCCGTCGAACAGACTGCGCCCCGAGAAATGCTGGCCAGGCGTTGCTGTGAATGCGATCCCGTCGATCTCCACGCTTTGCCACCAGTCCAGTTGACGCACCTTGCCCGCGTCGATACCCCATTCGATAAGCCGGTCGCCGACGCCGAGCGGCGTGACGAAGAGCTTTGTCGTGGCCGCAAGCGCGAGCACTGTTTCGTGATCCAGATGATCGTAGTGGTCGTGCGAAAGAATCACGCCGGCAAGCGGCGGCAGATCTTCGAGCGCAATAGGCGGCGCATGAAAAC
>Ga0268255_10001518_pt1 | contig 13481 bp, 8 predicted proteins | sample AgamicOrMarz_FD_200256 | JGI IMG/M metagenome (GOLD analysis project Ga0268255, IMG submission 200256) | Agave microbial communities from Guanajuato, Mexico - Or.Ma.rz (v2) (version 3) | ecosystem: Host-associated > Plants > Phyllosphere > Phylloplane/Leaf | place: Guanajuato, Mexico | collected...
AGTAAAGACTCCACCAACAAGCTAACATGAATTCAGAAGAAGGAAAAAGGTGCCAATTGATATCCGCAACAGGACCAGTAAAATGGATTCGAGCATATGAATTGGAAGGCATCAACAACGGAGGCAGGCGGAAGGACTTAGTCATATGGATTTAAAAGCGTCAACAACAAGTTGCGGATGGAGCGGTGGGGAAATTGGTTTTTGAAGGCATCAACCACGAGGGAGTGGGAAGGCACCAGGCTTATGAGCGATTATACGGACACAAACATGCTCATTTTGGCTCTCTACTCTGAAAATCTCGTGATGAATAATCCTATAGTGCGCCATGGCAAATGTTATCGGAGTCGCTTTCCGCTGAAACTATTATCATAAAAGATGCAACTAAGAGGCATGAATGAGCTGGACAGAGACTTTCCAATGGGCTGCTTACATGCTATCCCAGCAGAAACAAAAGGAATTGGGATGAATAACTCATGGTAGGGGAAACCAATTTTTGACCAGATCTGTTTTGAGGCTCTAAGTCTGGACGAACGCTAGTCCTAATGCAGAATGTGGTCGGTCCTGCCAAGCGGGAACCGGCTGAAATCGCGCTCCGTTCTCCGACTTCCTCTCACTCTCTTCCCCGCCTTCACCCATCGCGCTCACCCTGGCGCCACCTCTTGACCCTTCCGAACGTCTATAAAATGCTGTATTCTAGCATATTTTATCGTCGATTATTATGCAAAGGTCGATATCATGGCTCGTGCGGGGCGGGGAACGACCTACACAACACCAACAGAAGGCGGCGCAACCATGCAGACCAACCTTCAAACAGCTTCGAGGTAAAGATATAGAACCCACTCACAATCTACATATCGTAGGCTAACGTACGCATTAGTGAGCGCCTCCGACTGGTTCTAGAGCGAGGAAAGCTAAGCACACTGTCATGGAGCATGCGCATGCTCAAACACGCATAACTCGAGCATGCAATGCAACACAAGGTGTAGATTTACCAAACGACCCCAATTTCACACGCGTTCCGATATTCAAAATCTCCTCGAAAGGCTATTTCGAATTAGCGGCAGCCGGGGATGTTTCATGATAAAAGAAGAATGAGGCAATATAGGGTTCAGTTTTCACAAACGACATGAGACGAAAGGTATAACCATATTCGCAGCACAAAAGACTACACACAACGAAAAGGTGTGGTAGAGACATGAGTTTAAGCAGCACCTCACTACAATATATGACCAAATCGAGCAAAGATCACATTTACACTGTAAGTTGGACAAACCCATTACATAGGGGAGAGAGGAAAAGCCTTCTTCCCTCCTCCCCTAACTGCACAACTAGCGCCATGCTTACAATGTTATGTAGTGCGTACACTTCCAGCCACCAAAAATGCACATTTCCCATCTCCTACGACAGAGAATTCGCCCATTCATCTTACAAGCCTTCGATGCTCCGCCAAATCATGCAGCCTTTTTCCTCCTTGGTAACCGTAAATACTCTGCATAGAGACAAATTTTTTTCGAAGCTGACGCTCGAAGGTAGTAGAGGATATCCGGTTTCGTTAAGGACTGCAATGTGCACTCTTTGGGGGGGGCAGAAAAAGGCGTTTTGGCAACGATGCAAGATATGCGGGTTTTTGGGTGCGCCTCGCGGGAGCAACCGGCGCTAGTCCCAATTAGGCAAGGCTGCCCCCACACAACGCCACGTGCCGTAGGGCTGGCTGGAGCTCCCCTTCTAAACCCTCTCCCGTCAAACCTACACTCTCCAGTCCTCTCTCCACAACCCTCCCCCAGCGACCCTCTCTGACCCTGCAATCGCTCTCGATCCCTCTCTCCAGTTGCGTCTACCAGTCCTGCGACTCCAGTCTGAGTGGTATACCCTCGTACCGCCCCCCCTCCGGGCTCAAATCCTGCCTCGCTGCTCTCGAATCGTAAAAACAAGTCTGTTGTCCTCCCGCCTTCACCTCCGCAGCGCGCCTTCACCTGCTCAGCGCGCCTTCACCTGGGGGCGCCCTGCCTTCACGTGAAGGCGCTAGTCCCAATCCGGTCGCACTGACCGCCAGAACCTTCCAGGCTACGCCCTCTCTTCCGCCCAGCCCTTCGCGCTCTTCCACCAACTACTCCAACTCCAAACCTCCTCCTCCGCCGCCTCTGCGTACTCCCTCCCTCTCCAACAAACGTACCCGTTCATTCAGTCCTGCCCGTTGAACGCGTCTACCCGCCGTCCGTGGCGTCCGACAATGGCGCGTACCGGTAGAAAAACACCAAAACAGCCAGCCAAAGGCAGCGCGGCCGACGAGAAATCGACTGCGAGCGCATCACCCACCGACAAGGAAGCACCCGCGACAACCGAAAAAAACATAACTGGCGAGGAATCGGCTACATCTCCTGCGAAGACACCCTCAGAACACACAGGCGATCCAGAGACTTCCCAGGCTCCACCCCCTGCCCATGGGGAGGCCCAAAAAGCCTTTTCCCTTCCCCCCAAGGAGTCTCCCAACGCCCCCCCCAGCGTGTCCACCAAACACTCTTCAGAAAATGAATCCGGCAGTGATTCGGAAGGAGGAGGATTTTGGTCAGAAGAAGAAAACATGGAGAACGCCGGCAACGACGAATATCATGGCACTGCAGCGGAGGACCCCATCGACGAACAAATCATGGGAACCACGGAGGGCATCTTGGGAGAGAAATTTAAGCAATGGATCAGTTCGTACGGCAAGACCGCAACCGAGCTATTCGACTTAAGCCCAGATGTTTATGCGAAGTTGCTCGTTGAGAACGAGAGGTACCAAGATTTGTATAAGGAGTTCCAGGAAAAGTACCTTCATGAAAAGGAATCGGTCAAACGCGAGGAAGGGTTTGCCACAGTATTGGATTGTATTACCGCCAACGAAGCTCGATACCATATGCCATCGAAATCCGACCTTGAGTCGTACCGACCAGTCGACTTTTGGGCATACATGCTTTATCGTGTCAAATATCATCTACGAGATCGCCAGGACGGCCTATTGCGCAAGGCCAAATATTCCGAGTCCGCTGTTTGGGCGATATCCTGGATTTTCCTGAAACAATTGGTCATGTGCAACCGCGGTAAAAAGAAACAAGCTATGCTCAACGGCATCCGACTTCGGATTAAGCGGAATCGAGAAAAAGCGGAGAGGATGAGGTTGGCAAAGTCAATTTATGACAAGGCGACCGTCAAAGACGATGCAGAAAACGGGGGTCCGTCGTCGAAGAAGAAGAAAGGCAGTGCGACCGAGCAAGGCAAGAAGACCCAGGTTGCTTCTCCCGAGGGGGGAGCCGAAAAGGCTTCTTCTGCCCCCCCAAAGGCCTCTAAGAAGAAAAAGAAGAAAACCCGCACTCCCACTAAACTGGACGACACTGCGCCTGCTCCACTGGAACCTTCGACGCCCGCTCAAATACCCTTTGTCGATCCTACTGAGAACGTCAAAGAACATGTCCCGATCGCGCAAGAGAACATAGACTCTCTCTACAACGCTATGGATCGCTCGATGAATTTAGCTGACGCGCATCGTCGGCAACAGACTCAACAGGAGAGCCGCAAACTGAAGCTGCAAGAAGCGATCGCTCAACTTGAGGCCGACCCCAAACGCAAATCCATTTACCTGAATTGTGGTAAAGCATTAACTGCTACAACAACGGACTTCTACGACGATTTCCAACATTTGGACGTGAAAGCCTACAAGAATGCCGCGTTAAAATCGATAAGTCGTCACAAGAAAGGAACCATCGAACTGAACCCAACTGTATCTGCCGAAGGCGTATCCATGGATGCCGGAACCGAGGAACACATCAACGCCAGCATGGAAGTAGAAGGGGTGGCCATCACTGAAGTCCTCCAAACAGATGACCCCAACAAAAAGGTTGAATCTCAGCTTATGCTTAACATCGGCGAGCCCACCGACACCGAAAAAAGCAAAGCCCAGGCTTTCCGACGTTGGCTAAACGCAACCGACTATCAGTATGATAACATTGTGGAGGCCTTCTTGGATCTCGGAATTTGCAATCAGAATTTTCGAGTTATGCCTCGGCAGAATCCACATAAACGGATATTTCCGTGGCAGGTGATTTTCACAATGTTCGCAACAAAAATCATTGAGAACAAGTTGATCCGGGGCGCCCTATGTGGTGACATGATCGGGCTTGGTAAAACCATCTCAATGGCGGCGACCGTTCTTAAAGTAAGTATTCACCCCATCCTTGAAACTGCTTGGGGGGGGGCGGAAAGCCTTTTCCCCCCCCCCCAATAGACGTGACTGTTTGCTGACCTTTTCTAGCTTGTCAACCGTACATGGGACGTGTACGAATCGCTACAGAAAGATTCCAAGCCTCTTCCACCCTGTGTTCCATACATATACCTCACTATTCCTCAGCTGCTCGACCAGTCGCCTGCTGAGTTTGCGGGCTGGTCTGATTTTCTGAAGGTTGTCGTCATTGGCGATCATGATGGTTCGTCTAATGGCTACCGGTGTGAGAAAACATTCGATCCCTCCTCGTCACCCTACTGCGACATTACTCGGAAAGATAATCTTCGGACTATAATTGTAATGTCATACAACCTGGCGAATCTCCACCATGGCCCGTTGGCTGCATACGGCTGGATGAAAGAGCAGAACATGATCACGAAAATCCCGGACTCGAACGCTTGGACAGAGATCCCGCCGAAAGCCTGGCCTGGATCATTATACAAGAAGTTTCGACTTGCGCTTTGTGATGAAGTGCAACTTTCTGCGCGTAACACCTCATCCGCGTATTGGACCACCCTCAAATGGCTTGCCCCCATCGACGGGACCTTTCTTTTTAGCGGATACCCTGCCCCGCGCGGGGTGGAAGATTACTATTCGTATTTAAAACTAATCGAAGACCCGGAGCTGAATTACGCCGCCCAGCGCGAGGACAGATCCATCAAATGGACCATGCAGACCGACCCCTTCGAACTCCCAGACGATCATCCTGCTGCAAAATTCCGCTTGACCTCGTTCTGTTTTAAGAAGTTCATATTGAGCGACACCAGTCTGGATGCCAATGAACGCGGTCTAAAAGCCCAAAAATCTATGAAGCATTGGCTTATCCGTCGGGATTACGAATCCGCCATCCCTATCGCATCGAATCGCACGATCGCGAGAACGCTTCCTCCTCCCCAGAAATACACTGTCGAACGCGTCTTCAAGCCAACGGCGAAGAAGCTCTATAAGAAATTTGCATCCAAGTGGGAGCGCCGCCTGATGCTCATGCGCAAGAAGGACAATTCAGGCCCCAATATACCTACGCCGAATGGCCGCGCCATGCGTGCGCTGGAGCTGATGGCTTTCAATCCACTGCTCGGTTATCTGCATAAAGTGGTCCCAGCGAACAAACGTCCCAGGGCCAACCAAGATGAATTCATTGTGTCAGACAGTTCTTCGTCCGATGAGAGCGATTACGAGGCCAAAGATGTCGACCCGAAGGATTCCGAGGCTACTGATCCATCCGGTCCATCCAAATCACCACGCAAGCCTGCATCGCAAAAGAAGAAGAAGAAAAAGAAGAAAAAGAAGGCGCCCGCTATTCAGGTTGATCCTGCCAGTCTCGACAATCCGGAAGAGCAGTATAACCCCGATCGTGAAAGCTGGTTCTATGACCAATCCGAACTTTTCCGGTCCATGCCGCTACCTGGTAAAAAAGGCAAGCGTATCCGCTGGCTTTTGAAGAAAATTCGTGCCGGGGACGATGGACGACCGCCTTGTGAATTCCTTCCCACCGTCGACGAAATCGATACGATGAGCGACCGTAAGGTCGCAGAGACATTTATGTCGTATTCTCCAAAGCTCCAAGCCACCGTGGCTCTTATAATGGACTACTGCTTCGTGCGACAAGAAAAAATGATTGTCTGGTTTAATTATCCGATAATCCAAGAGATCACGGAAGAAATTTGCCACATGCTCGGTATACCCCTGATGTCTATGTACGCAACTTCATCACCTGCCGAACGGAAAAAGATTCAACGCGACTTTAACGACATTAACCACCGAGTATTGCCTTTTTTTTGTGGAATGAGAACTGGAGGAGTCGGCTGGAATTTCCAAAAAGCCTGCAGGAACAACGTTATCGTCGACAGTACTACTTCGCAGGACCAAGAAGCGCAGGTGCTTGGACGCACATACAGAATCGGCCAAGAACTTACCGTTCTTTTTTTCCAGTTGGTGGTGTTTGACACATATAATGAGCGAACGTTACGGTATGTATTTCTCAATTTCCAGCCTTGCTCACCGGGGGGGGGCAGAAAAAGCCTTCCCCGCCCCCCCCCTATATGACTGAAGCTCTTCATGCTAACCTTCTGTTTAGGGACCATATCAAGAACTCGGTCGAAGGCATATCCGCTCTCATGCAACACAAGCTCGATTCGGAGCAAGGACGAGCGATTATTAGTTCAATGGGTTTTACGCTTATTCCCGATCTCGCCGTCAAGTATTCCGATGATTTCCTAGAAGGCTTCTTCTATGAGAAGGACGGGGGAGAGAAGAAGCTGTTCCATTTGGCAACGGTAGAAGGACAAGAAGCCAGGATGCGCCTCATCGGGAAATCTGACAAACCTGTCCCAAAGGACTGGAATCCCGACACGGCTCCAGCGCAACATGTGCTCCACCGGTTTCTGATCCAACAACACTCGAAACGCCTTGTTCAGCATGTACCTGGGTCCAAACGGCACCTCGGTGAACTCGTCGCAGAAGAGCTGAGTGAGCGTAGAAAGGCAGCACAGGAGCGTGGTGATATTTCGTCGTCCGACGGTGATTCCAAGCCTAAGAGGAAGAAGCGCGCCCGCCGTCACCGCATAGCACTCTCTGCATCTCCTGGTCCAGCCTCTACTGCTGCGAAAACCGCAGTCGATCCACCCGCCGACGAACCCAATGATCCCGAGGAACCCAATGATCCAGGACAGCCACCCGACTGGGAAACATACAGTGCTATGTCCAGGCAGCAAAAGGGCGCCTCGACAAAGTTCTGGACTACTTATAACAAGACCCATAACCTCCCTGCGTACAAGCGACCCGTTAATCCTGATGATCCCGCCAACAATTCTCCCGCTAAAGGGAAGAAGTCCGCCCGGTCCGCTCTAAAGAACAAACGTGGCAGACAAGCTAAATCGGCCAAAAAAGCTGTCTCCAAAGATACAGTATCAGATGACGATGAAGAAGCTCCCTCCATTGAACCCGTCTCCCCTCGTCAGTCCCCTGCCAAACGGAAGCGGAGCCCCCCTTCCTTCACACCTGTGAACCCTTCAGGATCCCCATCATGGTCGTTCCCTAAGCGCCTCCGCAGGGAATCTGTCGTCTCCGGGAATTCCGAGCATCTCAACGATAGCGGCGACGCCGAGGTCCCCAATCCTGAGAACGACCAGGGTAGCCTTGACATCAACCAGCCTGAGAACGAGATTACAGAAGCTCCAGGATCTGATGTTCAAATGGTGTCAGACGATTCAGGAGCAAGCATCGTCGACGTTCCCGTCTTCACAGACCTCGGAGACGTATTCGACTCTTGAAGTCCCAGTGCGAAATAGGTTAGTCTCTGGCCGGCTTCGTGCACTTGAATATTTCCTTTTGTCCTCCAATCAAAATTCCATTCCCCTCTAAAACATACCGTGTCCCCCGACGCACAAACCAAAAAAAAAAAAAAAAGAAAAGCTTCACAGATACCCACCCCCCATTTTCTTTTGCCCACCTGGATAACATGCACATTTCCCCTTTTTCTGCAGCGATGTAACAATAGATACCCCAAATACAAACTTTGTTTGTGATATACCTGCTATGCTCATGTGATGTATCTTGTGAATTCTATCGGTAGCCTTTTCGTCGAATACTCTAGACCAGGCCTCGGCCAGGGGGGGTAGCGGGGAAGCCTTTTTCGGCCCCCCCATATGCACCACCCTCTCTCTCCATGGTTGTATCATTAGCCAGCAATTAAGCGGCAATGGTGACCTCGACCTCGACGCCGGCATCGATGTTGATGATGATCTGCTTGACCACCTCAGTGGGAGCATTGTGATCGATCAAGCGTTTGTGGATCCTCATCTCGGAAGAGTCCCAAGTCTTGCTTCCTTCACCACATGGAGTTTTGCGCTTGTTCATGGTGTTGTCATATTTGGATGCTGTGACAATACTTAATATATGATATATGAAATCAAATTGCCCTTGGGCGTGCGTAAAAAGGCTTTTTTCTCCCCTCCAATGAATGTGGTTGTTTCTTATTGATGGTTAACATATGTTTTACATACTGATATTTTTTCTTTCACGCGTATAAATCTTCAAAAAATTACGTCGCCATTCCACGCCCTCTTCGCTCCGTTTTTCTTCCAATATCTGTTCAATCCCATTCTACTCTTGACATTTCCCTGCAACATTACATCGTATCTTCGCGGTGTGCTCTCCTATTCAGCGTTCAACTTCCTGTCGTATCTGTTCCCAATGTCTTAGCGGCCGGATTATATGTATATCCGACCCCGATAGCCCACCCCCGTTACCCATTCTGAAGCAACACTCTTTCCACGTATACGCGTTTCGCCCGTAGTTTCCACTACGCTTCTTCATCCTTCTCCATACTACTCGAATTTAACCATTTATCCGTTGCCATGTCCCCTTCCAATGCGCCCCCGAAGCCTCCTGGCCGTCCTACTCGATTTACCCAGGAAGAAGCGCGTCTCCGCAAGAAGCAGCAGAATGCCGAATATATGCGACGAAAGCGAGCAAAACCTCCATCTCGGCCACCTGCTCACTCAAACCACATTGCAGACACCGATCCTCCCACTGCTGCTCTCCAACCCGATCCTCCGTCAAACTCGACTGTACTGCCTCGTGCAATTCCCATGCCCCGGCCAGCCGAGCCCATCGCGCCCTATGAATCTCCATGTACGTTTTATCCAGACGCACATCGCACTATTGTATTCTTACTCTTGTCCAGATGCTGCTCCACTTCCCAATCCCCTTCCGAGCGACACCAGTTCGAAACCTGAACCCCTTACATCGCTCCTATCTGCGCTCCGTCTTACCGGAAGTCTTATTCCAAGGCCTTTGGCTGTCCACTCTCCGTCACCCGACGTACGCCTCAGTGTGTCTGCTCGGTCGCGGCTACATATGTTATTATCTCAAGGTACGAAGGCTCACACTGCCGCCGTGTTCGTATTGGGAGTCCTAATTGGATTGGTGGTTGGGTCCAGGCCTTTCTGTTCCTTTGCCGTATAGGAGTCCATACTCTCCTCCTTCCTCCCTCTCCTCCGCCCTTCAACCATACAATGTGATTGCTACGGCCACAAAACAACCCCACCCGCCTTCCACTGCACCTCTTGGGTTTCCTGGCGCTGCCACTCCCTCCGCTCCAGTCGCTGTAGCCCGACAATCTGATTCAGTAGAAGTGTCTACAGCGCGTGTGGATGTCGGACCTCCACACCTCAGGAAGGGGGAACACAGTGAAGAGGTCCGAGAGCCGTACGATCAAGTTGTCGCCAGCAAACCTGCTACCATGCCGTCCGACCCTATTCGCGCAGACGCGGCTCTCTCAAGCGACCTCAACGATGATATAGGCCAGGGTGGTAGACACTTCGGAGATCCCATAGACCCATTCGAGGGCTCACTGGCAGTCGACCTTGATACAAATGAATACGACGCATCGTCCGAGTCGTCTGAAGAGCATAATCCATGGATCGACTTCCAAGGCGAACTCTCGGACTTCGCGTACCAGAACCTCGAAGCAGTGGATAATAGCAAGCATAACGCTGGATCAGGATCGCGAGCCGGTTATGCGGACCCTACGATGGTCGCCAACAAGCACCCATTACAATCGAACGGCGCCGACACACCCGACAGTTCCGAGCTCGACGACGACCGGATGTTTGTTGAGCTGGAACGCGGTTTCAACCAAGAGGAGGACAACTTTGTTATATTCAGCGACCCCTTCGTCCCCGAACACTCCGCTGTCACTTCCCAGCAATTTACCGACACCGACTTGGGACCAATAGATCCATGTTCGCGTAGCTTCGATGAACACCCTCTAGATATTGAGCTTCCTCAGCATGAGCCTGATACTGCGGATTGCGAGGATGGCGAACTAGGTTTGTGCAATCCATCGATTCCACGAGGGGGGGGGGGGAAAGCCTTTCTGTCCCCCCCCTACAGGAAGGTACCTTACCACAGAATTATTGCTAACTATTGCATAGTATCTGACGCAGCTCCAAATCCTCTACCTCCCAACCCCGTTGATCTAATAGCTGGAATCCAAGCTTTGCAACACTGCTTCGCTAATGCTTGTACGTGCGGCCATTCTCCGCGCACCGGCGGTCACACTCTCGGCAACATTACGTCGTTATTCGAGACCTTTATGCAGCCTCTCACTACCAAGGCCCCGCTTCCCCACCAACCCCTCTCTTTGCCGCATCGTCTTTCTCTATACTCTGATATCCAACCTTTCCGATCATGGGGCCCTATCCTAACTGGTGTTGGATTGGACACTGCGCATGGCGACGACTCTCCCCCTATGCTCAACCTCTGGCAAACTGAAGCCGACTACATATCCAAAACGGGGCCCCATATCCTTGACTCCACGTTCGACATTGATAGTATAATCTTTTCCCCTTCTAGTTTAGCCGTGTTCCGCAAGGACGTGGATTGGTCGTTTCTGCCCCCATTTAATCGAAGCAAACAACAACATCAGCGCGTTACCTTTGGCCATATTGAAACTACGAAGCATAAATGTGCTCTGCTCTGTCTCCATGACCGTTATGTGTGCCATATTTTTTTCCCAAACATGCCTCTCGTCTACACTAACGAGAAAGGCCGCGAGATCCAATCCAAATCCCAGCATCTTGACGACCATGCGCTCCAGATCTGGACCGACCAGGTCGTACTCCCAGCCTTCGACGACGTCTGCACGCCTGCCCGGCGACCCCATTACCCTCACTCCTGGCGTCAACTTCTCGGGAAGTCAAAAGTGAATTCCGAACAGCAATCCCGTGACAATCAGTTCGGCCGTCAAGATGTCCGCGCCTTGGTTCCGGCTAGTATTCTAGGCCCTCTATGGGACCGCATCATCCTGCGTGCAGCTACTATTCCCAATACTCTTCTTCCTGTCGACGCGTTCTGCGATCCTGAGCTCATCATCTCCAATCATAACCTCAAACAGAGCGATTTTAGTAGGCACGACTTCCAGACCGTTCGCGAGAAGTATCTTCAAGAGCACCATAATCTTTGGAACCCCGCGTTCCTATCTGATACTGCGTTCTTTGTCGACCTTGGACAGGAAATCTGGTCAACCTATCCAGGCACTACCCTTCTCCGCAAGTCCTACTGCAACAGGGAATGGGCTGCTCAGTTTCAAGACCGCACTGGCAGCTCGAAAACGCTGGATACCTACTACACCTGGGCGGGGACGGAGGCTGGCTCTGTCAGCACCGAGACCCGCACAACTAGTAGTATGCGCTCTATTGGTATCGCGTTTAATAAGGCCTATAATGTAAACAAGGAACAGTTTAGTAGTAATGTAAAGGAAGACACACCATTTGAAAACCACCTTTTTGAACTACTTAGTTTCACCGAAAAGCAAATACAGCGACTGGCGGTTGGTTTGAAAAACGGAGGCCTCCAATCTTCTATTCAGCTAGGTAGGATTCTCCAGCAATGGGAAGCTACCAAAAAGAGGATATATTATGGTATTCACTCTCTTCGAAATCACCATATGTCTTATTCTAGCCGGCAGGAATTTCGTATTACGCTTCACCTATTCACCCAACTTCCGGCAGACTCTTTTTCTCAGTCTTCGCTAGACCAGCTTTCCATAGTTAATACACACCGGCCATTCTGGATTTTATCTACTCTCGAAGTCAATCAGTTCCGCATATTCGAATGTAACCGTTGGATTCTTTGTATGGAATATTTTATTCGGGCTGCTGAAGCCCAACAAGGAAGCGGATCTACTATCGCAATCTCGCACCAAGAGCTTTACTCTTGCATGACCACTGCCCTTGCTCGTACTCTTCGTCTCTCTCTTGGCTGCCAGAACCCAGTTCAACAAACCTCGCTCTGGTTGGGGAAGCGGTGGGGCAGGCGTCGTATTACAACTGGGGGCGGGTCTGGTAGATATAAGACCATTCCCTTAAAGCGCCAGGGCCTTAATTATAAAGTATCGGTTAAGCAGTATGGTCTGATTTGGATGCCGAATTATCTTGGGATCTGGTCTACCGAACTCCCATTCTTTCGTATTTCTAAATACCGGCACTTAGATGTTGCACTCGGAACGTTGAAGCAGAGTCGTCGCGGATTGCACCTTTCACAAGAAACCACGCGGGATGGTAAATTTTTAAACTACATTTACCGCGAGCTTCGTATTATTGCCGACGAAAACCTAGACTTCCGAACACTGCCCTGGGCGCATATCTTCGTTATACTTTCGCAGTATTGCATCCAGGCCTATAATATCTACGTTTGGGACTTTATATGGAAGAGGTGGTGCCAACATATTAGAACACCAGAGAATCGCAACGACGGCTTTCACCAAGCCAGTCGGGAGGCCTTTCAGAAGTATGCAGGATTGTCCAAACAGGCGCGGCAGGGTACCGAGATCATCTGCTTCTCTAAAGTGCGACAGTATGTTGGCCGACGACTGGGAATCCGCCCAATCCTCACCTCTCACGCCTCCCACAAGATAGAATCGACTTTCCCTGAATGGAATTCCCAGACCTGGGGTGATCGGATTAAACCACTCTTCAACCCCGGACCAGAAGCACCAAAGTGGATGAACAACACTCCGCATGCCAAACGACTGCTGGAAGTCGAGGCCATTCTCGAGAACATTGTGGGCATTCAACTCCGATCCGAAGCATGCAGTCGCTTCCGCAATACACTGTGGAAAACGGCCAGATTAGATATACAGGCTATTCTACATTACACGAAAGGCAACCCAGCCACCCTTATACAAGCATCTGCATCCAACTCGAAAGAGAAACAACTCCAGCGAAAAAGTGAATCGACACTGCAGCGTACACAGTGGATGTTCCCGAAGCTGCATAAGCAAGATCAAATGATAGCAGGCCGTATTCCAGATGACATGACATTGCTGAAAAAGAGTCGAACGACAGCGGATATGAAGAAAGTTAGTGCGCGGTTAATGGTGTTCACAAGTTCAGATTACAATTCTGTCAGCCTGAAAGATGATTTGAGGGTACTTCACGACGCTTCGAAGGTAGGGAATTGGCCTTCTACCCTCCTACAGTACCAGCGTTTCGTTGAAGCATTTGAAGAGGAACTGGACACCACACGTAACGAGAATGAAGATGAAAGCGAAGAGTCGGATTGGCCACCACCACCCTCCCGACATCGCGGTGGTGAAACGAGTGATGAAGCGGAATTCACAGACGACTAATAAGTAGTGTACTTATTTTGTAGATGCAGTGTATCGTTGGGGGGGGGGGGGGGGAGAAAGGTTTTTTAACCCCCCCCCTTTCCTTTC
>Ga0268255_10001520_pt1 | contig 13471 bp, 13 predicted proteins | sample AgamicOrMarz_FD_200256 | JGI IMG/M metagenome (GOLD analysis project Ga0268255, IMG submission 200256) | Agave microbial communities from Guanajuato, Mexico - Or.Ma.rz (v2) (version 3) | ecosystem: Host-associated > Plants > Phyllosphere > Phylloplane/Leaf | place: Guanajuato, Mexico...
GGTGCTTGTCGAGGAAGCGTCGCGTCGCTTCGAGATTGAGCGACATGTCGTCGTTCAACGCATATTCGACGTCGCGACCGAAAATCGAAAAGCCGAGAATGCCGGCAGTGCGCGCGGAAAAACGATAGCGGTCGGCGACCGTTGCGCGGCAGTCGATCACGAGCATCGGCAGACGCTTCGGCCCAATGAAGTCGCCGACGATGCGCGACAGCACTTTGACCTGAAGCGCCGACGTCTGCTTGTCGAGAAAGATCTGCGACACGTTCTGGCCGCTCGTGCCCGACGATGTCATCGTCTTGATGACTTCGCTTCTGGGCACGCTAAGCAACTGCTCGTGCTTGAAGAGCCGCACGGGCAGAAACGGAAGTTCTGCCAACGTGGCCGCTTCAAGCTTCGCACCGAGCTTGTCGACAATCGCGCGGTATTGCGGGCAACCTTCGTAGTGCAGCCGCGTGAGGCGCTGCAATTCGTCCAGCAGCGCAGGCTCCTTGTCCGCCTTCGGAAGCGCGAACACCGGCCATTGCGGGACGTCGCTCAGGACAATTGGGTCAGACATTGATAGTCAACCTTTCCTGTGGGTAGGCGCGGCAGTTCCGGCAAGCGGCTCACGGCGACGACTGAAGGATGAAGTCCAAGCGACTTCGCCATGGCGGTCCTGAATTCGTCTGCGACGAAATCAGGCTTGTCCACTACGTGAATGACCAGTTGCTCGTCGGTACCCTTTGCGGCGCAGGCGAAGCCTTTGTCGGCGGCGATCTGCTCGACCGCATCGAGCGAGATTCGCAGGCCCAATATTTTCAGGAAGCGATGACGGCGCCCTTCGATGAAGAAACAGCCGTCTTCGTCGATCCGCGCGAGATCGCCGGTGCGCAGCGTGCCGCCGTTCAGATCGCCTAATGCGAGATCGGCGGCCTTTTGCGCATAGCCCATCGACACATTACCGCCCGCGTAGACGAGTTCGCCCACTTCGCCGGGCTCAGCGATCGTGCGTCCGTCGTCGCTCTCGAGCCACAGGCGGCCACCCGGAATCGCGCGGCCGATGCTGCCTGCCTTGTGCTCGATTTCTTCCGGGTTCAGATAGGCGATGCGCGCGGTCGCTTCCGTTTGACCGTACATCGAAAAGAAGCGAATGCCCTTCGCGCGGCAGATTTCGCTGACCTGGCGAAGCTTCGCCGCGTCCATGCGACCGCCCGCCTGCGTCAATGTTCGTACCGACGGCATGTTGATTCGCGCCAGACGCAGCTTCAGCAAAATGTCGTAGCTATAAGGCACGCCCGCGAAACTCGTCACCCCGTGGTCGTTGATCTGCCGCCAGAACGCGGCGTCCATCAGCGAGCGGTCCGATACGGCGAGCGACGCGCCCGCCAGCAAATGGCTGTTGATGACCGACAGACCGTACGAGTAGTTGAACGGCAACGACGTGATCGCCCGCTCTTCGTGCGTGATGTGCAGATACTCGGCAATCGACGCCGCATTCGCACGCAAATTTGCGGCGCTCAGACGCACGAGCTTGGGCGAGCCGGTGGAGCCCGACGTCGTCATCAGCAACGCGAGGTCGGGGTGAAGGTCGACGCGTGCCGAATCGGCGCGGCGATACAAACCGTAGGCGCCTTCCTGATGAACCAGCGTGCCGTATTCCGCACCGGTCGAAGAGAAAATGTACGCCGGATCGTATGTGTCGATCAGGCGATTCAACTGCACCTGATCGAGCCCGCTGCTCAACAGGAGCGGCACAGTGCCGCTCGCGAGCGACGCGAGATAGCACAGCACCGTCGGCAGATCGTTGCCGCCGACGATAAAAAGCAGTTGCCTTGCAGGCAACGCGGTCGCGAGCCGGTCAACGGCCTGATGCAGTTCGGCATACGTGAGCGTGACACCGCTCTCCGTAATGAGCGCTGCGCGTTCAGGATATTGCCGGCTAACGAACCCGGAGTTCATAGCTCTACGCCGTACTTCTTGAGCTTGTCGACGCCGATGGTGTACGAGCCGAATTCGATGATGTCGTCGGTCTCCATCATGATGCCGAAGGTGTCCTCGAGCGCCGCGATCATGCCCATGTGGCCGACCGAGTCCCACGCCGGCACGCATTGATAGACGAAAGCTTCGTTCAGCGCGTCGCGCGGAACGGCGAAGCTGTCCATGAACACCTGATCGTATTTATCTCTGTTCGTCATTTATTGCCAATCTCACTTGAAGACCTTGCGGTCGGTATTAGGACGGGCAACGCGCGCGGGGTTGCCCAGGGCGATCACGTCGTCGGGAATGTCGGAGTACACGACCGATCCCATGCCGACGATTGAATTCGAGCCGATGCGCACGCCCTCCTTGATCAACGCGCCCATGCCGAGGTAGCTGTTCGCGCCGATCACGCACGCGCCGCCGATGTTGACCATCGACGAGACGACGGTGTTTTCGCCGACGTGTACGTCATGGCCGACGATCGACATGGTGTTCACGCAAACATTGCGGCCAAGTTGCGCGTCGCTGGAAATGGAGCACAGCGGCGTGACCACGAGGCCTTCGCCGAGCGATGCGGTGTCGGCGACGAGCGAGCTGACGTCGATCACCTGGCCCAGGCGGGCACCGGCTTCGCGCAGCTTATTGACGAGCTTTTCGCGGCCTGCCGGCTCGCCCACGGCGATCACGAACTCGGCCTGGTCGAGATGTCCGGCGACTTCCGCGTCGTTGAAGCGCAATACCTGGGTGCCGTAGAACGTGCGCTCTTCGCGGATGTCGTCGACGAAGCAGATCTGGTCCCAGCGCCGGCTCACCGCGTTCTGGCGGCGCGCGACGTCCATCACTTCTTTGCCGAAGCCGCCGGCGCCGTACACGAAAAGTCTCAGAGTCACGATTTTGAATCACCCGAACATGAATGCCGGCGTCTCGGCCCGTATGGCGGTTGATGCGGCGAGCCGCTCAACACCTGACAGATGGGCACCGAGGCCAATGGAACATGGTCGAAATTATGCCGTTGCACCCTCGTTCGCGATTCCAAGAGTTAGCACTGGAAAAGCCTTTAAATCGATGCATTGCGGGACGCGTGAGGCGGGGGGCAGGAGGGTTGGGCGGGGGGTGCTCGGCGGCTCGGCGCGGGCGCGCCGAGGGTTGCGTAAGTTCAAGGCTGCGTGGGCTTGGCGGGCTGCGCGCAGCGGCCCGCCCGGGCTGTGTGAGACAGCCGACAGCTATAGTGGCCCTCCTGGTCGCACGCTGCGGCGCAGACCGTGCGGACCGTACCGCATTGTGCAAAACACCCGGCGAGGTGCCCGAAGCGCCTACAGCGCCGCGGGAATCTGCCGGGCTACGTGAGACATGCGCCTGCGCAACGCCTAGCGGCTCAGCGTAATCGCCAGATAAGCCACATAAAGCGCACCGCACACGAGCAGCGCCCACACCGGCGCGCCGCGCTCGCGCGCGTTGATCCGCAGCCACGCCGCCGCGGCTAGCGTGATGACGATGCCCGTGACAACCTCGATTCGCGGCGTCCACGGCGTCAGAAGGATGCCGATCGCCGGCAGCAACGTGCCCTGAAACACCATTGCACCGGTGATGTTGCCGAACGCCAGCGTGTCCTTGCCGCGGCGAATCCACAGGATGCTGTTCACCTTCTCCGGCAGTTCGGTGGCGATCGGGATGATCAGCAGGGAGAGCAGCAGCGGCGAGACGCCGAACGCCTCGGACACGCCCCGAACGCCGTGGATGAAACCTTCGGCGCCCCACACCAGCAAGGCGACCGCGAGCACGAGCTGGACGCCGATCGTCGCCAGGTTCGTCGACACGCCGAGGCGCGCGAGCATCATCTTGCCCGGCGCCTCCGTGCCGTGACCGGCATCCACGAGACTGTTCGACGCGCGGAAAGTCGCCACCACATAAGCGACGTAGACGCCCACGAGTGCAATGCTGAACAGCGCGCGGACGATTCTTTGCTCGTGCGGCACATACATGGCCGCGGCCGCCAGCAGGAACGCGAAAAGAAAATAGTTGAGGTCACGCGTGAAGCCCGAGCGTTCGGGTGCGACGCGTCCGCCGATGCCGCGTGAACGCAGAACCGCGAGCGTCATGAGGAAGGTGGACAGCGTGGAAAGCATCAGCGGCGCGCCGAGGATTGCGCCGACACCGATTTCCTCATTGACGGCATGATCAGCCGTGCCGCCGATGATTGCGATCAGCGGCACCAAGGTCTCCGGCAACGCAGTGCCGACCGCCGCAAACAGCGAGCCGGTGACGCCTTCCGAGATTTTGAGGCGCTCGCCGAGATGTTCGAGCGCGTTGGTGAAGAGCTCGGCCGCCACCAGAATGACGACCAGCATGACGGCCAGTTCGATGATAAGACCGGTCATGCACGGCTCCCGTCGACGGGAAACGCGCGGCGCGGCGCATGGTGCAGGAGGAAATTGGGTAGGGGACAACGTGATTTCACAGCGGCTCCGCGGTCGGACGTTAGACGAACCAATGACGCACCGCCACCCGTCCGACCAGAACGAAGCAGTGCGCCAATGGTCTCGCCAAACCGACCCGGTCGAACGCGCCATGAACCGTCAGGTCAAGTATGTTGACGCGCTCTCCTTCATGCGATGCGTGAAGGAAGGCTACTCCCCAGTGACCGGGGGATTCTAGCGGGAGTGAGCGCAGCGGACAAGCCTGGGGATGAGGCGCCGAATGGCGCGGCATTGAGGGCGCGGGAAATAAAAAAGGGCTTAGGCGTTGTTTGCCTAAACCCTTGATTCTGAGCCAATGTTATTGGCGCGCCCGGCTGGGATCGAACCAGCAACCCCTGCCTTCGGAGGGCCGGAAACCAAGTCCACGAACATCCACCGAAGTCCAACAAAAAGACATAAACCTTTTGATTTTTATATAAAAATAATCCATTGATGTCCAAGCCCATCCAGCCTAGAATTTCCGTACAGTTTCCGTACGAAAATCATGACATCGTCCATCACCACGAAAACCGCTCGCGACAAGCTCGCCCCGCGACGCGAACCTTACTTCGCGCGAGTCCAGTCCGGCCTCTACGTAGGATTTCGAAAGTTAGCCGAAGGCGAAGGAACTTGGATTGCCCGCCGCCGGGCCGAGACCGGAAAACAGGAATACCGGGCACTGGGAATCTTCGCGAATTACGACGACGCGGTGAAGGCCACCCTAGAATGGGCTACGTCGCTAGACGCCGGGGTCTCGTCCAAAAGTACGACCGTCAAGGATGCCTGCGATCACTACGTCAAGCATCTCGGACTTCATAAAGGTTCAGCGAGCAAGGCAGACGCTGAAGGGCGGTTCAAACGGCTCGTCTACGACGACAAAATCGCGAAAATCGACCTTTCCAAACTGCGTACCTCGCATCTGAAAGATTGGCTGGCGAACCAAATCGAGTCGATCGAAGAAGGAGCCGAAGACGAAGACGATTTGCGCCGTGCCAAAGACAGTGCAAACCGCAACCTTGCCTCATTGAAAGCGGCCCTGAATCTCGCGCTGCACGACCGGCTGGTTGCGACGGATGCCGGCTGGAAAACGGTTTCAAAATTCAAAGACGTCGGCCGCAGGCGCCAATCGTTCCTGCCAAGCGAGCAACGCCTTGCCTTCGTCGCCGCATGCACCGAGGACATTCGGCAGTTAGTGAAGGCGATGCTCTTTACCGCAGCTCGGCCTGGAGAACTTGCCAAAGCAAGCGTCAAACACTTCGACCGCCAACAAGGAACCCTCGCCCTTGACGGCAAAACCGGCTATCGAATCGTGTCCCTTTCGTCGTCTGCCATCAAGTTCTTCAAAGAACAAACCAAGGACAAGATCGCCGACGCTGCAATTTTCACAACTGAGTATGGTCAACGCTGGAACAAAGATTCTTGGAAAAAGCCGATCAAGGAAGCGGCCAAGGCGGCCAAGCTTCCGCCCACGATCGTTATGTACTCGCTTCGACACACGGCAATCAGTGAGATGATCGCGAACGGCATCGACAGCTTTGAAGTTGCGCGTATGGCGGGTACGTCAACCGAAATGATCGACAAACACTATGGACATCTCCGACATGACCGGATGCGGGCGAAGTTGGACGCAATCGGCATCCTTTAAACCCCGTCCGAACAACAAGCAAGGTCGACAGCAAACAAGCTGTGGTGCTCGAATAGACCGGGAACCAATCTAAATGCATCGGCTCGCTCTTAATCCGTAGGTCGAGTGTTCGAGTCACTCACGCCCCACCACGAAATTCAAGCACTTAGCCCAGCCTGCACGGCTGGGCTTTTTGCTTTCTGGGTTCCGTGTAGGCATGGTGTAGGCATTTTGGGTCAACATCAATCCATGTCAACCGGCATGCGTCAGCGCGTGTTGACGTCAACGATTTATGCCCGCCCCTCCTCCGCGTTCCCCATAGCTAGAGCGATCCTCAGCCCTCCGACGGATTGCGCTCTCGGCTTAGCGGCCACGTCAGCTCGCTACATGTGCGCCTCGGTTGTAAGAGGCCGGTCTCGCGGCGCGACAGTTAATACCGACCGCCCGTGACTTGCGCTACTGTCCCCCGCCCGAGAGCACTGCTCAGAAGGGGCTCTCAGAGTCGCGACGACCCTTGAGAGAAACGGAACACCGGCGACCTCTGCCTTCGGAGTTTTGTCAGCACATATCAACACTTTTGAAATCAATGCCTTACGCAACTCGCAAAGCGCAAAGTCAAGGCGACCCAAGGCAGATCCAGCACAAATCGAACTGTCACAGCTGCAATTTAGCTGCACATCCGGAATTGACCTGAGCGTAGCTGCCGCTACGCAAGACTGAGCCCGGCGTCCACGGTCGCCGCCTGTGAGCACCGGGCCGTAGCGTGCCCGATGAGACTAGCGTCACCCGCCGCCCTAGGCCTGTTGGGCCCCAACCGCCTTTTCCAACTCGCCAATGTCGGACCAACACAACGCCCCAGAGGGAAGCGCAGCGCCGCTGTTTAACAAAAAGCACAGCAACTCCGTCACCTTTTTTCTCGCCTCGGCGCTCTTTCTTACCTTCTCCCAAGCACCGTATGGCTTTTCGCCTTTCGCCGGCTCCCCGAACATTGCCTGCTCGAAATTGGGCAACGAAGCGACGAGCGTGGCGCTCTTATGAGGCGCGTTCGACACCACCTCTAAGATTTGCTCGTTCGCCTTCCATGCCGGATTGGCTTGCACTTCGCCTTTTTTCGTCGTTATAGTTTTTGAATCCGCGTCGTGCAAGACCGAATATGGGCTACCAAAATGATTAAGGATCTTGCACAGGGCAACAATTGTGTATTTCCCTCTTGCCCTGACCACATGCACATCGCCAAACATCTTCTTGTCGGAGTTTATAATTTCACGAAACGCGGAATGTTCGGTATCGCCTTCTACGATAATCGTTCTACCACCAAAGAAAAACTCCGCCACGTAAGGATCGTACACATTAAGAAGCTTTAAATGCTCCTTATCGTCTTCGGTTAGCTTCGCTTTCGCTGGGCGGAAAATCGTTGTTCCCGATACCTCTCCCCCGACTGCCCGTTCAACGCGAACAATTGACGTATTGTCTCGGGACAAATCGATAAATACAGGCGAATGCGTCGTTACCATGACCTGCCATTTTCCGGTTTTTGGCAACGAGTAAAGAACGTTACATGCGTCCCGTATGGCACTCGGATGCAGGCACATCTCAGGCTCATCGAGCAGTAAAACGTGCGGCCGCTCCGTCGCTTCGGACTTGTCCTTGACTCGCTTATGTTCTGCCAAAATACGAAGCGCTGTCCAAAGCAGTGTTCGACGCGCACCACTTCCCTGTCGCTCTAACGTAGATTGGTGACCGTCATCAGGACCCATCCGGAGCACTGGCAATGACTTAAAGAAAGACACGACTTTTTCCAAATCATCTTCCGGGCGTGCGTCAAGAGTGATTGAGTAACCAGGGAAGACGTCCGATATTGATTGGTTAAGACTCTCTCTAACATCCTTGATTGCAGCAACAGCGTCTTCCGCGACCTGCTTTTGCAACACAGCGACGGAATCTAGAAGAAGTTCATAATGACTCTTCTCTGCCTCGCCTTCACCCTTCTTAGCACTAACCTCTTTTACTTTCTCCTTTATCGCTTCTTGCAGTAGCGCAATTATTGCCTCTGCTTGTTTTTGCGGATCGTCGAATGCCTCTATTCGATGTGTTTCCGGCCTATTAACTTGAGCGACCGAAGCAACGCCCCACGGTCCGTGATTTTCATCCCATTGCCCACTTTCAACATTGAACCCGCGCTTTTCCGGCTTTCCAATATCTTTCCAAATCCAGCGTTCTCGAACATGCCGATCCCCGTTTTCCTTGACGTCGATCCAGTGCTTTGCCGGTGGAGTGCTGTTTTCATAAAGAACTGTTTCTAGCTCGATTGTTGGATATAGGTCTGAGTCCTCCGCAGACGGAACCCTAGCATTGGGAAAATCCTCGATGGTTAGCTCATTGAGCTTTCCCGCTTGCATAACAACCTCGTAGGCGCGAAGGACGGAGCTTTTGCCTGCGTTGTTCGGCCCCACCAACACCACGATGTCGTCCAGCTCGATGGTGACCGGCATCTTTCCGATGGCTCGGAAGTTGGCTATCACCAATTTGTGTAGGCGCGCACGCGGTGCGACCTCCGCCTTTGCATCTGTCTTTGTTGCAGTTTTGCTAACCGAACTCGTTGCCATATGGCCCTCTCATCTCAGATATGTACACGGCTAGGTCGCCGCCCGGCAAATATGACACTAAATGGCAAATAGTTCCGGCAATTTATGTTGCGGCAATATCGCCTCGGCGAACCTTTTACCGAATGGCCGTTGGTTCAAGCGAGTCGGCTCTAAAGTCGGTCGACGTGCATCAATCTGCAACACGCCGTGCTGCTTCAAAGTACGCTCTCCCCTGCTGCGCGAACGGACCGTGCGCCCGATCGAGCAATTTCGCCGCATGCATTAGAAGCGACCCGTGAAGAAGGACTCGCAGGCGCGGGGGGACTGCGAAGCAAACAGTCCGACCGGCGCGCATCGCCGGGCTTCAACGCCGCGATCAACCCACACACACAGCCGCGTGCGTGCGGTGCGGGGCACGCCAGTCGACCAGCCTCGCTCATGGCAGGGAGCGCCCCCGAGCGCGCTCATTCTCGGGCTGCCCGTTCAGGCCTTCACGGCGTTACAATCGCCCCGCCATTTGAGCGCGGAGGCCCCTCGTGGACAGTCTTACTCCTGCCCAGCGCAGCGAGCGCATGTCGCGCATCAAAGGCAAGAACACGAAGCCGGAACTGATCGTTCGGAGCCTAATCCATCGCATGGGCTACCGTTACCGGCTCCACGGAAAGGGGCTGCCGGGGCGTCCCGACCTGGTGTTCACGGGAAGGCGCAAGGTAATATTCGTTCACGGGTGTTTCTGGCACCGGCACGAGGGTTGCCGTTTGGCTCGCCTACCGAAATCGCGGCTAGACTTTTGGCGGCCCAAACTCGAGGCGAACGCAGAGAGAGACAAGGAGGTCGAGCGCAGAGTGACCGAGCTCGGCTGGAAAATTTTGATCATTTGGGAATGTGAAGTGAAGAATGAGGCGGCCTTGGCCCCCCGCGTCAGGGCCTTCTTAGACGACACGGGGAACAATAATGAAGGCAGTTGAGCTATACGCAGGCGCGGGTGGCCTCGCGATGGGTGTCAGCCTCGCCGGCTTCAAGCCCCTGGCAGTAGTCGAGTGGGACCGCTGGGCTTGCGACACGATCCGTGAGAACCAACGACGCGGCTTTCCGCTAGTGGCAGATTGGCCGCTTCATGAGGGCGACGTGCGCAAGTTTGATTGGTCGAGCCTCGAAGGCGAAGAAATCGACCTATTGGCCGGCGGGCCGCCTTGCCAACCGTTCTCGATGGGCGGCAAGCATCAGGCGCACGACGACACGCGGGATATGTTTCCAGCGACGGTGGATATCGTACGCAAGCTGCGCCCGAAAGCCTTCATCGTGGAAAACGTCAAGGGCCTCACACGCTCCACATTCGCCAACTACTACCAGTACATCCTGTTGCAGCTGGAGTTTCCCGAGGTTTCGGCGCGCCGCAACGAGGAATGGTTCGACCATCTGCTGCGCCTGCAAGCTGAGCGTACGAGCGGCCGCCAGAAGGGTAAGAAGCTGACCTATAACGTGGTACCCACGCTAGTGAACGCCGCCGATTATGGCGTTCCGCAAAAGCGTGAGCGCGTGTTCATCGTTGGCTTCCGTTCCGACCTTAATGTGGATTGGAGCTTCCCCCGCCCGACGCATAGCTACGACTGTCTGCTGCGCGACCAGTGGGTAACGGGCGAATATTGGGAACGCCATCAAATAGCGCGTCGCTCACGACCGACGATGACGGCATCGCTGGAGGGCCGCGTCCGACGCATCGCAAGTTCGCTCCCGCTTGCGGACGAACTACCTTGGCGAACCGTCCGCGACGCGATCGCGGGCTTGCCGAGCCCCCTCGCCCGGACGGCAAGTCAATATGAAGACCATCGCTTTCAGCCGGGAGCACGTGTTTATCCTGGTCACACAGGCAGCCCGCTCGATCTGCCGGGCAAGACCCTAAAAGCCGGCGACCACGGCGTGCCGGGCGGCGAGAACATGCTGGTCAATATAGACGGGTCCGTCCGATACTTCTCAATTCGCGAGTCGGCGCGTGTGCAAACCTTCCCCGATGGCTTCAAATTCCACGGTTCGTGGACGGAAACCATGCGCCAGCTCGGCAACGCCGTCCCCGTCGCGCTTGGCCATGTCGTGGCCCGCAGCGTCGCTGAGCGACTGGCGACCGTTCAACTTGAGCAATTGGCGCGGCAGCGCGTAGTCGCGCGAGGGGCGGCATGACGGATTCGACGGGAAACATCATCCCCTTCAACCCGCTGGACAAAAAGAATCTAGGCGCGAGTGTCGCCGAGGCGATGCTCGAGCAAAAGCCAAGGCCCCTTGGCGAATTGACGCAATTCATCGGCGTTGGCATCTATGCCATCTATTACGTCGGCGACTTCGAGCCTTATGCTCCTTTGGCCGAGCGTAATAGGAATGGGGCTTTTCAGGCGCCGATTTACGTTGGAAAAGCCGTACCGAAAGGCGCTCGCAAGGGCGGCGGTGTTGGAGAGATCCGAAGCAAAGCGCTTTACGACCGGCTGCGCGAGCATGCTGAAAGTGTTCAGCTTGCTACCAATTTGGACATCAAGGATTTCTTCTGCCGTTTCCTCGTGGTGGACGACATCTGGATTCCGCTCGGCGAGTCCCTGCTAATCGCTAAGTTTGCGCCGCTCTGGAACGCTTTGATCGATGGCTTCGGAAATCACGATCCCGGCAGCGGCCGATACAACGGGTTGCGGCCGCGATGGGACGTCTTGCACCCGGGGCGAGCATGGGCCGAGAGATGCAAGGTACGGGAGGAAACGCAAGCGCTCATCGTCCGAGACGTTCAGAACTACTTCGCGACCTTTTCGTTTCCGGCGTCGCACCATGTCTTGGGGCCAGACCAGCAACCATAACCAGGCACGGTCCCGCACCTTGGCAAGGACCCAAAGGGGCCACCGTTACCCGCCTAATAGGCGGAATGGCGCGCCTCTGTCAGTTCAACGGGTTCCGTGCCGATGGTGTACGGCGAAAAGCCAACAACCTCGTCGCCGAGCCAATCGTTGAGCTGCATGAGCGCCGCTGCAGGGGCGCGGTTTCATTCGCACCGAACAGATCGCCATGAGCTGCGGCGAGATGCGACGCGCCGCGAGCAAGTCGTCGCGCGTCGCGCGTGACATTCTTGATATTGAAGAACTCCTCTTTCGCCGTGACCTCTGAAACGGGAATGAGCTGGATACCGTCTTTCTTGCCGGCCGGTGCGTACATGAAAAGGTTTTCGGAAATTGCCCGGCCCCTTGCTGTTCTTCGAAGCCTCGCGCATCTTGTCGACATCGCTCTGACTCTGCGCCGCATCCGTCATGTACAGGATGAACCTGGCGTGCGAACCAATCTCGCTACTTGCGGCGAAAGAACGTCGCCGACTCGCTCAACCATGCCAAGTGCAGCGCGCAGAAATATTCGGGCGCGGGTCAAAACCGAAGTCATTATTGACCAGTGGCAGCGTCGTCACAATGCATTCGACCACACACGGTGCTGGACCACCTCACTCCGAACGAGTTTGTGCAGCGGTATCGTTCAACTGAAGAGCCGAGGCAGTTCACCAAGCCTGAACCGGTCCGAAGAAATCGGCCATGTCAGAGCGGTGAGTCGGTAGGTCGTTCCGGGTCCGGACCGAGACGAAGGATGTACGCTGCATACCAGCCCCGATCCAAAAGAAAAATAAACCTATATCACCCGCCTGAGCACAGCAGCAGTCTGCCGCTCCGCCGCTGCGATTGCGCACGGCGAACCCGCCTCAGGAGTCCGGTGATGCTTCCCACCCCACCCCTCGAATATCTGGTCGCCTATGCGATCTGCTTCGCGCTCGGCGCGCTGTGGACGATGTGCGTCGGTTGCTACGCCAGTCACGTTCGGCGAAAGGCAACGGCCTGTCATGTCTGATCGCCGCCCACCCTACCTGCCATTCAACGAGGATGACCAAGGCGAGTGGCTGGCGGAACAATTGCATCTGCACGAGCGCGAGCCAGAACAGACACCGCCCGCTTTCGACCACGAATTGCCCCGCTACCGCCCGGATACGGGCAAGGTGATCTACGCCTGTCCGGCCTGCGAATCGCTCCGCACGGAGCCGCGCCACATTGCGCGCCGCATCGGCGGCGCGGTCGGCGCGACTGCGGGCGGCATGAGCGCGAGCGCCGCGGCGCTATCCGGTGCCGAGTTGGGTGCGGCCGCTGGCACGCTAGGCGGCCCCTTCGGCGTGCTATGCGGCAGCATCGCTGGCGCCATCATCGCGGGCCTGGCCGGCGCGGCTGCCGGTTGTGCGACCGGTGCAGCACTTGGCGAAACCATTGACCGGAAAGTGCTCGACAACTGGCGCTGCCGGGCGTGCGGACACACCTTCTCGATCGATCCGGACTAATCCGGCTTCGATTGTCTCCTTCCCCGATCTTCCCCTGTTGTTCCCCCTGATGCCCGGCCCTGCGCCGGGCTTTATGCACTTTTCTGGAGGTTCTATATGCATCTGGTTCAATCGATGGCCTACGTAGGCGACACCCCGTGGCATGGTCTTGGCAATCAGCTTTCCCCGAAACAGCCGATCGAGACCTGGCAGAAGCAGGCCGGCATGGACTGGACGATCGAGTCAGCGGACGTTCGTTTTGTCGCCGGACAGGCCGGTTCCGGCCTCGGCTCGATCCACGCGTTTCCCGAACAGCGCGTGCTGTACCGCTCGGATACAAAAGCTCCGCTGTCCGTCGTGTCGTCGCGCTATCAGGTCGTGCAGCCGCGCGAGATCCTGGAGTTCTATCGCGACCTCACGGAAGTCGGCGGCTTCGAGCTGGAGACGGCCGGCGTACTGAAGGACGGCAGGAAGCTGTGGGCGCTCGCCCGTACCGGCCAGTCCGTCTCACTCAAGGGACGCGACG
>Ga0268255_10001522_pt1 | contig 13459 bp, 13 predicted proteins | sample AgamicOrMarz_FD_200256 | JGI IMG/M metagenome (GOLD analysis project Ga0268255, IMG submission 200256) | Agave microbial communities from Guanajuato, Mexico - Or.Ma.rz (v2) (version 3) | ecosystem: Host-associated > Plants > Phyllosphere > Phylloplane/Leaf | place: Guanajuato, Mexico...
TTCGTAAATATTATAGTAGTTTTGAAAGTGGTATGGTTTCACCTCATACAGAGGTTTATCAACATGAAATGCCAGGTGGTCAGTATTCTAACTTAAAACAACAAGCTAAAGGTGTTGGTTTAGGAGACCGATTTGAAGAAGTTAAGGATATGTATGGCAGGGTAAATCAACTATTTGGAGATGTCGTTAAAGTAACACCATCTTCTAAAGTAGTTGGAGATATGGCATTGTTTATGGTTCAAAATAATTTAGATGAAGATTCTGTTTATGAAAAAGGAGAAAATATCGATTTTCCTGATTCAGTAATAGAGTTTTTTGAAGGGAAATTGGGACAACCTCATGGAGGATTTCCAAAGAGCTTACAACGTATTATCTTAAAAGGCAGACAGCCATTAACTGAAAGAGCTGGTGAGACATTAAAACCGATCGATTTTAAAGATGTTGAGGAGTATTTATTCAAGACATTAAATCGCCAGGTTACTAATTTTGATATACTAGCTTATTGCCTATATCCTAAAGTATTTATGGACTATCAAAAAAATGTAGAAAGCTATGGTGATTTATCTGTACTTGATACACCTTCTTTCTTCCATGGTATGAAATTAGATGAAGAGATTAAAGTAGATATTGAACGTGGTAAAACACTGATTGTTAAACTTGTTTCGATTGGTCAAGCTCAGCCTGATGGAACAAGAGTTATCTACTTTGAATTAAATGGTCAGCCTCGAGAAATAGTGGTTAAAGATTACTCTGTCAAATCTACTGTCGTTCAAAAAAGAAAAGGGGACACTAGTAATCCAAACCATATTAACGCAACAATGCCAGGTACTGTTTTAAATGTACTTGTTAAAAAGGGCGATGTAGTTGAAAAAGGTCAAACTTTAGCAATTACAGAAGCGATGAAAATGGAAACAACTGTCCAATCTCCATTTACAGGTGTAATAAGAGACATTCTGATTACATCAGGAGAAAGTATTTCTACAGGTGATCTTCTAATAGAACTAGATCAAAGATAAAAAGTAAAATGTAGAGCGAAGTTAGAGAAGCTGCAGTTAAAGGGCAACTCTTCTTCGCTTTAATTGTAAATGTAAAAAAAGGTATTTCTTCTACAATTAAGTGGAAGAAATACCTTTTTTAAGAGATATTTTTATTTTGAAGTAACTCAGAATTTGAGCTTTTACTTCTTGTACAAACTAAACTTTGGAAACTAAATATTGCAAACAAGCACGAGATTAAAATAGCATGTGTTAATGCAACATAAATATTTAGGTTTGTAAAAACGATAACCGCTCCACAAATTACTTGAAGAGTAACTAGAATTAAAGATACAAACCATCCAAAATAAATGCCACGTTCATTACGATAGTATTTATAAGCATGTACAAAAGCAATAATTACCCAGACGAATAAAAGAAAAGCAGCGAATCGATGCCCCATTTGAATCCATTCATGAACTTGTGTAGGAATTCCATTGTTTGCTTTACTGCATAGTGGCCAGCTAGGACAAGCTAAGCTAGCATTTTCGTGGCGAACAAGTGCGCCCGTATAAACAACTAAGTATGAATAAATCCATAAACCGTAAGTATGAAATTTCATTCTTTTTCCGACATAAAAAGAATTTTTTTGATAATTGCGATCACGTTCAAAAATTAATAATGTTAACATGACTACAGCAGCAAAACAAATTAGAGAAATACCAAAATGAATTGCTTTTACAGCTGGGATTTGACCCCAAACAACTGCGGCTGCCCCGATTAATGCTTGAGCAACTAGAAAAATACAAGAAATGATTGCTAAAAACTTTGTTTCTCTTTTATGAGGAATGACAATCCAAGCAAGCACTGCTAATAATAAAACAAATATCCCAGCAAGGCCTGATGCTGCACGATGAGATAATTCAATCACAGTTTGAATAGTTAGATGATCAGGAATGATTTGACCTTTACAAAGGGGCCATGATCTTCCACAACCGAGTCCAGAATTAGTCTTTGTTACGAGAGCACCACCCAATAAAACAATTAAAAGAATGAATGAGGTAATTAACGATACCCCTTTTAAAACACGTAGCAAGTATATCCACCCACTTTTATAAAATAATAATAATTTTAAAATTTAATTATTAAAAAAATTATTCTGTAAATAATACTTCTATATCATATAAGATTACGACACAAAATTCAAAGGTAACCTTCATATTTAGACATAATATTTGTTTTTTCTTAACTTTGAATGTATTCATTTTAAAAATATAGAAATAATTAATTTTATAATTAAATAGTATTTAGTATTGAAAAGATAGACTGTTTACGTTAAAATTTTTTTGAAACGTACACAATTTGTTCATATATTTATCACAAAAATTTCATACAATTTAGTTTAATAGAAGTATGTCTAAATTAAAAACTCATTATGAACCATTTAAAAATGGGTATGAAAAATGAAGTTTTGTAAAAAAAGAGGAGGATTGACTTGGAACAATTAGCTAATAATGTTTCTAATAACGAAGAAACTAATCATCCTTCTAGTTCACTAAAGAAAGATTTACTTTCTTTAATGAAAATAGGGATTGTAAACTCTAATATACTGACAACTTTTACAGGTATCTGGTTAGCAATCCAAATAAATGGATTAGATATATTAGATTCTTTACCAAAAGCAATTATTACTATAATAGGTTCATCACTTATTATTGCAGGATCATGTGTAATCAATAACTATATTGATCGTGATATTGATCCGTATATGGAGAGAACGAAAAACAGACCAACTGTAACCGGTAATATTAAACCAAGCGTTACAATTTCGATTGGTATTCTTTTATTAATTGTGGGCTTTACATTTATGGCTTTCACAACCTTAATGGCTGTTGTATATGCATTTATTGGTGCATTTACATATATCGTACTATACACTCTTTGGACGAAACGTAATTACACGTTAAACACAGTAGTAGGTAGTATATCTGGTGCAGCACCCCCATTAATTGGATGGGCAGCAATCGATGCGAATTTGCATCCAATTGCTTGGATGCTGTTTTTAATCATGTTTATATGGCAACCACCTCATTTCTTAGCACTTGCGATGAGACGTTCTGAAGAATACAAAAGAGCGGGAATTCCAATGCTACCAGTGGTTTACGGATTTGAAATGACGAAACGTCAAGTGATGATTTGGGTATTATGTTTATTACCACTGCCATTTTACATGCAAGCTCTAGGTTTACCATTTATTATTTTTGCAACAATATTGAATATTGGATGGGTTATTTTAGGATTATATTGTTATAAACAAAAGGATGATCAAAAGTTCTCTAAACTAATGTTTATATACTCCATTAACTATTTAACTCTTCTATTTATGTCAATGATTGTGTTTACAATTTCGTTTTAATTAGGGGTATTACGGGGGATTTTTTTATTGTTTGTTTAATCTTATTTTTAAATAAGAATGAAACACTTTAAATTGAAAGAGGGGGAAGTATACTTATGAAACATTGGCGATTAGTCTCGCTAATTTCCTTGATAGCAGTTATTTTGAGTGCATGTGGACATGCAAATCAATCTACACTGAATCCTCAAGGTGAAGTAGCAAAAATGCAATACGATCTTATGAAGCTAAGTACGTTGATCATGGTATTCGTTGTTGCTGTAGTAACAGTTCTTTTCCTTTACGTAATCGTGAAATATCGTCATCGTAAAGGACAAGAGAATATTATTCCAAAGCAAGTAGAAGGTAATCATTTCTTAGAGCTTCTTTGGACAATTATTCCTGTTATTTTACTTATTATTTTAGCAGTACCAACAGTATCACAAACGTTTAAGCTTTCAGATGAGAAGCAAATATCAAAAGATGAGAAGAAAAAAGATGCAATTGTTATTAATGTAAATGCTCATCTTTTCTGGTGGGAATTTGAGTATCCAAAACAAAAATTCATTACTTCTCAAGACATGTATATCCCAGTAGGTAAAAAAGTTATCTTAAACCTAAAAGGCCAAGATATTAAACACTCATTCTGGGTACCATCATTAGCAGGTAAAATTGATACAAACGTTGAAGGCGAAAACAAAATGTGGCTTTCAGCGGATAAAGTAGGTACATATAATGGATTCTGTGCAGAGTTTTGTGGTCCTTCACATTCATTAATGCAATTTAAAGTTAAAGTTGTAAGTCAAGCCGACTACGATAAGTGGTTAGCTGATATGAAGAATCAGAAAGGTCAAGCTGTAACAGCAGATGCACAAGAAGGTGAAAAAATCTTCAAACAAAGCTGTATTGGTTGTCATGCTGCAGACGCAAATGATACAAGACCACCTGCTGCACGACTTGCTCCAAACTTAGCTAACTTCGGTGATCGTGATATGGTTGCTGGTATTGCTAAAAATAATGAAGCAAACATCAAGAAATGGTTAACTAATCCGGAAGCTATGAAACCAGGAAACCTTATGACAGGTAAATATGGTGACTTATCAGCTGATCAGATTGATGCATTAACTGCATACTTAACTAGCTTAAAAATTGCAAAATAAATTAATGGATATGAAGCAAAGGGGGTAATACTGTGAGTTCTGTAGCGAAAAAGAAACCACTATTGTGGGACTACTTAACGACAGTCGACCATAAGAAAATTGCCATCCTGTATTTAATTGCAGGCGGATTCTTTTTCTTAGTTGGTGGGATGGAAGCGTTATTTATTCGTATACAATTAATTAAGCCAGACAACACATTTTTAGTTGGTGATGCTTATAACCAAGTATTAACAATGCATGGTACAACAATGATTTTCTTAGCGGCGATGCCGATGATCTTTGCATTTTTTAACGCGGTAGTACCTTTACAAATTGGTGCTCGTGACGTAGCTTTCCCGTTTTTAAATTCTTTAGGTTTCTGGTTATTCTTCGTTGGTGGAGTTTTCTTAAACCTAAGTTGGTTCTTAGGTGGAGCGCCTGACGCAGGTTGGACTTCATATGCGACACTAGCTCTACACAGTAAATCACATGGTGTAGACTTCTACTTATTAGGTCTACAAATTTCAGGTATTGGTACATTAGCAGGTGGTATTAACTTCCTAGCAACGATTATTAACATGCGTGCTCCTGGGTTAACATACATGCGTATGCCACTATTTACTTGGACAGTATTTGTAACATCAGCACTTATTTTATTTGCTTTCCCGGCATTAACAATCGGGTTAGCGTTATTAATGTTTGACCGCCTATTTGGAACTGCATTCTTTGATGCATCTTTAGGTGGAAACTCAATGATCTTTGAACATTTATTCTGGATTTTCGGACATCCGGAGGTTTACATTCTTGTATTACCAGCATTTGGTATCTTCTCTGATATCATTCCAGCATTCTCTAAGAAACGTTTATTCGGTTACTCTTCAATGGTATTCGCAACAGTTTTAATTGGTTTCTTAGGTTTCATGGTATGGGCTCACCATATGTTTACAGACGGTCTTGGTGCAGTAGCAAATGCAATTTTCGCAGTTGCAACAATGGCAATTGCAGTTCCTACAGGGGTTAAAATCTTTAACTGGTTATTAACAATGTGGGGCGGACAAATTCGTTTTACAACACCAATGCTTTGGTCAGTTGCTTTTATTCCATCATTCGTTCTAGGTGGAGTTACTGGTATTATGAACGCTGCAGCTCCTGCTGACTATCAATTCCATGATAGTTATTTCGTAGTAGCTCACTTCCACTACGTAATCGTAGGTGGGGTAGTATTTGGTCTATTTGCCGGTGCACATTACTGGTGGCCAAAAATGTTTGGTAAAATCTTAAATGAAACATTAGGTAAAATTACATTCTTTTTATTCTTTATTGGTTTCCATTTAACATTCTTTATTCAACATTTCTTAGGTTTAATGGGTATGCCTCGTCGTTACTTTACATATTTACCTGGACAAGGCTTAGATACTGGAAACATGATCAGCTCAATCGGAGCAATGTTCATGGGTCTAGCTACAATCGTTATGTTAATCAATGTAGTTTATACAGCAATCAAAGGTAAGAAAGCTGCTGGAGATGCATGGGGTGTAGGTCGTACACTTGAGTGGTCAATTCCTTCTCCTGCACCAGAATATAACTTTGCTCAAATTCCATATGTACGTGGATTAGACGCTCTATGGGTAGAAAAAATGGAAGGAGACGGCAAAATGACACCTGCTGAACCACTAGGTGATATTCATATGCCAAACTCATCTATTTTACCATTTGTTATGTCAGTGGGCTTATTTATTGCAGCATTTGGGGCAATGTATAATGACCAACTTAAGAACCACACTGCAGTTGGTGTATTAATTCTTGGCTTATTTATTACATTCGGTTCAATGTTCTTACGTTCTTGGATTGATGATCATGGATTCCATATCCATAAAGAAGATATAGCTGATGAGGGGGTTGAGGCATAATGGAAATGAATCAAAAATTTACAGCTGAAACGTTTCCTCATAACCCTGAAAAAGCGACAGAAGAAGGTAAAAATAAGTTCTTAGCATTCTGGCTATTTCTTGGTGGAGAAACTGTATTATTCGCATCATTATTTGGTACTTTCTTAGCATTAAGAAACTCTACTGCTGGTGGAGCAAGTGCTGCAGAAATGTTCGAACCAAAATTAGTATTCATTGCTACAATGTTACTTTTAACATCTTCTCTTACAAGTGTTTATGCAATGTACCACATGAAAAACTTTGAACACAAAAAGATGATGTTATGGTTAGGAATTACAGTTTTATTAGGTCTAGGATTTTTATTATTAGAAATTTACGAATTTAGACACTATATGCACGAATATCATTTTACAATTAAAAGTAGTGCATTTGGTTCTTCGTTCTATACATTAGTAGGTACTCATGGTGCCCACGTATTTGTTGGTTTACTATGGATCACTACTTTAATGCTTCGAAATGGTGGAAGAGGTTTAAATTTATACAACGCTCCGAAGTTTTATATTGCAAGTTTATACTGGCACTTCATCGACGTAGTATGGATTTTCATCTTTACAGTAGTATACTTAATGGGAATGGTGGGATAAGAAAATGGGTACAAATACAAACTCTCATCAAAGAAATCAAGTTGAAATAAAGTATCACAGACGTAAACATGCAGAAGAAATGAAACAACAATTAATTTCATTTGCATTAATGATCATTTTAACACTTGCATCTTTCGCAGCAGTATTATACAAAGATAAAATGGATCCATACTTTACAGTACCATTTATTTTATTACTTGCTGTAATTCAACTAGTGTTCCAACTTTATTACTTCATGCATATGAAAAATAAAGGTCACAGCACACCAGCTTTCTTCCTATATTCAGGAGTTACAGTTGCTGTAATTACACTATTAACATTCTTAACATTAATCTGGTTATGATGTGAAAAGGAAGTGAATTTAATTCACTTCCTTTTTTTGTTCGTTTATGTAGATTGTTGCTATTTTGTGGGACATACTTGCTGTTTGTTCAATAAGAAACAGAAATTGGATAATGGCATACTTGGTTTCGGTTGGTATTGATATAATGCCAACTTTTGATTTGTAATGCAACTAACGCAAGAGTTCTATTGAATAGAAAAAAAGGCTAATTACCCAATGAGCCTTTTTTGAATTCAAAACCTTATGTTATCCCTTGGAAATGTTAAATAATGTATATTTTTTTTAGTTTTGTAAATTTGCCCTTAATAACCACAATTGAAGATTATTAATGTTGCCAGTAAGGAGAAATTATTTAGATTGAGAAAGCACATAATGAAAGTATTTTTGTGGTGTACCATAACGCTTGAGTTCTTGAATTAATTCTTCATCAGCATGAGTAATAGTTCCTTTTTCTACTCCATTACCATCTTGGATTGAAACAGGAAATAAACTTCCATCTTGGTAATCAAAGTTAATGATTTTTCCAATACCTTCTCCTGTAATGCTCAACGTAACACCTTCATTTACCATAGCATAACCAACTATGTCATACATTTTCTTAAACAATTCTTCTATCTCAGCTAATGCAACAAGTTCTTCTTCGCCTTCATTAAATACGTTATCTTTATCAAATTTTACCCAAATACCAACAGCTTCTTTTTCTGGAGATCTATTTAAATCTTCATAATCAATTTTCGTTATCGTCCCAGAATGATAAATAGGTTCTTCCTCATTAATACAATAAATGTCACTTCTTTTAATAATTTCTACACGATCGCCTTCACTTACTGTTAAGTCTCTTTTTGTACCAAACCTATTGTAGTAAATCAATCATATTTCCTCCTAGTAAAATTCTTTAGACTTATAAATTATCCCCAAAATTACTAAAGAAATACTTAAAGAGAATACTAATTTTCATTGTTGTTTTCTTTGGGGGTGTATCAAGAATCTTCAACTATGGACATGTTTTTTGGTATAAGAAAGTTCAGTGGAAGAAAACTATAAAGCCGAAATAATTTTAGCATGAGTACGAATTCGGTTAGAGTTGCACAGTAAAATGGAAGGGATGATTCAAGGATGGATATGGAAATTCCTAAAGATGAAGATATTGAAATGGAAGAAAAAGTTGAGCTTACTGGTAGTATTGATAAATTAACAGAGCATGTAATTTGGAGTGCACAAGGTTTCATGGATATTCCTGATCAAGGTAAAACGTACAGGAAAAGATATTTAGGAAACCGATATCAATAACTTAAGAAATCGTTGACCGTGAAAAAGGCGTGTAAGCTACAAAACAAAGGCAAGGAAAAATACACTGTATTATTTCCATTTCAACAAAGATATTTATGAATAAATATAGATACATAACAAGCGCATGCGTTAATGGATATTATATTCATCCTTAAGCAATTAAAGCAATACTTTCATTCAAAAATTAGGAGCTGATTAATTAATCAGCTCCTATTTCACATTTCAAAAAGCAATTCAACTAACTCTAAGCGGTTCTTTATTATTGGGAGGTTGGCTAGTTTTTGAAGAAGACTCTTTATTCAAAGCCAATAATAATATCATTCCAATGATACAGGCTATACCAACCATTGTTTTGTTTGGCCAAAATGCAAGTAACCCACATGGAGCTTCAGGTGACAGTAAGTTAAAAAAGGAGATACTTCGTTATTTGATTTAGGGGTAAAATATAATGGGTATTGCTCCGATATCTCAAGGACAGTTATGTATGGTAATCCTAGTAGCGAACTTGTTAAAATCTACAATACAGTTTTACAGGCCAATCTTGCTGGGGTGGAAGCTTCTCAACCTGGAACAAGAATTGGTGATGTTGATCTCGCAGGAAGACGCGTCATTCAAGCAGCTGGCTACGGTGATTTTTTTCCACATCGAATCGGTCATGGTCTAGGTATTGAAATTCACGAGGCACCTTCTATAAATGAAGTTAATGAAGGCTTACTGAAATCAGGAATGGTCATCACTATTGAACCTCGTATTTATCTTAATAGCCTCGGTGGTGTCCGTATTGAAGACGATGTTGTCATTACTGATAATGGGTATGAAGTATTAACGAAGTTTCCAAAAGAGTTATTGGTTGTAGGGGAATAAACAAAAATGCGTTTTAGAAACTCTAAAACGTAGAACAGAAGGAATTCAATCAGGTGAAAAAGTGGTATTCCAAGATGGGATAGCTGCCGGATTGAAGGTGATATTCTAGTAAAAGTGAATGGATATGAACATGTTCTATTCTCAGAAACAATTAAATATATAAAAAATATTAAACAGGTCATTTAATGCATTTTTTAAAGGATGACCTGGTCTTTTGAATGGGGGAGTATTCGATATGAATGAAATTATCTTATATATCATGACGGGATTTATGGTCCTAGGGGCAATCGATTATCTGATTGGTAATCGGTATGGACTCGGACAAAAATTTAAGGAAGCCTTCCAATCCATGGGACCACTTACTCTTTCAATGGTTGGCATGATCTCACTATCACCCGTATTAGCAAAATGGTTAACACCGATTGTATCCCCTGTCTACCAATTTCTTGGAGCAGATCCATCGATGTTTTCATCCACGTTTTTAGCTCTTGATATGGGTGGATACTCATTAGCAAATGAAATGGCTCAATCGAGTGATGCTGCTTTTTTTTCTTGGGTATTTTTAGGAACCATGATGGGGCCAACTATTGTATTTACCATTCCGGTTGCTTTAAGCATCGTTCATAAAAATGATCATCCCTTTTTTGCTAAAGGTATTTTAATTGGGCTAATGACTATTCCATTTGGATGTTTAGCGGGAGGATTTGTTGCAGGATTTGGTTTTATATGGATGCTGAAAAATTTAGTTCCTTCTATTCTAATTTCTGTATTGATTGGCATTGGAATGCTTTTTGCTCAATCGGTGATGATTCGTGGTTTTAAATGGTTTGGGAAAGGAATTGAAATCGTTATTATCATTGGTCTTGTCTCAATCATAATTAAGACTTTAACAGGTATCGTTATAATTCCAGGTATGATGCCGATTTCGGAAGGTTTTGTAACAGTTGGAAAAATAACGATCATACTTGCCGGTGCGTTTCCGTTTGTTTTTGTGCTAGTAAAAGTATTACAGAAGCCTTTTGCATTACTCGGAAATAAGCTAGGTATGAATCAACAAGCATTAGGTGGATTCATTGCCTCGTTCGCCCATCACATTCCAATGTTTGCGTCAATGCATGAGATGGATGACCGTGGGAAAGTCATAAATAACGCATTTGCCGTAAGCGGAGCATTTGTTTTTGGCAGTCACTTAGGATTTGTAGCAGGTGTGGAGAAGAATTTTGTCATTCCACTAATAGTCGGTAAACTGACCGCTGGGTTATTGGCTGCTGCATTGGCTTTGCTAGTGACAAAACATGTGGCAAAATGAATAATGAATAATAGAAATGTAGATTGGAATTTTAAAGGCTTGCCTCATTTGGGAAAAGCATGATCAGAGTGTTGATATAATGTGGTCAATAGGGAAAACGGACATTAAATGAACATTTATTAGTGATGAAATTATCATTTATTTGGATGATTTTTTATGGTTTTAAATGTTAATATGTTTGAGTAATTTCATGATTCCAATAGTTTTTCAGAAGTTAAAAAATTATGAGCTAATTTTGTTAAAAACAAATTCAATTGATTAGTTTAGTTTTTTAATGTTCGATATTAATCAACCTAAAAACATATTAATAAACAACTGTTAGGTTACTCTAAGTAAAGGCTATTTGAGGATTTATTGCAGACTTTTTTTGATGAATAAGTTGATTGGAACGAAAGGGATGCTCGACTCCTATGGGATAAGCGGGAAGGCTAAAGACCCCGCAGGCTTGCCGAGGAGGCTAAAGAATCTCGCCCCATGGAAAGCGAGCATCCTGTAGTGGAAATCAACATCACTCTACTCCTTTTACGAAAATTTGGTTATTTAATTGACAAGGTTGTTTTTCAACAGCGTGATGATGTTATAGTACTTCACAGAAAGTGTGCCCCTAGATTTTCATTCACTATAAATACCAATCATTTAAAAATGAATAACGTTTTCAAATCGTATTTTAATTTGAATAAACCGTTATGACTGTTATATAATTTAGTAGTATAATAGTTTGGATATTTTCATTAAATATTATATGATAGAAGTAATGTTTAAATTTTTTTTTGTCTTTGTGAAGTTTTTGTTTATAAGTTTTAAATCTACACTATATTTACATAGCCCAATATTAATTTAAACATTAGGTAAAAATAATAAGTGTGAATAGAATAATTAAAGGGTGTGCATTCATGATTAGCTTAGGGATGTTCGGGTTTAAAGCACTTTGGAGTCCATATTTATTTGTGTTTTTAGTTTTAGTCATTTTAGGTTATTTTTACATAATTAATAAATTTAAAGATAAAAACCATGTTACTGAGACTAAACAAATGGTGTATTTCGTAATTGGAATTTTGTTAGTTTACACCGCACAAGGCAGTCCAATCGATTTAATTGGTCATATAATTTTTAGTGCACATATGACTGAAATGGCAGTATTATACTTAGTTGCACCGATCTTTCTTATTAATGGTATTCCAGATTGGTTATGGAGAAACATACTTAAACCCAAATTCGTTAATTCGTTTTTTACTTTTGCTACAAAACCATTAATTGCTTTACTTATTTTTAATGTAGTATTTTCGATTTACCATTATCCATTAGTATTTGATACGGTAAAAACGAATAATGTCTATCATTTCTTATTTACAAATATATTATTTTTCATGGCAGTATTTATGTGGTTTCCTGTTATTAATAACTTACCTGAAAGACAAACACTTTCTGATATCCAAAAGATTGGTTATATGTTTGGAAATGGTATTTTATTAACACCAGCATGTGCACTTATTATTTTTGCAGGACATCCATTTTACGCGACTTATAATGATCCAGTGTTATGGAGTAAAGCGATGGAACTTTGCGTATCACCTGATTTATTAAAATCACTAAATATTTCAGGTCCAGAAGTATTTAACTTTATGTCAGCAAGGGAAGATCAGCAGGTTGGCGGAGTTATCATGAAAATTATCCAGGAAATAGTTTATGGATCTGTTATTGGTTATAATTTTTTCAAATGGGCTAAAAGAGAACAAAATGGAAATAAAATTGATCCAATCAGTAGTAATCCGTTATTGCTTAAAAAATCGTAGGGGTGGAAATTTTGAATTCGTTACCAATTTTACCAACAATAAGTACAAGCTTTATTGTAATTAGTGCCGTATTAGTTGCAATCGGCTGGTATCTTATTGCAAAAAGAAATATAGAGGGACATAAGAAAGTTATGTTCTTTGCTGGAGTCTTTGCACTCTCGTTTTTCATTGTATACGCAACGAGAACAATCTTTATCGGAAATACTTCTTTTGGGGGACCAAAAAGTTTAAAGCTGTATTATCATATATTTTTATTTTTCCATATATTCTTAGCTACAACTGGCGGAGTATTTGGTCTAGTATCAATTATCTCAGGATTTAAAAACAAATTAAAACTACACAAAAAAATTGGACCGATTACTAGTATTATTTGGTTTTTTACTGCAATTACAGGTGTAGTCGTTTATTGCTTATTATACGTTTTCTACAAAGGTGGAGACACTACTTCAGTTATTAAAGCTGTTTTAGGATTTTAAGTAAAAAATAAAAGAGTGAGTAAAAGAAGTTGTACTTCTTTTTACTCACTCTTTTTAATAATTATAGAATAATGAACTTGCTTACTAGAGAAATTTGCTCTTCAGCTTTTTTAAGTAATTCTTTACTTTTATCAACGATACTTTCAGGGAAGTTTTCGCCTTCTCCGTACTCTACACCGTGAGGATAATAGTATTTACCTAAAAGTGGAGTAAGTAATTGGATTTTCCCTTTACTTGACTCTACATGTCCTTCTACTGCGAAACCTTGAACGCGTAAGTAGTAGATTTCATTACGTTGTTCAAATTTATAATCGTAAGTTACTCTTTCATAATCCCATTGACCAGC
>Ga0268255_10001540_pt1 | contig 13335 bp, 13 predicted proteins | sample AgamicOrMarz_FD_200256 | JGI IMG/M metagenome (GOLD analysis project Ga0268255, IMG submission 200256) | Agave microbial communities from Guanajuato, Mexico - Or.Ma.rz (v2) (version 3) | ecosystem: Host-associated > Plants > Phyllosphere > Phylloplane/Leaf | place: Guanajuato, Mexico...
TAATGCGTTAATTGTTATTTTTCTATAACGTTTAATAAAAAAATTTTCGTTTAATGGGATTGATAGACATCCTTCTTCTGAAATAATTTCTCCACTTTTTTTTATAAATTCAGGATTTATTAATACTATATTTTTACTTCTACTTTCTGATATGTCAATTACTATAATCCGTAGATGAATATCTACTTGTGTTGCAGCTAGACCTATACCTTTTTTTATATACATAGTTTCAAACATATTATCCACGATATCACGTGTAATTTTATTTATTTTAATAACTTTTTTTGCTATTTTTCTAAGTCTATTATCAGGATAATTTAATATACGTAATAATGACATAATTTCCTTATTTTATATATATATGTATATAAATTTAATATATTTTAACATAAATTATGTTAATAATAACTTTATAAAAGTTTGAAAAATAATTTTTTTTAGAATAAAATATTTTTATATATAAATAGGGGTGTAGTTCAATTGGTAGAACACCGGTCTCCAAAACCGGGAGTTGGGAGTTCAAGTCTCTTCGCCCCTGAAAAATTTTTAATAAAATTATGTTATAAATGCAAAAAAAAAATTCATTAATTATAATTGATGGTTCTTATTATTTATACCGTGCATATTATGCTTTTCCATTTCTAATAAATAGTAGAGGTGAACATACAGGTGCAATATACGGATTTATAAATATGCTTAAAAGTTTTATTATGCAATATAAACCTAATAATCTAGTTATAGTATTCGATACTAAAGGAAAAACTTTTCGTAATAAAATATATAAATATTATAAAAATAAACGTAATAAAATGTCTGATAATTTAATTTTTCAAATAGATCCATTATTAAAGATAGTAAAAGCTATGGGAATACTATATATTTCTATTTATGGAATTGAAGCAGATGATATAATTGGAACTTTAGCTATAGAATCAGTAGCATATGGATATAATGTTTTAATTAGTACTTGTGATAAAGATATGGCACAATTAGTTTCAAAAAACATTTCAATACTTAATAATAATAGTATATTTGGACCTGAAGAAATTAATTTAAAGTTTGGAATACCTCCAAATCTTATTGTTGATTACTTATCATTAATGGGGGATAGTATTGATAATATACCTGGTGTACCAGGTATTGGTAAAAAGACAGCTAAAAAATTATTGAATAATTTAGGAGATATAAAATATATATATAAAAATTTATATAAAATTAGTACTTTAAATTTACGTGGATATAAAAATATAATTAATAATTTAGAAAAATATATTGAAATAGCTTTTATTTCTTATAAGTTAGCAACTATAAAAAAAGATGTTCCATTAAATTTATATTATAATAAATTAAGATTAGAAGAACCTAATATTGAATTATTAAAAAAATTATTTAAACGTTTTGAGTTAAAAAGTTTTCTTATTGATTTAGAAAAAAATAAATTTTTTATTAAAAAAAATAATTATATATAAAATTTTTTATTATCTATATGTACTTATCATTATTAGCATATAGATCCATTATTTGATTAGTAATAAAACCTTCTTCTATTTCACGTAAAGCTATAACTGTATCTTTATCTTTTTCTTTTAAAATTAGTGGATCTTGACCGCCAATTTGAATTTGACGTGCACGACGTGCAGCAATTAAAACAAGATCAAAACGATTTCCTATTTTTTCAACTGCAGTTTGTACTGTAATTCTAGCCATTATATATAAATATATAAAAAATTATTTTATAAATTTATATTATATAATAATAAATTAAATTAATCAAAATTATATATATTTTATTAAAAAATATTTAAAATAAAAGTAGTAAATAGTCTAAATTATATAAACTAACTATAGGACGTGCTTTTATAATATTATTAAAATAATTTTTAGTATCTACTGTAATAGAAGATATTACTGCTACAGGATAGCCTTCAGGAAAAAAACAACCTATACCAGATGTTACAAATAAATCTCCAACATATAAATCTATATTATTAGGTAAATTTTTTATATTAAAGTACTCCTTACAACCGTTGCCATTAATAATAATTCTGATATCATTACGTAATACTTGTATAGATAGTGCATGATAAAAATCAGAAATTAATAATACTATACTAGTTAGTTTAGTAGTATAAATTACTTTTCCTACAACTCCTTTGTATGAAATAACAGGTTGCCCTACATAAACTCCATTTTTTATACCTTTATCTATTATAATTTGATTACTATAAGGATAAGTATTTTTATAAATTATCTTTGTAATAATTTTATTATTACCATAACGTAAAGGAAAGCATAACAATTCATATAGTTTTTTATTTTTATTTTTGTATTTTTCTAATAACAATTGTTCACTTTTTTTAATAAGTAATTCATTACGTAAATTATTATTTTCAAATATAATTTTATTTTTTATAAATATTATTTTTGATATATTATCAAAAAAATTTATTTTTTCTAAAAAATAAATTTTACTGATTATAATATCTATATAATTTCGTATTTTAAAAAATAAAAATAATTTTTTATCTGCTATAAATAAAGTTATAGCTAATATAAAAGATAGTAAAATTTTTATATCTATTGATGTATTATATATTTTTTTCATATAAAATTAGTATATATATATTTATTAATCTTCGCTAAATAAATCACCTCCATGTATATCGATCATTTCTAGTGCCTTACCTCCGCCTCTTGCAACACATGTTAATGGATCTTCTGCTACTAAAACAGGAATACCTGTTTCTTCTACTAATAAACTATCAAGATTACGTAGTAGCGCACCTCCTCCTGTAAGTACCATACCACGTTCTGAAATATCAGAAGCTAATTCAGGTGGACACTGTTCTAGCGCTACCATTACTGCACTTACTATAGCTGTTAAAGGTTCTTGTAAAGCTTCCAAAATTTCATTTGAACTTAATGTAAAGCTACGTGGTACACCTTCAGCTAGATTACGTCCACGTACTTCTATTTCTTTTATTTCTTCATTTTTTTGATATGCTGAACCTATACTATGTTTTATACGCTCAGCAGTAGCTTCTCCAATAAGTGAACCATAGTTGCGCCTTACATAATTTATAATTGCTTCATCAAAACGATCACCTCCAATTCTTATTGAAGAAGAGTACACAACTCCGTTTAGTGATATTACGGCTACTTCAGTAGTACCTCCACCTATATCTACTACCATTGAACCTGTAGCTTCAGATACAGGTAAACCTGCTCCAATAGCTGCTGCCATTGGTTCTTCAATAAGAAAAACTTCACGTGCACCAGCTCCATTAGCAGATTCTCTAATAGCTCTTCGTTCTACCTGAGTTGCTCCAACTGGTACGCAAACTAATACTCTTGGACTAGGGTGCATGAAACTATGATTGTGAACTTGTTTTATAAAATATTGTAGCATTTTTTCAGTTACAAAAAAATCAGCGATAACACCGTCTTTCATAGGACGAATAGCTGCTATGTTGCCTGGTGTACGACCTAACATCAATTTTGCTGCATATCCAACTGCTGCTATATTTTTTGGTGAACCAGTGCGATCATTACGAATTGCAACAACTGAAGGTTCATTTAAAATAATACCCTTACCTTTTACATAAATTAGGGTATTAGCAGTACCTAAGTCGATAGATAAGTCATTAGAAAATATACCACGAAATTTTTTAAACATAAATAAATTATTATCCTACTACAATATAAAAATAATTTTTATTATAATAGATAATATATATAAAAAAATATAAGTATATTATTTTTTAATATACTATGTAGTATAAAATATTTATTATAAAATATAGTAATATTAGTATTTAAATATAAGGATTAATAATGATTTCTAATAAATTAAAAAATATTTTACTTATAAATGGCCCAAATTTAAATATGCTTGGTAGTAGAGAACCAGAAAAATATGGATATACTAGCCTAAATGATATTTTAGAGGATATGAATAAACTAGCTAGTAATTTTGGAGTAGTATTAAGTCACTTTCAATCAAATGCTGAGCATGAACTAATTGAACGTATACATGCAGCGCACAATATATATGATATAATTTTGATTAATCCTGCTGCATTTACACATACTAGCGTTGCACTTCGTGATGCATTATTAGCGGTAAATATACCTTTTATTGAAATTCATATTTCTAATATATATGCACGAGAAAATTTTAGACATAATTCATATTTTTCAGATATTGCTATTGGTGTAATATGTGGTTTTGGTACTTATGGATATAGATTTGGTTTAGAGATGGCAGTAAAAATATCTATTATTAATTAGATTATTTATATATAATATAATAATTTATATTTATTTTTATAATAAATATAAATATTTAAATTTATTTTATGGAGCTAAGCGGGATCGAACCGCTAACCTCCTGCGTGCAAAGCAGGCGCTCTACCAATTGAGCTATAGCCCCTAAAATTTTTAGGCCTGAGTGGACTTGAACCACTGACCTCACCCTTATCAGGGGTGCGCTCTAACCAGCTGAGCTACAAGCCTAAAGTATAGTAAAATTATTATTAATATATAAATAATAATTATATATTATTTGTAATGATTAACAAGTAATAATTTATTATTAATAAAATTTAATATTAATTATTTATAAATAAATAATTATTAAAAAATATAATATTTAAAATTATATTTAATTTTTTATATGATGTTTAAATTTTTAAAATAATTTTTTAAAACGCTTATTAAAACGATCTATACGACCTTTAGTATCAATAACTCGTTTATTATTAGTATAGAAAGGATGACAAGAACTACATATTTCTAAATTAATATTATTACTTAATGTAGAATATGTAGTTATTATATAACCACAAGAACAAGTTGCAGTAATTTTTGTATATTTTGGATGTATATTTTTTCGCATTTTATACCTATATTATTGATTTAAAAATTAAATTTTTACATAAAAAATTATATTTTTCAAATATATATAAAATATATGCATATAGTAAGTGTAGTTTTAAATATAAAAATTAAAAAAATTATAATTATAGATAAAATATATAAATTTATATGGTCACTGGATGTTTATAAACTAGAATTATAAATAATTTTTTATATTTTAATATTTATAAGGAGCTAATTTATGAGCAATACATTGATAATAAATGATTTTTCATTACCAAAATTTTCTAATATTAATTATAGTAATATTTTTAATTCTTTACAAGAAGCTATAGATAATTGCAATAAAACTATAGAAAATGTAATTTATAAAAATAATTGTAAATTTAATTGGAATAATTTATGCCAACCTATTGCTGATTCGGATAACAATTTAAGTAGTATATTTTCAATAATAAGTCATCTAAATGCAGTTAAAAACTGTAAAGAATTACGAAAAGTATATGAAAAAAGTTTTAAACTTATATATAAGTATAGAACATTTGTTGGACATAATAAAGAATTATATAAAGCATATATTAATATACGTGATAGTGATTATTATTATCAACTAAGTGTACCTAAAAAAAAATATATTGATAATGTATTACGTGATTTTAAATTTTCTGGTATTGGTTTATCAGAAAAAAAACAAAAAATATATGGTTATATTGTAGCTCGTTTATCAAAATTAAGTATTATTTATAGTAATAATGTACTTGATTCAACAATAGGTTGGAGTAAATTAATTATTGATAAAAATGAATTATCAGGTATGCCAGATAATGCACTTGAAGCTGCTAGGGATAAAGCTAAAATATGTGGTAAAGATGGATGGTTATTAACTTTAGATATACAAAGTTATTTTTATGTGATGAATTATTGTAATAATTCATCTATACGTAAAGAATTATATATAGCATATATAACTCGTGCTTCTAATAAAGGCCCTAATGCAGGAAAATGGGATAATGGTAAAATTATTGAAGAAATTTTATTACTTCGTTATAAATTATCTAAGATACTTGGTTTTGATAATTACGCTAATAAATCATTAAGTAAAAAAATGGCTAATAATCCAAAAAAAGTAATTAAATTTCTTAATTATTTGGTTAAATTTACTATATCAAAAGGTAAAAAAGATTTAAAAATACTAAAAAATTTTACCAAATTAAATTTTGGTATAGAAAATATATATCCATGGGATATATATTTTTATAGTGAAAAACAAAAAAATAATATTTTTGATATAAATTATGAAAAACTTATTCAATATTTCCCAGAGAATAAAGTAGTTAGCGGTTTATTTATTATATTAAATAGAATTTATGGAATAACTATAAAAAATAGAACAAAATATGTAGATACTTGGCATCCTGATGTGCAATTTTTTGATGTATTTGATGAAATAGGAGAACTAAGAGGTAGTTTTTATATAGATTTATATATAAGAGATAATAAACGTAGTGGTGCATGGATGGATGAATTTAAAAGTATGATGATTAAATCTAACGGTGTATTACAAAAGCCTGTAGTGTATATTACATGTAACTTTCAAAGACCTATTAATGGTAAACAAGCATTGTTTACTCATAATGATGTAATAACTTTATTCCATGAATTTGGTCATAGTATGCATCATATACTAACTTGTATAGATACACCAGGTGTTTCTGGTATAAGTGGTGTACCATGGGATGCAGTAGAGTTACCTAGTCAGTTTATGGAAAATTATTGTTGGCAACCAGAAGCATTAAAATTGATATCTTGTCATTATGAAACAGGTAAAAAAATATCTAAAAAAATATTAAAAAATTTATTAAAATTAAAAAATTATCAAGTATCTTTATTTATATTACGGCAATTAGAATTAAGTATATTTGATTTATTTTTACATTATGAATATAAACCAAAAAATAGAGATCATGTATTAAAAATTTTATCAAAAGTACAAAAAAAAGTAAAATTATTACCTATAATAGATTGTAATTTTTTTCAAAATTCTTTTAATCATATTTTTGATGGAGGTTACGCAGCAGGTTATTATAGTTATCTATGGGCAGAGGTATTAGCTGCAGATGTTTGGTCACGTTTTGAAGAAGATGGAATTTTTAATTATGAAACTGGTAAAGAATTTATTAATAAGATTTTATCTCGTGGAGGATCTGAAGACCCAATTGTTTTATTTTCAAGATTTAGAGGTCGTAAGCCGAAGTTAGATATTATGCTAAGAAATTATGGTATAATACATAAAAAAGATATATACTTATAATAATTAACTAAAAAAATAAATTAACACGTATATTAATTATTTACTTTTATTAAAAAGTAAAAATTATTATATATAATTTAATACTACTATATTAATTAGTATTTATAAATTATATTTTATATAAATATATTAAATATTATTAAAATTTTTAATTTATGAAAAAATTAATATTAAATATAACTCCAGATAGAACTTTAGATGTTAGTGGCTTGCGTTGCCCTGAACCTATCATGATGGTGCGTAAAATATTACGTATTATGTATGAAGGAGAAAAATTATTTATTATTTCAGATGATCCATCTACTATATATGATATTCCTAAATTATGTAAGTTTATGGACCATGTTCTTTTAGAAAATTATGTTATAGAATTACATTATTATTATTTATTGCATAAAGGTTTATTTAATTAATTTATATTATTTAAAATAAATATTATATATTTTTACGAAAATATAGACGATATATTATTTTTCCTGTTTTTTTTTCTCTATGTAAATTCCAATTTACAGGAATTTTTGGTACTTTATTGTTATTTTTAGTTTCAATATATATCCATGAAGATTGTGATAGACGTTTATTTTTTTCAAGTAAAAAAATAATTTTATCTATTAATGTATCATACCGAAAAGGTGGATCAATAAATACTATATCAAATACTTCACCTATTTTATTTAACCAAATTAAACTATCAGTTAATATTACTTTTGCTTTAGTAATATGCAATAACTTTAAATTATTTTTTAGCTGATTACTAATTAAATTGTTACGTTCTAGGAATGTAACAGATGAAGCGTATCTTGAAAGTGCTTCTAATCCTAATGCACCACTTCCTGCAAAACAATCTAAGCAATTAGTACCTTGTATAATTGGTGTAAGCCAATTAAATAATGTTTCACGAATAAAACTAGTAGTTGGTCTTAGATCTTTTATTTTTGTTGATACATATAATTTACGTCCTCTAAACTTACCACTAATAATACGTATTTTTATTTTTTTATATTTAAAATACATAAAAATTTATTAAACAAATTTGTATTTAAAAAATGATAATAGTATATTTATAAAAAATAAATAGTTAAATAAAATTAATTTAATTAATATATAAAAAATATTAATTTATTATAAATAATTTTAAAATATTAATAAGTATTAAATAGAGTAATTTAATTTAAAGTTGTATATAATTATATTATTTATAAAATTAATAATTATTATTTTATATTAGAGAAAACATAAATGTTAATGAATAGGCAGCAAGTTTATTCAACAACTATATTACCTCAAGGTAGTATAGAAGCTTATGTAAGGATTGCTAATTCATATCCTATTTTAACTGCAAATGAAGAACTTAAGTTAGCTGAGAAATTATATTCAAAAGGAGATATAGAAGCAGCAAAGTATTTAATACTTTCTCATCTACGTTTTGTGATTCATATAGCACGTAACTATTCTGGTTATTGTTTACCGCAAGCAGATCTTATTCAAGAAGGTAATATTGGTCTTATGAAAGCTGTACGTAGGTTTAATCCTGAAGTAGGTGTTCGTTTAGTATCTTTTGCAGTACATTGGATAAAAGCTGAAATTCATGAATATGTTTTACATAATTGGCGTATAGTTAAAGTAGCAACTACTAAAGCACAACGAAAACTTTTCTTTAATCTACGTAAAAATAAGCAACATTTAGGTTGGTTTAATAAATATGAATTAGAAATTTTTGCTAAAGAATTAGGTGTAACTAGTAAAGATGTTCGTGAAATGGAATCTAGAATGGCTGCACAAGATATGAATATTGATTCTTCGTATGAAGAAAATGGAGAAAATAATTCTATAGCACCAATACGTTATTTACAAGATAAATATTCTAGATTTGCAGATAGTTTGGAAGAAGAAAATTGGGATGATAATGCTACTGATCAGCTTAGTCTAGCACTAGATAGGTTAGATGATCGTAGTAAACATATTATTATATCAAGATGGTTAGATAATAATAATAAAAAGAGCACTTTACAAGAGTTAGCAAAAAAATTTGGTGTTTCTGCTGAACGTGTACGTCAGCTTGAAAAAAATGCTATGAAAAAAATGCGTAAATTAATTGATGTATAAAATTTATTTTTATAATTTACTAAAATAAAATATGTTAATTTGTTTTTTAAAGCTGATATATAATAATATAAAAATAAGTCTAATTAATAGAGTTACATAAAAAAGTAAATATATATATGCAAGAAAAAAAATATGCAAATAAAAAAATAGATCGTAATATAGAAGATATTAAAATACCACCACATTCATTGGAAGCAGAACAATCAATTTTAGGTGGTTTAATGCTTGATAACGATAGATGGGATGATGTAGCTGAACGTATTACAACTAATGATTTTTTTAATCGTACTCATCGTATGATATTTAGTGAAATGCAGCATTTATTAGATATTAATAAACCAATTGATTTAATTACTCTTTCTGAAGCATTAGAACAGAAAGGAAATTTAGAAAGTGTAGGAGGTTTTGCATATTTAGCTGAATTATCAAAAAATACTCCTAGTACATCAAATATATCAGCTTATGCTGAGATTGTACGTGAACGGGCAGTAGTACGAGAAATGATTTCTGTTGCTAATGAAATTGCTGATTCAGGATATAATCCACAAGGTCGTAGTAGCGAAGATCTACTTGATTTAGCTGAATCAAGGGTATTTCAAATAGCTGGAAATAGAGCTAGTAAAAAAGATGAAGGACCTAAGAGTATTGATCGTATTTTAGAAGATACTGTTGTTCGTATTGAGAAATTATATCATAAACCTTATGATGGAGTTACTGGTATATCTAGTGGATATCAAGATTTAGATAAAAAAACAGCAGGATTACAAAGATCAGATCTTATAATTATTGCTGCTCGTCCATCAATGGGTAAAACTACTTTTGCTATGAATTTATGCGAAAAAGCTGCTTTAACAGAATCCAAGCCTGTATTAATTTTTAGTTTAGAGATGCCAGGGGAACAGATTATGATTCGTATGCTTGCATCTTTATCAAGAGTAGATCAGACGAGAATTCGTACAGGACAATTAGATGATGATGATTGGACTCGTATTTATAATACAATGGGTATTTTATTAGAAAAACGTAATATATATATTGATGATTCGTCAGGTCTTATGCCTACAGACCTACGTGCTCGTGCGCGCCGTGTATTTCGTGAAAACGATGGTTTAAGCTTAATTATGATAGATTATTTACAACTTATGCGTGTACCAGCGTTGTCAGATAATCGTACTTTAGAAATAGCAGAAATTTCTCGTTCACTTAAAGCATTAGCAAAAGAATTAAAGGTACCTGTAGTTGCATTGTCGCAACTTAATCGTAGTCTAGAACAACGTGCTGATAAACGTCCTGTAAATTCAGATTTAAGAGAATCTGGATCTATTGAGCAGGATGCAGATCTTATTATGTTTATTTATCGTGATGAAGTATATAATGAAAAAAGTGATATGAAAGGTATAGCTGAAATAATTATTGGAAAACAGCGAAACGGTCCAATAGGTACTGTACGGTTAACTTTTAATGGTCATTGGTCACGTTTTGATAATTATGCAGCAGGCCATCAGTATGATTATAGTTAGTTATTTATAATAAATATTATTATTAATTTTAAAATTTAACTGATATGTTAAGTTATATAACTTGGAGATAGTTATGGCAAGCAGAGGTATTAATAAAGTTATTTTAATTGGATATTTAGGCCAGGAACCTGAAGTCCGTTATACACCTAATGGTGTTACAGTTGTTAATATAACTATTGCAACATCAGATAATTGGCGCGATAAAAATACTGGAGAAATAAAAGAAAAAACAGAATGGCATCGTGTAGTACTTTTTGGTAAAATAGCTGAAGTAGCTGGAGAATATCTTCATAAAGGTTCTCAAGTATATATAGAAGGTTATTTACAAACACGTAAGTGGCAAGATCAAAATGGACAAGATCGTTATACTACTGAAGTAGTAGTAAATATAGGTGGTACTATGCAGATGTTAGGAGGAAGTGGTCGTAATACTTTAGGTTCTAGTACTAATCAGCAAGGTAGTACTAAATATAATGAAGTTTCAGAAAAAGAACAAATAACTGAACCCTCAGTTGAATTTGATGATGATATTCCTTTTTAAGTTAAAAAATATTTATTAGTAATTAATATAATATAAAATAATATAATTTTAGCTTATTTTATAAGTATATTACTTATATAAGTTATATTATATTTTTTTAAAATTTTACTTAATAGTTAGTAACTATACTAATAATTTTTTTAAGTAAAATAATTTTTAAGTTCATTCAATACATGAACACCTGAATATTTTTATAATATTAACTAAATATTTTTATTATTTAGAAGTTGTATCTATATTTATGTATTTTTTTTAAATATGCTACTAATTTTAATATTGTATTAATTTAAAATTAATTAATATCCATTAATTTAAGTAAATATTTTTTATTTAAATTATTAAAAATCTTTATTTTTACTATTATTTTAAAATATATTTTTAACTACAATATTATTTTTTTTTATAAAAATAATTATAAATTTATAATTATTTTTTTGTGCTCAATAAGTTTTTTAATATAATTATTATAGTTAATTAATTTATTATGTTCCTTAGATACTATATTTTTTGGTGCACGTTTTATAAACATATCATTTTTTAATTTTAATTCTATATTATAAATTTTATTTTTTATATTTTCTATTTCATTAATAATTCGTGAAATTTCTTTTTCTTTATCTATTAAACCTTCCATAGGTATCAATATTTCAATGTTATCTATAATTTTAGTTATAGATAATTTAATTTTTTCTACTTTATTTAGTATTTTGATATTTTTTAATTTTGCTATATTTAATAATATTAAATAATTATTTTTTATAAAATTTTTAATATCATATGAAACTGAAATTATTATTAATGTTAGTAATTTTTTATGTGCTATATTCATTTCAGTACGTACAGTACGTACTGCTAAAACTATTTTTTTTATAAATTCAATATCTTTTATTGCTTTAGTATCTACTATACTTTTATCATAAATTGGAAATTGTTGTAGCATAATAGTATCATTATATTGTATAAGTTTTAATTTTTTTATATTCTGCCATATTTCTTCTGTTATAAAAGGAATAAATGGATGTGCTAATCTAAGTAATGTTTCTAGTACGTTAACAAGTGTAAATATAGTACCACGAATTTCAGTTTCATTACTACATTTAATAAATATTTTTGTTAATTCTATATACCAATCACAAAATTGGTTCCAAGTAAATGTATATAATATATTTACTGCTTGATCAAAACGGTATGTATCTAACGCATTGCGGACATTTTTAATAGTTTCGTTTAATTCTGTCATTATCCATCTATCTGCTATAGAAAAAATTTTTTTTCTATTATTGAACAAACAATATTCAATTTTTGTATTCATCAAAACAAATATACTAGCATTCCATAATTTATTACAAAAATTATTATATCCTTCTAGACGATTCATATCCCAGTTAATATCACGACCTGTTGATGCTATAGCTGCTAGAGTAAATCTAAGAGCGTCTGTACCATGTTGTTTTATACCATTTGGAAATTTTTTTTCTGTATTTTTTTTTATTTTTTCTGCTAATTGTGGTTTAATCATATTTTCAGTACGTTTTTTAATTAGATCTTTTAAAGATATACCATCTACCATATCTAAAGGATCAATAACATTACCTTTTGTTTTAGACATTTTTTGTCCTTCTTCATCACGAATAAGACCTGTCATATACACAGTTCTAAATGGAACTTGTGGTTTACCTGTTATTGGATCTTTATTAAAATGCATAGTTAGCATTATCATACGGGCTATCCAGAAAAATATTATATCGAATCCACTTACTATTACATTAGTAGGGTGAAAAGTAGATAAATCTTTAGTTTTTTTTGGCCAACCTAAAGTAGAAAAAGTCCATATTGAAGATGAAAACCAAGTATCTAGTACATCATTATCTTGATAAAGTTCTATATTAGAATTTAATTTGTTTATTTTACGTATTTCTGATTCATTATGACCTATATATACATTTCCTTGCTTATCATACCAAGCAGGAATACGGTGT
>Ga0268255_10001541_pt1 | contig 13331 bp, 10 predicted proteins | sample AgamicOrMarz_FD_200256 | JGI IMG/M metagenome (GOLD analysis project Ga0268255, IMG submission 200256) | Agave microbial communities from Guanajuato, Mexico - Or.Ma.rz (v2) (version 3) | ecosystem: Host-associated > Plants > Phyllosphere > Phylloplane/Leaf | place: Guanajuato, Mexico...
GTTGTTGCGCTTGCGGGGGATGTGACCAACGAGCGGACCCTCACCCGTCATGCCAGCAGCACGGGCTACAAGACTGAGCAGCGGGATTTCGCCGACAGCGCGGCGCGGATCGAGGCGAGTCATGATCTGAGCGTGGGGGCTGGGCGGGATATCGCGAATGTCGGGGGTGTGCTGAAGAGTGGTAATGACGCCACCTTGCGTGCTGCCCGGGATTTGAAGATCACCGCCGCCGAGCAATCGGACAGCCATACGCGCGGCGCCAATCATCGCGATTCGACCATCACCCAATATGGCTCCAGCGTCACTGTTGGTCGCGACCTTCAAGCCACTGCAGGTGCCGACCTCAAGACGGCCGCCAGCCAGATCGATGTCACTCGAAACGTGGCCATGGCGGCCACGAACAACTTGACCTTGGGGGCTGCGGCGAATGAGCAACACTCCTTTAGCCAGAGCAAGAAGGTCAAGAGCGTCGAGGACCATGTCCAGCAAGTGTCCACCACGCTCAAAGCGGGCGGGGACGTGACATTGAGCGCGGGGCAGGACTTGGCATTGGTGGCGAGTACGGTCAACGCGGGGAATGAAGCCTATCTGGTGGCGGGTAAAAACCTTGCCCTCAAGACTGCTGAAGATCAGGACTACAGCTTCTACAGCAAGACCAAAAAGACCTCGACGAGCAAGAAGTTTCGGCTTGATGAAACGCAGAGCACCACCAATATCGGCAGCCTGGTCAGCTCCGGTGGCAACAACACGTTGGTAGCGGGCGAAAACCTGTTGCTGGCGGGTAGCGCCGTAACGGCCGAAAAAGGCACGGCGAAACTGGTTGCGGGCAATGATGTACAGGTACTTGCCGCGACGGACTCCGACAGCGCTCGTCATGAGCGCAAGCAAAGCAAAAGCAGTTGGGGTGGGTTCAAGTCGAGCAAGATCGAAGACAAGGTCGACGAGAAACGGACCACGGCGGTGGGCAGCATGGTCTCGGGCGAGACGGTTACCGTCGCGGGCGGACAGGATGTGAAAGTCACAGGCTCGTCCCTGGTCAGTACCGGCGACCTGAGCGTGCAGGCCGGGCGCGACCTGACCATCGATGCAGCGCGGAACACTTTCTCGCGTACCGATATGCACAAGGAAAAGAATCGCGACCTGACGGGGGTGTTGACGGGTAACAAGCTGGGCCTGGATGACATGACGGGCAATCAGCATTTGTTTATCAACCGTCAGAAGCACAATGGTACAGCTGATGAAACTACCTTGACGGGTAGTACGGTGGGTTCAAGCGAGGGCAGCATCGATCTGTCTGCCGGACGCGAACTCACTGTGGTAGCTAGCGATCTGGTCAGCACCAAGAACACCACCCTCTCGGGCTCCAACGTCACCTTGGCTGCCGGTATGGAAACTGCCAGTCAGCGTACCACCGATAAGTCCAGCAGCCTCGCTGTGGGACGAGTAGTGGGCGGGATGATTGTCGATACGGTAAAGAGCATCCGGGACAACGCCAAGGCTGCGCGGAAAGCTGATGATGGCCGCCTGAAGGCTGTGAAGGGTGCACAAGCGCTGATGGCGCTCAACGGCATGGGCGATCGGCTTGACGACCTTTCAGCGGCCGCCAGTGGTAGCCCAAATAGCAGCGGCGCCGTGTTCAAGATCGGCACGGAACTGGCAAATACCCATAGCAAGAGCAGTACTCGATACGATAGCACCACCGCCAAACAGACCACCGTCAATAGCGGCGGCAACCTGCTGATCGTTGCGTCGGGCCAGGCTGCCGGGACCGCCGGAGATATCCATGTTGTCGGCAGTAAGCTGAAGGCGGCCGATACGCTGCTGCTGGCCAAGAATGACATCACGTTCGAGAGTGCACAAAACACCGAAGATCGGGAGAACCATAACAGCAACAACAAGACCGCCATCGGGGCCAGCTTCAACATTGGCTCGCAGAACGGTTTCACCCTCGACCTCGGCGCCCAGCTCGCCAAAGGTAAGGGGAGCGGTCACGACGTCACGCAGGTCAACAGCACCCTGGATACGGGTTCGCTGAAACTGCAGAGCGGAAATGACACGACCCTGGCTGGCGCACAGATCCATGCCGACAGCGTCCTGGCATTGGTTGGCGGCGACCTGAGCATCGCCTCGCGGCAGGACACGTCCGAGCATAAGAACAAGCAAACCAGCGGCGGTTTTGGTGCCAGCATCTGTGTCCCGCCGATCTGCTACGGCGAAACGGTGACGGCGACCGCCAACATCGCCGCCAGCAACATGAACAGCAGGTACGAGGCGGTGACTGATCAAAGCGGTCTGTTCGCCGGCAAGGACGGCTACAACGTCACCGTGGGCAAGAACACCGTGCTGCAAGGCGCGGTGATTGCCAGCGAGGCTACGGCCGACAAGAACAGCTTGAGCACGGACAGACTGATCGTCAGCGAAATCAAGAACGTCAGTGAGATCAAGAGTCAGTCCGCGGGCTTCAACGCTTCTTATGGCAGCGGTTATGGCGAATTGACGCCAGGCACCACCTTTGGTGGCAGCGTTCCGCTGTCGCTCAAGGATTCCGACCACAGCACCACGCGCAGCGCTGTCAGCGAAGGCACGATCACCGTCCGCAATGCGGCCGGGGCCAATGACCTTGTGGGGTTGAGCCGAGATACCGACAACGCCAATTCGCGGTTGGACCGTCCAGATGAAAAAGCGATGGAGGAGCGGATCGAGTTGATCCAAAGCACCGTTGCTTTATCCAAGGCGGTCATCTCCGAGGTCGCCATCGCGCAGCAACAGGCCGCGAGTGAAAGGGCCCGAACCGCGTCGACCGAGCAAGAACGCAATGCTGCGATTGCCGATGCCAAGAGTTGGGATGTGGGCGGTGACAAGCGTTTCATGGCTGATATTGCCGCGGGCTTGATTGCGGCAGGTCTGGGCGGCGTTGGGGGTAGTACGGCGGTGGGGTTGGTGGCTAACACCACGGCCGCCGACACATACAAGAAAATTGGCGACTACGCCGACCAGCAATTGGCAGAAGCGACGCGCCAGAAAGACAAAACGCTTCAGGCCGCCTGGGGTGAGGGCGGTGCCGCACGCGTGTTGCTCCATAGCTTGGCCGGCGCTGCACAAGGCTTGTCCAGCGGCACCGCCGCCGGGGGCGCACTGAGTGCCGGTACTTCGGCGGCCATCATGCCGGCCCTGGACAAGGTGCTTAAAGACAGCGGTGTAGGTATCGACAGCCGAGATGCGTTCGATGTCTTGCTGGCGGCAGGTTTGGGGGCGGCGGTAGGCAAGGGCGGCATCGCACAGGCGAGCGGCGCGACCATTGCGAGCAACATAGAAAGGTACAACCGCCAGGTCCATCCCACTGAAGCGCGCTTGATTGAGCAAGAGGCGCCAAAACTGGCTGACCGCCTTCACATCAGTCAGGCCGAGGCCGAGCAGCGGATGGCGCGGGCGTTTGCGTTTTATACCGATGCGGATTGGAACAAGACGATTGGTGGAACGGATGCTCAGTTTGATGCCGTGACATTGGAGTATCTGGGGAAAGCGTTGGCGCCGTTGGCTGGACGGTATGCTATCAACGAGTCAGTTGGAGATGTGCCTAAGTTTGTTGATGGTACAAAAGTTTATACGGCTGATGAAACAAAGGAACTGCTTCAGAATTATCGTAATAATCACCCGGGCTCATTCAATAACCCATTGGAGAATGGCGAATATCTGGTTAATGGGAATCTGTTTGGATACCCGAACCCAGATGTCAATGCGCAGACTAAGTACTACGATAAAAACTTGAACTTTGGCGGCCCGACTCTGGGTCAGGCAGGCTCAGGCTTGATTGCTTTTGGCGCCGGAGTTGGGGCAGGCTTCTACGACGCCGGTAAGGGTTTGTTTGCGCTCGATAAAGCGCTTCTGCATGACTTTATCGGTACGAGTTCCCAAGTCGCTAATGGAGTGCTTGGATTTTTGGCTGGCGCTGAATGGGACAGCTCACGGGAGAAAAGTAATCAGACCAAACTACTTGGCTATCTTGCAGGCTTACAAGGTGGGTCGACAGCCTATGATGAGCTGCTAGGGAAGCAGGCTGCTGAAAATTCGCTTCTGTTGATTCCGGAGGGGCGTATTGGCGGACTTGGAATTTCTAGAGCTTCGGAAATAGGTGGGAAACTTGCAAATGAGGAGGTTTTCTTTCGTGCCATGACTCAGGAGCATTATGATAGTCTGATAATGACTGGGAAGCTGCCAGCGACGGGTGAAACGTTTATTTCCCCGACAAAGGATTTTTCTTTAGACTACAAAGGTGTTCTTGTTCAGTTTAATCTTTGGCCCGGTGCCGTGGATGCTCTTTCGGGAATAGGCGTACGTGATGGCTCTAAAGTGGTTCGGAGAGCGTATCCGGATATGCCGTTAACGTCTCCAGGGTGGTCGTTAACTAATGCGTATTTTAAAGGTGAAGGAGGACAAATCAATATTGGTCTGGGCAAAGGGCCAGGGCTAGATGTTTTTAATTATTATATTAAATCGTTCTCGGAGAGTAGGCGATGAATCATGAGCAGCAAGAGTTGGTGCTCGATCTTGTGTCAAAAAAAATATCTAGAGAAGAGTTTGTTGAGGTGTTCTTTGGGGCAGAAGGAATCTCGGATGGTTTTTTATGTGGGGAGTTGGAGGCTGCATTTGTAAATAAAGATGCGGACAGTTTGGAGTGTTTACTAATAGTTGGTTTTTTGTTCGGGTTTTCAGCAGAGTGTTCAAATGTTTTGGGGCGGCTTTTAATTCAAGATTGGCACATTAGTCACGAAGAAATTGCTAGGGCGCTAAAACCACTTAAGTGCCCTGAGGTGATTGAAAGCTTATATAAAGCGGCAATGACCAAGCATCCATACATAGCCTCTGAATATGCTCTGGGAGTTAAATGTATTTATGCCATATATGAAATTGGTACAGATGCGGCTAAGGAAAAGCTACAGATGCTAACTCAAGTAGATAATCTTGTTCTATCTGAACTTGCTGGTCGATTGCTTTCATCTATGTGAGAGGGGGTGTTGAGCAATTAATTTAGTGGTGTCTAGCGTGGTATGCTCGTTCGTTTGGAAGCAGCTCTTTTGCTTTTTTAATTTCGTTGTTTTGTACTAGTGTGTAGATGTTATGCGCTAAAGGTGTAATATCGGTTATGTTCTGAATCCAGCTATTAACGTAAAGCTCTACGGCTTGTTTGCTTAATCCTATCTGAATCGCGCGGTGAGCTTGTGGCTCTAGGTATAAGTTTCGTTCTGGATCCCACTGGATGCGGACGGGTGTGTTCTCCTTTAAAGTGATCCATTCTTCTTTATTCATTGAATCGTCAGGGTGGCTAGGGCAGCTATGAGCTAGCGCCCACTCAAAGCCTTCTAGAGAAATATCAATTGCCAAAATTCGAGACTGTCCCGCGTCCTTAAAACCCCAGCCAGCTCGATACATCATCCATAGAAATGAAGGTTTTATCCATGTCATCCGTTCCATTTTGAATGGCGGTGATGCAAAAGTGCCAAGTGTGAGTGCTGCATTGGCGATAGAATCCGAATAGGCTTGATAAACACGGATTGTCTTGTTGTCATATAGCCCGCGAATTTGGCGAGGCGGTATAATTTGATCTGGATGTTCCACTTGGTTTGTATCCTGGTGTCCAATGCTGCAGGGTGAATGTATTACTCTGTTTTGGATGAATTTGGAGTGTGAATCAGATTCGCTATACTGTGTTTTGATTTGTTTTCGGTTTGTCATCGTGAAGTAAGCGAGGTCGTTATGTTATCTCTTAGAAGACCACCCCTGTCAAGCCCTTGTCCGAACACGTAGCGAGGTCTAGCTGCATGAATTTCTTTTTGGTTTGCTAGGTAACTTATTAATATTAATGATGATATGCGGGGCGTTAAATGAGGATAACACTGCTTATGTTGTGCCTAGTCCTGACATTGCCAGGCTGTAAACCCAACGTCCGGGACTCCTCTTCTAGCCTGCTTCGCGACGGTATCCAGCCCCCGCAAGACAAGGTGACTCCTCAGGGACAGACCACGGTTAGGAACTGGCTGGCAATCAGCTCATCTTTAATAGCGAAAAGGGTAAAGATTTATTTGTCGAGCTGGTAAATAAATCTGTCCCCTTTTTCCATTTGTTGGTTGGGGCGCTGGCTAACTGTTTTTTACGATTTTTTGGAGAGTGGAGGCCTTTTTTTAGTGTGCTGTTACTTCAGCTTTGGTTTGGTCAAGCGGTTTTTTCCTATTAAGAGGAGGTTGGGTATCGATAGATCCTGGAGGCCTTGCTAAGGATGCTAACCCCATCGGTCGCGCATCATTAGCGGGGATTTCTTTTTTGGTGTATTTATTAAGCTTTTTTTTTAAGTTTTGGTTCTGTGTGAGGTTGTGGAAAGGAAAAGGCGAAAAGAGGGCGGATTCTGAGAGGTGCGCGAATTTTCTCAAGCAAAATCAATTGGTTGGAATTTCGATGGGACCTGCGTGAGTCGGCAGCTTGTGTTGCACCGCACAAAACAAGATCCCGCCCCATGCAGGCCATCCGATTCTTACACTGCTCGCTCAAGCACTTCCCGGTGTTCACTCTCGTCGCCTGAAAACGCTGATGTGTTGTGTCAGCGCATTGCTACGAGGACGCTGGCTATACCAATTCCGGAAAGCTCCGGCGTCATGAAAGTTTATATGCCTACTCTTGAAAAGCTTGGGGCACCTTGGAGGCCGATAAAATGAATAAGCAGCTAGACTTTCTACTTGATAAGGTGCTGAAGCATGATCTAGTTTTGGCTCAGGTAACTGGCGCTCCACGCCCGCAAGTGTTGCGCGCTAAAATTGGGCGGATATATTCTACCGGAAAAGGAATTGTTTATGGGTTTCTTAATTCGGAAGTTGAATTCGTTCGATCTGGTGGGACGTGGGGGGATGTAGCCCTGAAAGTTGGTGAGCAGGCTCTGTTGTTTGTTGCGTCGGTTTCTGGGAAGCTATATGAAGATGTTTGGCATGGACATATGGTTGTAGAGGATATTGAAGGGAGCTTGTATGCGATCTACCCCCGTAAGGAATTATGGCTGAGTAAGGATATTCCATCCTTAATTAGGGTGGCCTCCAGGCAAGACCCGAAACGATCATACGCGACAGCAATACGTTTCGATGTGATGGAGGAGTATTTGATAAGTCTAATGGAGGGGGGTGGTAGTAGTGGGGGTTAATTCTTGTATTGAAGAAAGCGGGGGCACGCTTTTAAATCAATGTGTGATTCAGTGGGGAAATATGGGTGAACCACGTTTTCAACTCCTAAACGCCAGCCTAGATATAAAAGGAGAGAGCGAAGCGAAAACATCAGCGAAAAGGGGACAGATTTATTTGTCGTGCTGGTAAATAAATCTGTCCCCTTTTTTTCACCAACAAACTAGTGATACCACGAACATCTGGGTTGGCCCGATCTCGCCTTTGCACAAAATAGAAATTCCTGAATGGTCAACCCCTCTGGCGCCCAAACGGTGAAAACATGAACTTTGGAAATGTGCTTAAAGCTCTAAACCTGCCGGATGCGGTTGTAGAATGTGCTGCCGGAAAAGTCAGGTCACCCATTTGTACTCTAGAGGCTCCTGCTCAGTGGTTTGGTTTTCCACCTGCGCTGATCCCAATCTGGAGTGATGGCTCACGCCCTACCTATATCGGTTATTGGAAGCATTGGTTCGTGGAACGGGAACCTTGTTTTGTAAAAATGTACGTAAGTTCCGATCGCATGACGACTGAGATCGCCAGAACCCCTTCACAATTGTTTGGTGTCATTGCGATGATGGCGATCAGTCTGGATGACGGGGTAACGCCAGATCTTGAACAATTTGCGGCGAGGGTAGGGCTTGAAAATTTGTCGGAGCTTGATGCGGTCTCCTTGAAAACAGGTGATGACCCCAAAGGTTTTCCCAAAGCAGAGTTGTTTCAAAAAACTACTCCTCTCGACTGTATCTCTTATGACAGTGGTCCCTATACGGGAGAGTTTCCTAATGAGTCCGCCTGCGGGAATTGGTGGGAAACTAGTTGTTCCTTTGAAATTCTAAGCACGAACATGAGAGTGCCAGATGACGCAAGCCTACCTGGCTGGTTTGACCCGGCTCAGGAAAAAACAACGTTATTCGAAGAATTCATGTCAGCGGGGCGCTTGGATTATGCCTGGCTGACATTGAACTCAACGGGGTGGTCAATTGCTGATGCAAGGCGGGCGATTAGTGAGCTGCAAAGTCGCTCCAATGATAAGGTTTTTAATAGTGTTGTTGCGTCCTGGCTATCCTTTGCTGATGTCGATGCTGGTTGCTATTGAACGCACCGAAAAGGTGACAGATTTATTTGTCGTGCTGATAAATAAATCTGTCCCCTTTTTCAGTGCGCTTTTCGAGATCTGATCCTGCGTCAGTACGACCAGATTCACTGGTAATTGACTACTCGATAAATGGAGAGAAAATGCGTAAATCGTTCAGAAATGAGGCAGGGCAATGAGTGTTGAGAAACAGATAGAAGTTTTAAATGCTCTTACGCAGATCATGCACGATTCTGCGCATGGGCAGTATGACGAAATGTGCTGTGAATTTGAGTATGAGGTTTATGACGGCGGATGGTCCGTGGGCTCTAAATATTCATTCGTTCGGGATGGTTTAGCTGTTAGTGAACTTTTGGATGATCCTGAAGATAGAGCTTCTGGTTTTGTGCACGAACTACACGAGCTGATGAAATCACACACGGGCGGCGATTGGAAGAAATTTGTGCTTGCTGTAGAACCTGGTGGTAAGGCGAGTACTAAATTCATTTATTGATTAGGTCACAGCGAAAAGGGGACAGATTTATTTGTCGTGCTGGTAAATAAATCTGTCCCCTTTTTTTGCTGTCCCCTTTTTTGTTTTCTTCAGAACAGGTGCATAGGGACCTAAATGAGTGACATTATTAAGCAGTTCGACATTCTTTGCGGTGCCGCCATGGCTGCTTTTAATGAGGAGTTGGAAATCTCCTATGAGGCATCTTTATTGAGTATTTTGAACTTTGTGAAAAAGCATCCGGAGTATAGGGCGGATTTTGTTGGCAGGTTTAAGATGATCTTGGTGTCGAATGATTCGCCATTTGAAGTGGTGGCGTTTTGCATGCGAGAACTTCAGTGGCCAGAAATTAAAGAGTTTGTAGTTTCAAAAATGAATCCCTCGCAGGATCCTCGTAGTGAGGCTCTTAGAAGTGTATTGACTGCATATGATGATTTTTGGCCGGATGCGGATATTTATGCGTATTATGCAAGCTCGTAAAATATACTGCAGAAGTATTTGCAAGAAGGGGGGCAGATTTATTTGTCGGGCTGGTAAATAAGTCTACCCCCTTTTCTAAACCAGGTTGGAGCAATAATTAAGTGAAAAGTATGTCCTTGGTGTTTGAAGTGTTTGAGGCTGAAGAGTCTGCTAGGTTTGTCTCTGTTTTGGCGATAGGTTTGTTGACTGCTGTGCGAAATGGTGCAATGTCTTTGGACGAAGCTGAACGGCTTCTATTTTCACCGAGGGCTTCGAAAGCATTGAGAGAGAAAGGTATTTCTCTGGAACTTAGTGAGCTGATAATGGATTGCTGTGAGTTGGAGGATGTGCTCAGTTTGGTACCGTCAAAATTTGATAGTAACTTGCAAATTATGTCGGATAGATTTATGGCTTTTTTGGAGGATTCAACAGCTCGAGTAACGGATATGAATTTTTTAGAGATAAGATAGTAAGCAGGAAAAGGGCAGGTTTATTTGTTGCAGTGAAAACGGGGGCAGACCACATTTTCAATTCGCTGCAACCAATGGTTGTTACGTGCTTTGTAGTTCTCGACTGACTACGGAAAATCAAGGCTGTGATCGGACCTCTAGTTCAGTAAGGATACTCTGGGAGATCGGGGAGGTATTCAGTTCATAGCTGGAAAATGGTCTGCCCCCGTTTCATTTTCGGAAGCAATGATGTATCTCTGCCCTACCTATGAACCAAAAGCCAGCGGATAGTGGTCGCGAGCCTGCCGATGTTTCAAAAGTGCTAGACCCGGCTGTCACTGCTGTACCTTCTGAATCGACTGGGACGGTGGCCCCCTGATTTCAAAAAGGGAAGGGGTTAGCTATTTCTTGGGCGCGTAAATAAAACGGCCCCCCTCGTTTTTACTGATCAATGATGCGCTTGGAGCACTCATGAAAAAAACCGCACTGCTGATATTGGGACTGACGCTGACGTTATCCGGCTGCAAATCCGACGTTCGGGACTCATCTCCCAGCCTGTTTCGCGACGGCATCCAGCTCCAGCAGAAAAAAGTGGCTGTCGATGCGCAGCACGCCAAGGTCATCATGAAAGCGACGGGCACCGTTGTCCCGGTGGAGTTTGCAATCAGGCGGGCAGCGGATCCAGACCAGCGTATGGAGGTTCAGGGAACCGTGGTGGATTCCGGTCGTGGCAAAGTGTTTGGTTGGATAGCCAAGCTTAACGAAACGACCCACAGCGCGGTCTTGAAGCATTTCCCTCAGTTGGAGGTGCAAGCTGACCCCGATCAGCCATTCGAGGTGTCGGGTTATGCCACTGGCGAAAGCATCCACCGCGGCTATCGTTGCGGTCCGGTCAACAACAGGTTTACGCCGGAGAAAGGCAAGGTTTATCTGGTGGAACTCCAGTTCGTTGAGGGAGGCTGTGAACTGCGCACCTATGACATCACGCAGCCTCAAGAGCGTATTCCTGTAATAGTCAATTCGCAGAACGACGGCTTCGCCAACGCGCTGCCGGGTTGTAAGTCGGCAACGGCCTCGGTGAATAATCAGCCGGTCACTACACAGTTCTGCATCAAATCCATCATGCTCCAACCTTCGCAGTACCGCGTCAGCGTCAATGACCAGACGGTGTTCAGCGGCACCGATTACAAGCGCGTCGCTTTCGAAAAGTCCGTCAAGGAAGGAGCCGTGAGTGGTGGTTGTGATGAAATAGTCGAAGCGCAGTTGGGCAGTACTCAAAAGCCTGTCGCCTTGAAGGATTTGCCCGCTGATCTAGTGAAAGGCTGCCATATCACTGCCGACGCCGAGGGCCGTTCCCAACCGTTTAGCAAGGATGCCGCGTGCGATAAGGTTTTCTACAACGCCTTGGAGCCGTTATTAGGTAAGGTGACAACCGTCGAAACTGCGCGACAGTGTTCGGTCAGAATCGGAGCCCAGACCGTTTTTGATGATCGTTTCAATTTTTGACGAACAAACTGTAATGGCTCGTAGGAAACGGGCGGCTCAAAGAGGATGAAACACTTTGTATAAAGACCTTTCCCATTGACTTGCAGGACATTTCCTAGAAAATCCCAACCTCTTGCGCCTGCTGATTTCGGTGTCTAGCCTGTGTTTTCCGCTGCCAATTCAGCGGTCGGGTTTAGCAGCTCGGAAGTCACGTTAGGCGCATGGCAATCCCATGGGTGCAGGCATCGCTATTGCCTGAATTCTTATGGCGGCTGTGCGCAGGGCATCCTCGGGTGCGCCGGTTTCCTAACGTACCGGTCTGCTAACCTGCGCGCGGCTGCCACCCCCTCGTTTAGCAGCGAACGTGGCGGCTCCCACATACGTTAGGAGTACCCATGGACAAACTCATCCCAGACCCACCCGTCCCACCGCTGCACCTGGACATCGCCGCCGATGCCAACGCCGAGCGCGTCATCGATTCCTACCTGAACCCCAAACCCAATCCACCCGACAAGCAACCCGCCCCAGACCAACTGTTCACCATCGTCCAAGGCGTGGACGCAGAGAGCCTGCTGGCCAACCTCAGCGAAACCCTGGCCTCCGCCAATGTCATGGCTGGTGACCTGGCATTCGAACTGGAAGGTTCTCGGCGGCATTTCGCCTTGGGGCTGCAGCAGTTGATCGAACTGGGCCAGCTCTTGGCAAACCGGGCATTGGACACGGTTGATCCCAGATAGAAACTGAAAAATCCGGGTTTGGTCGACGATCAAACCCGTTCTGATGTTTTTTTGAAGTGATTCACTCTGAAATCAGGCTGGCTGGCACATGGTCCGTTAACCAAACCCCATTTTCGGCCTGGAAGAACTTGAAGCCCTGTTGGTGCATTCGAAGGGCGTCAACTTTCAGTACCACAGGCTTTCCGTAACGCTGCCCAACAGTAATAGCCGTTTGCATGTCCTGCGACAGATGCACATGGTGACGGGAGCCTGGAATCAGCCCTTTTTCCCTGATCGACTCCAGAAAGCGCGTGGCGGTGCCATGGTAAAGAAGCTCCGGTGGTTCTTTCTCTACATGTTGAAGACTGACGGTACCGGTTGAATGCCCCTGCACGGCGCGAATGCGCAGGCCATCGTCGGAGAGGCTGAAGCGCTTTTTATCACTGCTGCTGACGACGGCTTGAATAAGATCTATATCCAACGGGCGGCCATCTTCAGCCGCACCGGCTATCAAAGATTCGATATCGGCCCAGCCTTCGCTGTCCAGTTGCAAGCCAATCGCTTGTGGTTCATGCCTGAGGACATAACTAAGAAATTTGCTGGTCTCGTTGAGTCGCTTGGTATCCATACTGCTTGAAGCCTCAATGTCATTCTTTGATTGGGCAGCAACTGCCCATTCTGGATTTTTAAGAAATGGTCACAAGGGTGAGCGTGTCCGTGGTAAAGCGCCTCGACATGCCGATGTAGCCTATCCCGTTTGTGTCGCGTTGTCCGAGATAGCCATATGAACTGGCGAAGTCGAAGAGAACGAAACACTTTGTATAGGGACCTTTCACATTGACTTGCAAGACATTTCCCAGCAAATCCCAACCCCTTTTGCCTGCCGTTTCCGGTGTCTAGTCTTTGTCCACCGCTACCCATTCAGCGATCGGGTTTAGCAGCTCGGAAATCACGTTAGGCGCATGGCAACCCCATGAGTGCAGGCATCGCTATTGCCTGAATTCTTATGGCGGCTGTGCGCAAGGCATCCTCGGGTGCGCCGGTTTCCTAACGTACCGGTCTGCTAACCCGCGCGCAGCTGCCACCCCCTCGATCCCAGGTAAAACGAAGGTGTTCGGGTTTGATCGATGGGTGTCGATCAAACCCGTTTTTTGCGGCAGCATACGCCGCATGTTCCCTTCGGATTCCTGGACCGTGCCGACTTCCAACCGCAACGCCCTGATGGCCCGACTCGCTGCCGCACCGGATGACATCGCTACGCGAGCTGCGCTTTACCGCGACCTGCTCGACACCGGCGAGGCTTCGCTGGACGGCGTGCGGGTCGCCGCCGGCCTGTACGATCCGGCCGCCATGGCCGTGGTTGCCGAGTTGGACGTCACGGTGCACAGGCATCGTCCGGGGCCGCTGTTGCCGCAACTTCGCGGGTTACCGGTCGAT
>Ga0268255_10001545_pt1 | contig 13314 bp, 10 predicted proteins | sample AgamicOrMarz_FD_200256 | JGI IMG/M metagenome (GOLD analysis project Ga0268255, IMG submission 200256) | Agave microbial communities from Guanajuato, Mexico - Or.Ma.rz (v2) (version 3) | ecosystem: Host-associated > Plants > Phyllosphere > Phylloplane/Leaf | place: Guanajuato, Mexico...
ACTAAAGAACTTCCAATACCAAACCCTACAGCACCTGCTTCCTCAAATTCTTGAATATTATCTAAGCTCACTCCTCCTGTTGGAAGAAGCGGAATATGGGGAAGCGGCCCTCGAATATCTTTAATATAGCTAGCACCCAGCCTAGCAGGAAATACTTTTATAATATCTCCCCCATTTTCATATGCCGTTAGAATTTCAGTAGGTGAAAAAGCACCTGGAATACTAACCGCACCATATCTTTTCGTTAGCTTAATAGTTTCCGTGTTAACAGTTGGAGAAAGGATAAACTTTGCATCTGCTAAAATAGCTGAACGTGCTGTTTCAGGGTCAAGCACTGTACCCGCTCCTACTAGCACTTGATCACCCAACTCTGTAGAAACCTCTTTAATGGCTGAAAGTGCGTCAGGCGAATTTAGAGTAATCTCTATATTTTTTACACCACCATCATTAAGCGCAGAGGCAATTTTCACTACATCCTGCGGTTTAGCTCCTCTAATAATCGCAACGATTTTATGCTTTAATAGATGTGATAAAATATCCGTCATTGGTAAGCCCCTTTCTTTTATCGTATAACGTCTTCTTTTGTAATCGCATTCATAAATTCGTAAAGCTCTTTCTTATCAGGCAAGCCTTCAATATCACCCTCTACGGTTACAACCATAGCTCCTATAGCACACCCTCTTTTAACCGTTTCTTTTAAAGAAGATTTATCTATTAATCCTGATAGTATCCCAGCGGCGAACCCATCACCAGCTCCTACTGGATCTATCACTCTAGCAACTTTAAAGCCTTCTACGTAAGCGGATTCATTTTTAGTCGAATAATAAGCTCCTTCCTCACCTAGCTTAATAACAACCAGTTCGGCACCTAATTGATGAAACGCTGATACAACATCTTCAGGATTATCCTTTTCAAATAAAAACTGACCTTCGTTCATTCCTGGTAAAATAATATCCGCATATGCAGCCATTTTAGTTAGTGTTTGACGCGCAGCTGTTTCATCCCAAAGCGTCTTGCGTAAATTTGGATCAAACACTATTTTTACGCCATTTTTTTTAGCAGCTTTCATCGCTTGAAAAACAGCTTCGTGGCAGGAGTCGCTCAGCGCAGGTGTAATTCCTGTCACGTATAGGTATTTTGCAGACGAGATATATTCTTCATTCATATCATGCGGATTCATAAAGCTTGCTGCTGAACCTTGTCTGTAATAAAACACTTTACTGTTCATTTCATTTGTTTTTTGCTTTAAAAAAAGACCTGTAGGAGCATTATCATCAAATATCACATGTCTTACATCTATTCCTTCTCCTTTTATACTTGAAAGAATACGCTCTCCTAGCTCATCTTTTCCTAATCGGCTAACCCATCCCGTTTGATAACCTAGTTTTGACAGAGCGATTAATGTATTACTTTCTGCTCCAGCAATTTTCGAAGAAAAATCTTTAGCATATCTCATCTTTCCATTCGAGTGTGGGGTAAACAGAATCATTGTTTCCCCCATGCTTATCACATCCATTTTACCCCTCTTTTCATTTATCTCTTCGCCTCTTCATATCCAGCAATAAAAGATATGTTTTTTGACGTTTGAAGCAGCCTTTCTACAATAAAGTCTTTATGCTTCAGCATTCTTTCCTTAGGCCCAGCTACACTAATAGCAGCTTGAATGCTTCCCTTTGCTCCAAATACAGGTGCAGCAAGGCAAAATAACCCTTCCTCATTTTCTTCATCATCAATTGCATAGCCCATTTGAATAAAAGAGTCTAGATTGTCATTAAGAACTTTTTCATCTGTAATTGTATAATCCGTAATAGGCAGTAGCTCTATATGTTCAAGCAGCTGTTCTCGCTGATCTTTAGGAAGAAAAGCTAAAAAGGTTTTTCCTAATCCTGTACAATAGAGCGGCTTACGGTTACCAGGCTGAGCTGTTGTTCTAATAGAGCGATTATTGTCAATCTTAACAACATAGACTAATTCTCCATCTGACAGCAAGGCCATAAAAACCGTTTCCTGAACATCCTCCATCAGTTTCTTTAAATACGGCTTTCCCTCAGAAGAAATATCCAATGATTCCATAGCCGCTGTTCCAACTTGAATTAGCTTTGGCCCTAGCTTATACCTCTTTAATGAGTCCTGATTCAAATACCCTTCATTGTGAAGTGTTCCCACAAGATTAAACGTACTGCTTTGCGGAAGCGAAAGTAAATCGCTAACCTCTTTTACTGTTAATCCCTCGGGATGTTGAGCAATCAATTCAAATACTCTTAATACACGTTCTGCTGATTTTACTGACATGAAGAAACCCTTTCCGAATCACATATGTGATTTTAAATTTTATATATGATTTACTGATTTAAATATTATCATAGACAGATAATTAATTCAAAATATTTTTACAAATTAAATAAAAATATTTATGACAGTTTCTGAAAAAATGATTAATAAATAGCAATATAAAAAAGCTTACTAAAAGGACCCACAAATCCTTTTAATAAGCTTTTTTCTTTTACAGATACAGATGCTTTTATAGTTTTTCCGTATAACCTCTTGAATTTCGAATTAAAAAAGATATCCCTGTTAATAAACAATTAAGAAACAAATATTTAGTCAGGTAGTGTTGAAAGCTATAGGTGAAGTAGAAGTATAAAAAGAACACAAAACTAAAATAGAAAATAAATTTTAAATATCTTTTTAAAACTAAGTTATGAGGAGAATTCACGTTGACTACTCCTTTTAAAGTCATATAATAAAATTATTTTTCAACATATATTGGAACGTTTTTCTGTGTCATTTTATAAAACAATTAGAAAAATGATAGGTAATGTAGCAAGGCTTAGAGAGGTACTAATTAACGTTGCACTTGATACAAACTCCGGCTCTGTATTAAATTGAAGCGCGTACATAGTTGTATTAGCAGCTGTGGGCATAGCAGCCATAATAATCATAATTTGTTTAACCATCTCATCAACAGGTAACAGAAGTGTTAGTATATAAGCGATAAATGGTGAGATCACAAGCTTGATAGCTAATGACCATGAAACTTTTGCTTTGGCTAAATTTCTAATTGATATTTTAGCTAGCTGCATTCCAAGTACGATCATGATGGTAGGAATAGCTGCACCGGCTACTAAATCAACCGCTTCTTTTACAGAGTTGCTTAATGGAATATGAAGAAACTGAAATATAGCTCCTAAAAGTCCCCCATATACAATTGGTATCCGTCGCACTGCGTCAATGGCTGATTTTATACCGTTTCCTTGCGAACTCCCTTTAGCGGCATAATAAACTCCTACTGTACACATGACCAGTTGCTGTATGACCATTAGAATAATGGCAGAGTCTAAGCCTGTAACGCCAAAGAGTAATAAAACAACAGGAGTACCGTAGTTTCCATTATTCATAAATGAGGACGCTAATATCATTCCACAGGTTTCTGAAGTAGAATATCGCTGGAAATAAGCAATAATATAGACGACAGCAATTAATGCAAAGCAAAGTGCAAATGTGTATAACGTAAGATATAAGTAATCAATAGTAAATTTGGTTGTGTAAAATGTTTTGAACACTAGAACTGGAGACATCAAATAAAGTGCCATTGTTGAAATCGTTTTTGTATCAAATCCTATTTTCTTTTGTCCAATAAATCCAAGTGCAAAAATCCCGAAAATAGGAAGAAGGATTGTTAAGAACTCCATGTTTGTTCACCTTCGTCATTTTTTCTTTGTTATTTTCCAAATGAAAGACCTAGAAAATTAAAAATCTAGGTCTTTCATTTAAACTGATAAATTATAAATTTAGAACAATGATACGTTCTTCAGTCATTTCTTCAATTGCATATTTCGGCCCTTCTTTTCCGTTACCGCTCTTTTTCACACCGCCATATGGCATATGGTCAACACGATACGCTGAAGCATCATTTACAATTAATCCGCCTACTTCGATTTCACGAGCTGCCTTCATAGCAAACTGTAAGTCGTTCGTAAAAAGGCCTGCTTGTAACCCATAGTCAGAATCATTTACCTTTGAAATCACTTCATCAATCTCATCATATTGAGCAATAGCTACTACTGGCCCGAATACTTCTTGACGACAAACTTTCATATCATCATTTACATTGGTCAAAATTGTAGGAAGATAGAAAGCACCATCACGCTTTCCTCCTAGTTCAATTTTTGCCCCTTCTTCCACCGCTTCTTTTACCCATTCTTCCACTCGCTCTGCTTCTTTGAGACGAATCATAGGTCCAATATCCGTTTGCTCATCCATTGGATTACCGACTACTAACTTTTCTGTTTTTTCTTTTAGCTTATTAACAAATACAGTATAAATATTCGTATGAACATAAATTCGTTGAACTGAAATACAAACTTGTCCCGCATTATTAAAGCTTTTTTGAGAAATTAAAGATGCAGCTTTTTCTAAATCAGCGTCTTTATGTACGATAGTAGCCGAATTATTTCCTAGTTCAAGTGAAACTTTACGCAAACCTGCCTTAGATCGAATGAGCTCTCCTACTCTTGGGCTTCCTGTAAAAGTAAACATATTAACATCCTGGTTTTCTAATAACCATTCACCAATTTCTGCCCCATCTCCAGTCAATACTTGAAGGCGCCCCTTTGGCAGCCCTGCTTCTTCCATTAATTCAGCGAGCTTGAGAGCACAAATTGGAGTGACTTCAGCAGGTTTTAATACTACACTATTCCCAGCTGCAAGTGCAGGTCCGAGTTTATGACAAACTAGATTGATAGGTACATTAAACGGTGTGATAGCTGCAACAACTCCAACTGGGACTTTTACTGTAAAAGCCATACGATTCTCCGAGCCTTGAGCCGATTCAACAGGTACACCTTCTCCATGAATACGCTTTGCCTCTTCCGCTGAAATTTGTAAAGTTGTAGCCGCACGCTCAACTTCTCCGCGAGATTCACGAATAGACTTTCCAACTTCAGTAGCCAAAATTTCAGCAAATTCTTCTTGACGACTTAGTAATAACTCAGCTGCTTTCATTAATACCTCGTACCGTTCATATGGTGAAAAAGTGTTTTTTAATGCATCTTTCGCGCTGGCCACAGCTTTATTTACATCGTCTTTTGTTGCTACTGAGATTTCAGCTGCAGGCTGCTGTGTATATTTATTTAAGACTTCCATTTTTTCTGCTGTTGTTTCCCATTCCCCATTTACATATAAACCATATTGTTTGACTTGAGTTAAACTCGTCATTATCTCCACATCCCCAATTGTATTAGCATTTTATCTTGTAAGTTCAATATTGTAATGATATTTGTCACTGCGATATTTTGTTACCGTAAATTCAAGTGGCTTATCATCAAAACCGTAACTTACTCTTGTCATTTCAAGTAAAGCTTCTCCGCCCCGTATGCCTAACAGATCTGCTTCATAAATCGTTGCATTAATAGCAGATACCTTCTCTTTAGCTCGTTTTAAGAAGATTTCATTCTCTTCTAGTACTTCATAAAATTTTGCACTATTTAAATCTTGTTCAACTAGTATTTTCCCAATATGCATAGGCCAGCAAGAACGTTCAATCGCAATAGGTACCTCATCGGCAAAACGAATTCGTTCAATGACTAAAACCTCTTCTCCAGCGTCCAATTCCAGCATGGAAGTTTCATGATATAAATCTTTTTTAAAATCAGTCCGAATGAGTTTTGAGTTCGGCGTTAGTCCTTTTTCTGCTACTTCTTCTGCTAGTCCTTTGAGCTTGCCTAAGCTGCCGCCAATCAGAGGCTGAGGCTTTACAATTGTTCCCCTGCCTTGTTTTTTTTCTAACAGTCCATCCTGTACTAACATAGAAATAGCTTGTCTTAATGTAGTACGGCTTACATCAAATTCTTGCATTAATTCTTGTTCTGTTGGAATTAACGTATTGGGTTTCCAAATTTTCTCTTGTATACGTTTAATTAAGACATCTTTTACTTGAAGATAAAGCGCGATATTTTTATTAGAACCTATTGTATCTTTCATGTTCTCAAACTCCTTTTAAGTTAGCGTTTGGTATTATTATATAGTATTGGCTAACTTTTACTGTAGCAGAGAAATACAATCTTCTTATACATAGACCTTTGTTTCTAAGTTAAGCATACGTCCTAGTTCAATTAGGTGTTCTGTCACATCACCATAAACTAGTGCAAAATGAGGTTCATACCCCGCGTGCATAAGTTCATAAAGTGTGTCTGATGCATTTGTCGCTAACTCAACTTCTACAGAAGTACCTGTAAAAGGCTGCTCTACATCTAATGCATTTCCTTTCATCACTAGAAGACGATACCCGTCAGGTGTATGACTTACCCTGAAGATCGTTACTTCTCCTGCTTTTAATCCAAAATCCATCGCAAAACCGATTTTTCTGTTAGGATGCACCCCTGCTGTTGCTCCAGTAGAAGGGTTGGCAAGTGAATATGCCCCTGCACCGCAGTGCCAAAAAACAACGGAGTTTTTTTCTTCGTCTATGTGAACTAAATCTCCAAGGTAAGGTGCATTTCCACCCGCTAACTCACGCAGGATAAACATTGAGATTGATCCGTGAATATCCGACTCACAGGATGTTACCATTCCATCCTCAGTAAACTGAGATAGCGTTGAGCACGGAGCAGCTCCTAAATCATTAAAGAAATCTGGCCAGCATCGCATAGCTAGTGCATCTAACTCTTCACGTTGAATGTGCTTTTTAATATATGTGGAAAATTGAGCAAATTTAGTAACGGTTTCATCATTTCGATTTAGACCAATCACCTGCTTTTCTGCCCGCTCAACTTCACCTATCCATTCTTGTTCTGGAAGCTTTACACACTCTTTAAACGCTTCTTGTAAATCCATCTTATGAAGAGTTACGCCAAGTGCGCTTTTTAATTCTTCTTCGTTAGCTGCTGAAAAAAAGAATCCTGGTGGATAATCTCCCACTACCCCAATTTTTAATTCATTTAATGCTTTTAGCACGCGCATAACGTTAATTTGTCTTGATAGACGATCCTGCAAAGCTTTCTCATCTGGATTTCCGAATACAAATGCAAACGGATGCTGGTGGTTGCGCAGCACATTACTGGTGCTATTTCCACCTGTTAGCGAGTTTAAACGTAAACGTCCACCTACACTTGGCTCACGTACTGACCAAACAATTACAGGCTGTTTAAAATACTCCAATATCTTAACCATAAATTCACCATCGGCAAATGTAACGCTTTGGTATAAAACGGTATCAATCTTATCCCCTTTAATTGAATCAAGAAACCCCTGTAGTTCTTCAACTGAAGTTATAATTTGCTCCGGCGCAATCACAGTACTGCAGTTACCTTTCAGCCACTCCATACTTTTTTGACGATAAATTTCAGCTGCTTCAATATCAAATGTTTTTCTACCTATAGGCACATATAAAACTGTTGTATTTTGCATATAGAGTTCCCCTTGTCATAAAACTATTTGTTATAACCATTTTAAAATACATAATTACCTTTATCAACACTATTTTTCCGTTTGACTACATTTCTTATATAAATAGCTTTTAAATTAGATGTGAATTAGTTTAGAAAACAACTCATTCCAAATAGATTTTTTACGGTAAAATACAGGTGGATAACCTAATGGCGCCTGAACAGTAACCGATCCTCCTGTGTACTCTTCACCACTCCATACATGGACCCACTGATCTTCTGGTAAATATACTTCCCACTCTGTTTGGTTTTCTTGATGAACCGGCGCAACAAGTACATCTTCACCAAATAAATATTGGTATTGAATATCATATGTTTTTTCATCTTCTTCATAGTGCATAAACAAAGGTCGCTGAACAGGAATTCCTCGTCGAGCATTCTCTTCTACAAGCGATTTAATATAAGGTGCCATCGTTACATAAACATTAGAAATTCTTGCTAAATGTTCTAATGTTTCTTCATCACCGTCAAACTGGAAACAATCATCCGGACGATTTCCTTCATGTGTTCTCATCATAGGCGTGAAGGCTCCCATTTCTGCCCATCTCATCAGCAGCTCTTTCGAACGTTTATTGCCATGTAAGCTTGTATAGCCTCCAATATCACTATGGTGTAAGCCGCAACCAATCATTCCTGATGATAAAGCTGCAGGAATAACGGAAGCTAAACCATCATCCAGCGACCAATCTACACTTTGATCTCCGCCCCAAAGAAGCGTACAGTATTTTTGTATGCCCGTATATCCGGCACGCATAAAGTATACAACCTCACCAAGTTTCCCTGCTTCTGATACTGCTTCATAGTTCGCTTTTGCCCACATTGTCGGCCAAGCATTGTGCATAATCTTAGCGTCGACTCCATTTTTGAGCACAACGTCAGTTGGCAAGTATTCGCCAAAGTCAGCCATCCATCCATCTAATCCAAAATTAATCATGTTCTCTTTAATAACTTGTTTATACCATTCAGTAGCCTCTTCGTTGGTAAAATCAACAACTCCGCAATAAAATTCACCGAAATCCACTAAATACGTATTTCCTTCCGTATTTAATGCTAAGTATCCTTTATCTTCAGCTTCCTTATATAAATCACCTTCAATGGCTACATATGGATTAATGTAACCTAGAAAACGAATATCATTTTCTTTCCACTCTGCAATTTTTTTATCTAACTCCGGATATTCACTCTCGTTCCATTTCCAATTCCACATTAAACGTTTGCCGAAAGAGGTAATACGTTTGCCCTGCCAGTCTTGGCACCATACTCCAGATACTTTCATACCTTTTGCTAAAACTTTTTCTAATTTTTGCTCAACAACATCTGTACCACCTTGAATGCCTAAAACCACACCGTTATATACCCAGTCTGGTAGCTCGGGCTGTCTTCCGAATAACCCTGTAATTTTTTCAACTAATTCAAGGTACGTATCCGCCGTTTCAAACAGCATATATTTAGGTACTTCCCAAACCTGCAGTTCATGGAATGTCTCATTACGAAAGTCAAAGTCCGCGTATGCAGTTGTTTCAACATGACAATAGTACTTTTTACTAGATACATATGTAGGCTGAGGAAAGTTGGTATTATAGTAGTCTCCTCCAGCCTTATCAATTACATCAGCTTGCCATGTTACATATGTCTGTTTGTTTCTTCCTACACCCGGCTCAGATGTCCATAAAGGAAAGTTTTTCCCTCTCATATTAAAATGAGAAAGTTGTTCTCCGCATCCATAGACTTTCTCTTGTTTATCTGCAGCTACTCGTAACCAAAAGCGGTTAATGTTCGCATCGTGTTTTTGGTATTCTACTTTTAGCCGATTCTCTTCTTCTTTAACTATAAGAGAGAGCATATGATCTCCATTTTTAAAGTTAGAGAAATCTATTTTATATGCGCCTTCTATTTCTTCCACATTTGCGTACCGAAGAGCTGTACGTTCAGTAACATAATCTTTAATATCAAAGTTCCCTCTGTACATTTCAATCGTTTCTTCTCCATAACCAATAAATAACATTGGTTTTTGTATTGTATGCTGAAGTAGAGCTACGCCGTTAAGAGCAACTTCAAATCCATCTTGTAAGATCTCCACATTTACCCCTTTAGTTACGTTTAAGGTACCTGACATTTTTATCTCTCCCATCAATTAATAGAGCTTAGTCTTTTGTCTAACATTCATGCGCTCTATTGATAAACTTTAATATTTTCTCCTTTTATACCTGGATGTGCACCTTTATTGATTAATTGCTCTCTTTCAGAATGAGCAATTAACCATTTATTTTTCATAAACAACAGCTCATCTTCTTTTGTTCTTTTTTGAATATTGGTTGATAAAGGATCATTTGTTCCTTTAGGTAAAATGACGATTGCTTTAAATCCTTCATTATTTACTTTGCAAGGAGCAAAATGTAATGTCGTACTATATAACTCAACTGCTGTTCCTTTAGGTATAAAGAAAGCGATTACATCGTTTGAATTAAAAAAGTTATCTTCAACTTCTTGTACCTTGCCTAATAAAAGAACCATATCTGTTATAGCGATGTTGATTTCACTGCTTTTATGATACTCAAGGCCATTTAAGGTTGAATTAGGACCATTACAATATCCAATTTGAATAGGCATATCACCATAAAAAGCTTCTTGAAGTTGGTTCTTAATAATGGTATTTTCCATCTCCGTGATGGATGCTACATATACATTCTGATCTTGAGGAATAGTTAAACTATCCATATATGTTTCTAGTTCATTGAAATCATACTCGTTTATTACCTTTCCATAATGTTTAAATTTGCTATCCTCTATATGATAAAAAGGTATATGTTTATTTAAGTCTTTCATGTATTGAAAGCTGCTCAACGTTTTCTTCTCTCCTTTTGCTATATAAAAAGCCCCTCTAAGAAGATAATAAGATTCTAAGAGGCGCCTTTTATAAAATACATATGTTTATTTTAAAACAGGAGCTTCTGTGACTGTATTATCCCAAGCATTACGGAATTTGTTTAATCCATAGTCTGTGAACGCATGCTGGAAACTTTCTTTATATACATCAAATCCGCAAGTCACAATATGCGCACCAGCTTTTGCCGCATCTACAATTTGTTTACCATTACGTAAAGCAGCAACAATGATTTCTGTGTTGTAATCGTAGTTTTTATAGATATTCACAATATCCTGAATATATTGAGTTGTATCGTCCCCGCTATTTTCTTTCCAACCTACAAATGGAGATACAAATTTAGCACCAATTCTTGCAGGCTGAAGTGCTTGTGATGGCGAGAAGACAAGAGTGACGTTAGTAGAAATACCTTCTTTTTCAAATTCCTTTGCTGCAATTAAACCAGGTTCTGTGCATGGAATTTTAATAACAAAGTTTGACGATAACTTAGCAATCTTTGTCCCTTCTTCTACCATATCCTTGGCATTATCCAAGTGAGGATTAATTTCCACTGAAATTGGGAAATTTTCGACTCCTTTAAACTCACTTGCAAATTCATCTAAAACCGTTAAGAATGGTTTACCACTATTCATAATGTGACGAGGGTTTGTTGTAACCCCATCAATTGCCCAATTTTCATATGCGTAACGAATTTCCTCTAAAATGGCACTATCTAAAAAATACTTCATCTTTATACCTCCAGTTAAGTGACTATTATCTCTAAAAGATAATAACCTTTTTATTATTTGTAATAACCTTTGTATTCATAATATGAAAACGCCACCAATATTTCAAGTACTTTTTGCTAGATTGTTAAATTAATTTTGCATTTCGTTCATTTTACCTATCTTTTACATTGGTATTTTATTTTTTCCCTTAGCAAGATCTAATACGATTTTATTGTATTTATCATCTGAAAGTTTATAAAAGAAAAACATTACAATAATCGTTGCAATAGCTAATGTACTTGGATAAATAAACATTAACCCTCTAATTCCTTGTAGCACATTTGCATTCTGCACCGCATTTGGAACGTAACCCACTATCCCTAACACAACACCAGGAATAAAGCCTGCAAGCGCTTGAGAAAGTTTACGGAAGAAAGTAAAGAAAGAATACACGACACCTTCCGATCTATTGCCAGTTTTCCATTCACCGTATTCTACAGCATCAGAAACTAATGCCCAGTTCAAACTATTTACAAATGAGCTTCCGAAGAAAGCAAAGCAGGCTAATGTAATAAAAATCACTGCATTATCTGCAAAAACATAAGCTAAAATATCTCCTACAGCCCAAATTGCGCAGCCTAATATGTACGTAGACTTCTTTCCAATCCTTTTGACCATGAAAGGAACCATTGCTACGCCGATAAATACACAACCAATACTGAAAAAGCCCATATAAGGAACGATTGCTACGTTTTTTAATACATACTGACAAAAATAGACTTGTACAGCAAGCTTGACGTTAAAAGCTGAAAAGGTAAACAAATTAACTAAACAAAGAATTAGTAAAGGTGTATTCTTAAAAAGCCCTTTGTAGCTGTCAGTCAGCTTTATATTTGTATCTTTTGGTTTTTCATGCACATATCTTTCTTTTACATTCGCATAACAATAGACTTGTAATAAAACGCCCAAAAAGGCAAAAATAGATACAGCTACCAAATAACCAGTAGATTCATTATTAAACATTAAGACAATAGGCATAAACCCTACAGTTGTAATAAGAAGGCCTAAATTTGAGCCTGCTTGTCTAAATGATGCCATTTCTGCTCTTTCAACAGGATCTTTTGTCATCGCAGGTACCATTGATCCATAAGGAATATTTGAAATGCTATAAATAGTTCCAAATGCCATATACGTTACATATGCCCATATAATTTTTCCGGTTAGTGAAAAATCGGGATTAGTAAAGCTGACTATCGTTATCAAAGCAAGTGGTATCGCAGCATAAAGAAAGAATGGTCTAAATTTGCCTTTAGGGCCTATTTTCTTACGATTATCAATCCAAGTACCTACTGTAATATCAGCGAACGCATCCCAAATTTTTGTAATCAAAAACACTAAACCTGCTGTTGCAGAAGGCAAGCCTAACGCGTCGGTATAAAACTTCAGCAAATAAATTTGACCCAAGTCTAACAAAAAGTTATTTCCTACATCTCCTAACCCATAAGCAACCTTCTCTTTAAGTCTTAGTTTCTTAGGTGTATTAATTGAATGTTCTACATTTTGAACCAATGGCTGTTCCATAAGTTCTCCCCCTTTGTTTAACACATTTTAAGACTTCACATTAAAGATGCATCACATAGGAGATTACAATTTTGATTCACTTCCAAACTTATAATCTCCTCTAGGTTGATACTAAAATCACCTCCCTCTTCATAACATCACAACGTTTTTAAAAAAAGTTACTACCTTTTTACTTATAATATGAAAACGCATACAAATTATCAAGTGTTTTTTTTATTTTATTTAAAATAGGCTGAATAATAATAATAATAAAAATTCTTTTTATATTAAATAGAATAATAGTCAAGCTCGAATAAAACCTGATCATCTATAATAAAATTTAGGGAAAAACCTTTTTGATCATACTATGTAGGTTTTTATTAGGTTAATTCTATGCAATTTAATAGATTATTCAGATGGGAAAAGGAGTGCATACAAATGAGTTTAGCCACCTATATAGGTTCGAATGTAGAATTACCTATTAATGATGAACTGGATGATGTAGTTACTATTGGAAGCTGCTTTTCAGATGAAATGCATCGATTAAACATAAAAAAAAATCATTTTACTACTCCTTATGTTTCTGAAGTATCAAGTGACTGGGGAATTGAAATTACGGAATATATGAATAAAAGCAGACTGAAAGAATCAAAAGAGAAACTACTTGCACTGTGTCAATTGATGGATCACTATCTTAAATCAGGAGATTTTTTTGAAT
>Ga0268255_10001549_pt1 | contig 13300 bp, 8 predicted proteins | sample AgamicOrMarz_FD_200256 | JGI IMG/M metagenome (GOLD analysis project Ga0268255, IMG submission 200256) | Agave microbial communities from Guanajuato, Mexico - Or.Ma.rz (v2) (version 3) | ecosystem: Host-associated > Plants > Phyllosphere > Phylloplane/Leaf | place: Guanajuato, Mexico | collected...
ACTACAAGACTCTGTCGCTGTCCGCCCTCGGCGGGGCGCTGGAGTTCTACGATTTCATCATCTTCGTCTTCTTCGCCACCGTCGTCGGCAAGCTGTTCTTCCCGGCCGACATGCCCGAGTGGCTGCGCTTGATGCAGACGTTCGGCATCTTTGCTGCCGGCTATCTGGCGCGCCCTTTGGGCGGCATCGTCATGGCGCACTTCGGTGACCTGCTGGGGCGCAAGAAAATGTTCACCCTGAGCATTTTCATGATGGCCGTGCCAACCCTGATCATGGGCCTGCTGCCGACCTACGCGCAGATCGGCATCTGGGCGCCGATCCTGTTGCTGCTGATGCGGGTGATCCAGGGCGCGGCGATTGGCGGCGAGGTGCCGGGAGCGTGGGTCTTCGTTTCCGAACACGTACCGCAAAAGCACATCGGTTATGCCTGCGGCACGCTCACCAGCGGTTTGACTGCCGGGATCCTCCTCGGCTCGCTGGTCGCCACGGCGATCAACAGCATTTATACGCCAGCCGAAGTGTCGGATTACGCCTGGCGGATCCCGTTCCTGCTCGGCGGCGTGTTCGGCCTGTTCTCGGTATACCTGCGTCGCTGGCTGCACGAAACTCCGGTGTTCGCCGAACTGCAACTGCGCAAGGCACTGGCAGAAGAAGTGCCGTTGCGCGCGGTGCTGCGGGATCATCGCGGCGCCATCGCCATTTCGATGCTGCTGACCTGGCTGCTGTCGGCCGGCGTCGTCGTAGTGATCCTGATGACCCCGACCGTGCTGCAAACGGTCTACCACTTCTCGCCGACCACGGCGCTGCAAGCCAACAGCCTGGCCATCGTCTTCCTCAGCCTCGGCTGCATTGGCGCCGGCGCACTGGCTGATCGCTTCGGCGCCGGTCGCGTATTCGTGTTCGGTTGCCTGGGCCTGCTGATCAGCTCCTGGACCTTCTACCACAGCCTCGCCGACCACCCGGACTGGCTGTTCCCGCTGTACGCACTGACTGGTTTGCTGGTCGGCACCATCGGCGCGGTGCCGTACGTGATGGTCAAAGCGTTCCCGCCGGTGGTTCGCTTCAGTGGCTTGTCGTTCTCGTACAACGTCGCGTACGCGATCTTCGGTGGCTTGACGCCGATGGTGGTGAGCCTGCTGCTGAAGGAAAGCGCGATGGGGCCGGCTTACTATGTTGCGGTGCTGTGCGGGATGGGGATTGTGGTAGGCGCCTGGCTCTGGAAGAAGGGGCGCTAAAGCCCAGGATCTACTCCACCAATACCGGCCACTTCGCGAGCAGGCTCGCTCCCACAGTTGGAATGCATTTCAATTGTGGGAGCGAGCCTGCTCGCGAATGGGGACGCCACAAATCATCCAGCAAAACCCGATGCTGGCCTTTCATCCAATTGTCATATTTCAGCCATAGAGTGTTCACATGGCCTGCTGATACTTGGCCCCGACTTAACACACCCTATCTGCTAGGAGTAAGGCATGAAACTGAAGCGTTTGATGGCGGCAATGACTTTCGTCGCTGCTGGCGTTGCGACTGCCAACGCGTTCGCCGCTGTTGACCCTGCTATCCCGAGCTACACCAAGACCACTGGTGTGTCGGGCAACCTGTCCAGCGTCGGTTCCGATACCCTGGCCAACCTCATGACCCTGTGGGCTGAGAACTACAAAAAAGAATACCCGAACGTCAACATCCAGATTCAGGCTGCCGGTTCTTCCACCGCGCCACCTGCACTCACCGAAGGCACCGCCAACCTGGGCCCGATGAGCCGCAAGATGAAGGACAACGAGCTACAGGCTTTCGAACAGAAGTACGGCTACAAGCCGACCGCAATCCCGGTTGCCGTCGATGCCTTGGCGGTGTTCGTGCACAAGGACAACCCGATCAAGCACCTGACCATGGCTCAAGTAGATGCGATCTTCTCCTCGACGCGTCTGTGCGGTGCCAAAGCTGACGTCAAGACCTGGGGTGACCTGGGCGTGACCGGTGACCTGGCCAACAAGCCAGTCCAGCTGTTCGGCCGTAACTCGGTGTCCGGCACCTACGGCTACTTCAAGGAAGAAGCCCTGTGCAAAGGCGACTACAAGCCTAACGTCAACGAACAACCAGGTTCGGCGTCGGTGGTGCAGTCGATCAGCAGCTCGCTTAACGGCGTCGGCTACTCGGGCATCGGCTACAAGACCGCCAGCGTGAAAACCGTCGCCCTGGCCAAGAAAGAAGGCGGCGAGTTCATCGAAGACACCGAAGAAAACGCCCTGAACGGCAAGTATCCGCTGTCGCGCTTCCTCTACGTTTACGTCAACAAAGCCCCGAACAAGCCTCTGGCTCCGCTGGAAGCCGAGTTCGTGAAACTGGTGCTGTCGAAGCAGGGCCAGGAAGTGGTAGTGAAAGACGGCTACATCCCGCTGCCAGCCAAGGTTGCCGCCAAGGCACTGGCTGACCTCGGTCTGCAGGAAGGCGGCGCTGTCGCCAAGAAGTAACACCCTGAGGCCGGCCTGAAGCCGGACTCCTGTGGGAGCGAGCCTGCTCGCGAAGGGGGGGTCACATGCTCTATCGATGTGACTGAACCCGACGCCTTGGCGAGCAGACGCGCTCCTGCAACCACCAAATTTTCGACTCCGCTGCCGGACTTCCGGCTGGCGGATTTGCTGCGTCACTGCACTGTCATCTTTCTGTCATACAGGATCGCTAGGGTGTGCGCATGAATGATCTGGCCAATTCCCCAATGACTACGTCTTCCCCTCCCAAGCGCATTGATTTCAATACGCCTGAGCTGCAACGCAAGCGCCGCATCCGCGCGCTCAAGGATCGCTTCACCCGCTGGTACGTCCTCGTTGGCGGCCTGGCGGTGCTCGCGGCCATCACCCTGATCTTCTTCTTCCTCGCTTACGTTGTAGCGCCGTTGTTTCAAGGTGCCGACCTGACCGCGAAAGACTCGATCACCCCGGCCTGGATGCAGGACGCGGGCAAGCCGCTGATGATCTCGCTCGAAGAGCAGAATCAGGTGGCCATGCGTGTATCCGACAAGGGCCAGGCGCTGTTCTTCGATCTCGACAGTGGCGCTGAATTGAGGCGTGTCGATCTGCCGCTGCCAGCGGGCGCTACCGTGACATCTATTGGCGAAGACCAGCCGGGTCATCCGCTGGTGGCCGTGGGGCTGTCCAACGGTCAGGCGCTGGTGTTCCGTCACACCTATAAAGTCAGCTACCCCGATGGCAAGAAAACCATCAGCCCGGCCATCGAATATCCCTATGGCGAGGCACCGATCGCGCTGAACGAAAGCGGCGGTGCGCTGGAGCATGTCAGCCTCAATGCCACCGACTCGACGCTGATGCTGGTCGGCTCCACTGGCTCACAACTCAACGTGCTGTCGCTGACCAGCGAAGAAAACATGATGACCGGCGAAGTCACCAACGAGCAGACGCGCATCGATCTGCCGCAGATGACTGAGCCTGTGAAAAACATCTTCGTCGACCCGCGCCAGCAGTGGCTGTACGTGGTCAACGGTCGTGCCCAGGCCGACGTGTTCAGCCTGCGCGACAAGAGCCTCAACGGGCGCTACAAACTGCTGGAAAATGCCGACGCCCAAGTCACTGCCACCGCGCAGCTGGTCGGCGGTATTTCGCTGATCATCGGCGATTCCAAGGGCGGTCTGGCCCAGTGGTTCATGGCCCGCGATACCGATGGCGAGCAGCGTCTGAAGCAGATCCGCACCTTCCAGATGGGCACCACGCCGATCGTTGAAATCGCTGCCGAAGAGCGCCGCAAAGGCTTCCTCGCCCTCGATGCCAGTGGCAAACTCGGCGTGTTCCACAGCACCGCACACCGCACGTTGCTGGTCGATCAGGTGGTTGAAGGCCAAGGCCTGTTCGGTCTGTCGCCACGCGCCAACCGAGTGATCGTCGAAGCCGGCGGCAAGCTGCAACCGCTGCTGCTCGACAACCCGCACCCGGAAGTATCGTGGAGCGCGCTGTGGAGCAAGGTCTGGTACGAGAACTACGACGAGCCTAAATACGTCTGGCAATCGACTGCGGCCAACACTGATTTCGAACCGAAACTGAGCCTCTCGCCACTGACCTTCGGCACTCTGAAGGCCGCGTTCTACGCCATGCTGCTGGCCGCGCCACTGGCCGTCGCTGCGGCGATCTACACCGCGTACTTCATGGCCCCGGGCATGCGCCGCAAGGTCAAACCGGTGATCGAGCTGATGGAAGCGATGCCGACGGTGATCCTCGGTTTCTTCGCCGGTCTGTTCTTGGCTCCATATGTAGAAGGGCATCTGCCGGGCATCTTCAGCCTGCTGATGTTGCTGCCGATCGGCATTCTGGTCGCCGGCTTCACCTTCAGCCGCCTGCCCGAATCGATCCGCCTGAAAGTCCCGGACGGTTGGGAAAGTGCGCTGCTGATTCCGGTGATCCTGTTTGTGGGCTGGCTCTCGCTGTACATGAGCCCGTTCATGGAGAACTGGTTCTTCGGCGGCGACATGCGCATGTGGATCTCCCATGACCTGGGCATCACCTACGACCAGCGCAACGCTCTGGTGGTCGGTCTGGCCATGGGTTTTGCGGTGATCCCGAACATCTACTCGATCGCCGAAGACGCCGTGTTCAGCGTGCCGCGCGGTCTGACCCTGGGTTCGCTGGCCCTCGGTGCGACGCCATGGCAGACCATGACCCGCGTGGTGATCCTGACCGCCAGCCCGGGCATCTTCTCGGCGCTGATGATCGGCATGGGCCGCGCGGTCGGCGAAACCATGATCGTGCTGATGGCCACCGGCAACACCCCGGTCATGGAGATGAACCTGTTCGAAGGCCTGCGCACCCTGGCCGCCAACGTCGCGGTGGAAATGCCCGAGTCGGAAGTCGGCGGCAGCCACTACCGCGTGCTGTTCCTCTCGGCGCTGGTGCTGCTGTTGTTCACCTTCGTCATGAACACCCTGGCAGAACTGATTCGTCAGCGTCTGCGCAAGAAATACTCGTCGCTTTAAGCAAAGGTAGAAGTCTGTGAAACAGAACTCCCTGAAAGGATGGTTCAAGAGCGGCGCCCCGGGCGTCTGGATCAGCGGTGGCGCGGTGTCCATCGCGGTCATCATGACCATTGGCCTGTTGGCGGTGATTGCCGTGCGCGGTCTCGGTCACTTCTGGCCGGCGGATCTGATCCACGCCCATTACGACGTGCCGGGCCAGGCCAATCACCTGGTGATCGGCGAAGTGGTGCAGAAAGAAGAAGTGCCGCGCGTACGTCTGAAGAGCGCCGGTCTGCCGGTGCCGGACGAAGGTCCGGAATTCATGACCCGCGAGCTGATCAAGGTCGGCAACCGTGACCTGAACGGCAATGACTTCACGTGGATCGTCGGCGAGTGGCTGACCAAGCAGACCACACCGCCAGAATTGATGGCGATCGAGCGTCGCGAGTGGGGCAACTTCTACGGCTATCTGGTCAACGTCAAACAGGATGGCAAGGTCATCGCCGAGGGCGAGGCCGCATGGCCTGAACTGCAAGCGCGCATCGATCGGGTGAACGATCTCGCGGCTCAACTGAAGACGCTGGAAAAAACCGACATCGGCGCGATCAACGCCGGTCTTGAACGCATCCGATTGCATGGGCGCAAACTCGAGCTGGAAGGCAAACTCGACGCCACCGCACAAGCGGACATGGAATCCGAGCGCGCCGAACTGGACGCGCGCTACAAGGACATCGAAGCACGTCTGTCTGATTTGCATGCACAGTTCAACCGCGACGCCTTGACCGCCCGTGACGCCAACGGCAAGGAAATCGAAATCGGTCTGGGCAAAGTCGTGCATGCCTACCAGCCAAACGGCATGAGCACCTTGACCAAGGTTGGTTTCTACTTCAGCAAGATCTGGGAATTCCTCTCCGACGACCCGCGTGAAGCGAACACCGAAGGCGGGATCTTCCCGGCGATCTTCGGCACCGTGATGATGACCCTGATCATGGCGATGATCGTCACCCCGTTCGGCGTGCTGGCAGCGGTGTACCTGCGCGAATACGCCAAGCAGAACACCCTGACTCGCGTTATTCGCATCGCGGTGAACAACCTCGCCGGCGTACCGGCGATCGTTTACGGCGTGTTCGGTCTGGGTTTCTTCGTTTACGTACTCGGTGGTTCGGTGGACCGCTTGTTCTTCCCTGAAGCTCTGCCGGCGCCGACGTTCGGTACGCCGGGCCTGCTCTGGGCTTCGCTGACCCTCGCGCTGCTGGCAGTGCCGGTGGTGATTGTGGCGACCGAAGAAGGTCTGGCGCGGATTCCCCGCACCGTGCGTGAAGGTTCGCTGGCCCTCGGTGCGACCAAAGCGGAAACGCTGTGGAAAATCGTTATCCCGATGGCCAGCCCGGCCATGATGACCGGGATGATCCTCGCCGTGGCCCGTGCCGCCGGTGAAGTGGCGCCGCTGATGCTTGTGGGTGTGGTGAAACTGGCGCCGTCGCTGCCGGTGGACGGCAACTACCCGTACCTGCACCTGGACCAGAAGATCATGCACCTGGGCTTCCACATCTATGACGTCGGCTTCCAGAGCCCCAACGTCGAAGCAGCCCGCCCGCTGGTGTACGCCACCGCGCTGCTGCTGGTGCTGGTGATCGCGACGCTGAACCTGTCGGCGGTGTATATCCGCAACCACCTGCGCGAAAAATACAAAGCACTGGATAGCTAACTCATAAGCCACAAGCGGCAAGCTACAAGCGGCAAGAAAGTGCTGCTTGCCGCTTTGCTCAAAACTTGCAGCTTGCAGCTTGAAGCTTGCAGCTACGAACGGAGTGAGAACCCCATGCAGCACGAAACACACAGCCACGGCATCAACATGTCTGCCCTGGGCCGCGACAAGCAGAGCCTGGACCTGGCGCAGGAAACCGTTGCCATCGAAGTACCGGGCCTGAGCCTGTACTACGGCGAGAAGCAGGCCCTGTTCGACGTCAGCATGAACATCCCCAAGCAGCGCGTGACCGCGTTCATCGGCCCGTCCGGCTGCGGCAAGTCGACGCTGCTGCGTACCTTCAACCGGATGAACGATCTGGTCGACGGCTGCCGCGTCGAGGGCGCGATCAACCTGTACGGCAACAACATCTATCGCAAGGGCGAAGACGTGGCCGAGCTGCGTCGTCGCGTCGGCATGGTGTTCCAGAAGCCCAACCCGTTCCCGAAGACCATCTACGAAAACGTGGTCTATGGCCTGCGCATCCAGGGCATCAACAAGAAGCGCATCCTCGACGAGGCCGTTGAGTGGGCGTTGAAAGGCGCAGCACTGTGGGACGAGGTCAAAGACCGTCTGCACGACTCGGCCCTCGGCCTTTCCGGCGGTCAGCAACAGCGTCTGGTAATCGCGCGCACCATCGCGGTCGAGCCGGAAGTGCTGCTGCTCGACGAACCGTGCTCGGCTCTCGACCCGATCTCGACGCTGAAAGTCGAAGAGCTGATCTACGAGCTGAAGTCCAAGTTCACCATCGTCATCGTTACCCACAACATGCAACAGGCGGCACGGGTGTCCGACTACACCGCGTTCATGTACATGGGCAAACTGGTGGAATTCGGCGACACCGATACCCTGTTCACCAATCCGGCGAAGAAGCAGACCGAAGACTACATCACCGGTCGCTATGGCTGATTGGGGCAGCTGCAAGCCGCAAGCTTCAAGCGGCAAGAAAGAATTGGTGCGATATCAGGACTTACACATAACTGCTTGAAGCTTGCAGCTTGAAGCTTGCAACTTTCGCGGAGCGAACAATGATTTCCAAAGAAGGCCTTACCCATCACATTTCCGCGCAGTTCAACGCCGAACTGGAGGAAGTGCGCAGCCACCTCCTTGCCATGGGCGGGCTGGTCGAGAAGCAGGTCAACGACGCGGTCACGGCGCTGATCGAGGCCGACTCCGGCCTGGCTCAGCAGGTGCGTGAGATCGATGACCAGATCAACCAGATGGAACGCAACATCGACGAAGAATGCCTGCGCATTCTCGCCCGTCGTCAGCCGGCAGCCTCCGACCTGCGTTTGATCATCAGCATTTCCAAGTCGGTGATCGACCTTGAGCGTATCGGCGACGAAGCCACCAAGATCGCCCGTCGTGCCATCCAGTTGTGCGAAGAAGGCGAAGCGCCGCGCGGTTACGTCGAGGTTCGTCACATTGGCGACCAGGTGCGCAACATGGTGCGTGATGCGCTGGACGCCTTCGCGCGTTTCGACGCCGATCTGGCCTTATCGGTGGCGCAGTACGACAAGATCATCGACCGCGAATACAAAACCGCCTTGCGTGAGCTGGCCACCTACATGATGGAAGACCCGCGCTCTATCTCGCGGGTGCTGAGCATCATTTGGGTTCTGCGTTCGCTGGAGCGCATCGGCGATCATGCGCGCAACATCTCCGAACTGGTGATCTACCTGGTGCGCGGCACCGACGTGCGGCACATGGGCCTCAAGCGCATGAAAGAAGAAGTTGAAGGCACCAGCGCCGAAACCGCTAATGTTCCGGGCGAAGCTGACGATAAGTAAGATTGCCTGAGAAAAGCGCCCGGCCCTTTGGCCGGGCGTTTTTGTTTGTGCTTTTCATAGGTACAACCGAATTAAAAAGCAGCACCCGCGAACGAAAAGTCCCGGCGTGACTGAAGAGTTTTGGCAATGTGCCATCAGCCAGCGTTATGCTTGCCGGGATTTTAATAGGGGTGTTGGATGAGCAAGATCAGTGTGTTGGTCGTGGACGATGCTTCGTTCATTCGTGACCTGGTGAAAAAGTGCCTGCGTAATTACTTCCCGGGGATCCGCACCGAGGACGCCGTGAACGGTAAAAAGGCCCAGGCCATGCTGGCCAGAGAAGCCTTCGACCTGGTGTTGTGCGATTGGGAAATGCCGGAAATGTCCGGCCTCGAATTGCTGACCTGGTGCCGCGAGCAGGACAATCTCAAGACCATGCCGTTCGTCATGGTGACCAGCCGGGGCGACAAGGAAAACGTCGTTCAGGCGATTCAGGCCGGCGTTTCCGGCTACGTCAGCAAGCCGTTCACCAACGAGCAACTGCTGACCAAGGTCAAGCAGGCACTGAACAAGGTCGGCAAGCTCGACACCCTGATGAACAGCGCGCCGACCAAGATGAATTCGGCGTTCGGCAACGACTCGCTGAGCGCACTGACCGGCGGCAAGCCTGCCGTGGTCGGTGGTGCTCCGGCTGCTGCGGCGGCCAATCCGTTTGCCAAGCCTGCCGCTGCAGCTGCGGCAGCCGCTGCGCCATCGCGCGGTTTGCTCAACAGCCCACCAGTTCAGGCACCCGGTGCATCCAAGGCGCCGGTGGGCGGTCGCGGTCAGGGCCAGTTGCGCCTTCCAAGCGGTACTCAGCAATGCGTGATCAAGGCCTTGAGCATCAAAGAGGCGCTGCTGGTAGTGAAACGCACCGAGACCCTGCCGCAGATTCTCGACAGCGCCGTGCTCGATCTGGAGCAGGGCGACAACGCCGAGATCGCGCGCCTCAACGGTTACCTGCACGCCATCGTCGCCCACGAGCAGAAAGCCGACAGCGACTGGCTGCAACTGACCTTCCGCTTCGTCGACCAGGACGCGCAGAAGCTCGACTACATCTCGCGCCTGATCGCTCGTGGCACGGCCCAGAAGCACTTCGTACCCGGCGCGTGATCTTCATCGCCTGATAGGCCGCCTTCGCGAGCAGGCTCGCTCCCACCTTGGAACGCATTCCAAATGTGGGCGCGAGGCTGCTCGCGAAGGGCCAGCCGAAACACCACCCATCTCCCGCGCTGGCCATTTTGAAACATCTGTCGACTAGCCTGGTCTGTCTCAGCTGCTAGGCTGATTCCCAGGCCTTCCTTCGACAGACTTTTGCCCATGCTCGCGCGCCTGCTGTTTTTCTGCGGTCTCTGCCTGGCCTCCCAGCTGGCGATGGCCATGACCATCTACAAATCCACCGACGCCAACGGCGTGGTCTCGTACAGCGACCGCCCGAGCAAAGGCGCGAAAGTGTTCGTGTTTCAGGACCGCATGGTCGAGCGCCTCGACCGCCAGGTGTACCTGGACATCAAGAAGCAGAAGGGCGTCGACGTAGTGTTTGCGCGCAACGATCTGTACGCGCCGGTCGAGGTTGCCCTGGCCTTCATCGGCACGAGCAATGTGCGTGGCGCGCCGTCGCGAGCGATCCGTCGTGTGCTGCCACCGCGCAGCAACACGCGGCTGGCGCTGCTGACGGCGATCAGTCGTGACCAGCCGCTGGTGTATTCGCCGCAGTTCCAGTATTCACTGGGCGACCCCGCAGGCACCGCACAGAGCTATCGCTATCCGCTGCCCTGGCGTGGCGGGCCGTTTCGCCTGAGCCAGGGCGCCAACGGCCAGTACAGCCACTACGGGCCGAAAAACCGCTACGCCATGGACATCGCCATGCCGGTGGGCACGCCGATCATCGCCGCGCGAGCGGGAGTGGTAGTCAAGACCGAGAACTCCCAGAGCGGACGCGGCACCGATGCCTCCGGCAATTTCGTGCGGGTGCTGCACGACGACGGCACCATGGGCGTATACCTGCATCTGAAACAGGGTTCGGTGAGCGTGCGCGAAGGCCAGCGGGTCAAGGTCGCCAGCCCGCTGGCGCTGTCCGGCAACACCGGCAACAGCAGCGGCCCGCACCTGCATTTCGTGGTGCAGCGCAATACCGGCGAAGGGCTGGTGTCGATTCCCTATCAGTTCAACCAGCCGCTGGGGGCGTTGCCCAACTTTGCGCTGGGCAAGCAGTAGGCGCGATAGGATGTTGAGGGTTTTTGTGGCGAGGGGATTTATCCCCGTTGGGCCGCGAAGCGGCCCCAAATATTGCAACACTGTACTAACTGACTGCATTCAATGGTTTTGGGACGGCTGCGCCGTCCAACGGGGATAAATCCCCTCGCCACAAGAGCCCCCCAAACTCCCATCAATCCAGCATCAACACCTTGGCCAGGACAATCTTCGGCCCTTTCATCTTCTTGATGATGATCCGCAGGCCTTCGACTTCCAGCACTTCTTCCTCTTCCGGCACCCGTTTCAGAGTTTCGTAGACCAGCCCGGCGAGGGTTTCCGCTTCGATGTGGTCCAGATCGATGCCGAGCAGGCGCTCGACCTTGAACAACGGCGTATCGCCACGCACCAGCAACTTGCCCGGCTGATAGGCGAGGATGCCGCGTTCAGCCTTGCGGTGTTCGTCCTGAATATCGCCAACCAGCACTTCCAGCACGTCTTCCATGGTCAGGTAGCCGATGATGTTGCCATCAGCCTCCTCGACCACGGCGAAGTGCGAGCCGCCCTTGCGGAACTGCTCCAGCAGCTGCGACAGCGGCATGTGCCGCGATACGCGCTCCAGCGGGCGGGTCAGCTCGGCCAGGTTGAACGACTCGGGAATGTGGTCCAGTGCGGCCAGTTCCAGCAGCAGATCCTTGATGTGCAGCAGGCCGACGAACTCCTGGCGCTCGCTGTCGTACACCGGATAACGGCTGAACTTGTGGCGACGGAACATCGCCAGGATTTCCTTCAGCGGCGCGTTGAACTCCAGGGTGATCAGGTCTTCGCGGGAGTTGGCCCAGTCGACCACTTCCAGCTCGCCCATTTCCACTGCCGAGGCCAATACGCGCATGCCCTGATCGCTGGGATCCTGGCCACGGCTGGAGTGCAGGATCAGTTTCAGTTCTTCGCGGCTGTAATGGTGTTCATGGTGCGGGCCGGGTTCACCTTGCCCGGCGATACGCAGAATCGCGTTGGCGCTGGCGTTGAGCAGGTAGATCGCCGGGTACATCGCCCAGTAGAACAGGTACAGCGGCACTGCCGTCCACAGCGACAACAGTTCCGGTTTACGGATTGCCCACGACTTCGGCGCGAGTTCACCGACCACGATATGCAGATAGGAAATGATGAAAAAAGCGGTGAAAAATGAGACGCCTTTGATGATTTCCGGCGAATCGACGCCGACTGCGCTCAACAGCGGCTCGAGGATGTGCGCGAATGCCGGCTCGCCGACCCAGCCCAGGCCGAGGGAGGCGAGGGTAATACCCAACTGGCACGCCGAGAGATAGGCATCGAGCTGACTGTGCACGGTGCGCAGAATGTGGCCGCGCCAGCCGTGCTGCTCGGCGATGGCTTCGACCCGGGTCGAGCGCAGTTTGACCATGGCGAATTCCGCCGCAACGAAAAAGCCGTTGAGCAACACCAGGATCAGAGCAAAAAGAATCATGCCGAAGTCGGCGAAAAGGGTAGCGAGGGACAAGCCAGGGGAAGGGTCCATGATGGAGTTTTGCAGGTTCCGTGTGATTCGAAAGTAAGGGAAAGCAGCGCCTGAAAGGCAGGCGCAAGTCAGCCAATGTAGCGGCTGACTGGGCAATTGCCTAGTGGCGTGTGCCGGGCGGCATCACTCTGCGGCGCTGATGGCCCGTGTGCTGGCCACCTGGGCGGGGGCGAAATGGCAGGTGAACGTGCTGCCGTGGCCGGGCACGCTGCTGATCTCCATGCGTGCGCGGTGGCGCAACAGCACGTGTTTGACGATGGCCAGGCCGAGGCCGGTGCCGCCGGTGTTGGAGTTGCGGCTGGAATCCACACGATAGAAACGTTCGGTCAGGCGCGGCAGGTGTTTGCTGTCGATACCGATGCCCGAATCCTGCACGCTCAGGTGCGCGCCCTGATCGTCGCCCCACCAGCGAATCCGAATGTTGCCCTCGGCCGGTGTGTACTTGACCGCGTTAAACACCAGATTGGAAAACGCACTGCGCAACTCCGCTTCGCTGCCCTTGAGCAGCACGCCGGCATTGGCTTCCAGCGTGATGTGCTGATTCTTCGCGCCCGACAATTGCTGAGCGTCGCTGGTGATCGACTGCAGCAGTGTATCGATCTGCACTGGCTGGTTGTCCGACGGGTAATCGGTGGCTTCGAGCTTGGCCAGCAGCAGCAAGTCGTTGAGCAGCGTCTGCATGCGCCCGCCCTGTTGCTGCATCTGCTGCAGGGCACGGCTCCAGCGCGGGTTCACTTCTTCGACATTGTCGAGCAGGGTTTCCAGATAGCCGCAGATCACCGTCAGCGGTGTGCGCAGCTCGTGGGAGACGTTGGCGATGAAGTCCTTGCGCATCTGTTCCAGCTGATGAATGCGCGTCACGTCGCGGACCAGCATCAGGTGTTCATTGTTGCCGTAGCGGGTCAGGTACAGCTGAATGCGCACGCGATCGTTTGTCGGCGAAGGGATTTCCAATGGCTCGGCGAAGCTGTCCTGCTCGAAGTATTCCTTGAAGCGCGGATGGCGCACCAGGTTGGTCACCGGTTGGCCGCTGTCCTGCGGAGTCTTCAGGCCGAGCAGGG
>Ga0268255_10001552_pt1 | contig 13291 bp, 8 predicted proteins | sample AgamicOrMarz_FD_200256 | JGI IMG/M metagenome (GOLD analysis project Ga0268255, IMG submission 200256) | Agave microbial communities from Guanajuato, Mexico - Or.Ma.rz (v2) (version 3) | ecosystem: Host-associated > Plants > Phyllosphere > Phylloplane/Leaf | place: Guanajuato, Mexico | collected...
AGGTGCGTCCCGACATGAAGCAGCGTCTCGCGGAATCGTTCGAAACCGCGCTGCGTCTCGCCGACGGCCGCGCGATCGCGCTCGAAATGGACACGGACAAGCAGCATCTGTTCAGCTCCAAGTTCGCCTGCCCGATCTGCTCGTATTCGCTTCAGGAACTGGAGCCGCGGCTCTTCTCGTTTAACAATCCGATGGGCGCGTGCCCGGAATGCGACGGCCTCGGCCAGATTACTTTCTTCGATCCGAAGCGGGTGGTCGCACATCCGTCGCTGTCGCTTGCGGCTGGCGCGGTGAAGGGCTGGGACCGGCGCAACCAGTTCTACTTCCAGATGCTGCAAAGCCTCGCGGCGTTCTACGATTTCGACATCGACACCGCCGTCGAAGACCTGCCGGAAAAGGTCCGCAAGATCCTGCTGTTCGGCTCGGGCAAGCAGGAAATTCCGTTCTCGTACATCAACGAGCGCGGGCGCGCGTCGGTCCGCGAGCATGTGTTCGAAGGCATCATTCCGAATCTCGAACGGCGTTACCGAGAAACGGATTCAGCCGCGGTGCGCGAGGAACTCGCCAAGTACCAGAACAATCAGCCGTGCCCCGCGTGCGCGGGCACGCGGCTGCGCCGCGAAGCGCGCTTCGTGCGGATCGGCGCGGACGGCGACGCGCGCGGCATCTACGAAATCAGCGGCTGGCCGTTGCGCGATGCGCTCGGCTACTTCCAGACGCTGCGCCTCGAAGGCTCGAAGCGCGAGATCGCCGACAAGGTCATCAAGGAAATCGTCGCGCGGCTCATGTTCCTGAACAACGTCGGGCTCGATTATCTGTCGCTCGAACGCAGCGCCGAAACGCTGTCGGGCGGCGAGGCGCAGCGCATTCGCCTCGCGTCGCAGATCGGCTCCGGCCTCACCGGCGTGATGTACGTGCTCGACGAGCCGTCCATCGGACTGCATCAGCGCGACAACGACCGGCTGATCTCCACGCTCAAGCATCTGCGCGATCTGGGCAACTCGGTGATCGTGGTCGAGCACGACGAAGACATGATCCGCATGGCCGACTACGTGGTCGACATGGGTCCGGGCGCGGGCGAGCATGGCGGCATGGTGATCGCCGAGGGCACGCCGAAGCAGGTGCAGGCCAATGCGGCCTCCATGACGGGGCAGTACATGTCCGGCGCGCGCACCATCGAGTATCCGGACGAACGCAAGGACCCGGACGAGCGGCATCTGCGCATCGTCGAGGCGCACGGCAACAATCTGCGGCACGTCACGCTCGATCTGCCGGTCGGGCTGCTGACGTGCGTGACCGGCGTATCCGGCTCGGGCAAATCCACGCTCATCAACGACACGCTGTATCAGGCGGTCGCGCATCACCTTTACGGGTCGTCCACGGAGCCCGCGCCGTACGAGTCGATCGAGGGACTGGAGCATTTCGACAAGGTGATCAACGTCGACCAGTCGCCGATCGGCCGCACGCCGCGCTCCAATCCGGCCACTTACACGGGCCTCTTCACGCCGATCCGCGAACTGTTCGCGGGCGTCCCCGCCGCCAAGGAGCGCGGCTACGACCCGGGGCGTTTCTCGTTCAACGTGAAGGGCGGCCGCTGCGAGTCCTGTCAGGGCGACGGCGTGCTGAAGGTCGAAATGCACTTTCTGCCGGACGTGTACGTGCCTTGCGACGTCTGCCACGGCAAGCGCTACAACCGCGAAACGCTCGACGTGCAGTACAAAGGCAAGAACATCAGCGAAGTGCTCGACATGACCGTCGAGCATGCGTACGAGTTCTTCAGGCCGGTGCCGGTCGTCGCGCGCAAGCTGAAAACCTTGCTCGACGTGGGCCTCGGCTATATCCGGCTGGGGCAGTCGGCGACCACGCTGTCGGGCGGCGAGGCGCAGCGCGTCAAACTATCTCTGGAACTGAGCAAGCGTGATACCGGTCGCACGCTATACATTCTCGACGAACCCACGACCGGGTTGCACTTTCATGACATTGCGCTGCTGCTGGAAGTTATTCATCGGTTACGCGACCAGGGTAATACCGTCGTGATCATCGAGCATAATCTCGATGTAATCAAAACTGCCGACTGGGTCATCGACATGGGTCCGGAAGGCGGCGCGGGCGGCGGCCAGATCATCGCGCAAGGCACGCCCGAGCAGATCGCGAAGTCCAAAGCAAGTTTTACCGGTAGATACCTGGCGCCTTTGCTGAAACGCGCGGCCAGTAAAAAGTAACGCTGCACAACACGGGTTGGAGACGGATAAGCCATGGCCAAGCGGAATCAGGCGAGCGAAGAAGGGCAAGTGCAGGACCTGCGCCCACGCCCGGTCAGGCTGACCAGCAATATGAGCCTGCCGAAACTCTCGGCGGTCGAGATCGGCAGCTATGTGCTGATGCTGTTCGGCATGTGGGCGGTGATCCAGCTCCGGCTGCTCGGCGCGCTGCTCGCCGGGCTGCTGGTGTTCCAGCTCGTGCATACCATCGCGCCGCGCATCGAGCGGCATATGTCGAGCGGGCGGGCGCGCTGGTTGGCGGTCGTGATTCTCTCGACGGTGATCGTGGGCGCGCTCACGGGCCTCACGCTCGGCGTCATCGAGCACTTCGAGAACGATGTGCCGAGCGTGCAGAAGCTGCTCGACCAGGCGATGCAACTGATCGATCAGGCGCGCGGCCGGATTCCGCAATTCATCGCGAGCTCTCTGCCGGTCGACACCGAGCAGATGAAAGCCAAGGCCGGCGAGCTGATGCAGACGCACGCGAACATGCTCCAGCAAAGCGGCAAGACGGCGGCGCGCGCGTTCACGCACATCCTGATCGGCATGATCATCGGCGCGATTATCGCGGTCAGCGCGCAGAAGCATATGCAGCGGCTGCCGCTGTCCACGGCGTTCGTCACGCGCGTGACGCGTTTCGCCGACGCGTTTCGCCGCATTGTTTTCGCGCAAGTGAAAATCTCCGCGATCAACGCGGTATTCACCGGCATCTTCCTGCTGGTCGTGCTGCCCATGTTTCACGACCAGTTGCCGCTGTCGAAAACGCTGGTGCTGATCACGTTCATCGTCGGCTTGCTGCCGGTCATCGGCAATCTGATTTCGAACACGATTATCGTGGCGGTCGCGCTGTCGGTCAGCTTTCCTGCCGCGGTCATGTCGCTCGCGTTTCTGATCCTGATCCACAAGCTCGAGTACTTCCTGAACGCGCGGATCGTCGGCGGACAGATCGAGGCGCGCGCGTGGGAACTGCTCGTGGCGATGCTCGTCATGGAAGCCGCGTTCGGTCTGCCGGGCGTGGTCGCCGCGCCGATCTTCTATGCGTATATCAAGCGTGAGCTGATTTATCTGAGGCTGGTTTAGGTTCGTTGCGCGCCGCTCGGCTCGCAGGCAAAGAAAACGGCACCGCGGTGCCGTTTTTTTTCATCGTCAGAAGTCGATGCGCGCGTTCAGTGACAGCGTGCGCGGATCGCCCGGCGTCACGTAATCCGCGTACTGGTATTCCCAGTAACGGCGGTTGAGCAGGTTGTCGATGGCCGCGCGGAACGTCACGTCATAGCCGCCGATTCGCGTCGCATAGCTCGCGCCGAGGTTCACGAGCATATAGCCCGGTGCGTTCAGATTCGACGACGGCCGCACGTTCGTATTGCCCGTGAACTTGGCGTCCGCGCCGATGCGCAGACCCGGCACGTACGGCACCGAGTAAGTCGCATGACCGGCGACGACGAACTGCGGCGCGCCCGCCACGCGATTGCCGTTGTTGGCCGCGCCGCGCTCGTACTTCGTATTGATCCACATGAGATCGCCGCCGACATTCCAGTGGCTGCCGAGACGCACGTCGCCGCCCATCTCGATGCCCTGGAAGATCGACTCGCCGTCCTGCGTGTAGACGTTCGCGCTGTTCGCGTAAGCCGCGCCGCGTTCGATGCGGAACAGCGCGGCCGTCGCGCTCCAGCGTCCCTGCTCCGTCTTGATGCCGACTTCGTACTGCTTGCTGCGCAACGGCTTGAGCAGTTCGCCGCGGTTCGCATATGTGTCGCCGACTACCGTGCCCGCTTCCAGTGACTCGACGTAGCTCGTGTAAAGCGTCGTGGTCGGCGCGAGCTTGAACATGACCGCGACCGTCGGCGTGACCACGCCGTTCTGGCTGTACGTCGACGTTGTGGCGCCGCTGGTCGAGTAGCCGTGCTGCTCGTAGTTCGTGTACCGCACGCCGCCAAGCACCGACCAACGCTGCGTCAACTGGATGGTGTCGCTCGCGAACAGCGCCTTCTGCGTGATGTCGCTGTCGCGATACGTGTAGTAGTTCGACGCGCCGCCGAACGTGTTCGTATTCGGCTGATAGATGTTGCCCGTGCCGATCTGCCCGAAGAAGCTGTTCGCGCCGTAGTCGTTCGTCTGCCGCTGATACGCGGCGCCGAATACGAGTTGATGCTGCAGCGGTCCCGTCTTCACCTGGCCTTCCGCCGACACCTGCCACAAGCTCAACTGATGCCCTTCCTTGCCGGCGAAACGGCTGTCGGTGTAATCGCCCGTGCCGTTCAGCAGGTAGTAGGTGCTTTCGTTGCGATCGCGCGAGCTCTTGCTGTAGCTGTAGCTCGCATTGAGCGTCCAGTTCTCGCCAAGGTTGTACTGAAGCCCCGCCGTGTAGAGCTGAAGGTTCGTATTCAGATGCTGGTCGGGACCGGACAGGTCGCCGGTGCCGCCGCTGATCGTATGCGGGAGCGACGTGCCGGTGTATTGCGCCGTCGAAATCGAACCGGTGATGCCCGTGGAATGGCGTTCCTGATACAGCGCGCCAAAGGTGGCCTTGAGGTCGCGCGTGATGCGGGCGTCGAGCGCGACCGAAACCGAATCGCGCCGCACGTTGCCGTCGTTATAGGTTTTGCCTTCCTCGTGCGTCGCGTTCAGGCGATAGCCGAACATGCCGTTGGGGCCGACGCGGCCGCCGAGGTCCGCGTGCTCGGTCCAGACGCCGTCCGTGTAATAGCCGAGGTCGACGCTGCGCACGGGCGTCGTCGAGACCGGCGGCTTCTTCGTCACGTAGTTGACGACGCCGCCCGGCGCGCCGAAGCCGTACATGAAGCCTGTTAGACCTTTCAGCAGCTCGACTTTTTCGAGCTGCTCGTACGGCATCGTGATGCCATAGCTGTTGAACGGCATGCCGTCGATCTTGAACCCCGACTGCCAGTCGAGCTGCATGCCGCGCACCGTCAGATACGTGGCCCACGCGTTGTACGCGTTGCCGTTGTCGGACACGGAGGCGTCGGTGGCGAACACGTCGCCGAGTTTCGACGGCTGGCGATCCTGCAACTCCTCGCTCGTCACGACGGTCGTCGAAAACGGCGTATCGAGTTGCGAACGCGTGCCGAGCGCTCCGCTGCCGACGTCCTCTTTCAGATGCTGTGCGGTGTCTTGCGCCGCGGTGACTTTGACCGTCGGCAGCGCCTTGTCTTCGCTATCCGCCGATGCGGATGGCGACGCTGGTGTCGACGCCGGCGGCACTGACTGTGCGAGCGCCGCCTGAGTGGCCGTCAGCGCCAGGCACGCGGCCCAGTGCAATCGACGCTTCGTGCGCGTTTTCTGTGGACGCGCTTCCCCGTTATGTTTGTTCATTCCCTTTCCCGTCGTCGGTGAGTCACTTAACGAATGAGAATCATTCCCATTACACGGGACGGGATGATGCCGAAAAACTATGCGGATTGTAAGCCCCTGCATGCGACATTTTGCCGCACTTCGCGCGCGCGGACAGTGACCCAAGCCTTACGCCACGGGACTTGGAGGGGTTTTGACGCGTCGCAGCAACTATCGCCTTAGCAAACCTTTCAGAGAACTTGCCGCCGACAACGCACCTCGCTTAAGATGCGAACAATTCCTATTTACGCACCAGCTCTCGCAGTGACACGTCACCCGGATTTTTTCTTGCTTTCGTTGGCCCGCTCATGAGGCGCCAGTTCGTTCGCCTGCATCGCTGGTTCGGCGTGGCCACGGCGCTGTTTCTGTTCGTCGCGGGATTGACCGGCGCGGTCATCGCGTGGGATCACGAACTCGACGCCGCGCTCAACCCGTCCTTCTTCGAGGCGCGCACGCCAGGGCCGGCGTTGTCGGGGCTGGAACTGGCGCGGCGCGTCGAGGCCGCCGATCCGCGCGTGCAAGTGACGTATCTGCCGCTCGCGGCCGAGCCCGGCCATACGTTGCAGATGATGGTGCTTCCGCGCATCGACCCGGCCACGCGAGCGCCGTACAAGCTGGACTTCAACCAGATCGCCGTCGATCCGGCCACCGGCGACGTGCAGGGGCGCCGCGAATGGGGCGCCTTTTCCCTGTCGCGCATCAACCTGATTCCGTTCATCTACAAGCTGCACTACACGCTGCATTTGCCGTTTACCGGCGGCGTCGATGCCGGCGTCTGGCTGATGGGCGTGGTCGGCATCGTCTGGCTGTTCGACAGCGTCATTGCGCTCGGCCTGTCGTTTCCGAGTCTCAAGGCGTGGCGCAAGTCGCTCGCGTTTCGCTTCGGGCGCGGCGGCTATGCGCTCACCTTCGACCTGCATCGCTCAGGCGGCGTGTGGATCTGGGGCCTGCTCATGATCGTCGCGCTGACGTCGGTGTCGATGAACCTCGCCGCACCCGTTGTGCGCCCCATCGTGTCGATGTTTTCGACGCTCACGCCGGACCCGATCAACAACCCGGAGATCGTCCGCGCGCCCAGGCCCGGCGACGGCGTGCTGAGTCGCGAGCGCATCGTGCAGCTCGCCGAAGAAGCCGGCAAGGCGCAGCACATTGCCGTGCCGCCGGGCGGCATCTACTACGCGGAGTTCCTGCACACCTACGGCGTCGGCTTCTACGAGACGGGCAACGATCACGGCGACATGGGCCTCGGCAACCCGTGGATGTACTGGGACGCGGCCACCGGCAAACTGCTCGGCAAGCAGATTCCCGGCAAGGGCACGGCCGGCGACATCTTCATGCAGGTTCAATTTCCGCTGCACTCGGGTCGTATTCTCGGTGTCGGCGGACGGATATTGATTAGCGCGGTCGGCATCGCAGTGGCCGTGCTGAGCGCGACTGGATTGCTGATCTGGCTAAGGAAGCTGACTGCGCGCCGAGGGGCGGCGGTGAAGGCGAGGAAGGCTCAGAGCGTGGAGGAAACTCAGAGAGCGCCAGTCGCGCGCGACGCCGACCGGATGCCGGAGCGGTCACGAGAAGAAGTGGCGTCGGAATAAGGCGGCGGGAGGACAGGAACTCATCGCGGCGGCGTCTCAAGCAGCACGCCTCGGCACTGCGCATCGTTAACACGTTCGTACGCATTGTGCGAAACGCACCGGCTTCATTTGAATTACAACGAAGGTGCGCCGCCGCGACGCTCAACATCACGCCGAGCCGCGGCAGCCGCCCCCAACGGCCTCCTACCGAAACACCACCGTCTTACTCCCGTTCAACACCACCCGATGCTCGACGTGCCACTTCACCGCGCGCGCGAGCGTCACGCATTCGACGTCGCGGCCAATCGCCGTCAACTGCTCCGGCGTCATGCTGTGGTCCACGCGCTCCACTTCCTGCTCGATGATCGGACCTTCGTCCAGATCGGTCGTCACGTAGTGCGCGGTTGCGCCGATCAGCTTCACGCCGCGGTCGAACGCCTGGTAATACGGCTTCGCGCCCTTGAAGCTCGGCAGGAACGAGTGATGAATATTGATCGCGCGTCCGGCGAGCGCTTCGCACAGCTTCGGCGACAAAATCTGCATGTAGCGCGCGAGCACGACGAGATCCGCCTGATGCTCGTCGATCACTTCGAGCACGCGCGCTTCCTGCGCGGCCTTGGCCTCGGGCGTGCCGCCCAGCAGCGGAAAATGATGGAACGGAATGTCGTAGCTCGCGGCGAGCTGATAGAACTCCTTGTGATTCGAGATGATCGCCGGAATCTCGATGTTCAACTGACCGGTGCGGTAGCGGAACAGCAGGTCGTTCAGGCAATGGCCGATCTTCGACACCATGATCACGACGCGCGGCTTCACCGATGCATCGTGCAACTCCCAGTTCATACCGAAGTGCTCGGCAAGCGCCGCGAATGACACGCGCAATGCGTCGAGCCCCGGATCGCCGCCCACCTGCTGGAAATGCACCCGCATGAAGAACTCGCCGGTGCGGCTGTCGCCGAACTGCGCGGAGTCGAGAATATTGCTGCCGCGCTCGAACAGAAAGCCCGACACGGCGTGGACGATGCCGGGCCGATCGGCGCACGACAGTTTGAGGATAAAGCTGTGATCGGTCGACATGACCTGGGTGACTCCCTTCTTCAATGCGTGGTTTGTTCGGTGTAGCTGGTTTCAACGTTAGGCATCTCGCGCCGCGCTGCTATCACCCGCCGCTGTCAACCAGTTACGGGCGGCGTAAACAGCGCCTCTATTCCCTGGCACGCCTCTTCGTCGATCCAGCGGCGACGCAGCAGGCAATCGAGCGTGGCGAGACTCGCGTCGACGGTCATCGCACCTTCCTCGATCCAGCGCGCCACTTCGTCGATGCGGGCAAGGCGATGCTCACCGACTTCGCCGTCCTGATTACGCGGCGCAAAATCGGCCGGCAGCGCGAGGTCGTAGATGAAAATCTGCTCGGCCTGCGTGCCTTCCGGCAACGATTGCAGCACATAAGCGGTGCGCCCCGCCACGGCGCGCACGGCGATTTCCTCGGGAATGCCGGCTTCTTCCCAGCATTCCTTGACGATCGTCGTCTCGACGCTGAAACCCCAACCGATTCCGCCCGCCACGACATTGTCGAGCATGCCCGGATCGGTCGCCTTGGTGTCGCTGCGGCGCGCGATCCACAATCCCGGCGCGCCGCCGTCCGCATATTCTACGACGCCGTTCAGATGCACCGCGTACGTCATCGTGCCGAAGAAGCGCGACGCCGCGCGCTCGATGTACGCGAGCGGCCGCGCGTCGAACGCGTTGCGGATCGCGTAGGTCTCGTTGCGCCAGCCTGGAATGCGCCCGTCGGCGGCGAGAGCGCCGATCACCGAACCGAGCGCCGCGCTGCGCAGATCGACCGTGTTGAAGGCCGGCGCGAGCTTCACGCGCGCATCGTCGATCTCGAACACGTCGGGCCAGCGCGCGAGCAAACGTACGTCGTCCGAACGAATCCAGCCGACCTGCTCGGCGTCGATCCAGAACGGCAGATGCGCGTGAGCATCGAAGCGGCGCGCGGCAACGAGGCAAGGCAAACTCATTCGACACTCCACATTTTTTTCAGCGAGGCTGGACGACCAGCGTTATACACGCGGCATATCGTCCATCGTGCCCGATCAATCGCGCAACGCGACGCGAATCCCAAGCGCGATAAAGGTCGCGCCCGCAAGACGGTCGAGCCACACACCCACGCGCGGCCGCCGCCTCAGCCATCCGCCGACCATTCCCGCGCACACGCCGAACAGCGAAAACACCACGAGCGTCTGCAACATAAAAAGCGCGCCGAGTTCCAGCATCTGCACCGTGACGCTTTGTGCACCGTTTTGCGCGCCGCCGGTCTGCACGAATTGCGGCAGAAACACGACAAAGAACAGCGTCACTTTCGGATTGAGCAGATTGCCGAGCACGCTTTGACGGAACACGGTCATCAACGGTTGCGGCGCGCGTTCGTGAGCGGTCGCGAGGCCCTGGCTGCGCAGCGCCTTGATGCCGATCCACACGAGATACGCGGCGCCGGCCAGTTTGATGGCCTCAAACGCGAGCGGCGACGAGCGCAGCAACGCAGCAACGCCGAGCGCGGCCAGTGTCGTGTGAAACGTGATGCCGGCCGCAAAGCCGAGGGCCGCGACGAGACCGGCGGCGCGGCCTTGCGAGATGCCGCGCGCGAGCACTTGCAGATTGTCGGGACCGGGCGCCATCGTGATCGCAATCGACGTGGCGAGAAACAAGGCGAAGTTGGGCATCGTTCTTACCTACCTTTCTTTATGCGGACAGCAAGGCGCACACAGCGGCGTGGCGCCGCGCTCAATGACCGTCGAAACTCGTCACGGTATAAAGCGGCAGACCGCCGCCCGCGAGCAGCTTCGAGCCGCCAAGCTCGGGCAAGTCGATAATCGCCGCGCCTTCAACGACCACTGCGCCGAGCCGCTCGAGCAGAATCTTGCCGGCCATCATCGTGCCGCCGGTCGCGATCAGATCGTCGACGATCAACACGCGGTCGCCCGGCTTGCACGCGTCCTCGTGAATTTCCACGGTGGCCGTGCCGTATTCGAGCTCGTACGATTGCGACGCGCGCTTATAGGGCAGTTTGCCCTCCTTACGGATCGGAATGAAGCCGAGGTTCAGCTCATACGCGAGAATCGGCCCGATGATGAAACCGCGCGCGTCGAGCCCGGCGATGTAGTCGAGCTTGGCGTCGATATAACGCTGCACGAAGAGGTCGATCAGCACACGCAGCGATCTCGGCTCGCGCAACAGCGGCGTGATGTCGCGAAACTGCACGCCTGCCTGCGGCCAGTCCTGAACCGTGCGAATGTGGCTCTTGATGTAGTCGGCCGCGTCGAGCGGCGCGCTCGCAAGCGCGTTTGACATGATGTCTCCGGATGGACCGCGTAAGGCCCAATGAAAAGCTGAATCGATGCTGAACGCGCGGACCGTGCCGCGCATTCGCTATGCCGCGGCGGCGCCCGCGCGGCGGTGTTTCGAGAGCCGCTCCTCGGCCTGCGCCAGTTGCTCCGGCAAGCCGCGCAACACGACGATGTCGCTCGCGCGCAGCTTGGTCGACGGATCGGGCTCCACACCGCGAATGCCGTGCCGGCGAATCGCCGTGACTTCGACACCGAGTTCGTAAAGGCCCAGCTCCGCCAGCGTGCGGCCGACCGCGTCGGCATTTGTATCGACCGGGACCGATTGTAGCCGCACCTGTTCGTGACCGTCGTCGTCGTCCATGTCGTCGGCACCGTGGAAATAGCCGCGCAGCAGCGCATAACGCTCGTCGCGCATTTCCTCGACGCGGCGCACCACGCGGCGCATCGGCACGCCCATCACCACCAGCGTGTGCGATGCGAGCATCAGGCTGCCTTCGACAATCTCCGGAATCACCTCGGTTGCGCCTGCGGCCAGCAGCTTTTCCAGATCGGCGTCGTCGACGGTACGAACGATGACCGGCAACGTCGGCTCGAGTTCATGAATGTTGTGCAGCACGCGCAATGCCGACGGCGTGTTCGCATACGTGATCGCGATCGCCGCGGCGCGGTGAATGCCGGCCGCAAGCAGCGACTCGCGCCGCCCGGCATCGCCGAACACGACCGATTCGCCCGCCGTCGCGGCCGCTTGCACGCGATCCGGGTCGAGGTCCAGCGCGACGTACGAAAGACCTTCATGTTCGAGCATGCGCGCAAGGTTCTGCCCCGCGCGGCCGTAGCCGCAAATGATCACGTGGCCGCTTTGCTTCAGGCTCTGCGTGGCGATGCGCGTCATCTGCAGCGACTGCATCATCCATTCGGTCGAAGACAGGCGCAGCACGATACGGTCCGCGTTCTGGATCAGGAACGGCGCGGCGAGCATCGAGAGCAGCATCGCGGCGAGAATGGCCTGCAACAGCGTGGCGTCGACGAGATGTTTGTCGAGAATCAGATTCAGCAGCACGAAGCCGAATTCGCCGGCTTGCGCGAGGCCGAGGCCCGTGCGCATGGCGACGCCCGGCGACGCGCCGAACAGACGCGAAAGCCCGGTGATCATCACCGCCTTCAGCAAGGTCGGCCCGATCAGGAAGCCGAGCACGATCAACGGATGCTCCCAGATCACGCGCGGATTCAGCAGCATGCCGGTCGTGACGAAGAAAAGCCCGAGCAGCACGTCGCGAAACGGCTTGATGTCTTCTTCCACCTGATGACGATACGGCGTCTCGGCGATCAGCATGCCGGCGATAAACGCGCCGAGCGCGAGCGAAAGGCCGAACTTGTCGGTGATGAACGCCGAGCCGAGCGTGACGAGCAACAGATTGAGAATGAACAATTCCTGCGAGCGCCGCCGCGCGACCACGTTGAACCAGCGCGTCATAAACTTCTGACCGACGATCAACAGCAGCGACAACGCGACGACGATCTTGATCGCCGCGATGCCGAGCGCGTTCATCAGGTCTTTCGAATCGCCGCCGAGCGCCGAAATGATGATAAGAAGCGGCACCACCGCGAGATCCTGAAACAGCAGCACGCCGAAGATATTGCGGCCGTGCTCGGTCTCGATCTCGAGGCGCTCCGCGAGCATCTTGCTGACAATTGCCGTCGACGACATCGCGAGCGCGCCGCCGAGTGCGATGCTCGCCTGCCATTTGATATGTACCCAGCGCTCGAACGCGAAACCGAGCGAGACCGCGACCACGATCGTGCCGAGCACCTGCAACAGGCCGAGCCCGAAGACGAGGCGGCGCATCGAGCGCAGCTTCGCAAGCGAGAACTCGAGGCCGATGGAAAACATCAGGAAAACCACGCCGAATTCCGCGAGGTTCTGCGCGCCGACCGAATCGGGAACGAGACCGAGCGCATTCGGCCCGACGAGGATGCCGACGGTCAGATAGCCGAGCATCGGCGGAAGATTCAGAAAGCGAAAAACCACCACGCCCGCTACTGATGCCAGCAGCAGGAACAGCGTCATCTCCAGCGGGGAAATCATCGGCAAAAACGCATGGGTAAAGCGTCCTCGTTCGTCAGCGGAACCGCGCACGGAACACGCCGTGCGACAAGGTTGAGGGGCCGTTATACAGGGCGATAAAGCGGGCAATGGAGGCAGCGGCTTTGCACAGCAGGCCCGGCGCGGCGAACAGGCGCCTTTGCTATACTTCGCGAATGATAGCGAAAATCAATGGCGACCGGGCACTCGCGCTCGCTCGCGACGTGCTCGACATCGAAGCGGACGCCGTGCGCGCGCTTCGCGATCAGCTCGACGACGCGTTCGTCGGCGCGGTCGACTTCATCCTGGGTTGCCGTGGGCGCGTGGTGGTCTCGGGCATCGGCAAGTCGGGACATGTGGCGCGCAAGCTCGCGGCCACGCTCGCGAGCACGGGTACGCCGGCTTTCTTCGTGCATCCGGCAGAAGCAAGCCACGGCGATCTCGGCATGGTCACCGCCGACGACGTCTTCCTCGCGCTGTCCAATTCCGGTGAAACCGAAGAACTCGTGGCGATTCTGCCGCTCATCAAACGGATCGGCGCGAAGCTGATTGCGATGACCGGCCGGCCGTCGTCGAGTCTGGCGAAACTGGCCGACGTGCATCTGAATTCCGGCGTCGCGAAAGAAGCGTGTCCGATGAATCTTGCGCCCACCGCGAGCACCACCGCAGCGCTTGCGC
>Ga0268255_10001555_pt1 | contig 13273 bp, 12 predicted proteins | sample AgamicOrMarz_FD_200256 | JGI IMG/M metagenome (GOLD analysis project Ga0268255, IMG submission 200256) | Agave microbial communities from Guanajuato, Mexico - Or.Ma.rz (v2) (version 3) | ecosystem: Host-associated > Plants > Phyllosphere > Phylloplane/Leaf | place: Guanajuato, Mexico...
TATTTCCACTATATATTCGCCAAAAATCTTATATAATTAGTTCATAATGCTTTCTAAGGAGAATCCCAATGAATCCAAAACAGTTAGAAGAAAAGATAATCGAAAACTATCGTGGCGAGGAAAAAATGATGATTCTGGTTTTTGCTCAATGGTGCGTGAATCATGATCTAAATCCAGAAGAGTTATATTTGCGAGCCTATCCGAATCAATCCTCAAATCCTGTTTTAAGGGAAGCCATTGAGCTAACCGTACCTAAAGAAGAAGCTGGAGAAGTCGATAATCAAACATTGCTTGGTGTGTTATCGTTGTTTGGCAACGATGATCTTGCATTTGTTGTTACGGAAGAGATCAACAAACTGAAGAAATAAGTTTTGTGCGATTTTGGAGAGGTTTTGTGCAGATTTCGGGTCATTTTGTACGATTTTTTGAAGTTAAGTACAAGTACCAATTAGTTTTGTACAAATTTTAAAGTGTTTTGTACAATTAGACATTTTCTTCCAATATTTTCTCAAAAAGCAGACATAGTCTACGAGCTATGTCTGCTTATTTTCATTAATAATGATACTCCCTATTAACCGGCGAAGGCTTCATTAAGAAATCTTTTAAAGCCTCTCTATTTTCCTCCAAATTAATTTCAAGGACAGCCCCAGAATGCGGGTAGGTTTTATTTACATAACTATTTTGGACCGGGATCCGTAAACTATCGATATTCTTAATCGGATAAAAGACCAGTTTAGATAGGACTGATAATATCTCCCCTTTATCCATATCAGAATCCACATGATTTAAACTTTCCTCCACAAAATCTGGCAGCGCTGCTAACGACTCCATATGACTAAATTTATTTTTCATTTGTTCCTTTACCTTGACGATGACTTCCTGTTGTCGTTTGACACGGCCAAAATCACTTTCGGCATCATGTCTAAACCGGACATATTTTAACAATTCTCTGCCTTTTAACGCATTTTCTCCGGGCTTCGCGTTCATTTTGAAATCGTCAATCATCTTTTGACTAACATTGACAGTAATTCCTTCGGGTGCAATGAGGTCAATAAAGTTAGCAAACCCTTCAAAATCAATGGAAATAGAGTGATCCACTTTCATTCCGAAATTTTGATAAATCGTCTTTTTTAATAATTCATTTCCACCGATAAAATAGGACTTATTAAGCTTGTCGTACCCTTTAGAATAGCCTGGAATTTTGACATAACTGTCTCTCATCAAACTAATTAACTTAATATTACCTTCTTTTGGAACATATTGAGCAATAATGATTGCATCTGAGAAAGATTGCGGTTCGCCTCTTGAATCACTCCCTATTAAAAGAAAGTTCATGATTCCTTTTTTATCTTTATAATCTTCTATTTTGGATGGTGAAGAAGGTTTGACTTGATTTTGATCGCTTAAATTTCCAGCTGAACAGCCTCCTAATAAAATAGACAATAAAATGATCATGAATATTCTCAAGCTTTTCACCAACTTTCAATAATATTCGCTCAAAGAAATAAATTGCTGCCTACTTAATTTCTCATTTTTCACTTTTGTTTATTCTTCCATACCATTACCTTTCCTATTTTTTATCCTTACATTTGTAAAAGAACATTGGATAGTTTGCATAAAAATTCCTATTCTACACATAATGAGAAAAAATATTTTGAGGGATACCAATGACTCCTAAGGCAGAACAGCCTGACAAGGAAGCAGGCACACCAAAATCTGAAGATCAAAATTGGCTCCAACGTTTATCAAAATCCAATGACTTTGTTCATAAGCACACTTCCATTAAAGAGGAGAAACCCTTTTGGCTTTCGTACTATCGGACTCTGATTTCATCTGACATTCTCCATCAGGATGTTTTGCCCTTTTTGCAGGAGAATCTATCATTACAGGAATTAAAAAGTATCATTCCTGTTCAAGAAATAATTTTTACCAAAGACCCAAAAGAAATCATCCAAAACCTAATGCGGGGATTCTTGGCACTTCAAAGGCATGAACAAGATAAAGAATGTCTATTAATAAATATTGCTAACAGTAAATTTCGAGATGTTAGCGTAGCAATGATGGAATCCTCTGCTATTGGACCACAAGTGGGTTTTATTGAAGAATTAGACACCAATCTTAATCTTATTCGAAAACGATTACCTGTCCCTGAACTGCTTGTCATCGAAATGAAGGTCGGCGAACTTTCAAAAACAAATGTTGCCGTTATTTATATGGATGGGATTGCGGATCCGGAAAATGTGAACACGGTTGTTCAAAGAATAAACGATGTTCAATATGATCATATCCAGGACAGTGCTTATCTTTCTTCAATGATTGAGGACAATACGAATTCCTTGTTCCCCCAATCCATATCAACTGAGCGAGTAGATCGTGTAGCTGCAGGGTTAACGGAAGGCAAAATAATCATTGCAGTGGATGGTTCCCCAAATCTAGTCCTTGTTCCAGTTACTTTAGTTGAATCGTTTATTGCGATGGAAGATTATAGTTATTCTTGGATTATTGGAAATTTCTTTCGACTCATACGCTTTGGTGCTATGTTCATTTCTGGGCTTGCTAGTCCATTGTATGTAGCGATCATGACGTATCATTATGAATTGATTCCTGCCCCATTGCTCGAAACTCTAGTTGGTTCAAGGGTAAATGTTCCCTTTCCTCCTTTTTTAGAGGCTTTAATGTTAGAAATCATGATTGAAATGGTAAAAGAAGCAGGGATTCGATTGCCATTTAAAATCGGACAATCTCTTGGGGTTGTGGGTGGTATTGTTATCGGACAGGCAGTGGTTGAAGCGGGGTTAACTAGTAATGTATTGCTTATTTTAGTAGGGCTCGGTACCCTAGCTTCCTATACGGCGCCGGTTTATAAATTTAGCAACACTGTTCGGTTTTTTAAGTTTCCAGTAATTATTCTTTCCCAATGGTTTGGACTGCTTGGGGTGTTTTTAGGATTCCAATTTACAGCTATCCATTTAATACGGTTAACTTCTCTCGGGCGTCCTTATTTAAGCATGTACCCAATACGATCAACATCCTTTCAGGATCTTTGGTTTAGACTTCCTTTTTCGAAGCAAAAAGAAAACCCAACCACCCTTAGACCACAAAAGAAAAGAAAATCGACTGGGAATCGAGAAAACCCAGAGCCAGCCAACGATTTTTATGAATAAATCGTAAAGGGGTATTCCATTGCAGATGAATAAAAGACATCAAGTTTCTCCCTATTTAGTGTTCTTTATTGTCTACAGTTCTCAGGTTGGGGTTGGTATTTTAGGATTCCAAAGAACCATTGCTGCAAAAGCCGGCTATGATGCATGGATTGGTGTAATCTTGGCAGGGTGTTTAGTTCAACTATTCATATGGATAATGTTTAAACTGCTCGAAAAAGCCGATGGTGATATTGTTGATGTCCATTCAAAAGTGTTTGGGAATATTATTGGTAATTTTTTTAGTTTCATCATTATGATTTATTACTGGTTGGCCAGTCTCTCGGTCTTGCTTGGATTTATTGAGATTATTCAAGTTTGGATGTTCCCTACATTACCTTCATGGATACTTTGTTCAATAATCTTAGTTTTAGTTTATTATTGTGTGTCTGGAGGATTTCGGGCTGTTGTTGGTATTTCTTTTTTGTCATTTATTTATCCACAAATCATCCTTATCGTCCTTTATATTTTTCCATTGAAAGCTGCTCATTTTTCCAATTTACTGCCAATCATGAATCATTCTTTTTTGGATATGCTGGATGCAGTCAAAAGTTCTATGTATACGTTAGCTGGGACAGAAACGTTACTCATGTTCTATCCCTTTTTAAGAGATCCTAAATCGTCAAAAAAGTTCGCTCATTTAGCTGTATTGTTTACTACCCTTTTATATACGCTTTCTTCGATCGTGTCATTTACATATTATAGTGAAAGACAGTTAAAAGAAATCATCTGGCCAGAATTAACTTTAATAAAAATTATCCGGCTATCTTATTTAGAACGCTTTGAATACCTATATATCTCCATGTATTTAATTATCGTTACAGCATTGATCGCTCTTCTATTATGGTGTTCGACACGAGGTCTAAAGAGAATTTTTAAAAAGAAACAAAAGAACTATTTAATCATTTTAAGCCTAATTAGTGTGGTAATATCACAATTAATAAACGAACAATGGAAAGAAGCACTGGATAAATACGTAACCCAAATGAATTTATGGATCTTTTATGGCTACATCCCAATCCTCCTAATAATTTTAACAATTCTAAGAAGGAGAAAACAAAATGGCTAATCGCACCTTAATAGGAATAGGGGTTACTATTTTCTTATTATCCGGTTGTTCTCTTATACCCACCAATATCGTCAATCAAATAAATATGACCCAGGGAGTAGGATACGATTGGGCCGGAAAGAAAATGATAAAAGGTTCCATTACCTATCCAATCTATAAGAAGGATCAGCCCTCTACCACTGAAGTCAAAATAAGCTTAGGTGAAACGAGTAAAGAAATTCGGAGCAACATTAATAATGAATCACGGTATCCATTAGTCAGCGGTCAATTACGGGTTGCACTTTTTGGAAAATCACTAGCTAAAAAAGGCATTACAGATGTGGTTGACACCCTAAACCGTGACCCTGCAATTGGCAGTATTATTCAAATTGCTGTCGTCGATGGAGATGCCAGTGAGCTGCTTAAAATAGAGAAATTCAAAACAGAAAATGTTTCGTTGTTTGTACAAGAAATGCTGGATCAATCCATGAAATCAGATAATCTTCCTGAATCAAATTTGCAAACATATTTATTTCAATATAACCAGATTGGACAGGATCCCTACTTGCCATTAATCAAACAGATAGAAGATAATATTAAAATTATTGGCCTGGCGATATTAAAAGATGATCGATATGTCTTTCCTATTTTTATGGAAGATGCATTCACATTTAAATGTTTAGTTGATAAATATATACAAGGCTTACAGCGTTTCACTTTAGAAAATGGTGAAAGGGCCGTTCTAGACAATCTTCATTCAAAGGCACACTATCAAGTAAAAATAAAAAAAGGCCGACCGGAATTTACGATTAATCTTAAGTTGAAAACAAGGCTTCAAGAATTCACATCTCCAAAGAAAAAAAGGGTAGCATTGGATAAAAAAAAGATCCAAAAAGAAATTGCCGAGCAATTAGAAGAGCACTCATTAAAACTGATCAAAAAGTTTCAAAAACATGGCGTGGATCCTATAGGTCTAGGTGCAAAATATAGAGAGCAGAGTCGCGGTTTTAATGAAAAAAAATGGAGGAGATTCTATCCAACAGCAAAAGTTCATGTACATGTAAAGGTGAATATCAAGCAAACTGGGGTAGTCGATTAATTTATTAAAATAACACGGATATTTTTAAACAATATGGTCAAAATAATATCAGGGCTTGTAGCTCAAGTGGTAGAGCAACCTGTAGTCCTTCTTGTTGACTGCAGTGTGTCTTGTGGGTTCAAATCCCACCAAGCCCCTTTCTAAATTGACCAATAAAAAAGGTAAGCCAGTTAAAAATCACTGACTTACCTTTTTTCTGTTTGGATACTTTTTATTTAGTTTCCGATGTTTACAGCATTGCTTGGGTTCATTGACTTAATGGCCCTCGTTTATAACTTTACCGCGATAGAATCATGACTAGTAAACTGTGGCAGCCAATCTCCGTGTGCCTCGATTAAGTCATCACACATGGATATAATGTTATCAATCGATAGTTCTGCAGCTGTATGTGGATCGAGTAATGCTGCCTGATAGATATATTCCTTCTTGCGTGTCACAGCTGCCTCAATCGTAAGTAGCTGTGTATTAATATTCGTTCGATTTAGTGCGGCCAGCTGCTCAGGCAGGTCACCAACGTATGTTGGAATAATTCCACTTCTGTCGGCAATACATGGCACCTCTACACAGGCTTTCTCTGGCAGATTACTAATCAGCCTTCCTGTGTTCAAAACATTGCCCCCAAATTTGAAGGGAATATTGGTCTCCATCGCTTCGATTATCCGTGATCCATATTCTTTGGAACGCACATGTACCAAGGATTTATTATTGACCAGGTCCTCCCTCATCGTTTCCCAGTCCTTGATTTGCTTTTCACATCGGCGTGGGTATTCATCAAGGGGAATATTATACTTTTCAATCAGTTCAGGGTATCTTGATTTAATAAAATAAGGATGGTACTCGGCATTGTGTTCTGATGATTCTGTAACGTAATAGCCAAACCTTTCCATTAATTCAAATCTAACCATGTCCTTATGTTTTGTCTTTTGTAATTCTCTTGCTCTTCTCTTAATCTCGGGATATAAATCTTCACCATTTCTCTTGACTTCTAATAACCATGCCATGTGGTTAATACCTGCAATCTTTTCTTGAACACCTTCTGGATCCATCCCAAGTGCTTTAAATAAATTTTTTGTACACACTTGGACACTGTGGCATAAGCCTACTGTATTAATAGACGTGAAACGGTTCATTACTCCAGTAAGAACAGCCATTGGATTGGTATAATTTAAGAAAAGTGCATCAGGGCAGACTTCATCCATATCGTAAGCAAACTCAATCATCACAGGAATAGTTCTAAGATTCCGGAAAATCCCGCCAATGCCAATCGTATCAGCGATTGTTTGTCGTAACCCATATTTTTTAGGAATTTCGAAATCAATGACAGTACTAGGTTTATACCCGCCTACTTGAATAGCATTAATCACGTATTTTGCGTCTCTCAAGGCTTCCTTTCTATTTAAATATGCTTTTATCTCGATTTTTTTGTTTAAACTTTCTTTTAAATTAATGAGCATTCTCTCTGAATCTCTTAATCGTTGTTCGTCAATATCAAATAAAGCAAATTCAAAGCCTTCAAGTGCAGGGACAAGCATACAGTCACCAAGAACATTTTTTGCAAAAACCGTACTTCCAGCTCCTAAAAACGTAATTTTGGACATTATTATTCCCTCCTAAACCAAAGGAAGCAGTTCTTGAGGAATTATTTCGTAAGAACTGCCTCTAGTTATTTTTTCTTTCTATTGAACCCTTTCTTCTTCCACAAAGCGATTTGTTAATGCACCTAATTTTTCGATTTCTACAGTGACCACATCACCAGGTTTTAAATACACTTGTTCAGCTTCCGGTAGTCCTAATACGACTCCTTCAGGTGTTCCTGTTAAAATAAGATCGCCCGGTACTAATGTCATATGTTGAGATATGTAGCTAACTATTTCAGCACAAGTAAAAATCATATCGGACGTATTGGAGTTTTGTCTTACTTCGCCATTAACGATTGTTTTTAACTGCAATTTCTGAGGATCGCCTACTTCATCTGCTGTAACTAAATAAGGACCAACTGGACTGAAATCATCACATGTTTTTCCAAGCAGCCACTGATGGGTACGAAGTTGTAAGTCTCTAGCAGATAGATCATTTACCGTACAATACCCAAATACATGATCGAGCGCTTCCTCTTTCGTCACATATTTTGCCGTTTTGCCAATGACAATCCCTAACTCGACTTCATAATCCAGCTTATCGGTTACTTTCGGAACTGCAATCGTACGGTTATGAGCCGTAATTGTATTATGAAACTTGTTAAATAGGATCGGCACTTCTGGGTACGGTGCATTCGTCTCATCCGCATGTCTGCGGTAATTAAGGCCAACACAAATGATTTTTTGGGGTTCTGTCACACAAGGTCCCCATTGTATATCATTTTTATCAAAAACATAGGCAGGATTTTCAAGGTCTAGCTCTTTTAAATATGTCTCTAATTGGGAAATTGCAGATTGGCCAGCTTCAATTACTTCCATGATATCCGTTGGAATGTTTGGGCCCGAAGTTGCTGATAGAGCTGCAGCTATATCCACAATACCATTATCAGTTTTAACCCCTAAAGTTGGTTTTTCATTTTTCAATATTGTTACTAGCTTCATAGATTTCAAACACTCCACTTCTTATAAAATTAAACATCTTTTCTAAGTTTGTATCTTAATTCAATAAAACTTAACCATTTCCCTTCTTGGAAATTTAGTTTTTTCTTAATAAGTTCGGACATCCCTATTTGTTGTATCTAAAGAAATTCGACCGTAAAAAAGGGACTGACAAATGTGTCAGTCCCTTTTAAAGATTATAGCAAGCCAAAATATCTCACCGTTTGTGTAATAATGAGTGGTACAATAATCGCGATAACCGTCGGGATCAAAAAGGCAAGGAAGGTCCATTTCTTACTCTTTGTTTCTTTATAAATATTAAGTAAGGTTGTGCCGCATGGATAATGAAGTAGCGAAAACAGCATCATATTTAAAGCTGTAAGCCACGTCCAACCGTGATCAAGAAAGATTTTCTTCAAATCTACCATGCTATCAACTTCGGTTAAAGAACCTGTTGATAAATAACCCATTAAAAGAATCGGAAGTACAATTTCGTTTGCCGGTAACCCTAAAATAAATGCCAACATGATGTAACCGTCAAGACCAAGCATTTTACCAAATGGGTCCAAGAACTCAACCATGTACATCAAAATACTTGTATCACCAATGTAAATATTAGCGATTACCCAAGTTAAGATTGCTGCAGGTGCTGCAACTTTGACTGCACGCATTAATACCGACCATGATTTAGATATAGACGAACGAATCACGGTATCAAATATCTTCGGTTTACGGTAAGGCGGCAGTTCTAATGTGTAGTGAGTTGGGACTCCCTTAAGGGCCGTTTTCGACAGAACCCAAGAAACAAAAAAGGTAACCACTATACCAAATAATACAATTCCGACAACGACCCCTGTGGTAACAAGTGATGCTGCCCCACCTGTAAAATTGGCAGCCATGAATAAAGAAGCTAAAACAATTAAGGTTCCCCACCGGCCATTACATGGAACAAAGTTGTTTGTAAGGATGGCCAGCATCCGCTCTCTTGGCGATTCAATAATCCTGGTTGAAATAACAGCAGCAGCATTGCAGCCAAATCCCATGGCCATTGTTAACGACTGCTTACCATGGGCCCCAACCCTTTTAAACAGACGATCCATATTAAACGCTACGCGTGGGAGATAACCATAATTTTCAAGGAGTGCAAAAGTTGGAAAAAAGATGGCCATCGGCGGCAGCATGACGCTGATAACCCAAGTCGTTCCCCGATATAATCCGAGAACAAGAACTCCATGAAGCCAATCTGGAGCATGAAGAAAGCCAAAAAATGATGTTAAATACCCTTCTAAGAAACCAAAAAACTCAGCTAACATGGAGGATGGGATATTTGCTCCAGCGATTGTTAAATAAAATAGTACTCCTAACAAGGCGATCATGATGGGAAAACCAAATATAGGTGAAGTAAAAATCGCGTCTAGTTTTTCCGTCCTTGTATCCCTTTTCGATTTTGTATAGGAAATTCCTTCATGACACAATTTTTGACTGCGATCGTAAAGGTTTTGAACAATATCATCTCTCAGCTTTGGTGTCGACAGCTCCTGAGCTTCAGCATAAAGCTTTTGAATACTCATTCTCTATACCACCTCCTGCATCCAATCGGTTACTAATTTCATTCAGTAATGTTTCGTCTCCATCTAGCAATCTCAAAGAAACCCAACGAGCGGATAATTGATCTCCAACAAATTCACGGACTTTAGGTTCAATTTTTTTAATCTTGTCTTCGATCTCAGCAGGATAGGACACTTGGACAGGGTGGCATTCAATGGCCCCCGTTATAATCCGGTCAATCGTATCGAGGAGCATTGGAAACCCTGTTTTGTTCCGAGCTGAAATTTTGATGACTGGAACCCCTAAGCGATTAGTTAATATCCGTTCATTAATGTGGATCCCTTGTTCTTCTGCCACATCAATTAAGTTAATACAAATAATAACGTTTGTTGTCATCTCTAATACCTGTAAAGCTAAATTGAAATTCCGCTCTAATGATGTCGCATCAAGCACGACAATGGTTACATCTGGTTTTTCAAAGACAATATAATTTCGCGCAACTTCTTCATCCGTTGAATTCGAAAAAAGCGAATAGGTTCCAGGTAAGTCAATTAAATGAAAAGTTTTATCTTTAAATTCAACACTCCCCTGTGCCATGGAAACAGTTTTACCTGCCCAATTCCCTGTATGCTGCCTAAGACCGGTTAAGGCGTTGAACAAGGTGCTTTTCCCCGTATTCGGATTTCCTGCTAAGGCGATTCTATATTCAGTCCCCATTAGCTATCAGCTCCCCTTCTATTTTTGAACTTTCCTCTCTTCTTAGTGCGATAGTTGTTTGACTGACACGAAAAGCAATTGGATCTCCCAATGGACTTTTCCGGATAACCTCTACGAGCGCTCCGTTCACAAACCCCAAATCTAATAATCTTCTTCTCATGACACCCTCAAGATTTAAATCAGTTATTTTTATCAAATTTCCTTTTTGACCATTCACCAGTTTAATAATATTAGGTTTATCCATCTCTCTTTCCCCACCTTCAAAGTTTTTACCGTGTGCAACTTTTGTTTAATTATATGTAAAAATTCTAAAAATGTCTCCTATTTTGCAAAAATAAATATTATTTGTGTGTTGGAAACTTGACTTTTAGATAAAAAAAGGAAAAATATCCATTTTTTTCAGCGAAATAATGGGTATCACTTGAATTTTTACTAAATTACGGTAATCTAAAGTATTTGCCAGAAGTTTTAGGAGTGTAACCCTTCAGGAATCTGGAACGTTTTTTATATAAAAACACAAACCCTTATGGAAAGGATTCCATAAGGGTTTTTAAATGTTTCTCCCTATCATCGATGTTTTTGGGGAGAACCAACCGTATACTGCTGCCATTCAAGCGGCAGGAGTTGTTGATACTGACGCTGTAAAAATCGATCATCGATTAATACGATCGTTCCATGATCTTCTTCCGAGCGAATTAACCGCCCTCCTGCTTGAAGTACCTTATTCATGCCAGGATACACATAGGCATAGTCATAACCATTTTTGTTTTTTTGATTAAAATGATCTTTAATGAGATTCCGTTCAAAACAAAGCTGCGGCAAGCCGACACCGACAACCACCACCCCGTTTAACCGATCGCCAATTAAATCGACACCCTCTGAAAAAATGCCGCCGAGGACAGCAAAACCCAGTAAGGTTTCTGATTGATTGGGCTGAAAGGCCTCCAGAAAGGCTTCTCTTTCTGTTTCGGTCATCCCTGTCGCTTGGATGATCGTATGTGTATCTTCGTCTTTTTGTTTGAACTGATCATAAACTGCCAGTAAATAATGATAGGATGGAAAAAAAATCAAGTAATTCCCGGGCCGCCTTTTAATCAATGTTTGAATGACCGATACGATGGACTCCTTCGTACGGTCTCGATCCCGGAAGCGAGTGGACAATGGATGGATATGGACGTCGACTTGATCACTGGAAAATGGCGAAGGGATCGAGAGCGCATAATCATCCTCCTGCCCACCGAGAATATCTTGATAATAGGATAAAGGCGAAAGAGTTGCTGAAAAAAAGATTTTGGATCGATATCCCTTTCCCATTTGGTGGAGAAGCTTAGCAGGATCCATACAAAAAAGCTTTACAATAAAATCATTTTTCACTTTTTCCACATAAATGACATAGTCTTCATCGAGTAATTCAGTCACTTTCAAAAAATTATTGACCATAAAGTACGCTTCCAAAAGAGTCTGGGACGTTTCCGTGAGAAGAACTTGTTCTGTGATTTCAACAAATTGCATCAGATGTTCCATCAATTCTTCATCAAGATGATCAAGCGTGAACTCATGTTTATCCTGATGCTTTTTCTTCAATATCAGAAACCATGCATTTACCTTATTTGCCGCATCAAAAAAGGATTTATTAACACCTTTAAATTCCTTTTTCAATTGCACAAATATATCTTTGTTTAGGGAGTTTGAAAACATCTCCCGGCCACGGTCTACAAGATTGTGGGCCTCGTCAACTAATAGAGCAGTAGACTTCTTTTGTTCTTCAAACAAACGCTTTAAGGAAACGCGCGGGTCAAAAACATAATTGTAATCACAGATAATGGAATCAACTGCATAGGCAAGGTCAAGCGAAAATTCAAACGGGCAGACAGTATGTTTCTTTGCATAAAATTCAATTACTTCTCGGGTCATTGCCTTTTCATTCGTTAAGATATCAAGAATCGCCTCATTGATTCGATCATAATAGCCGTTGGCGAACTCACAATAATCCTTTTGGCAATTGGTCTCATCCTTTAAGCAAATTTTATCTTTAGCCGTTATCGTAACGGTACTCATACAAAGCCCGCAAGCACGCATTTTCTTAAAAGCTTCTTCAGCTGTTGTACGAGTGATCGTTTTAGCCGTAAGGTAGAATACTTTGTCCAAATGACCTTCTCCGATTGCTTTTACCGAAGGAAAGAGTGTCGATATCGTCTTCCCTATTCCTGTAGGGGCTTTAGCGAATAGATTTTTTTTATCTAAAATTGACTTATACACTACTCCAGCTAATTTCCGTTGTCCCGCACGGTAGGAATCAAATGGGAAGGCAAGCTCTTTACAGCTTTCATTCCGGCTTCTTCGATGTTCATGGAGAAGATTTGCATACGGGGAATAGTCCTCGATTACCTTTCCAAGAAAGACCTCGAGTTCTGTGAAGCAGCAGATTTCTTTAAAATATGTCTTTTCAAGTGTATCAACCTGAACATAGGTAAGTTGAACAGCGATTTTCTCTAAAACATTTTCCTTTGCATACATATAGGCATACAGCTTAGCTTGTGCCCAGTGGACAGGATATCCTCCTTGTTGGATCTGCTCTGATGGCTGGGAATACGATTTAATTTCGTCGATGACCACTACGTCATCACGAAACAACAATCCATCACACCTTCCATCAATAATGAAGGAAAGATCCTTAACTTTCATTTCAGTCCGGAGGTATACTTCTTTTCGATCGGATTCTTGATACGTTTTCTGGATCAGTTGATGAATCCTTGTTCCATCTAGCAGCGTTGATTGTGAACGGAAGCGTGAATCAATACTGCCGCTTCGAAATACATGTTCAACGAGCGTTCTTACTGATATATAAATAGCATCAAACACTAGACCACCAACTTACTAAATAATCAATCACGAGAATATATGTTTGCTTTTTATATTATAGCAAATTTTCCTCTTGATTGGATAGTCTTCACCCCTGAAATGAAAAAAACAAGTAAAGATGACTACCACCCTTACTTGTTTTCTGTTTTGGAAACACTATGAGCGAATTTGTCCAGAGCCTCGCACAATCGCCTTAGTCGTGGTTAGTGCACGGAGTCCCATT
>Ga0268255_10001560_pt1 | contig 13242 bp, 9 predicted proteins | sample AgamicOrMarz_FD_200256 | JGI IMG/M metagenome (GOLD analysis project Ga0268255, IMG submission 200256) | Agave microbial communities from Guanajuato, Mexico - Or.Ma.rz (v2) (version 3) | ecosystem: Host-associated > Plants > Phyllosphere > Phylloplane/Leaf | place: Guanajuato, Mexico | collected...
ACGCGGGCATCTCGCAGTTCGTCAGCCGTGAAGTGACGAAGCTGGATCGTCCGGAACTGACGTCGGCGAAGATCATTGTTTCGGGCGGGCGCGGCCTGGGCAACGGCGAGAACTACACCAGGGTTCTCGAGCCGCTGGCCGACAAGCTGAATGCGGCGCTGGGTGCATCGCGTGCAGCAGTGGACGCGGGCTTTGTGCCTAACGACTATCAGGTCGGCCAGACCGGCAAGATTGTCGCGCCGCAACTTTATGTAGCGGTCGGCATCTCTGGCGCGATCCAGCATCTGGCGGGCATGAAGGACAGCAAGGTGATCGTCGCCATCAACAAGGACCCGGAAGCGCCGATTTTCAGCGTTGCCGATTATTCTCTGGTGGGCGATCTGTTCACGCTGGTGCCGGAACTTCGCGATGCACTGAAGTAGCTAAGCCTTCATCGCTTACACGACTAAGGTTGCGGCTAAGTGGGTTCATGACCCACTTGAGGTTGTAGGCATATCCAACCGGGGTAGTTCTCCAGTGTGTATTTACTTTCGGCGGATCGCGGCGAAATAAAATTGTTGTGAAGCTGCCGCTCGGGAGGTGTCAAAAACTCCCCCTCGCGATGTCGGCCGGTCGCCCCTTCTTTTCGTCTCCCGAAGCGTCCTTTAACCACGGCAGAAAATTGAAGCTCGCCAATGGCCCCAGCCCATGCCGTTAGCCACCGCGTGGCGAGATCCCTCTCAACGTCTGACCCGGCATGCATGAGACGGTAGGTCGCGAGACGCAAGCGGTTCATCGCGTACTGCTTACGCGTGCGCTCCCGGCATCGGCTCGAGGCGTGTGTCTGCATCGCTGGTGTATGAGGGCCGTCACCAGCCAGCAATGATATGGCTGCATCCGTGTCGACCATCCGCATGCAGCGGACGGCACATGGCTATTTATTCCGCGTCGTGAAATCGGATGAAGGTCGAACTAATATCTGTCTATCGACACCGTTTGCGCGAATGTCGATACATCGGTACGGCCGTAGGGAGGTAGAGCGTGCCTTTGACGCCGTGGGCGCTTTGGGCAGGTCGGACGTGATCGTCAACTTCCTCCCAATCACCGGCCGGGCAAGAAACCTCAGGAGAGAACCGGCCTGCCAATGTTGAGTTCGCGGACGTGACACATTGGTCAGGTTTTCGCTAATTCGAGTTCCCGTTCGCTTTCAGAATTCCGGCAGACCAGGCGGGATACGTCTGCGAAGTTGCAAAGCGTGACATCGATCCGAACAAAACGACGACTTTGGAGCGATCACATGCCACTGGCCAGAAGCGGAAGCCCGGGGCGCGCAATCGGCATAGCCGGGATCGCGGCCATTCTTGTGTCAGGGTGCGAAAACGCACCATCCATTGGCGTGCTCGGTGCGTACTTTCCGGACTGGCTGTTCTGTATCGCCGCGGGTGTTGTGCTCACGATCGTCATCTTTCTCGTTCTCAAGCGTCTACAGGTCGACCATCTGCTGGGACCTTCAGCAGTCGTGTATCCCACTCTCGTCACTTTCATCGCACTCGCTGTTTGGCTGATGTTGTTTCAACATTGAATCTCCTTCAGGTGGATACAATGGCAACGAATGCCGGCAAGACAAAGAAGCAGGCATGGCCGGCCATCATGCTGGTCGCGGTGACGTTGTTACTGCTGATTTTTGTCATACGTCAGTTGGACCGCGAGCCACGCACCGACGACGCCTATGTCTACGCGGATACGATCGACGTCGTGCCCGAGGTGAATGGACGCATCGTCGAGCTTGCGGTGCGCGACAACCAGGCAGTGAAGCAGGGCGATCTACTGTTTCGCATCGATCCGCGACCGTATCAGGATGCGCTGGCACGGGGCAAGGCATCCCTCGTCGCGCTCGACCGTCAGATCGAGCTGACCCAGCGCACGGTCAATGCGCAGCAGTACAACGCGCAGTCGGTGCGCGCGGCTGTCGAGCGTGCACGAGCCGCCGCGACCCAGGCGTCTGACACGCTGCGACGTATGGAGCCGCTGCTGTCACATGGTTACGTATCCGCGGAGGAGGTCGACCGCGCACGCGCCGCGCAACGCGCAACGCAGGCCGAACTCAGCGCCGCGCAACTGCAGGCGCAGCAGGCGGCAGCAGCTGTGAGCGGTGTCGACGCGCTGGTCGCGCAACGTGCCGCTGTCATAGCGGAGATCGCGATCGCCGACTTGAACCTCGAATATGCGACGGTGCGAGCACCGTTCGACGGACGCATCGTGTCGTTGAAGAGTTCGACGGGGCAGTTCGCGTCGGTGCTCAAACCCGTCTTCACGCTGATCGACACGCGCCACTGGTACGTGGTTGCGAACTTTCGCGAGACGGAACTCAAGGACATCCGTACGGGCACACCCGCAACGGTCTACCTGATGAGCGATACGGGCCAGCGCTTTCAGGGCACCGTCGATTCGATCAGCTACGGCGTCGCGCCCGATGAAGGCGGCTTGGCCTTGCCGGGCGGGTTGCCGCGAATTCAACGCACGCTTAACTGGGTGCACGTGGCGCAGCGTTTCCCGGTGAAGATCCGCGTCGACAAGCCGAACCCTGAGTTGTTTCGCGTCGGGACATCGGCGGTGGCTGTGCTGCACCCCCGGCGCGGCGACGACGGCGAAGCCCGCTGAGGAGCGTCCATGGCCGCCGCCGACTATCTGCCCGCCATGCCCGTATTGCTGCGCAATACCGGCGATTTCCTGAAGCGCGAGCTTGCTCCATTTCCCGGGCGGCTCAACGTGATGTTGCGCTGCGTGCTGACGAGCGCGATCGTGATCGTCGCGTCGATGACGCTTCAAGTACCCGAACTCGCGCTTTCGCTGCTGGTGGTGTTTTACGTCACGCAGTCGAACGTGGTGCTCACGCGGCTGGTTGGCCTGATGTTCATGGTCGGGTCGACACTCGCCATCGGTCTGTCAATCCTGCTGCTGAAGTTCACCTTCGACTACCCGTTGCTGCGCATCGTCATCGCGAGCCTGCTGTTTTTTTGCAGCGTGTACCTGCTTCGCGTGCTCAGGATCGGCGTCGTGTTCTTCATCGTCGCGATCGTTGTGATCTACGTGCAGAGCTTCGTGGACCGGACCGATCAGGCGGAGCTCCTGATCCGGGCCGTGTTATGGGTGTGGGTTGCCGTCAACTATCCGATCGCGCTGACGCTCGTGGTCAACACGCTGCTGCTGCCTGCCGAGCCTCAACTGCAACTCAAGGCGGAAATCCATCGGCAACTGACGGCGCTGCAAACGCGCCTCACGCAACTGATCGACGGCACGACGCATACTCCGCCGATCACGCTGGCGGCCGTCCAGCGAGACGCGGTGACGCTGCAAAAGCTGCTGCGATTCACGACGATGCGCGATGCCCACTATCGCGAGCATCAGGCGTTGCAACTAGCGTGCATCGCGACCGTATCGCGCCTTTATCGCGGCGCGAGTGAACTGCCGCCTGACTGGCCGGGAGCGACAGCAGGGCAACTGGCTGCGTTGCGCGAGCTGCGCGTCAACTGCCGCGCGCTCGACGAGGCGGTAATGTCAGGCGAGTCGTATCGTTACGTGAGCACGGCAACACCTCAAGAACGGGCTGCCGCCGACGCCATTCCCGCCGCGGGCGAGTTGCAACGGGCGCTGCGCGCATTCGCCGATCGGGTTGCAAGCGGTGCCGAACCCGGCAAGCCGCTCGCGAGCGAGCACATGGTCGCGCCGGACGCATGGACCAATCCAGCGTACATGCGCTTTTCGCTGAAGACGCTGCTTGCCGTGATGGTCTGCTACGTGTTCTACAACACCGTGGACTGGCAGGGCATTCACACGATCATGCTGACCTGTCTGATCGTCGCGCTGCCGAGCCTCGGCGCATCGACGCAGCGTGCGTTGCTGCGGCTGGCGGGAGCCGCCGTCGGCAGTGCGCTGGCGCTTTTCATGGTCGTGTTCGTCGTTCCGCATCTGGAGGATATCGTCGGTTTGCTGCTGATGGCGCTGCCCGTTGCCGCGTTTGCGGCGTGGATCTCGGCAGGTTCGGAGCGCATCAGCTACGCCGGCGTTCAGCTGATGTTCACCTTCTCGCTCGCGTTGCTCGATCAGTTCAGCCCAACCACGAACCTCACTGATATCCGCGACCGGATGGTAGGCATTCTGCTGGGTGTCGGCGTGGCGACCTTCGTGCAAATGTCGTTCTGGCGCGAGGGCGAGGGCGACGTGCTGCGGCAGAAACTCGCCACGATGCTGCGTGCCATTGCCGCGCAATTGCGTGTTCCCCAGGCGGGCGCCCACCAACAGGATCCGTTGAGCGATGCGCAGCGGCAGCTGCAGGCGTGGGCCGTGCTGGCCGATGTCGAAGCGACGCTGTCGCGCGTCGCGCTCGAGCCCGCCTGGCAGGAAGGGGAGCAGGGCGAGCTTACGCTGCGCGCGCAAACTGTTCTCGCGCAGGGCCGCGAGATCATGCTCGCTGGCGATGCTTTGCGCAGCACGCTCGCGGCGCAAGCGGGATCGTCAAGCCCGCACACTGTCGATGCAGTGCGCGCGGCCCAGAAACAGGTCTGCGTCGAACTCAACCGGTATGCGGATGAGCTTGCGGCCAGCCCACCCGATGCGCAGGCACCGCGGCGCATTGAGATCGCAGCGCCAGCCATCGAACCGGCCGACAAGCCGCTCTTCGACGCCGCACAAGATTTGTCGCGGCAGGTCGCGGGGCTGCCAGACTGGCGCGTCGAGGCAGCCGCCGCGGCGCCGCCATCACAGGCCATACGCACATGAATACGCGAACGGGTTTGCGTGGTTGGCGATGGCGTCGATGCTTCTTATGCGTCGCGTGGTTGTCGTCGGTGCTGCCTGGTTGCGCACTGATTCATCATAACGGCACGCCCTATGCCGAGATCGCGCCCGAGCAGATCAATCTTGCTGATGACATCCACCTCGCGCGCGATGGCTGGCCCTCCGCCCGCTGGTGGACGCGCTATCACGATGTGCAGCTTGACGCGCTGATCGAGCAGGCGCTGAGCGACGCGCCGACCATGGTGATTGCGCGCACACGCGTCGCGCAGGCCAGGTCGGATGTCGAGCTTGTCAGGACGGGATCGAGCCTTCAGATGGTCGCGCTGGCGTCGCTGGATCGCGAACATGTATCGGCGAACGGCTTTCTCGGCCCATTTGCGATGAACGTACCGGCGCTGGGGCTGACAGGCCCCTGGTACACCGAGGGCATCGTCGGAGTGGGCGCAAGTCTGGACGTCGACATCTGGGGCAAGCAGCGCGCACAGATCGCGGCGTCGGTCGGCGTGAGCAATGCGCGGCTGGCCGAGACGTCCGCTGTCGAACTCGAAATCTCGACCGACGTCGCGCAGCTTTACTACGGCATCCAGACGACTTATCAACTCATTGATCTGCTGAACGAGTTGCACGAGGTAGCGGTGTTCACAGTGCAGGCGCACGAAGCACGCGCGGCGCGCGGCCTCGAAGCCAGGACCCGGCTCGAAGAAGCCCGCGCGCAGCAACTGGGCATCGAACGGCAGATCGTCTCGGCGCAAGCGCAGATCAGGCAGTTGCGCGAATCATTGCGCGCGCTGATCGGCGCGGGCCCCGATGGCCTGCCCGTCATCAATCCCGTTGCGTTGCCGCGCTCGCAGGCGGCCCTGCCGGCGACGCTCTCTTATGAACTGCTAGCCCGGCGGCCCGATTTGCAGGCCATGCGCTGGTACGTCGAGGCATCGTTCCACCGGATCGACGCGGCCAGGGCAGCATTCTATCCAAGCTTCGACATCAAGGCATTCTTCGGCTTCAACGCGTTGCACCTTGCCGACCTGTTCACGCATGCGAGCCAGCAGATCAACCTGATTCCGGGCCTGACTCTGCCGATCTTCGATGGCGGCCGGCTCAACGCGAATCTGAGCGGTGCACGCGAGGGCAGCAACCTGTTGATCGAGCAGTACAACCAGGCTGTTCTGAACGCGGTGCGGGATGTCGCGCAGACGGGCAGCCGTCTGCAGGCCCTCGATGCGGAGGCGCAGTTGCAGAAGCAGCGGATCGAATTCGTTGCGTTCGCGCGAGACAGCGTCGAAGCTCACTATCAGCGAGGGTTGGCGAGCCGAGTGGCGGCGCTCGAGGCACGTCAGCCGGTGATCGCGGAACAGGTCGCGCTGCTCACGCTCAACGGTCAGATGCTCGGTGAGGAGATCGCACTGACGAAGGCGCTCGGCGGCGGCTATCGCGCCGATCCACCTGTCGAACTCACGCCGCGTTGAACGGGGCGTGAGCAGGTTTCAGAACTGCTGCGCGCGCAGCGACTCGAATTCCGCGCGGCACACTTCGCCAAAGTTGCCGAGGATGTCGATCGAGCCGTCCGCGATCATCTGGCGCAACTCGACGAAGGTCTTGTCCGGCGCGAGGTAAGTGTCGACGATCTTGCGTCCGATAAGATCGGCTTCATCCGCGACTTTACGCGACGACTGGACCCGCATGCGGCTGATCTTCGCATAGAGGTTGGCGAGTGCATGCAGGTCCGGCTCGCCGTGTTGCAGCGCGTCAACGTAGCACTTCGTCGCTTCTTCGATGAACTCCTTGTAGAGTTCCTGCCGGCGGACGCGGTCATGCGCCAGCCATTCCGCGCGAACCTGGGTGCGTTGGGTCAGCCATGAAGCAAGAACCGAAGTCAGGCCGCCAATCGCAGCGCCGACAAGTGCCGCCAGAGCCGAAATAACCGATGCGTTCACGGAGCTATCCTCACATTGCCATTCGCGGCCATTCATATTAGTGCTCATGCGTGCTTTCAGGTTGGCATGTGGATACATGAGCAAAAGATAACTAAGCCGAAGCAGACGTATTTCGTCGCTTCTGGAAAGCACGAAGAGAGCCATTGATGTCTCAGCATGTGACCGTCCGGCCTCGGAGCGCTCGATGCATTCGACCATGTTGGCAAAGTCCGCTCGTGTCACATTCCGCGCGATCAGTCGGGGCATCAGGGCCGGACGTTCAGGTATCTGAGGCTGAGGAAAGCGTAACAAATCACCGCGGCGGTAAGACCAAGCAGGATGTAACCGGTTCTGGGCAATAGCAGGGCAAACCCGGCCAACACGAAGACGACCAGGGTGTTGACGACCAGTTGGGGCCGCAGCTCGGGACGCTCCATAAAATAGCCGTACTGCTTGCCGATGAAAAAGCAGACTGCGCCGATGACCGACAATACGCGGAAATCGGATACCACCATGTCGTCCAGGGTGGCGTGCCGGATCAGGCTGGCCAGAATCGACAGGCCGATGAAGACGAAAAAGTGCGAGTACAGGACCGAATGGCCGGTCGTGATCTTCTGTTTGGTCAGCAGGTGAAAACTGTCAAAGTAGACCCACCAGATGCCCGATATCATCACGAAGCCGGTGGCGGCGGTCAGCAGCCTCTCCACTGTCCAGCTGATGTTGGCCAGTCCCGTGGACAGGCTGCTAACGGACTCTCCCAGCAGGATGATCGTGAGCAGGCCCACACGCTCGATCAGGTGTTCGGTGTGCACTGGGATGACCTGTAGACGACGCGGCAAAAAAAAGATGAACACAACCAGATCGAACAGTATTCCAAGGTAAAACACGACATATCGCTGTGGCGCCGGGAACAGGATCGAAGCGAGGCTGATGGTGGTGCCAGCGACGATCACCCAGCCAACTGCCGTTGTGAGTCCCTCGCTTTTCTTGTGCCGGTATTTCGACACGAAATACATCATGGCGACGATGTATTTCGAACCGACGTAGCAGACGACGATGGCCTCAAAGCTGGCCAGGAATCGTCGGTCGATCAGGCCTGAGATGATAATCAGCAGGAACATGATGAACAGGGTTGCCAGCCGATGCTTCCGGTCATCGGCATCGAACCGATTGGCATACATCGTGTGGCTGGCCCAAATCCACCACAACGGTATGAAAATCAGGACGAATTTCCAGAACTGGAGTGGGTCGAGATGACCCTCGCGCGTGTGGCTCAAGATATGCGTTACGTCAGCGATCGCCACCGCAAAGATCAGGTCGAAGAACGCCTCGAGCCAAGTGGTATGGCGATTGGACTCGAAATACTTTATGTTGTGCATATCGCCTCATTGTCGTGCTTCCGCCGGGGACACGTCGGGTGCCGGGACTCTCACGCTGTGCCGGGTGCCGTTTTGAGGCGTGCGGCCCAGGACCTGCTGGTGTGTCAACTTGTTTAAAGGCGCGCAGGCGAAAGTTCTTGCGATAGGGATAACTAAGTTATACGCCAAGGCGATCTGGGATCGGATTGTCCGTTATGTGGGGGCAGAATCGGGACTTATGTGGTTGCGCTCGATGTCGGTCGACGCCACGAGTTTCGGACGCACCCGGCACCTCGCCTAGTCGGCGTGTCCTACGCATCCGTTATTTCTCGTTTTCAACTCGCGACGTTGAAGGGGATCATTGGTATCCAACTTTGGACGAGGCTTAGAAAGCGGCCATTCGGCACTGATATCTTCAGGCGGCGAATGGTCGCTTCGAAGAACGCATCGGACCGGAGAGTCCAGTGGCCTCCACGCGCGCTGATCACCGTCGCACGCGACTTCCCAACGGCCTGGTTGAGGCATCTTCTATTTTGGAGGTCGACAGAGGCGGCCCCCGTCAAGCGAACAATCGCGAGGCCGCACTAAAGCTTTTGAAACGTCGGGCTTCTACGCAAGGGCCAACCGCTTTTTACGGAATGAGGTCGCCTCCACCATGTATGTCCCTAGGCCGCCCGAACTCAACGTAACGAACGTCTTGCCGACAGCCGGGAGCCGTCGCGCAGTCGGTCGAGCGCGTTGGATCGACGAGCTTGATCTCGTAACCCAGGGTGCTAAACAGGCCGCTCGAGTTTCCAACCCTACGGAGCGACAGGTAGTCACCCGAACGTGTACAGCGTCCCTTTACTGCACCGCCGGATGCGTCGTCGCAACCCGTTGTTCCTGCCGTGTTGAGCGAGAAGGTCACGTCACTGGAGGTGGTGATCCAGACCACGAAGTCGCCGAGGAATCCGACGGCATGATTCAAGTAGAATTTGTCTCCGCCCCCCCACATCAACGAAATAGCGACTTCCGATGTCGTGGAGTTGGCAGCAAGCGCAGGATAGGCGTAAGCGTTGTTTGAGTTCCAGACCTCAAGCTCGCTGGTGACATCGAAGCTGCTATCGCTCAGTTTTGCGATGATCACATACGGCTGGGCGAACGTTGTGTCGCGCGCTGCCGTCCAGGCGAACCACAACTCGCCCGGTCGATGAACTGCGCTGGTGATGTTATCCCCCTTCGGTCGCGGAGCATACCAATACTGGCCGTCCGGCGCCTTCGAAGTGTAGTCCGCACTCGCGTAACTATTGTGCGGCTTTGGCGCGCTCCAGAAATAGCGGCTCGATCCATCTGCCCAACTGAACACTCGCAAGTGACTATTGTCGTCATGGCCCGACCAATACATCGTGCCTGTCGCATTTTGAGTCAGGTGAGAAGCTACCGCTGACTTTGCATTTTTTGGAGCGGTGAAATCCCAGGTCACAATATTGCCGGCGGGAAGCTGCAAGTCTTTGTAGGAGATGCGCATGACCACAAGCCCGCCCGCTGTCACATCGTCCACTGACGCGTAGAGGTAGCCATCTGACGTCGACAGATCAGGATAGTCCAGCCAATCACTGCCCAATCCGAGAAAGTTTGAAGTGACATCGAACCATGTCCAGGCCGTGTTGAAGTTGGCGGCAACATCGGCGGGTCTCGCCCAGGCTATGCGCAAGCGGTTCCCACCGGTCGGCTTTCCTGCCGAATCTTTGGGCTGGTTAGTCTGAATCAGCCAGACCAAACGATCGATGCTCGGGATGTAGTGAACCACCTGATCGCAGCAGTACCCGCCGTCCGGCTGATCGCCGAATACCGTTGAGAAATTGGAAACGGTCGTAAATGTTGATCCACCGTCCGTTGAGTACTTGAGGTAGAGGTTCGCGGTAGCCAGGACCAGATTCGATGAAGTTCCAGACCCAACGGCGCTCGGGTCCGGTGGGAAACGATCTGCAATTCCGTTCGCGTTCGTGTTGACGATGAAACCTACCGCTCCGTCAGGTGATGTCCCCGGATAAGACGTTAATTGCAGCGCTTTTGGGCCGGTGTCGGTGGCCGTATGGGGGAACAGAAAGCTTGGGGATCCGATCGGCGTCGGTGCGCGGTCCTCATTGCTCTCAGTTTGCGGCGGCTGTGGCAGCAGCGGATAGGGCCCCTGCGTTGCATGGGTGGGACCACGGTTGCTAGAGGAAGTGTCCGAACCCGGTGCGGGCGGCGGTAATTGCACATCAACTACAAAATGAAATTCGTGATCACGCTCGCCCTTACCCCTTTCGTCCCTATCGTCCCTATCTTTTCCATTCTCTCGCCGATCGTCGCGATTATTGCCGTGATGTGCCCCGCCGGCAGTTCGACCACCATATTGCCCTTCGATGAGCACCTTGTAGGTTTTTGCTGGGTCGAGCTTCCGCACAATGAAGCTCAGATTAAGTACTCCCCGCTCGCCCGACGCAATGGTGCCGAGCGATACAGGCAAACGAGCCGGGCTCTGGAGATATCCGCCCAGGAGTACGACGCTACGAATCACGACATTATCAGCGTCCGTATCGCCAAAATTTTTGATAGGAAGCGCGACAAGCAGTACCGTGCTGTTCTGTATCGCGGCACCCGGTAACGTAGGACTTAGGGAAACGCTTGCAAATACGTGGGTGCTCCAGATCAGCAGGATGAATGCTAATCTTCTCGAAAGCTGCGCAATGGGAACTGACTTCGTGTTCATTGCGATCACTCCTCTCATAATCCCCCGAGAGCATGGCGCGCATGCTTTTATTGATTGCGCAACGCAATGCTTGAAGCAAGAAATCTACGCCGCCGAGCTTGACCGGATCGCGCGCAACCGACAGCCAGGCCTTAGGTCCAAACAGCAGAACCGATGCTTCCGAATATTCAGTAGTGCGTTTCAGTTTCCCCTTGCTGAAATACGTAAGCTACACGTTAGGCGAGACTAACGAAAACGCAAGCCAGTGAGTCGTCGTGCACGCGCCAAAATACTGGCGGCGCCGGCCACGCGCACTGCTGTGATTGACTTTTGATTGGGAATATTTGCGCGGATCTCTGCAGTCTTTAGGTGCCCGGCTCTCGCGCAAGAAGGCTGGCAGTTTTTTCCTTTGCCGTGTGAAGCCATCGAGCGCGTCCTTGATCCGACGTTGCGGACGACGGCATGTCCTGCACAACGCGCCAACGGTCCAGACCAGTACGGTGGCGCCTCTTTCGCCCTTGAGAATGCTTGCGAATCTCGCGGCGAGTTTCTATTTGGTTCCAATCACCATTGAATCGGGGCCGGCAAGTGGCTCGACGCGTACCTGTGTAAAGCCGACTTGCTGCATCCATTCGCGACACTGCGCACCGGTATAGTCGAAACCGCCCGGTGTCTCGATAAGCATGTTCAGGCTCATCAGCAGGCCAAAGGCATTGCGCCTGCGGTCATCGTCGATTACCGCGTCGTAGACGATCAGACAACCGCCGGGCGGTAGCGACGCGTAGCACTTCGCGAGGAGCTCGAGCTTCTGCCCGAGATCCCAGTCGTGGAGGATGTGTCCCATCACGAGCACATCGGCCGCCGGACAGGAATCCCTGAAGAAGTCGCCCGGATAGAAATTCAGCCGCTCCTGAAGGCCTTGCGATGCTACGTACTCTTCGAACACAGGGCCCACTATGGGCAGATCGAAGCCGCCGCCGCGCAAGTGAGGATGGGCGAGCGCGACCTGTACAGGTAAGGCGCCTTGGGCGGCGCCGATGTCAATGAAAGTCCTGTAGTTTTGCCACGGGAATTGTTGCGCAATCGCCTTGGCCGCGCCCAGGCTGACCCCGCTCATCGCCCGGAGAAAACCCCTTAGTTTGTGTTCGTCGCTATACATGGCATCGAAGGGATTGCCGCCCCCTTTCGCCTCGTTCTGGGGCAGCCCCGTGCGGAGGGCTTCCGTCAAAGAGCCCCAGAACGGATACAGGCGCGCGTTGGCCATTTCCAGTAATCCACCTACGTAGCTGGGCTTGGCCATGTCCAGAAAGAGCCCCGCGTCTGGCGTATTGCGGTACTTGCCGTCTTCGCGTTCCAGCAGATTCAATGCGATCAGCGCATCAAGAAAATCAAGGGCCGATCTCGGATGCAGTCCGAGAGCCTCAGTGAGCTCCGCAGCCTCGCGAGGTCCGGTCGCGAGGCACGAGAACACACCGAGTTCGACTGCGGACAATAAGGTCTTGGACGCCCAGAACCCCATGCCCAGCTGGAGCAGCCGTTCAGGGGAGGGTTCCTGTTGGCGCGGATTGTCAGCGCCAGGCTCCTGTCGAACCATGCTCGATGTGCTTTCCATCATTGCTCCCGGGGGACGTGTGAAGAAGCATCAGACAGGATGGTAGGCGAAACGAAAGTTTTCGAGCGTTCGCTACCGTACAGACGGTTCGCACGTCGCGCCATCAATGCCAATGCCCGATCAATTCCGTGTTTCCGAGCCTGGTCAAGCGTGTCTTAGTCCGCCGAATTCCGTTCCCCTGCAGCGCGGCGAGGGGATATTCGTGAGCAAAATAGTAAGCAGATGCGCCGGAATGCGTTCAAAGGCCTGACTGCGCAGGTAAGCGCCGACGACGTGCGGCGTTGACTCACCGTTTCTCTCGAACCACATTAAGACCGGGCGGCGTGCGATCTGAAACAGCACGTCCGCCCGAGTCAAACAACTGCAGCGAATCCCGTCAGCACTCGACCAGCGCCTTCACGACGGTCCGCCCAGGCTCCATCAACTTGGGAAACTCGGTAGGCACGTCGGCCAGGCTCATGCGGTCAGTATTGAGCGCCTTGTCGGGAATGCGGCCTGCGCGCATCGCTTCAAGAACCGTCTCGAAGTCTTCCGCGGTCGCATTGCGGCTGCCGAGCAAGGTCGCTTCGCGCTTGTGAAACTCCGGATCGGAAAACGTGATCTGGCCGGGCACGATTGAAATCAGCACGTACTTGCCGCCGTGGGCGATGAACTCAAAGCCGCGGTTCATTGCATTGACGTTGCCGGTTGCATCGAACACTACGTCGAAGAACTCGCCGTCCGTGAGCGCCGCAAGTTCTTGCGCGTCGTTCGGACCGATCTGAACTGTCGAGACGGCAATGTGCTCGCGGCAGAACGCAAGACGATCCGCGCGCGTGTCCAGACATGAGACCTGCCCGCCGCGCAAGTTAGCAAACAGCATGGCCGCCA
>Ga0268255_10001561_pt1 | contig 13239 bp, 13 predicted proteins | sample AgamicOrMarz_FD_200256 | JGI IMG/M metagenome (GOLD analysis project Ga0268255, IMG submission 200256) | Agave microbial communities from Guanajuato, Mexico - Or.Ma.rz (v2) (version 3) | ecosystem: Host-associated > Plants > Phyllosphere > Phylloplane/Leaf | place: Guanajuato, Mexico...
TAATAATCGCTACCCCATCGGCCATAACAGGAACACCTTGCTCGGTATAAACCTCGGGAGTCGTTACTTCCAGTTTACTAGATAGTAAGCTTAACGGCTTAGCTTGTTGGAAGACGGGCAAAATAAACGTACCGCCGCCACGGATAATTTTAATTTTGTTTCCGGATTCATCTACATGGACACTCCCATTGCCAAGGAAGCTTCCTGTCACAATCAACGCTTCATCCGGGCCTGCTGTTCTGTACTTTGTAATAAAGACTCCGATTAAAGCAAGTAGAATAAGCGCAACAATTCCAATGATCACCCAAATAATACTAAATTCCATCTCCTAAAACCTCCCTATAAAAATCTCTCTAATTGATGATGAACCGTTACTTGCAGGACACCATTTTCTACTTGAACAATCAGCACTTTTGTGCCACTCTGGATCAGGTCACCATCAAAACTTGATGCTGGCTTAGCAATTCTGCCACTTGTACTGTCAATCATCACTTCACCAAACCCGTCAACTGGAATGGTGGTAATTACCGTTCCAACCCGGCCCCGCAAATCTGATTCTTTATAAACAAGCGATTCCTCCGCCGACGAAAGCGGGACAAGCACAAAGACATTTAATAATGTCACAACAATGAAGGCTGCAACAGCAGCAATCCCTAAAATCAGTAAATAATGGAGTGACGAAAGCCGTTCAAACAGATAACCGCTCCCCGACAGGATTGTCACGAACGCAAAGATCAGGACAGGATTAAGAAAATCAAGTCCATCCCCAAATCCATGAAAATGAAAAACATCGGCAAATAACACATATAAAACAGTTAGAATCCCGGAAATAATTAACCCATATAAATAAATCGTTTCTAACGGAATGCTGAATGGTTCCATTTGCATCCATCCTTCTTATTCATTTTAAATCCATTTTTTGCGTAACCACCACTCCTCATCCATTTGCTCAATCCCTTCCTATGTATATACCTTAAATACGGTTAAATTATGGAAAAGTTTCGCTTTTTTTCTAAAAATTTACTAATCTATTCAAGATTTCGATAAAACTTGTCGAAATCCTGCTATGCTATTATGGAGATTCTATGAACTTTTCTTCCCTTAAAAATAAAAAAGTGCCATAGCATTTAGCTACAACACCTTATTGAATCATATTCAAGAACTTCTTCGTTCGTTCTTCTTTTGGATTAGTAAAGATTTCTTCTGGCTTGTTCCTCTCGACAATCACACCTTGGTCCATGAAAATAACTTCATCAGCCGCTTCACGGGCAAAGCGCATTTCATGGGTAACAACGATCATCGTCATCCCTTCCCCAGCAAGGTCCTTCATCACTTTTAACACCTCTCCAACGAGTTCGGGATCAAGTGCAGAGGTCGGCTCATCAAAGAGCATAACTTCCGGTTCCATTGCGAGTGCCCGAGCAATACCGACACGCTGCTGCTGACCTCCGGAAAGCTGGGCTGGAAAGTAATCTTGCTTATCACCAAGTCCTACCTTTTCAAGTAGCGCCTGTGCTTTTTTCCTTGCAGTTTCTTTACTCTCTCCTTTAACAATCATCGGACCTTCCATGACGTTTTGAAGTGCAGTTTTGTGCGGAAAGAGATTATAGCTTTGAAAAACCATGCCGGTTAAGCGCCGGAACGAGGCAATATGTTTTTTGGGAACAGCTTTCGAAAAGTCCAAGCTTTGACCCTCAATGGAAATGACACCTTTTGTCGGAGTTTCCAACACATTCAAACATCGAAGCATCGTTGTCTTACCGGAACCCGACGGACCGATGACTACGACCACTTTTCCTTTTTCAACAACTAGGTCAATCCCTTTTAAGACCTCTAATTGACCAAATTGCTTATATAATCCTTTAATTGAAATCATCGTAAAACTCCCTCATTAAGACGTGTACCGGTCCATTCTCTTTTCCAAAAATCCTTGCATGATCGAAAGAAAAAAGCAAATTACCCAATAAAGAAGCGCTGCTTCCATGTATACCAATAGAAATTCATAGGTAGTTGAAGCAATTTCTTGGGCCCGGCGAAACATCTCTGTTACAAGGACAACTGACGCAAGAGAAGTGTCTTTTACAAGACTAATAAATGAATTCGATAATGGCGGTATGGATACTCTTGCTGCCTGCGGAAGAATGATTCTTTTTAACGCCTGGGTATAGCTCATTCCGATTGAATAACCAGCTTCCCATTGGCCCTTAGGAATGGAGATAATCGCAGCTCGAATGATTTCTGAAGCATAAGCCCCAACACTTAGGGAAAAACCAATGACCGCGGATATAAATGGATCCAATGTAACTCCTATATTAGGAAGTCCATAAAAAATAATAAATAATTGAACCAGTAATGGAGTTCCGCGGATCGCTGATACATAAACTCTAGCAATAACTTGAAATATCTTCACTTGAGAAATTCGGCCAAGCGCAGTCAGCACTGCCAAGATAATCCCAATGATAAAGGAAATAATTGTTAATGGAATGGTATTCATAACAGCACCCTCCAGCAGTGGCTGGAGGGAAGTTTTTGCAATCTCAATTAATCTATCCATTCTTTCTGGGTCAGCAAAAATACTATTTAAGTACATCTTCACCAAACCATTTCTCAGAGATTTTTTTGTAGGTGCCATCATCGACGATATCTTTTAGAGCTTTATTGACTTCATCCACAAGCGTGTCGCTATTCTTTCTAAACATAAACCCGCTTGAAGAAGCATCATCGGCAGTTGCGACAACCTTGATCGGCGCATCTGGCTTTTGTTTTTTATAGTCTAAAAATGAAAGCTTATCGTTAATTGTCACATCAACACGTTTTTGGGCAAGGAGCTCAACTGCTTGCTGGAAACCATCCACTCCAACGATTTTAGCTCCATATTTCTTGGCCATATCTGCGTAGTTACTTGTCATCGATTGAGCCGCATTTAATCCTTTAATATCTTCAAATGATTTCACTTTATCGTTATCTTTATGAGCAATCAGGACACCTGCAGAAGTAATATATGGGTCAGAGAAATCATACTTTTCCTGACGGTCTGGACGGATCCCAACCTCGTTAGCAATCATATCAAAACGCTTCGCATCTAAGCCTGCAAACATCGCATCCCACTGAGTTTCTTTGAATTCAGGTTTAACTCCGATCCGTTTAGCAACCTCTGTCGCAAGATCCACATCAAATCCAGTTAGATTACCACTTGTATCATGGAAGGTGAATGGCGGATATGTACCTTCTGTTCCAATTAAAAGCGTTCCGTTATCTTTTACCTTTTTCAATAAATCATTATCTGCATTTTCAGCAGTCTTGTTGTCAGTTTCCTTTTTATCTTTATCTGCATTATCCTTGCCGCAAGCCGACAGCACAAACATAAAGCTTAATAAGAGTGCAAAAATAATTGTAAGTTTTTTCACTAGTGAAACCCCCTAATTCTGATTGTTTTTATCGGATTTAATCATATTACACGGATTGACTTCTGTCAAAGGAAATGATGTGAACGAAATTAAAATTATTTTACCCTTTTTTACAAAATAAAAACCTATCAGAGGAATTCTGATAGGTTAAAAAATTATTATGCTGATAAAGCTTCCTTTTGTTCCATGTCTGCTGCCTTTTTTCTTCTCCACAGAGGACCATAAAAGAGAACTCCGCTTACGATCAAAATCATCCCGTAGGTAAAGGTTTTGATATCTGCTGTTCCTGCGATAATTACCCACACAGAATAAATAGTTGAAAGCAGGGCAATAATCCCATCCGTGATTCTTGAGCGATCCCCTTTATAGGTTTCCCCTGTTACTACTAATTTCAGCTGATATACGGAAGAGATAAAGTAAGGTACCAAGTATGATAACGTTGCAATAATGATGACGAATCCAAAGGCATCAGAAATGGATTTTGAAACTGTTGAAAAAATAAACAGTTGTCCTAAACCATTCGAAACAATCATTGAAAACAACGGTAATCCCTTTTTGTTTTCCTTTTTGAAAGCTGGAAGGAATAAGCCCTGTTTTGCAGCTTGGTATGGTACTTCTGCACTTAACATTAACCAACCAATCGTTGAACCAAATAAGCTTATTAAGCCAATCCCTGCTAATACTTTCCCTGCGACTGGTCCTAAAACAGATTGAATTGCATCAATTAGCGGCTTATCAGAATGCATAAGCGTGTTTTGATCTAACATTCCCATAACTAAGGTGCTAATACCGACGTAGATACCAAGGGCAATAAATAAGCCAAGGATGGTAGCACGTTTCACATCCGTTTGTTTTCTAGCACGAGAAGCAAACACGACCGCAGATTCTACCCCAATAAATGCCCATAATGTATTTACAGCGGCACTGTTCACTTGACTCATCATTCCCATGGCATGGCCGGCTTCGTCCATTCTTTCGGCCATGAACGGAAGCATATTACTTTTTTCAAATGCAAATAAACCGACAATAATAAACAGTATAAATCCGGCAACTTTAGCAGCTGTTGCAATAAAATTCAGCTTTCCGGCACTTTCTATCCCACGCAGGATAATAAAGTGAGTTCCCCAAAGCAATATAGAACAAACAAGAAAAGTTAATCCATTTCCAACCTTAAGCGTAAAGCCGCCAATCGTAAACCAATCAGCCTGGCTTGTTAAAATCGGGAAAAAAGTTGATAAATAACCAGCAAAGGTTGTGATCATCGCAACATTCCCTGCTAGGTTACCGATCCAGTAACCCCAAGAAGACATAAACCCTGATAAGATTGATGCGTGTGAACCTGATTTAAATAGTTCCTTTGCATAAATTTGCGGACCGCCTGTTATATTTGGTTTTCTAATTGCAAGATTACCAAATACAAGAGCTGTCATTAATACACCAAGACCTGTTACAAGCCACGCTGAGATGACACCCGCAGGACTCGCTGCTTCAGAAAGTGAGCTTGGCAGCATAAAAATCCCTGACCCAACCATGTTTCCGACTACAAGGGCCGTTAATACCCAAAAGCCTAGTTTATTCGCGTTCCCCATGGTATAATCCCTCTCTTTAATCTGTATTATTTATTTTAAAATAATGATTTATTTGTCATTCACTTGAATAAATATTAAAATACTTTATTAAATATAAGACCCGATACGAATTGTGTCAATGGGAAATTTTATCCTGATAAAGCATTAAGGGGGTGAAGGGAGTTCGTTTAATGGAAGGTGGTCCATTTTTTGGAGGGACCATCTTTTTGACGAAAAAAAGAGACTGCTGGCTTAGCAATCTCTTTTCTCATTATTTCCACCACTCATCGAACATCGTAGTTGGAAGTTGGCGTTTATGTTCTGTCATCAGATAACGCTGTTCTATTTTTTCAGCAACCTCTTTTGAAACGGATTTCCCTTCCAGATAGTCGTCGAGTTCATCATAGGTAATACCTAATTCTGTTTCGTCGGCCTGACCAGGCTTTTGGTCTAGAAGGTCTGCCGTAGGTGTTTTTAAATAGAGGCGTTCATCGGCACCCAGTTCTTTTAACAAGACTTTCCCCTGCCGCTTCGATAAGCCGCTGAGCGGAAGGATATCAGCCCCTCCATCGCCATACTTTGTATAGAAACCGGTAACAGCCTCCGCTGCATGGTCTGTCCCAATTACAAGGAGACCTTCCATACCACCAATAGCATATTGAGCAATCATTCTCATCCTTGCCTTTACATTTCCTTTTTGATAATCGCTTAACGGTGCCCCTTGATAGCTGGCATCATATTCTTTTTGTACTTCATCTACTGGGATTTTGATGTTAAAAACTGTCTCTCGATCCGCGCGAATAAAGGCTAACGAACGCTTCGCATCTTCCTCATCTTGTTGGACACCATAAGGGAGACGAACAGCAATAAACAAGGCATCGGTCCCATCATTGCGCAATTCTTCGACCGCTAATTGGGCAAGTCGTCCAGCAAGCGTTGAGTCCTGACCGCCGCTTATTCCCAACACATAGCCCTTGGCCTTCGTTTTTAACAGATAATTTTTTAAAAAATCGATTCGTTTCCTAATTTCCTCTTGCGGTTGAATAGTTGGATTGACATTTAATTCTTTCATAATCTTCTCTTGTAAATTCATTTACTGTACCTCCTGACAAACAATCGTTATATTAAATAATGTAACACAAATGGTTGGATTTCACTAAAATGCAGATAAAATTGTATTTTGGGTAAATTAACATATAGAATTTATGGAGGGATTTTGATGGAAGCAAAAACATGTAATGAATCTCGAGTGGTAAGAACGAGCAGGATTTTTCCAAATGATGTAAACAACCATAATACCTTGTTTGGCGGGAAGCTAATCAGCGATATCGATATGATCGCTTCCATCTCGGCCGTCAGACATTCTAGAGCAGAGTGTGTTACGGCTTCGATAGATTCAGTCGACTTTCTTAGTCCAATTACACCGAAGGATTCTGTTTGCATTGAAACGTTTGTCTCATCGACAGGAACATCTTCGATGGAGATTTTCGTTAAAGTAATTGCGGAGAATTTAATGTCTGGCGATAGAAAAATTGCCGCTACCGCCTTTTTAACCTTTGTCGCCTTAGACGAAAAAGGCAAGCCAACAAAGGTTCCGAGTATCGTCCCCGAAACCGAAGAAGAAAAAAAGCTGTTTGAAACAGGAAAAGAACGAGCAGAAAAACGGAAAGAACACAGAAAAAGCAGTAAAGATCTCGCAAGCATACTGACAATACATAAGCCTTGGGAATAATAAAGACGAAAGCACCCGTTTAACACAAAAAGGTTCGCGAATACTGCGAACCTTTTTCTTACTTTACTTTCTGTTTCGTTCGTCCTTGCCAAGACATGACTTCATCTTCCTCATCAAACTCAATGGTGACATCGACGACGCCTTTTTCCGCCATGATTTTTTCCTCTAGACGGTCTTTAATATCATCGGCAGCGGCGACCGTTAATCTTGGATCGACCTCGATTTCTAATTCCACATGCAAATCTTCGCCCTCTTTAATGACGGTTAACCCTTGAATATCCTTTACATCAGGATCTTCCATGACAAGAGTGCCGATTTTGTTTTCCATTTCTTCATCTGCTTGACCAAGGACCCCTGCTGCATTATCCAAAAAGACTTTGCCGACAACAAAGAGCATCATCGCTCCAATCAGCATGGAGGCGAGCCCTTCTATTTGGTGGAATGCTGTTAAGTGAGAAATAACAACAGCCATGATAGCCAGCAAACCGCCTATAGTTGCCACAAGATCCTCCATGAAAACAAGCTTAGTGGCAGGTTTAGCTTTTCCCAAATTAGCAAAGCTTTGTGTAAACACTTGAAATCCGCTTGCTTTTACCTCAATATCATGTAAAATCTCTTTCATCGCTTTAAATAAGACAAACATTTCTAGAAGTGTCGCAACCGCTAAAACAAGTAAATTAATGATAAAACCACCCGACTCTGTTGGATGAACCACATGGTGGTAGCCTTCTTTTATGGTTTCAAATGCCATAATTCCGACAATCAGTACAGCCCCTAACAGAACGAGATTCACTAAACGCCCAAACCCGTTTGGATACCTTTCAGTTGGCGCCTTTTTACTTAGGGCAGAACCGATAAACACAAAAAACTGGTTTGCAGCATCGCCAAGGCTGTGCATCGTTTCAGCAAACATGGCCACATTGCCCGTAAACATAAAGGCCACACCTTTAATAATCGAAATGATTGTATTAATGATCGCCGCCAAAAGGGCCGATTTATTGCCCCGTTTTAATAATTGCAGTATTTCTCCCATCGTATCCTCTTTTCTTCAGTAAGCTTTGCTATTTTTAATATTTTCAAAAATAAGCTATTTCATTATAAATAACTTTTAAAAGGAAACCTTTCCAATAGGCTCTAAAAATAAGCAGGGCCCTATCATTCTATAGGGCCCACACTAATTAAATGTTCTTCAGCACTAAATTTAAGCGGTTATTTCTGTTTCCTTGTTCTTCCTCAGTAGCTAAATCATACTTTTTAAGCAAATGAAACACTTCGTTTAAGATGTCCTGTGTATGTTCTTTTTCAAAGAACGCATGAAATAATGGTTTCATCTCTTCAGGAAGAAAGGCTGCTTGTGATTCATATTTATTTTTTACATCTTCATGAGTATGATTTAACTTACATTCGCTCATGTGATTTCCCCCTTAGCATTAATAATATTAGTATAAACAAAAAAGCCCTTTACTGGGCTTTTTTATTTAACCTTCTTACTCTCGGTCACTTCTAAAACATCCAAAAGAAAAACAAAAACTGGAATCCCAACAATCAACCCCCACACACCAAAGAAGTGTTCGGAGAAAATCAATACAAGGAATGTATAGAAAACAGGAAGATTTGTTTTAGAACTCATTAAATTTGGATTTAATATATATGCTTCGATAGCATGAATAATCATAATCGCAATGCCGACGTAAAGAACAGTAACCAAACCGCCAATACTATAGGCAATGATTGCCAGCGGTATTAATGAGATAATAACACCAGCAACTGGGATTAGTCCCAAAACGAAAATCATAATCGATAAACCACCAAGCTGTGGAAAATCCAAAATCCATAAAGAGATCGTGGTCAAAATACAGTTCACTACCGCTATAATAAGTTGCGCTTCAATTACTTTACCAAATGTACCTACAAATTTTCGTGCAAAAAATTCAATTTCTGAGTAAATAGGGGCAATCTTACTTGTTCTAAATTTCTTTGTAAATTCAATTAAGCGCGGTTTTTCTAATAAAAAGAACAAACTCATTAACAGCGCCAATAAAACTTGCAATCCAATTTTACTAATATCTGTGAAGTACTTTAATACAAAGGTAAAGCCCTGCTCTAAGTAACTGGAGATTTTAATTTCTTCAAGTCGGTTTACAATATAATTCAGTATAAAGTTATCATGCTTTGATGTATAAAAAGTGGTTAACTGCTTGATTAAGGCAGTTATTTCACCTGCAATCATTGGCAGGTACATGACCAAGCCGTAAGAAAGCAAACCAACAATACTTGCATATGAAATGACAACAATCAACTTTCGATTAATCGGTATTTTACCTTCAATAAATTGCACTAAGCGATCCATTAAAAACGCAAAAATGAACGTCAGCAGGATTAAATTAATCATGGACTTCATTCCATAAATAACAATAGCAATTAAGACAAAAATAGATATTCTCTTGAAACCTGTACTCTGCAATAGTTTATTGATCATAGTCTATTATCGATCCCCATTATCTTCACTATAATTCAAATGAAAGAATTTTAAATAATATGTTGATTATACCAAACCCGCAAGTATTTTGTCTTTTTTTTTAAGGCTGTGTTAATCTTGTCTGTTGATTTCCGCTCCAGGCGCTTCGCTTTCCGCGGGCGTTGCGGGGAGCCTCCTCGGCGCTTTTAGCGCCTGCGGGGTCTCCCCTGCCCCGTACTCCCGCAGGAGTCTTCGCGCCTTCCGCTCCAATCAACAGAGTGGAAAAATCAACAATAACCTTTAACACAGCATAAAATAAAAAACTGCCGATTTTTGGTATCGACAGTTCTTCAAATAATTATTACTTTAACCCATTCTCAAGGGTTGTAAGCATTTCCTTTTTTTCTTCTTCGGAAGAATTTTTCCAAATGATTTCAAATAAAACGCCGAGACCTGGAAGCATTTTTTCTTCCCCATTTTGAATCGCATCAACAATGGTATCTTCTAATTGATCTTGTGTATTCCCGGTAACATTGTGAACAATCGCATTACGTAAATTTAAATTCATGTATTTGCACTCCTTTTTATCCTGTATTACTTTAATATGTTTTCTATTTTTGGTTTTATTATGTATTTTTGTTAGGCTATAATAAAAAAATCATCGTTATTGTAAAAGGAGAGCGGGTTTTGAAACATATAGAATCAATTAATAATCCCAAAGTTAAACAATGGAAAAAGTTACTAACCAAAAAAGAACGGGATAAGTCAGGAACGTTTTTAGTGGAAGGTTTTCATTTAGTGGAAGAAGCCCTGAAACAAGGCGAACAAATAGTAGAGATCATTGTTTCTGAAAAAGTGGGTTTACCTTCTCGGTGGGATGCTGGTTCCACTCCTGTAACACAAGTTACGGAAGAGATATCGAATTCATTAACAGATACAGAAGCCCCGCAAGGAATTTATGCTGTGTGCCGGATCAGCAATGCTGAAGTCCGTGAGGCCAAAACCTTTTTGTTCATTGATGCCGTTCAGGACCCAGGAAATCTTGGAACAATGATACGCACTGCAGATGCAGCAGGGATTGACGCGGTTGTTGTTGGCCGGGGAAGTGTAGATATTTATAACTCTAAAGTCCTTAGGTCTGCGCAAGGAAGTCATTTTCATCTCCCAATTATAAGAGGGGACCTTCATGAATGGATGGACAAGCTTCAGGAAAAAAATATTCCTGTTTACGGTACAGCACTCGAAGGAGCATCTGCATATACTGATATTTCCACAGGGGATGCATTTGCCTTGATTGTTGGAAATGAAGGAAATGGTGTCGGCAAAGATATTCTTGCTAGCACAACAGCGAACCTTTATATCCCGATTTATGGGAAAAGTGAGTCATTAAATGTAGCCGTGGCAACAGGAATCCTTCTCTATTATTTGAAAAAATAGGCGTAAACTAGTTTGACCTTATAAGTAAAAATATTATATAATAATGAACAATATTGAATATTAAATGACGATGACGGAGAAAAGTATCTTATTTAAGACCATTTAGGGAGAAAGTGCCGCGACTGAAAGCACTTTTATGGCGATGATAAGAGAAGTTCACCTCCTGAGTTGGCATCGGGACCATTTTCTAATCGAAAATGTAAAGATGCACCGGCATAAGCCGTTATCTGAATGAAGCGAACACAATGTTTTTTACATAACGTGTTTACAAGGGTGGTACCGCGAACTATAAACCTCGTCCCTTTCCAGGGATGGGGTTTTTTTGTTTTTTCTGGTGCCTGACACCGATTACTATTAAGGAGGAATTGACATGCAAGAACGTTTAAAGGAATTGCAGGAAGAGGCTATTCAAAAAATTGAACAGTCCGCAAGCTTAAAAGAATTAAATGACATCCGTGTTGCCTACCTAGGAAAAAAGGGTCCAATTACTGAAGTGCTGCGTGGAATGGGAAAGCTCTCCGCTGAGGAGCGTCCAGTAATGGGGGCATTAGCAAACGAAGTCCGTGAAGCCATTGCCGTAAAAATTGAAGCCAAACAAAAGGGGTTAGAAGAAGCAGCTGTCCTCGAAAAGTTAGCTTCTGAAAGCATCGATGTTACCCTTCCAGGCCGCCCGGTAAAGGTTGGAAATCACCACCCGCTGACCAGAATTATTGAAGAGATTGAAGACTTATTTATTGGCATGGGTTACCAGGTAGCAGAAGGTCCTGAAGTAGAGCAAGATTATTATAACTTCGAGGCTCTTAACTTACCGAAAGGGCACCCAGCACGCGATATGCAGGACTCGTTCTATATCACCGAAGATATCCTTCTTCGTACGCATACATCACCAGTCCAAGCGCGGACGATGGAAAAACACCAGGGTAAAGGTCCAATCAAAATCATTTGCCCAGGTAAAGTGTACCGTCGTGATAATGATGATGCGACACACTCTCATCAATTTATGCAAATCGAAGGTCTTGTTGTTGGCGAAAACATTCGTATGAGTGACCTTAAAGGAACTTTAGAAGTATTTGCGAAAAAAATGTTCGGAGAAGATCGTGAAATCCGTTTACGCCCAAGCTTCTTCCCATTCACTGAGCCGTCTGTTGAAATGGACATTTCTTGTAAAATTTGCGGCGGTCATGGCTGTAGTGTTTGTAAGCGTACAGGCTGGATTGAAATTCTCGGAGCAGGTATGGTCCATCCAAACGTTCTAGAGATGGCTGGATACGATTCTAAAAAATACACTGGTTTTGCTTTTGGTATGGGACCAGAACGGATTGCGATGTTAAAGTACGGCGTCGATGATATCAGACATTTCTATACAAATGATGTTCGTTTCTTAACACAATTTTCAAAACACGAGTAAACCTGAACGCTTCAACCTGTTGAAGTTGTATAAATAAAGGAGGATGACGACATGTTCGTTTCATATAAATGGCTCCAGGATTATATCGATTTAACTGGAGTAACGGCAAGTGAATTAGCAGAAAAAATTACCAAAAGCGGTATTGAGGTTGAGGGAGTTGAAATCCTTAACGACGGTATTCAAGGCGTTGTTGTTGGTCATGTCCTTGAACGTGAGCAGCACCCAAATGCGGATAAATTAAGCAAGTGTCTTGTCGATGTCGGTGGGGAACAGCCCGTACAAATCATTTGCGGAGCGCCTAATGTGGCTCAAGGGCAAAAGGTTGCGGTGGCAACAGTAGGTGCCGTACTGCCAGGTAATTTTAAAATCAAACGCGCGAAACTTCGCGGTGAAGAATCGAACGGAATGATTTGTTCGCTTACTGAGTTAGGGATGGAAGGAAAAGTAGTACCGAAAGAATATTCTGAAGGAATCTTTGTTTTTCCAGCAGATGCTGAAGTGGGCGTCGATGCACTTGAGATGTTAAATAGAAACGATGAGATTCTAGAGTTGAGTCTGACTCCAAACCGCTCTGATTGCTTAAGTATGCTAGGTGTTGCCTATGAAGTGGCAGCAATCCTTGGCAGAGAAGTTAAACTTCCTGAAACGCACCTTCAGCCCTCTAATGAAAAAGCATCTGATTATGTAAAAATCGTGGTCGAGGCAAAAGAAGATAACCCATTATATGTAGCGAAAATCATTAAAAATGTAAAAATCGGACCATCCCCGCTCTGGATGCAAACGAGGTTAATGGCAGCGGGAATTCGTCCACACAATAATGTGGTCGATATCACCAACTATATTTTGCTTGAATATGGTCAGCCGCTCCATGCGTTTGATTATGATCGCTTAGGATCAAAAGAAATCCTTGTCCGCCGTGCCGTTGATGGGGAGAAATTTATCACGCTTGATGATGCGGAACGGACGCTTACATCTGATCATCTGGTCATCACAAATGGAACAGAACCTGTTGCTCTTGCCGGTGTAATGGGGGGAGCAAATTCAGAGGTAACGTCAGATACAACAACCGTATTACTTGAATCCGCTTATTTTAACGGGGCAATGGTCCGTAAAGCTTCGAAAGACCATGGTTTAAGAAGTGAAGCGAGCGCTCGTTTTGAGAAAGGTGTCGATCCAAATCGTGTTCGTGCCGCTGGAGAGCGTGCCGCTTATTTGATGGCTAAATACGC
>Ga0268255_10001570_pt1 | contig 13191 bp, 9 predicted proteins | sample AgamicOrMarz_FD_200256 | JGI IMG/M metagenome (GOLD analysis project Ga0268255, IMG submission 200256) | Agave microbial communities from Guanajuato, Mexico - Or.Ma.rz (v2) (version 3) | ecosystem: Host-associated > Plants > Phyllosphere > Phylloplane/Leaf | place: Guanajuato, Mexico | collected...
CGTGGTGAAGTCGAGTATCGGCCATATCCGAGACCTGCCCACCAGCGGTTCGGCTAGCGCCAGCAAGGAGCCAGCCGCCAAGCGCGGCAAGGCAGTTGCTGAAGCGCCTGCGCTGTCGCCGAAAGAAAAGGCCCGCAAGCAGCTGGTCTCCCGCATGGGCGTGGATCCGGAACATGGTTGGAAAGCCAAGTACGAGATCCTTCCGGGCAAGGAAAAGGTCATCGAAGAACTGCGTCGGCTCGCCAAGGACGCCGACACCATCTATCTTGCGACGGACTTGGACCGCGAAGGGGAAGCCATCGCCTGGCACCTGCGCGAAGCCATCGGTGGGGACGACAGCCGCTACAAGCGCGTGGTGTTCAACGAAATTACCAAGAAGGCCATCCAGGAAGCATTCTCCGAGCCGGGCGAGCTCGACATCGCTCGGGTGAATGCCCAGCAGGCGCGTCGCTTCCTCGATCGCGTGGTGGGCTACATGGTTTCGCCCTTGCTCTGGGCCAAGATCGCCCGGGGTTTATCGGCCGGCCGCGTGCAGTCGGTGGCGGTGAAGCTGGTGGTGGAGCGTGAGCGCGAGATCCGTGCGTTCATCCCCGAGGAATATTGGGAAGTGCATGCGGACCTGGGCACTGCCAAGGGCGCGACGGTGCGTTTCGAAGTGGCCCGTGAAAAAGGCGAAGCCTTCAAGCCGCTCAACGAAGCCCAGGCCATGGCCGCGCTGGAGAAGCTCAAGGCTTCCTCCTACAGCATCGTCAAGCGGGAAGACAAGCCGACCAGCAGCAAGCCATCGGCGCCGTTCATTACGTCCACGCTGCAACAAGCCGCGAGCAACCGCCTGGGCTTCGGCGTGAAGAAGACCATGATGATGGCCCAGCGTCTGTACGAAGCGGGCTACATCACCTATATGCGTACCGACTCGACCAACCTCTCGACCGATGCCGTGGCGATGGCCCGCACGTATATAGAAAACGAATTCGGCAAGAAGTACCTGCCGGACACGCCGAACGTCTACAGCAGCAAGGAAGGCGCACAAGAGGCCCACGAAGCGATTCGTCCGTCCGACGCCAACACCGAGCCGAGCAAACTGTCGGGCATGGAACGCGATGCCGAGCGTCTCTATGAGCTGATCTGGCGCCAGTTCCTGGCCTGCCAGATGCTGCCGGCGCAATACCTGTCCACCACCGTCAGCGTGGGTGCCGGCGACTTCGAGTTGCGTGCCAAGGGTCGCATCCTCAAGTTCGACGGCTATACCCGTGTCATGCCGCAGATCGCCAAGCCTGGGGACGACGACGTGCTGCCGGACATGGCCCAGGGCGATGTGCTGAAACTCATCAAGCTCGACCCGACGCAGCACTTCACCAAGCCGCCGGCCCGCTACTCGGAAGCCAGCCTGGTCAAGGAAATGGAAAAGCGCGGTATCGGTCGTCCTTCGACCTACGCGGCGATCATTTCCACCATCCAGGATCGCGGCTATGTAGCGCTGCACAACCGCCGGTTCTATTCGGAGAAGATGGGCGACATCGTGACCGAGCGTCTTTCCGAAAGCTTCTCGAACCTGATGGACTACGGCTTTACCGCCGGTATGGAAGAGAATCTCGACGATGTGGCCCAGGGCGAGCGGGACTGGAAGAACGTCCTTGACGAGTTCTACGGCGACTTCAAGAAAAAACTCGAGGTGGCTGAAAGCGCCGAGAATGGCATGCGGGCCAACCAGCCGGTCATGACCGATATCCCATGCCAGACCTGCGGCCGGCCGATGCAGATCCGCACGGCCTCGACTGGCGTCTTCCTCGGTTGCTCCGGCTACAGCCTGCCACCCAAGGAGCGCTGCAAAGCGACGGTCAACCTGGTGCCGGGCGATGAAATCGCAGCGGACGACGAGGGTGAGTCGGAGTCGCTGGTGCTGCGCGGCAAGCATCGCTGCCCGATCTGCAGCACGGCGATGGATGCCTACCTGCTGGACGAAAAGCGCAAGCTGCATATCTGCGGTAACAACCCCGACTGTGCGGGCTACGAGATCGAAGAGGGCACGTATCGCATCAAGGGGTATGAAGGGCCGAGCCTGGAATGCGATAAGTGCGGCAGCGAGATGCAACTCAAGACCGGTCGTTTCGGCAAGTTCTTCGGTTGCACCAACCCGACATGCAAGAACACCCGCAAGCTGCTCAGGAGCGGTGACGCTGCGCCGCCGAAGATGGACCCGGTGAAGATGCCGGAGCTCAAGTGCGAGAAGGTCAACGACACCTACATCCTGCGTGATGGTGCATCGGGCCTGTTCCTGGCGGCCAGCCAATTCCCGAAAAACCGCGAGACCCGCGCTCCGCTGGTGATGGAACTCTTGCCGCACAAGGATGAGATCGATCCGAAGTACCATTTCCTCTGCGAAGCGCCGCAGAAGGATCCGGATGGGCGTCCGGCTGTGATTCGCTACAGCCGCAAGACCAAGGAGCAATACGTGCAGACCGAAGTCGATGGCAAGCCAACCGGCTGGAAGGCGTACTACGACGGCGGCAAATGGACGGTGGAAGACAAGCGCTGATAGAGGCTGGCAGGGGCTTGTTCCGACCCTGCCGGCCAGACAGAAGACTGTCCGGGCGAGCCTGCTCGCGAGGCGGGGTTCAGTCAACGCAATGCCGACTGTTGCGCTGCTATCGCGAGCAGGCTCGCTCCCACAGGTCGCTGCTTGATCCTTTGGCTGTTTTTGGCTTGCAGTGGCCTTGGTTGATCCACGACACTGGTCACACTTGCGTGAAGCTTTCATGTCGCTGGGAGACGCCGTCATGGCCCACGAGCTCTACACCCGTACCAACCAGAAGATTTATTTCGCTGGCTTGTCCCTTGAAGCACTGGCCAGGGCCGAGGACGGGCGCGCAATGAATTCCCCGGCGCTGCTCCAGGCCGGGCGCGAATCCGTATTGTTTCACCTGTACGGTGCGTTATTGGGTTTGTGCCATGAAATTGCAGGCTTCTATCGATTGCCGCAGGCGAATGCTTCGCGAGCAGAGCTTCTGTTGACTCGGGAAGTGCTGCAAGACATTGCCATTCCGGAACTGGCCGAAATGATCGAGCTGGCTCAAAACCCGGAAACCTGGCTGGCCAAGCTACTGGCTGCTCACGGAGCGCTTTTCCAGCCGCCACGGGCACCTCACAAGCCCAAGGGGGACGTGACACAGCCGCTGATCATGGCGATCAATCTGGACGAACAAGAGCCCGAGGAGGAGTTGGGTCGAGAGGAATTGGAGAGTTGGCGCCAGAACCTCAAGCACCTGGCGATTCGCTTTCGCGAAAGCTTGAACGAGTGCTGACTGTCCTTTCGGTCCGTAACGCCCATTGATAACGCTTGGTCAAGATCCTGAGCGAAGCCTGGCCGATGACTATATAATCCTCGCCTTTCGTGGAGAACAGATTTTTATGCCTACGTCCTTTCTAGAAATTGTCGAACTTCCTGATGGCCGCATCGAGCTGCGCAGGGCTGAGGACGAGGGTTCCCTGGTTACCCTGAGCTTCTCCGAAGATGCCAAGGCATTCCTGCAAGGTCAGCACGTCGAGGTCGCCAAGGCGATGTTGAGCGTGGGAGTCCAGATGGCAGGCCGCCTGGTTGAAGGCGAATTCAACAAGGAAGAAGGACCGCGGGTTCTTCATTGATCCCGTCTGTCGGTTTTTTTAAAAGATAATGCTACCGATCGGCTTCTCAGTCCTCGAGAAGCCCCCGCGCTTGTGCTTGTCTCAGCCCAAACGAATATTCAAGCTTTGTGCGTCCCCGGTGCGGGCGGCGCTGATCAGCTGTTGCCGCGCGGCCGCGGTCAATGGGTTGAGCCAGCTAACCACCGTATGGCTGCGGCCCAGGCGCAATGCTTCGCACGTCAACTGATGAGCACTCTGGGTGCCCCGTGGTTGCAGCAGCAGGATGCGTTCGCGATTAAGGCCTGCGTCCCGCAACCAGGCTTGAGTAACGCTGTCTGGTGGCGCGATCAGCGTCAACCAGCGAGCGTCCTGGTCCTGGCTCAGCTCCCGCAGAATGGGTGCCAGCAGGTTCAGGCAGTTCCCGGCCGCACCACGCAACGACAGCTCACTGAAGGCCTCGGGCTCGACGCCCCAGGGTGACTCGATCACGTCTTTCAGCACTGGAGCCAATGGCTGGGCCATGAATGCCTCGAACAACGGAAGTTGCGTGTGCTGTGGTGTGTGTGGGAACTGCATAAAGCCTCCTTTAGCGGCGAATGACGCCGACGCTCAAGCCTTCGATGACCAGGTCCTGTTCTTTCAGGTTGACTTCGATGGGGGCGAATTCGGGGTTCTCGGCGATCAGCCAGACCTTGCTGCCATCACGCTTGAAGCGCTTGACGGTTACTTCATCGCCGATACGCGCCACCACGATCTGGCCATTGCGGGCTTCGCGAGTGGTGTGCACGGCCAGCAGGTCGCCGTCAAAGATGCCGATGTCCTTCATGCTCATGCCGTGGACGCGCAGGAGGTAATCCGCCCGCGGGTGGAAGAACGAAGGATTGATGTTGCATGATTCCTCGACGTGTTGCTGGGCAAGGATTGGGGCGCCTGCGGCGACACGGCCGATGATTGGCAGGGTGGTTTCGTCGGCCTTTGCCTCGAAGCCGGGAATACGAATGCCGCGGGACGCGCCCGGCGTCATCTCGATGGCGCCCTTGCGCGCAAGTGCCTTGAGGTGTTCCTCAGCTGCGTTGGGCGACTTGAAACCCAGTTCCTGAGCGATTTCCGCACGGGTCGGCGGGTAGCCGTTGTCTTCGAGGCAGCGCTTGATGAAGGCCAGAATCTCTGCTTGGCGTGGCGTCAGCTTTAGCATATTGATCGCTCTGTCTTTTTATACAGTGACTGGGATTATATACAGTGGGCGGCGCTTGGCAATCGTCCTTTTTCGATAAGCCGCTGGACGGTCGGTCGGCGGGATGATCGCTGTGGGCTACAGCGTGGCGAAGGTATGGTTAAATAGCTGACCGACCGTTCGCAAAACGTCCCGCCAGGCTTGACAAGTCCAGGGCTCGAAACGTATGTTTCAAACAAGTGTTTGTCAGGCGGAGTAGCCATGGCCCAGTCGGAAACCGTAGAACGCATCCTCGATGCTGCCGAGCAGCTGTTCGCGGAAAAAGGTTTTGCCGAAACATCGTTGCGTCTGATTACCAGCAAGGCCGGGGTGAACCTGGCGGCGGTGAACTATCATTTCGGTTCGAAGAAGGCATTGATCCAGGCGGTTTTCTCGCGATTCCTCGGGCCTTTCTGTCTCAGCCTCGACCGTGAGCTCGAACGTCGCCAGGCCAAGCCCGATGTAAAACCTACCCTGGAAGAGTTGCTGGAGATGCTGGTCGAGCAAGCGCTCGCCGTGCAACCACGCAGCGGTAACGACCTGTCCATTTTCATGCGCCTGTTGGGGCTGGCATTCAGCCAGAGCCAGGGCCACCTGCGTCGCTACCTCGAAGACATGTACGGCAAGGTATTTCGCCGCTACATGTTGCTGGTCAACGAAGCTGCACCACGCATTCCACCGATCGAGCTGTTCTGGCGCGTGCACTTCATGCTCGGCGCCGCGGCGTTCAGCATGTCCGGTATCAAGGCGTTGAGAGCAATTGCGGAAACCGATTTCGGTGTGAATACTTCGATTGAACAGGTAATGCGCCTGATGGTGCCGTTCCTGGCCGCCGGCATGCGTGCCGAAAGCGGCGTGACCGATGACGTCATGGCAGCTGCCCAATTGCGTCCACGCAGCAAATCAGCCCCGGCGCTCGCCAAGGCCTGAGGGTGGGCGCGGCAGCCTGCATCCGCTAAGCTAGCCGCCCATGTGCACTCTCGCTTCGAATCCGCCTCATTTTTTATGGCATGACCGCGGCCTGCCGGGCCTGACGCTCGTCAGTGCGGTCCGTGCAACCGTGGCCGTACGGGTTCATCGTTATTAAGGAAATGCTATGACTGCTGGCCTGCAAGGCTCGTTGATGGTGGACGTCGCCGGTACCTGGTTGACGGCCGAAGATCGCCACCTGTTGCGTCAGCCGGAAGTGGGCGGCCTGATCATTTTTGCACGCAATATCGAGCACCCACGACAAGTGCGCGAGTTGAGCGCTTCGATCCGTGCCATTCGCCCCGACCTTTTGCTGGCGGTCGACCAGGAGGGTGGACGTGTCCAGCGCCTGCGCCAGGGGTTTGTCCGCTTGCCGGCGATGCGGGCCATTGCCGATAACCCGAATGCCGAATACCTGGCCGAGCAATGTGGCTGGATCATGGCGACCGAAGTGCTGGCCGTTGGCCTCGACCTGAGTTTCGCCCCGGTGCTGGATCTTGATCACCAGCGCAGCGCAGTGGTGGGCAGTCGAGCCTTTGAAGGCGATGCTGAACGGGTGGCGCTATTGGCTGGCGCGTTCATCCGGGGCATGCGGGCCGCCGGCATGGCGGCGACAGGCAAGCATTTTCCCGGGCATGGCTGGGCCGAAGCCGACTCCCATGTGGCTATCCCCAACGACGAACGTAGCCTGGAGCAGATCCGCGCCAATGACCTGGTGCCGTTCGCCTGTTTGAGCCAACAGCTTGCGGCGGTGATGCCGGCCCATGTGATCTATCCGCAGGTCGATGCCAGTCCTGCGGGGTTCTCCCGGCGCTGGTTGCAAGACATTCTGCGCGGCGAGTTGCGGTTCGATGGCGTGATCTTCAGCGACGATCTGTCGATGGCCGGGGCACATGTGGTGGGCGATGCCGCCAGCCGCATCGAGGCAGCATTGACGGCCGGTTGCGACATGGGCCTGGTCTGCAACGACCGCGCCGCCGCCGAGCTGGCCTTGAGCGCTGCCCAGCGCCTGAAGGTCAAGCCTTCGGCGCGGATCGCGCGCATGCGCGGCCAGGCGTTCGCCACGACCGAGTATCGCCAGGATCCACGCTGGCAGTCCGCCGTCGGCGCGCTGAAAGCCGCCCAACTGATCGATTAAGGACATTTGCAATGACTGTTTACGCAATTATCGGCGGCACGGGCCTGACCCAGCTCGAAGGCCTGACCATTCGCCAATCCCTCGCGGTAGAGACACCCTACGGTACACCTTCTGCCGAGGTGCAGCTCGGCGAATACGCCGGGCGTGAAGTCCTTTTCCTGGCCCGCCACGGCCACCCTCATCGCCTGCCGCCCCATCAAGTGAACTACCGTGCCAATCTCTGGGCACTGAAGCAGGCCGGCGCCGAAGCGATCCTGGCGGTCAATGCCGTGGGTGGGATTCACGCGGCGATGGGCACCGGGCATTTCTGCGTGCCTCACCAATTGATCGATTACACCAGTGGTCGTCAGCACACCTATTTCGCCGATGATCTGGAAGCGGTTACCCATATTGATTTCAGCTATCCCTACAGTGAGTCGCTGCGCCAGCGATTGATCGCGGCCCTGGCTGCCGAAGGCTGCAGCTACAGTAGCCACGGCGTCTACGCCTGCACCCAGGGACCACGGCTGGAAACCGTGGCCGAAATCGCCCGCCTGGAGCGTGACGGTTGCGATATCGTGGGCATGACCGGCATGCCGGAAGCGGCGCTGGCCCGTGAGTTGGAACTGGATTACGCCTGCCTGGCCCTGGTAGTGAACCCGGCGGCGGGCAAGTCCACGGCGGTGATTACCATGGCCGAAATCGAGCAGGCGCTGCATGACGGGATGGGGAAGGTGAAGTCGACGCTGGCGCGGGTGTTGACTGCGGGCGCCGAATGAATCGGGATTTTCGAACATTCCCGGATCCCGTGGGAGCCGAGCTTGCTCGCGATGGTATCGGAACATCCAACATCGTCGGCGCCTGACACGGCTCTTGCACTCCCACGGACCTCAGCGCTTCTCCAGCTTGTCCGGCAGCGGCGCGAACAGCGCCTCGATATCATCGCTCTGCAATTGCCAGTCACCGGCCACCCGGCCGTCCAGCACGCCAGCCGCCAGGTCGGATTTTTCCTTTTGTAGCAGCTGGATTTTCTCTTCCACCGTGCCCCGGGCAATCAGTTTGTAGACGAATACCGGCTTCTCCTGGCCGATGCGGTAGGCACGGTCGGTTGCCTGGTTCTCGGTGGCGGGGTTCCACCAAGGGTCGTAGTGGATCACGGTGTCAGCTTCGGTCAGGTTCAAGCCCACGCCGCCAGCCTTGAGACTGATCAGAAAAATCTGGCGCTTGCCGCTCTGGAACGCCTTGACGGGCGTGCGGCGGTCTCGGGTCTGGCCGGTCAGGATGGCGTAGTCGACGCTGCGTTTCTTCAGTTCGTCCTCGATCAGCGACAACATCGAGGTGAACTGGGAAAACAGCAGGACCCGACGGCCTTCTTCAAACAGTTCTTCGAGCATTTCCATCAGGCTGTCGAGTTTGCCCGAGGTGCTACCCCGGGCGGGCAGGGCCGTATCGTTGAGCAGGCGCAGGTCACAACAGACCTGGCGCAGCTTGAGCAAAGCCTCGAGGATGATGATCTGGCTGCGGGCCACGCCCTTGCGGGTGATTTCGTCGCGCACTTTCTTGTCCATGGCCAGGCGCATGGTTTCGTAGACGTCCCGCTGGGCATCACTGAGTTCTACCCAGTGAATGATCTCGGTCTTGGGCGGCAGCTCCGTCGCCACCTGCTCCTTGGTCCTGCGCAACAGGAAAGGTTTCACCCGACCGTTGAGGTGCTGAAGTCGCACGTCGCTGCCGCGCTTTTCGATGGGCACTCGGTAATCCCGGTTGAAGCTTTTGACGTCCCCAAGCCAGCCCGGCAGGAGGAAGTGGAACAGCGACCACAACTCGCCCAGGTGATTTTCCAGCGGGGTCCCGGAGAGACACAATCGCTGCCGGGCGTCGAATTCACGGGCCGCCTGGGCGGCTTTGCTGGTGGGGTTCTTGATGTACTGGGCTTCATCCAGGATCAGTACGTGCAGGGGCTGGGCTTTCAGGCGCTCGACATCCTTGGGAAGGAGTGCGTAGGTGGTCAGCACCAGGTCGTATTCGGCCAGCCGTTCGAAATGTTTCTTGCGCCCGGCGCCATAGAGGGCCAGCACCTTCAGTTGTGGCGTGAAGTGGGCGGCCTCGTCGAGCCAGTTGGGAATCAGGCTGGTGGGCATCACCACCATGCAGGGACGATCGAGGCGGCCGGCGTTCTTCTCGCTCAGGATATGTGCCAGGGTCTGCAAGGTCTTGCCCAGTCCCATGTCGTCGGCAAGGATGCCGCCGACTTCCAGCTGTCGCAGCGATTGCATCCAGCTCAAACCTTCGAGCTGATAGGGTCGAAGCGTAGCGTTGAGGCCCTCTGGGGCGGTCGCGGTGTAGTCCTTGATATCCCGCAGGCGCTGGGCGAGGCCGCGGATGTGGTCGCCGCCTTCCCAGCGCAGGGGCATGTCTTGCAGTGGGTTGAGGCGCAAGGCGTCCGCGGTGTTCAGGCGCAGCTTGGTGGTGCCGGGTTCTTGCAGGTAGAACTCGCCCAGGGTCGCCAGCACCGGTTTCAGTCGGCCATAGGGCAGGGCCACTTGTTGCGGGCCGAACTCAGAGTTCGGGCGGTGGGGCAGATTGACCAGGATGAGTTCGTCGTCACGGCGCCTGGCGAGGCGTTCCGGGTTGAACAGCTCAATGTGCGAGCGCATCAGGTTCAACAGGATCGGCAACAGGCTCAACCGTTCGCCGTTGACGATGATCCCCAGCTCCAGGTCGAACCAGTCACGTTCCGGCGTTTCCTCCACCGTCGCGTACCAGTCGTCGACGGCGGTCAGGTCGAAACCGAACTCCTCGTCGATCTGCAATTCCCAGCCCTGGTCGCGCAGCTTCGGCAGGTCGTTGAGAGTGAAGGTCAGCCAGGCGCTGTCGTTGACCATCTCATATAACTCGCCGGCGCTTTCCGGCAGTGCTTTGCTTTGCCGGGTTGCGACCTTGAAGCCGAGGATTCTCAGCTGTTCGCGGTAGGACTGTTCCACATCGGTGTGACGCTTTATTCGCAGCGTCTGGGTTTCCTGGCGAATCAGCACGTCGGTGTTGCGCTGGCCGCTGACGTACTCATCCAGATAGCTGAACGACAGGGCGGCGCGGTGCTGGATGTAGCGCTGCATCTTGCCGTTGCGCGGCTCGAAGGCGCTGAACTCGACGCTGGCCAGCCATAAGCGCGGGACGGGCTGGACATTGTCCACCAGCACCTGCGGCGGTGCCTTGGGGCTGCGGTTGTCCAGCACTGCCTGGAGTTTCTCCAGCAACAGGGCGTCTTTCTCGGCAGCCGGATAGGCGAGGGTTTCCTGGACTTGCAGCAGCACTGCCGCGCAGTGCTTGCAGTTGATGCGCACCGGGCAGGAACACGCCGCCTCAAGCAACAGCAGCGTGCCTTTGACTGACTCTTTCAGGCGAATGGTCTGACGATAAATGCTGCCACCAGAGCCTTCGCAACTGGCGGTGATGATGCTTTCGCCGGTCTCGACGATCCTGACGCGGTTTTCCTGCGCGTAGCGGCGCCCACGTTCCAGGCTCTGCTCCTTGAATCGATTGACCCAGGAAGGTGCCAGGGGTTTGCTCAGGGGCGTGGGCATAGGCGCGCCGATCAGTCTGGAATGACGTCAGGTGCCTGCCGTGGAGCGGGCGCGGTGAGCGAGGTGATCTTGATCAGCAAGGCAAGATGACCATTGTCCAGGTAGTTGAGCTGGCCGTTCTTGGTGTGGCTTTTCTGCTTCAGGCGTTCGCTGGCGGTGACCAGGCCATTGCCATCGATCTGGTTGATCCAGAAGTCGGCGTCTACATCGGTGAAGCGACCCAGTTTCAGCTCCAGGGTGCCCTCGACAGGAAACTGACCGAACTGCTCGGCGCCGTCGCTGATGGCGACTTTGGTGCCCTGTTCACCCAGGGTCTGCTGCCAGGCCTTGTGCATCAATACGGTGTATTGGCCGCTGGCGTTGAGTTTCTCGACAATATTGCCCAGTGCGGGCGTGCGTTGGCTGTCCGCAGCCAGGCGCTGCGCGCCGGCATCCCAGTCTTCCGGCGCGGCGCGGCTGATAATCGCCGGCTCGGCGTTCTGGCGCACCAGGATCATTTCAACCTGATACAGGTCGTCGGCAAACGCTTGGGGGGCGACCAGGGTCATCAGCAAGGTCAGTGAGCGAAACAGGCGCATTGGGCGTCCTTCAAACAGGGGGCGGGGTCAGGCGCTCGAACAGCGCCTCTACGGTATTGAAACGCTCTTCCGCACGTTCCATGGGCACCATGAACTTGAACATCGTGGCACCTTCGAATTTGTAGCGTTTGGGCTGGCCCTGGATCAGCTTGATCAGCACCAGCGGATCGACCGGGGTCTGGGCCTCGAACTCGATACGGCCGCCGTTGGGACCGCCGTCGACTTTCTTGATGCCCAGTTGCTCGGCCTTGAGCTTGAGCAGCGTGGTGCGCACCAGGTTCTTGGTCGGTTCCGGCAGCAGGCCGAAGCGGTCGATCATCTCCACTTGCAGGTCCTTGAGTTCTTCCTCGTTGGTGGCCGAGGCAATGCGCTTGTAGAGGATCAGTCGGGCATGGACATCCGGCAGGTAATCCTCCGGGATCAGCGCCGGCACCCGCAGGTTGATTTCCGGCCCGCCGCCCAAGGGTTGGTCGAGGTTCGGCTGTTCACCCTTGCGGATCGACTTGACCGCGCGTTCGAGCATTTCCATGTACAGGGTAAAGCCGACGGCCTGGATCTGGCCGCTTTGGCCATCCCCCAACAGTTCGCCGGCGCCGCGGATTTCCAAGTCGTTGGTGGCGAGCACGAAGCCTGCGCCGAGGTCCTGGGTGTTAGCAATCGCCTCCAAGCGTTTTTCCGCATCCGGGGTGATCTGCTGGCGCGGTGGCGTCAGCAGGTAGGCATACGCCTGGTGATGACTGCGCCCGACGCGGCCGCGCAACTGGTGCAACTGCGCCAGGCCGAACTTGTCGGCGCGCTCGATGATGATGGTGTTGGCGCTCGGCACGTCGATGCCGGTCTCGATGATGGTCGAGGCGATCAGCACGTTGAAGCGCTTGTGGTAGAAGTCGCTCATTACCTGTTCGAGTTCGCGTTCGCGCATCTGCCCGTGGCCGATGCCGATCCGTGCTTCCGGCACCAGCTCGGCCAGGTCGGCGGCGCACTTCTCGATGGTCTTCACGTCGTTGTGCAGGTAATAGACCTGGCCGCCGCGCAGCAGCTCACGCAACAGGGCTTCCTTGACCGTGCTCTTGTTCTGCTCCATGACGAAGGTGCGCACCGACAGGCGACGGGCCGGTGGCGTGGCGATGATCGACAGGTCGCGCATGCCCGACACCGCCATGTTCAGCGTGCGCGGAATCGGCGTGGCGGTCAGGGTCAGGATGTCGACCTCGCTGCGCAGGGCCTTGAGCTGTTCTTTCTGGCGCACGCCAAAGCGGTGTTCTTCGTCGATGATCACCAGCCCGAGGTTTTTGATCTTTACGTCGTCCTGCAGCAATTTATGCGTGCCGATGACGATGTCGATCTTGCCCTCGGCCAGGTCGGCCACGGCGGCGTTCACTTCCTTGGCGGACTTGAAGCGGCTCATCACTTCCACGGTGACCGGCCAATCGGCGAAGCGGTCGCGGAAACTGTTGTAATGCTGCTGGGCGAGCAAGGTGGTCGGCACCAGGATCGCCACCTGCTTACCGCTGTGCACGGCGATGAACGCGGCGCGCATCGCTACTTCGGTCTTGCCGAAGCCGACATCGCCGCATACCAGGCGGTCCATCGGCTTGGGCGCCAGCATGTCGGCGCGTACGGCTTCGATGGTGGTCTGCTGGTCGACAGTTTCCTCAAAGGGGAAACCGGCGCTGAAGGTTTCATAGTCGGCCTTGGGATCGGCGAAGGCGTAACCCTCTCGAGCGGCCCGGCGGGCGTAGATATCCAGCAGCTCTGCAGCGACGTCGCGCACCTGTTCGGCGGCCTTGCGCTTGGCCTTCTGCCAGGTTTCCGAGCCCAGGCGATGCAGCGGGGCCAGGGCATCGTCGCTGCCGGTATAGCGTGCGATCAGGTGCAGGTTCGCCACCGGCACGTAGAGCTTGGCGCCTTCGGCGTATTCCAGGGTGAGGAATTCGGCCGCCTGGTTGTCGATTTCCAGTGTCGCCAGGCCCAGGTAGCGGCCCACGCCGTGGTCGATGTGCACCACCGGTGCGCCTTCGCGCAGTTCGGTGAGGTTCTTGATGACGGCGTCGTTGGCGGCATCGGCGCGTTTCTCGCGGCGTCGGCGTTGCATGACACGCTGGCCGA
>Ga0268255_10001572_pt1 | contig 13174 bp, 10 predicted proteins | sample AgamicOrMarz_FD_200256 | JGI IMG/M metagenome (GOLD analysis project Ga0268255, IMG submission 200256) | Agave microbial communities from Guanajuato, Mexico - Or.Ma.rz (v2) (version 3) | ecosystem: Host-associated > Plants > Phyllosphere > Phylloplane/Leaf | place: Guanajuato, Mexico...
CGCTGAGAAACGGCGCGCCGGCCGACACGCAGGACGCCGGTTCGGCGGAAATGCAGGCATTGTTCAGCGCGATGCTGACGGGTTTGAAGCATGCGTCGTCGGCTGGAGGCAAGGCGCCGGGCGCCCCTGACGGCCAGACCGTGCCGCGCGGACTCGTGCTGCGCAATCTCGCGCAAGCGAGCGGCGCTCAGCCGAATGCGAGCGGACCCATGTTGCGCAACACGATGCAACCGGCGGACGGTCAGCGCGCCGACGCTGCCGGCGATGACAGCGGCGCGGCCGCGCCGGTCGCCGCTCAGCCCGAGCCCGCCAATACAGCGGCGGCCGACGCCGACTCGAGCGCGTCCCCTGCATCGCCCGCACCCACGCCGGAAGAACAGCAGGCTCAGCAACTCGCCCAACAGCGCTCGAACACGTTGAGCGTGCTCGACGCGCACTCGAAGGAACTGGGCACGATGAGCTTCTCCGATCTCGACAAGAAGATCGACGATCCGAAGACGCCGCCCGACCTCAAGCAGGCGCTGCAATCGCTGAAGAACGATCCCGACTTGCAGAAGCAACTCGACGGCGCATTGAACGGCAAGTCGGACGGCAAGTTCATCGCAGGCGACATAAAGCGCACGCTCGCGGACCAGCAACTGGCCGCGTCGCCGGATCGTGCAAACGCGCTCAACGTGTTGCAGCGTCACGAGGGCGAACTCGGCACGCTCAAGTTCTCGGATCTCGACAAGAAGATCAACGATCCGAAAACGCCGCCCGATCTGAAGGCGGCATTGCAAACGGTAAAGAACGATCCCGGCTTGCAGCAGATGCTGGACTCGGGCAAGAACGGCAAGACGGACGGCAAGTTCAGTGGCGGCGACGTGAAAGCGCTTTCGAACTCCCCCACGTTAATCGCGATGAACCAGAAGCAGGCCAGTTCGTTCGAGAAGAACTACATTCCGTCGGACGACACCAGCGGCGCGAAGCAGGGCCGCCCCATGACCGCTAACGACGCCGAGCGCGAGCTGTATCGCTATTCCGACAACCTGCCCGACCCGGTGACGAAGGACTCATTGCAGCAGATCGTCGACGGAACGGGCAGCGAGGGAAAGCGCCCGCCTCAAGTGATCGCGGCCGCCCAGTATTACCTCGATCATCCGGACGACTGGCAGAAGCTCGCAGGCAACGCCGACGGCAAGGTCAAACGCGGCAAGCTGGAAGACGCGATTTCATCGAACGTCGAATTGAATGCAGACGAAACCGCCACCGTGAAAACAATGCAGGCGAATTCCGACGCGTTTTTCAAGGACGGGAACCTGACGCGCGACAAGCTCAAGAGCTTGTCGAACGATCCGAACCCCGACGTCGCGAAAGCCGCGAAGCAGCTGCTCAACGATCCGATGCTGTTCGGCATGATGGACAACGCACTGCACGGCAATAGCGGCTCGTTTTTCCACGCCGCCGACGACGGCAAGATTTCGAAAAAAGACTTCGACAAATTCACCTCGACGATGAACAAAACGCCCGCGCCGACCTACGCGACTCAGGCGCCGTCGAGCGCGGAGGACGCGAGCGCGATCGCCGCGATGCAGGACGGCGAAGCCGACCAGCCGGACACGAAAGCAAAGAAGGGCGGCCAGTTCCAGGACTTCCTGCACGGACTCCTCACGATCGCCTCGAAGATCGAGGGTGTTGTGTCGAAGGTGCTCGGCGTGATCGCCGATCTCAAGATTCCGCTTATCAGCCAGCTGGCGGCAGCGGGCTCGGTTGGCGCGCAGGCGCTTTCGAGCGGCTACGAACTCGCCGACACCGCGCTCGAAGGCGGCGACATGAAGCAGGCCGGCATCAAGGCCGGCTTCGATGTGGGCGGCGCGGCCCTCGGCGCGCTGATCGTGCCGGGTGCGGGCACGGCGCTCAAGGGCGCGGAGTCGGCCGCACTGAACGCGGCGTATCAGGCCAACAAAGGTGTGATCAACAAAACGGCCGCGAAGGAAGCGGGTAAGCAGATCGCCAAGGACGGCGCGAAGGAAGTCGCCGGAACCGAGTACGACGCTCACAAGGACGATTTGAATCTTCCCGGTGCGGCCTGATAGCAGCGATGCACCGCGAGATCACCCCGATTGGAGAAAGACGATGCTGAAAGGGATTCCCTTGGATCACAGGGTGCCCGACGGGCGGGCGAACAGTAGTGCGGCCACTAATGCGAACGCTAATGCGACCGGTGAGGTGACGGATAAAGCGGCCGGTGACAGACCGCTTGCGCAGTCGTCAAGAGCGAAGCCGCGCAGTGCGCGCGAGCCGTCGGCGGCGCTGGCAAATTTGCCGGATAAAAGCAACGGGTCACCTGGGCCGCTTAAAGTACGGGCGTCGAAGTCCGGGCCGCGCATCGAGCCCGACGACAACGCGCAGTTGCTCCACGAGCAGATAACCGGCGCTGTGAAGTCCGGCGGACTTCGTGCGTGGAGCTTGCAGACCCAGGGCGGCGCCCCGAAGGTCGCGCCAGAAGACGTTGCGGAGCAGTGGAAATACTCGACGAATGACTCCGATAGTCAACGGACTTCGACGCGACTCGCGGGCTTCATTCTGGACGGGAATCCGAAGTTGCACGGAACCGAGTTGCAGGCCGTTGCGTCCCGTGCGAGCAATCGCATTGTGATGTCGATGAACAATGGCGAAGCGAACGAGAAGCTCCAGAGGCGTTACGGCGATGCAGCGAGGCTCAGGGACCATCTCGGCGAATTCATTGCCGAAAAACTTCGTACTGCGCCGCAAAGCGGCGCGTCGCCGTCGCTCAATACAGACGACAAGCTGCGCCGCGCGCAGAAGCTGTTCAACTGGCTCGGCGAAAATCCCGATGTCGTCCTGACCGTGACCGACAACCCGTCCCGGCACCACGCCGAGATCAGTGTGAGGCTGACGATCGAAAAGGACTATCCCGAGATGTTGAAGGAAGGTCGCGCCGCGGGTTCCAAGCCGCCGTGCCTTGGTTGCGTCTTGTGGTTCAACGACCGCGACGAGCTGACGGAATATCAGGACGAAGAGCAAAAGGTCCCGGCAGGTCCGCTGTTTCTCACGCCCGATAGTGGCTTGCGCACGCAGTTCGCAGCACACGGGGTCGAGCCGATGGGTGCTGTGACGCCTGCTGTCATCGGCGAGGTCGCGGACACCGTCAAGCGCCAGGTGTCGGGTCTGAAGCTCGACATACGTCCGGTAACGAGTGGCAGAACCGACAACATCCCGCGCTCGCCGACAAACGACGAACCGGACACGGCGGATTACACGAAGGCGTTCGAATTCGGCAAGCCGCTCTTCGAGCAGAAGCTCGCCGTGAAGCAGAAGGTGCATGCGAAGCAGAAGCGCGTTTTGAATCAGCGGAACGACGCGAAGCAGAAGACCGAAGCGAAGCAGAAGACCGAAGCGAAGCAGCAGAGCGACGCGCCGCAAGGCTCCGGATCGTCCCAATCGTCCCAATCGTCCCGTTAGAAGCGGGCAAATAATTCCCCGCCGCGATGGAATAGCCAGATAGCGTGGAATGTTGTGTGAGTGCGGCGGACATCATGAGCGCCGCGCCACATTACTGGGGATTTCAAACATGCTCAAATCGTCTTTGTCGCGCCGTCGTCTGATGGCAACCGGATCGCTGGCGTCAGTCGGTGTGCTGCTTTCGAAGATGTCATTCGGCGCGAGCACGCAGGCCGCTACAACGGCTGCAAGCTCGCGTGGGGTGCCGGCGTATCTCGGCGCGTCGCCGCAAACTCTGCCGCCGTTGCCGTGGGCGGACAACGCGCTCGAACCGGTTATCTCGGCGCGTACGATCGGGATTCACTACGGCAAACATCATCGTGCGTACTTCGACAATCTGCACAAGCTGCTGGCCGGCACGCCGCTCGCCAATGCGTCGCTCGAAGAGTTGATCATGCAGTCGCACGATCAGCCGGCGCTCGTCGACGTGTTCAACAACGCAGCGCAGGCGTGGAATCACAATTTCTACTGGAACTCGCTCAGTCCGGATGCGAGCGCGCCGAGCGAGAAGCTGCAGGCGGCGATCCAGCGCAAGTTCGGCTCCACGGAAGCGTTGACCAAAGCATTGGTGGCCACTTCGGCGTCGCAATTCGGCAGCGGCTGGGGATGGCTGGTGGTCGATCGAGGCGAACTCGCGGTGGTGAAGACGAGCAATGCGGAAACCCCGTTCACGCGCGGTCAGGTGCCGCTGTTGACGGTGGATGTGTGGGAGCACGCCTATTACCTCGATTATCAGAATCGCCGGCCGGATTACCTGGTCGCGACCGTGTCGCGTCATTTGAACTGGGCGTTTGCTTCGGCGAATCTGGATCGGGTTTGATCCCAGCGCTGTAGCCCGTTCATTGAGATTCAGACCGCACATCGCCGCAATGGCGGTGTGCGTCGGGAAGTGCCTGCTGTATGGCGTTTTCTCTGGAATGGATGCCCCATGAGTTTGGGCACATACCTGTCCTTCCATTCGCCCCCAAAAAAAGTGCCTGTTCCCCGTCGCGAAAATCCGTGTAGGATACTGTACATCCATACAGGTTTTTTCGTCCATGACTGCCTCTTCTCCACAGCCCGAAGCGATACACCCGTCCCTGTGGCGGGCGTCTCAGCTTGCGCGCGGCCGGGGGCAGGTGGTCGACACCGGCTATCCGGCGCTATCGGCTGAACTGCCTGGTGGCGGCTGGCCAGTGGGCGCACTGGTCGACCTGCTCGTGCAGCAGCCGGGTGTAGGCGAACTGCGGCTGCTACGTCCGGCACTCAGTGCCGCGGGTAACCGGCCCATTGCGTTCGTCCAGCCCCCGCATACACCGGACGGCCTCGGGCTCAGCTATATCGGCTTGTCGCTTGAGCAGGTGCTGCGCGTCAAGGCGCAGAAAACGGCGGACGCGCTGTGGTCGGCAGAACAGATTCTGCGTGCCGGCAGTTGCGGTGCGCTGATTTTCTGGGCGCAGTATGCGCAGGCTTCGTCGCTTCGGCGCCTGCATCTGGCGGCGCAGTCGTCGGAGACGCTTTTCGTCATGGTGCGGCCGCTCGCGAGCGCTCAGGACGCGTCGCCGGCGCTATTGCGGCTGGCGCTCAAACCATCTGCCGACGGCCTGACCGTCGACATCGTGAAACGACGAGGGCCCTCGCGCGCGGAGCCCCTGTCGATTCCCCTTCAACCCACTCCTGTTCTGCTGTCACGACATGCGCGTCTTCCTCGCCGTTCACCTGCCGAAGTTGCCGCTCGAAGTTTTCAGGCCGAAGTGGTCGCCTGAGCCCGCTCACGGCAGTGTCGTGCTCGAGAAGGACAAGGTCGTGATTGCGGACAGCGTCGCGCGCGCGGCCGGAGTGAGGCTCGGCATGAAACGCGGGGGCGTGCTCACGCTGTCGCCCGAGACGGACATGCACGAACGCGACTTCGCCCGCGAGCAGTCCGCACAACGCGAGGTCGGCATCGCGCTAATGCGCTTTTCGCCCGAGGTCGCGCTGCTCGATGAAGCGACCGTCGTCGTGGAAATAGGCGCGAGCCTGCGCCTCTTTGGCGGACTGCTTGCGCTGTGCCGCGAGGCAAAGGCGCTGCTTGCCACGCTCGGTCTCACCGCGCGCGTGAGCGCCGCGCCGACCGGCCAGGGCGCGTGGCTACTGGCGCGATATGCGAAGGGGCGGGGCGCGCGGCGCGTGCTGAAGCTGTCCACGCTCGAGCAGCGCCTCGCCGCGCTGCCCATGATCGCGGTCCGCGAGGTGCGCGAGTTCGCCGACTGGTTCGCGGGGCTCGGCTGCGAAACCATCGCCGACATTCGCCGGCTGCCGCGCGCCGGCTTGCAGCGGCGCTGCGGCGAACACCTGCTCGATTCGCTCGACCGCGCATTCGGCACCGCGCCGGAACTCTTCGACTGGCTCGAACTGCCGCCCACGTTTTCCGCGCGCATCGAAATGCCTGACCGGCTCGAACATGCGGACGGCGCCGTGTTCGGCGCGCATCGGCTGATCGTGCAGTTGTGCGGCTGGCTCTGCGCAAAGCAATTGGCGGTCACCGCAATACGTTTGTTGCTGGAGCACGAGCGGGGGCGCGACGCCATCGAACCCACCACCATCGACATTGCCCTCGGCGAGCCAACGTGGCGTGAAGAACACCTGGTGAGGCTGCTGAAGGAGCGCTTGCATCGCATCGAGCTCACCGCGCCGGTTATCGCATTGCGTCTGGACGCCTCGAAAGTGGAGTCCGCTGCGCCGGCTTCGGATACGCTTTTTCCCGAGCCCGGCGGCTCAAAGGAAGATCATGCACGGCTACTCGAACTGCTGGTCGCGCGGCTGGGTGACGAGAACGTGCTGCGGCCCGCGCCGAGTCCCGACCATCGGCCGGAAGTCGCCAACTGCTGGGTGCCGGTGACGCAACCGGTGAAGCCCGCAGTCATACCGGAAGGCTTGCCGAGGCCCACGTGGATGCTCGATACGCCGGTGCGCTTGATAATGCGCCAGCATCGTCCGTTCTATGGCTCGCCGCTGCGCATGGTGTCGCCGGGGGAGCGTATCGAAGCGGGCTGGTTCGACGGCGAACTCGTGACGCGCGACTACTTCGTCGCTCAGGCCGACGACCAGAGCTGCTACTGGATTTACCGCGAACGTGTCAGCAGCCGCGACGCCGAAGAAGACCAGCGGTGGTTCCTTCATGGCCTTTTCGGATGACGCGCCATGGATGCCACCTTCAGCATGCTGCCGGCGTATGCCGAGCTTTTCTGCCTCTCCAATTTTTCGTTTCTGCGTGGCGCGTCGCACGCCGAGGAACTCGCTGAGCGCGCCGCGCAACTGGGCTACTCGGCGCTTGCCATTACCGACGAGTGCTCGCTTGCCGGTGTGGTGCGCGCGCACGTCGCGGCGAAAGAAGCGAAGCTGCCGTTTATCGTCGGCTCCTACTTTCGTCTGGTGAACGCCGACGGCTCGCCGGCATTCGGACTCATCCTGCTGGCGAAAAATCGCGAGGGCTACGGCAATCTGTCCGAACTCATCACGCTGGCGCGTACACGCGCGCCGAAGGGCGAATACCGGCTCACGCCGCAGGACCTGTCGCGACCGGAGAAGGAATACCGGCACCTGCTGGGCCTGCCGGACTGCCTGGCCATTCTCGTGCCGACCTTCCCAGCAAAAGAAGATGTGCTCGATGCCCAGGTCGAATGGCTGGACGAGACCTTTCCCGCACGCGCGTGGGTGGGCCTCGTGCTTCATCAGCGGGCGATGGACGACATTCACCGCGGCGCGGTTGAATTCGTCGCGCGCAACCGGGACGTGCCGGTGGTCGCACTCGGCGAAGTGGTCATGCACGTGCGTTCAAGAAAACCGCTGCAGGACACGATAACCGCCATTCGCGTCGGCAAGCCGGTTCATGAATGCGGATACGAGCTTGCGCCGAATGCGGAGCAGCACCTGCGCTCGCGGCTTCGGCTGGCCAATCTGTATTCGCCTGAGGCACTTGCCGCGACCGTCGACATCGCCGCGCGCTGCACCTTCTCGCTCGACGAACTGCGCTACGAGTATCCCGACGAACTGATACCGCCCGGCTTCACGCCGACCGCTTATCTCCGGCAGGAGACGTACATCGGCGCGCAACGGCGCTTTCCGTCGGGCATTCCGCACCACGTGCAGGAGCAGATCGAGCACGAGCTAGAACTGATTGCCGACCTGCAATATGAACCGTACTTCCTGACGGTCTACGACCTGGTCCGCTTTGCGCGCAGTCAGCACATTCTGTGTCAGGGACGCGGATCGGCGGCCAATTCGGCTGTCTGCTATTGCCTCGGCGTGACGGAAGTCGACCCCGCGCGCGGCAACATGCTTTTCGAGCGCTTCATCTCGAAAGAGCGCGGGGAGCCGCCTGACATCGACGTCGACTTCGAGCATCAGCGGCGCGAAGAAGTGATTCAGTACATCTATCGCAAGTACGGTCGCGACCGCGCGGCGATTGCCGCTGCGGTCTCGACGTATCGGGCGCGTGGCGTCTTGCGCGAAACGGGTAAGGCGCTCGGTGTCGATATGCAGATAGTCGATGCGGTCGCCAAGTCGCATCACTGGTTCGATAACAGTGCGGACTTGCTGAAGCGCTTCGAGGAATGCGGGCTGAACCCGCAAACGCCGCTCATCCGCGCGTGGGCCACGCTCGCCGCGCAACTGTATGGTTTTCCGCGGCACCTGTCGCAGCACTCGGGCGGGTTCGTCATCAGCCGGGGCAAGCTCACGCGCCTCGTTCCCGTTGAGAACGCCGCGATGGCAGAGCGCAGCGTCATCCAATGGGACAAGGACGACCTCGAATCGCTGGGGCTGCTCAAGATCGACGTGCTTGCGCTCGGCATGCTGTCGGCCATTCGGCGCACGCTCGACCTCGTGTCGGAGCAGCGCGGCGAGCGCTTCGAGATGCAGGACATTCCCTCAGAAGACGATGCAACCTACGACATGATTTCCGCCGCCGACACGGTGGGCGTCTTCCAGATCGAGTCGCGCGCACAGATGTCGATGCTGCCGCGCATGCGGCCTCGAACGTTCTACGACCTGGTGATCGAAGTGGCCATCGTGCGGCCGGGTCCGATTCAGGGTGGTGCGGTTCATCCTTATCTGCGACGTCGCCAGGGCTTTGAGCCGGTCACCTACCCGAGCAAGGATTTGGAGACCGCGCTGGGCCGCACGCTCGGCGTGCCGATTTTTCAGGAGCAGGTGATGCAGGTCGCGATTCTCGCCGCGGGCTTTACGGCGGGCGAGGCCGACCAGTTGCGGCGCGCGATGGCGGCGTGGAAACGCAAGGGTGGTCTCGGCAAATACTATGACCGCATTGTGCTCGGCATGCAGGAGCGGGGCTATGACCTTGCGTTTGCGGAAGCCATCTTCGAACAGATAAAAGGTTTTGGCGAATATGGTTTTCCGGAGAGTCATGCCGCGAGTTTCGCGCTGCTCGTGTATGCGAGCAGCTGGCTCAAATGCCATGAACCCGAGGCATTTCTGGCCGCCATGCTCAACAGCCAGCCCATGGGCTTTTACTCGCCATCGCAACTCGTGCAGGACGCGCAACGGCATGGTGTCAGCGTACTGCCAGTCGATGTGACTATCAGTGGGTGGAACTCGTCTCTTGAGCGTATTGCGGATGCCGCACGGCCTGCGGTGCGTCTGGGCCTGTCGCTGCTGCGTGGCATGAAGGAGGGCACAGCCGAGCGGATTGAGAATGCGCGTGCGGTGCGCCCGTTCGCCAGCGCGAAAGACCTCGCGCGTCGCGCGGCGCTCGATCGCCGGGACCTGCATATCCTGGCGGACGCCAATGCGCTGGTCTCGCTTGCCGGCAACCGGCGCGAGGCGCTCTGGCAGTCGGTCGCTGCCGTGCCGGACAAGGACATGCTTGCAATCGCGGCCGTCGAGGACGAAACGCCCGAACTCGGCGCGCCCTCCGAAGCACACGACATCGTGGCGGATTACCGCTCAGTGGGTCTGACGCTCGGGCGCCATCCGCTGGAGCTTTTGCGCCCGCAGTTGCTGGCAAACCGGTTAATGCCGGCTGCGACGCTGCGCACTTATCGCGACGGCCGGCTTGCGCGAGGCTGCGGTCTTGTCACCGTGCGGCAGCGTCCCGGCACCGCGAAAGGCGTGGTGTTCGTGACGATCGAAGACGAAACGGGCAACGTGAACGTCATCGTGTGGCCAAGCCTGCTCGAGAAGCAACGCAAGGAAGCGCTCAGTGCGTCGCTGCTGGCTGTGTATGGAGTATGGCAATGCCAGGGCGAGGTCCGGCATCTGGTGGCACAACGGCTCGTCGATATGTCGCATCTGCTGGGCGGGCTGCATTCCGTTAGCAGGAATTTTTGCTGAGACGTTGGTGCGCTTCGAGCGGTCGTCAACGTTCAGCGCATCCGGTTCAGGCGGATGTATCGCCGCGCCACGGAAAGGCGGCCAACACCTCGCGTATCGCCATATCGAACGGCGTGCGGCGGCCAATTCCGAGTTGTTCCAGCCGGTCCGACGCCAGGTGGCAATTATGCGGACGCGGCGTCGCATCGGCCGGCGTGTGTTGCGGCACGAGCCGCGCGTCGAGTTGCAGCGCCTGCGCGAGGCGCATGGCGATCTCATACTTGGTTATCGGTTCGTCGCCCGACCATTGCACGATGCCGCGAATCGCGTCACCCGCGGCGTGACGCTCGAGCATCTGCCGGATCACAAACGCGACGTCCGGCGTGAAGGTCGGATAGCGGATCGCCCATGCGTCCATGTTGGCCGCCTGGCCCTGAGCCGATGCCGACGCGGCAATGGCCGGCACGAGACTCGTCACGGCGGATTCCGACCAATCGACAATCGGCCCGTACAGCAGCGGCAAGCGCAGCACGCAGCCCAGGTCGGTCGTGTCGGTCAACGCCTGCTCGCCGTCCAGCTTGCTGCGCCCATATGCATTGAGCGGCGCCGGTGTGGAATCCGGCCGATAGGGCGGATGAGTGCCGTCGAAAACGTAATCGGTGGAAATCGACAGCGTCCACGCGCCGCGGCGATGCGCGGCGGCGGCGATCGCGCGCACGGCATCCACATTGAGCGCGCGGGCCACTTCCGGCTGACGCTCGCACACATCCGGTCGACGCTCGGCGGCGGCAATCACGAGCGCATCTGGCGCTTCGCGCTCGACAAACTGCTCGACTGCCCGCGGATCCCGGACATCGAGCGTGACGGTGTTCGGCATTGGCCGGCTGAAGGCGGTGCCGACGACTTGCCAGGCCGGCTGAGCCGCCAGTTCGTCGACGACAGCGCGACCGAGCAGGCCAGACGCTCCTATGACAGCGACCTTGAACATGATCCGCGTTCCCCTTTAGCTCGCCGCGCCGGGCGACACGCCTTTGACCGTGTAGCCGGCCTCGTCGATCGCGGCTTTCAAAGCGTCGACCGATTGCGTCGACTCGACCGCGACCCGGCCCGCCGCGAGATCTACCTGCACTTGCGCGGCTTCGTCGTGCTCGCGAATAGCGTTGGTGACTGCCGCAACACAATGCTGGCAGCTCATGCCTTCAACCTGGAATTCGGTTTTCATCGGAATTGCCTCGGGGAAATGTCGGTTGCGATGATTGAATTATGCCTTCCCGACCAGATTTAGGTGACTGACCTTCCCATCATGGGAAGGTGTACGATCGACGCATTGAGTGGGGAAACAGTGATGAACATTGGTGAAGCGGCCCGCGCGTCGGGCGTCACGGCGAAAATGATTCGCTACTACGAAAGCGTCGGCTTGCTCGCGGCGAAATCCCGTACGACCGCCGGCTATCGTGTCTACGGTCCGCAGGAGGTGCATTCACTGCGCTTCATTCGCCGTGCGCGCCGGCTCGGCTTTCTTGTGGAAGACATCCGGCGGCTGCTCGCGCTGTGGCACGACCGCACGCGCGCGAGTGCCGAAGTGAAGGCAATCGCGCTGGACCACGTGGCCGAACTCGATCGACGCATCGCCGAACTCACCGATATGCGCGACACGCTGGCGCATCTTGCCAACCATTGTCACGGCGACGACCGTCCGGAATGTCCGATTATCGAGGGGCTTGCGGACGCAGGCATGGTTTCGGCGGAGAGCGGGAACGCTTGTAAGGGGTTTTCGAAGGCGGACGTTAGCGTGTAGCGATGCGGGCAGGCGATTCGTTGCTTGGTGCACATAATTAGTGCATCAAGGGAGTCCATCTCATACTTTTTGGTCTACGGGCGTTTCTGCCTTTCAATCAAATCAACGTGCTTTATGCACCTAGGGAGTGCGTCATTCCATTTTGGAATGCACATCATGCGAGCATTTCACTGGCGCGGTTGCACCATCAGCCTATAATCCGGGTTAACCCTTTTACGGGAAATCCCTGATGCCCGATCCACCGGGGATTCAATCTGATCCTTGGAGAACATCATGTTTGCATACGTCCTTGAAAAACTGAGCACCTGGTTTGAAACTGCAGAGCGCGACCGCCGTGAAGCGTATCTGGCTTCGTCGTCGGATATCGTCCAGCTCGAACAGCGCATCCGCTCGCTCGAAGCCAACGGCTATTCGCTGTAAGTTTTTAGGCGAGCGTCTTTTGCCGCCACAGTAGTTCAGAAGTAGCTGTTAAGTGTGAGCCCCGTCTTTTGCGGGGCTTTGTCACATCTGAGCGCCGCGTTGTCCTCCAGGCGTCTCAAAGCTCGAGACGGCGAATATCGACTAGCGGCGAAGTCCGCGTCGCGGTAAGGTAAAGCGTTTTTCAGCGCAATCCGGCCTTCGCAGCTCAACCGGTCCGCCCCATGTCTTCGACCCATTCGTTCAAATTCTCCCTGACCGCCATTGCAGTTTTGTTTGCCACGGCTTGCGCCGTGTCGAGCGCGTCTGCTGCGTCGAGCAATAGCCGCAAGCCTGTTATCCTCGACTCGCAGAATGGAATCAGCGACGGGCAGAGCGGAACCGTCCTGCAGACAGCGCCGCTGTCGCGGCAGCCCATCGTCGAAGCACAACCTATCGCTACGCCTACCGAACTGGCGCCGAATTCGTCCGTGCCGATCGTCGTCGCACCGTATATCCAGTTGCCCGTCGGCGGCGGTGGTGTCGCACCGCAACCTCAACCGTATCCTCAACCTTATCCCGTGCCTCGGCCCGCTCCGCGTCCGCAATAGCCGACTCGCGCCGATCCTGCCCGTAGATTGCTGCCAGACGTCCGCGCGAGACGCGGCGCAGCGAATTTGCGCGCCCGCGCCTGGCCATTCGGGTTTGGGCGCATGGCGCGCCACCAGTCGGGCGACGACAATCCTCAAGCGGTCTGTGCCGCAAAGTCGCGCCGATAGCGCCCACACGGGCGGCCGGCAACCAGATTGAACGAGAACATACAAAAAGGAGACGTCAAATGCCCAATCACTGGATGCGGCGTGCCGCCGTTTGCGCCACGTTGTTCGCCGTTGTCGCACTTCACGGCGTGGCGTCCGCGAAAGACGTCCCCGAAAAGCCGGCTTTGACAATGGCCGTTGGCGGTCTGCCGGGTCTTTACTACTTGCCGGTGCTCACGGCTCAGCAGTTGGGCTATTTCAAGGACGAGGGTCTCGAGGTCACGCTCGAAGATTTCGCGGGCGGTTCCAAAGCACTCGAAGCAGTAGTGGGCGGCAGCGCGGATATCGGCGCCGGAGCATTCGAGCACACACTATTCATGCAGGCGAAGGGGCAACGCTACCGGGCTTTTGCGTTGATGGGCTGCGC
>Ga0268255_10001575_pt1 | contig 13168 bp, 10 predicted proteins | sample AgamicOrMarz_FD_200256 | JGI IMG/M metagenome (GOLD analysis project Ga0268255, IMG submission 200256) | Agave microbial communities from Guanajuato, Mexico - Or.Ma.rz (v2) (version 3) | ecosystem: Host-associated > Plants > Phyllosphere > Phylloplane/Leaf | place: Guanajuato, Mexico...
CTCCTCTTAACATTTCCATTAAGAAACTGCTCGTATGCGCTTGGGCAATTAAATCTTTCTTAACCAACATATTTATCTTTCGCGCAAAAGCAAGCGTAACTACAAATTGAGTTATTGCTATGAGCAAGGTGAACAAGGTAAGCTTGATAGAGATAGTTAGCATAGCAATGGTGTATACAAATAAAGATATGAAATCTAAGATAAGACTTGAACCATTCCTTGCTAGTATTTCCCTTAGATTTGAGATATTACTCACTCTGTTAGATAAATCTCCTGTGTCTCTCTGCTCAAAAAAACTGAGAGGTAACTTAAACATATGACTCATAAAATCATTTGAGATATTCTTACTAAGAGATAGTTGAAGCTCTAAAAGCGCACGGTTTCTAACTATAGATATGATAAAGTATAAGGAAATTACCACCAAGATAATATAATTTATATTTTCTAGCAGAACTGTACTCTTTTTATGAGTTAAAGAGTCAAATACATCTTTTATTAAAAATGGGAACGCCAGAGAAATTATTTGTAAAAGCAAAGAAATCATAATAACAGAAACAAATATCTTAGGTTGTTTAAGCAAATATTTCATGTAGCTCGGATAACTTCTTTTTGTTATTAATTGTTTTTGAAAATTTTGATTTGGTGTAAATGACAGAATGATATTTGAAAAAGATTCTTCAAATGTTTCAATATCTAATTTAATTCTTCCATGCGCAGGATCCACTATAGTAACAGAATTTTCACTAAGCTTCTCTATCACTACAAAGTGTCGTCCTTCCCAGTATGCAATAGCAGGTATTAAATCTCCTTTTGTCTCCTTTAACTGTTTTAATGTACATCTAAAGGCTTTAGAATCTAAACTAAAAGATTTAGCTACTTCTTTAAGTATTTTAGCTGTAACGCCATTTCTATGAGCACCGCACATATCAGTAATCTTGTGTAGAGAGACATTGATACTGTAATACCTTAAAATCATTGTTAAACAAGCCGGTCCGCATTCATGCATAGTCATTTGATGAATTACAGGCACTTTTTTGTTAAATATTTTAGATCTATGTATATTCATATTAACATCACCCTTAAAATTTTAGCCCCTATGTGTATGTTGAATTACATAGAGGCTAAGGCTAAATAAAATGGAATTTAATTTTTAGGACCTTGTAAAGCCAGTACAGAAGGAATAGCTTCTGATTTATAAGAGCGCAATAATTGTAGACCTATCCCTGCTAATCCAACCATCATACCAGGAGATTCATTAAGCTTAGGTAAACCACTTAACCACCCTTGTTTTCTAATATCCATGAGTACATGCTGTTCATAAGTTTTATAAACTTTAGTAAGTTCTTTATCTTTTAAGGATTGACTAGCTATCAAAAGGATATCTAAACTTCCCATATCTCCATGACATAGAGAGTGGTCCCTACCAAAACCATATTTTAGAGTAGTTTCAATTCCTATTTCTATATCTTTTTCAAAATCCATATGAGCAATAAAATCTTTTGTTAATAACCTACTGAGTAGAACTCCAGGAGCCCCGTGACACCAAGCAGCTGGCATTATACGTAAATTCTCCTCTGTTTTTCCTTGAAAATGATCTACATCAATCCAATTTTTCAAATCTTCTCTATAGCATTGTTTTTCAAAAGTTAATGTTCTTTCTACAGCATGGATATACTTCTCCTTACCTGTTGCATTTGCAATTCTACATAAGGAATATATTATTCCTGACGAACCATGAGAAAATCCAACTAAAGGTTGAGGAGCAACAGGTACCTTCCACCCTAATCCACCTTTATATTCAGAAGCACTATCTAGCAATCTATCTCCGCATTTTTTTATCATATACAAAATATAAGAATCTTTCGTTTTTGAATATAGTTGATCTAGTACAAGAGCATAGCCTGCAACTCCACTTAAAACGTCAAGAGCTTCATCATTATCTATTAAAGACTCTAATTCTCTAACAATATCCATACAGTAATCTAAGTATATATTATCACCCCATAATGTATGTAAGTGATTATATACGTATATTAATGCCCCTCCACCATTATAAGCCCCAAGACTTGTCAATTGTTGCTTATTATTAAGCATTGAATTAACACATCTCTTTGCTACATCTGTAAAATCTTCTCTTTGAGTAATATAACCAAGATATGCGAAGAATAGGGTTATACCACTTATACCGTCATATAAATAATGATTCACTGGTGATATGTTCCAATCACCTTCTTTTTCGTCTGCATAGCCTCCACCGATCCACCAAGCATCTGTTTCTCCATTAGGTTGTTCACCTATAATCATCGTTTCTTTCAAACGTTTTCCGATCTCTATAGCTTCTTCTAGAAAATCCTTTTCTGATGTTGTAATACTACTTTCTGGATTTATGTTCTTACTCTTTTTCTTTTCTTTATTTCCTTTATCTAAATAAAGCATAGTTGACTTAACAAGGTTTAATTGCTCTCTACAATCAGAATCACACATTGCCTCAACTTTTTTAATAGTTATACTTAAAGAATCATTTTTAAAAAAATCATAAATAACTTCTCCCCTACTATCCCATAAGTGTCTTTCTTGGGGCTTTGTAGAGAAATAAGGAATATCTAATTGATACATATCTTTCTTCTCAGAATTAAAAACTTTTTTTAAATCTGGATAGTTTATTGTGTCTAACCACAATTTATCTATAATTAAATCTCTATCAATTCCATCTCTTAAAAAATCAGGATGGAGGCTAATTCCTAATATGGAACCATATCTTTGAGTAGGCCTCAAGATTTGGCGTACCTCGACATCTTTCCAACTTTTAAGACAATTAATATATTCTTCTTTATTTTGAGTAATAATATTATAAGTCTGAGCAAACCCTTCAATTATATGATGAGAGTAATCATCAGCATTTGCGTACTCTCCATTTATTTTAGGTCGGTGTACATTGTGTCCAATACTAATATTCTCTCTTGAAATCTGCATCTTATCACTTAACTTATTGGTTATTACTGCAGACTTTATGGGTAAGATTTGATTGTCCCTTCCACCTATTCCACTTAAATCTATGCCATCTTCTTTAGAGAGGGATTTTCTAGGGAGTAGCCCTATATTTACTACAGACTGATACATCTTTTTATAAGAAACATTATAGGCAGAATCATCCTCGTTGAAGAAACGACTGTTATTGTGTAATAGAGATTCTAAGTCAACTAAATATGGATAATCTCCACTAGCAATAATGTTTTCAAAGTGGAAATCCACTGCGTTAAGAGAATAAAGTATAGCTAAATAACTCCCTATTCTTTTATAAAAAGATTCTACCTGTATGTTACTTTCACATTCATAATGTTTAATAAATTCTACCCACCCATAATCCTCACGGTTATAAGTTGGTATTCCTTTAAGATTAGGGGTTACTCCCCATGTATTTAACAAATCTAATAACATGTTAAACTTGTTATCAATCTCTAGATTTCTAGGCTTATATACTATCTTTTTACCAGATGATAAAGTAAGTATTCCTACACTCTGTCCACATTTATGTGAATCAGATACATTCCCACCCATAGAAATAGAATATAACCTATCGTTGTCATTCTCTATAACTTTTTTTTCTTTTAGAAAGTTATAGTCTTCTAGGAACCGTTTTATTAACTTTGTAGTATTCTCTACCCAATAAACTACTCTACAGGAGATTAATCGACTAAGGACAATATACTCACTTAGAATTCCATTAAAGTAATCTGAGTTCTTTAGCATTTCTGTATCGTAATACTTATATCTCTCTTCACCTGTATCTCCTTTTAGTAAGTTAGAAACACGAGCTACATTCATTTCTAAAATTAAAGTTCTCATAGAGGCTGCCCCTAAAGAACTTGCAAGTATAAGTAATAATTCAGATTCAATATTCTCATCAATTAATTTTTTATAATCTTTCTCAAATTTTTCTTTAATAATAATTTGAAATTTTGAATAAGCTACTTTAAGGAAGGGTATTATAAAATTAAGGAAAGGAATTTCTTGAGAGTTTTTAATAAAAGCTTTCGGTAATACTACTTCCTGATATTTGGCTGTTAAAACAAGTTCCAGGACATCCATCCAATCTTTATGATGTTTATCTTCTTTAGGAGAGAACTTTTTATTAGAAATAGCACTTAGAAAACTTTCCTTATTTAATTCATTATGTAAAATATATTCAGATAAAATATCAGTATCATCTTGCATGAACTCTAACCATTTTTTATATTTTTTCATACCTAAATCAGTAGTTATATTACTTTCAAGCATAAATTCTCTTTCTGTAAGAAAGTAGGAAGATCTCATATCTAATTTATTTAGCTGATTAATACTCATACTTTCACCTCGATCACCTAATATTTTAAAAATCATATGTAATAAAAAATCACTTATAAAAAGACAAATTCCCATAAGGAATTTGCCTTTTCATAATATGTAGACTTAGCAGCCAGGCCAAGTACTACATTCTGTTGTGATTGTGCAAACTACGCCAGAAGAATCCATAGCGTGGATTCCAGCACCAACCACATTGTTTAAATCAGCATCCTCTAATTCAGCCATTACATCACCAGCAGGGCTTGTTACTAATGCTGAGCGAGTAAAAGGATTTTTCCAAGATTCAATTAACATTTCTTTTGACATTATTTTCACCTCCTTGTTTAGTACAAACTCAGTATAGCACCAGTTTAATTCTAAAAAAATACATTTTAGTAAATATAAAGTAATTTTTAGAAACTTTATAAAGATAAATTAAGAATTCAATTAGTTTAAGTAAACACATAGTAGTAGTGTGTATTCTTGAATATGTGTTAAACAACATGACTATTTACACCACTTTGCTGACACTCTTTATAGTCTTTTAAATAATATCCAACTCCATATTTAGACAGAATAACCTCAGGATCGCTGGGGTTATTCTCTATTTTTTCTCGAAGGTTTTTAATATGTACATAAAGGCTAGATCGTCCTGTTAAGTAGACGTCTTTTATTAGTTTTTCACTTTTCAAGATTTTATTTTCACTGTTACAGAGTAGAAATAATATTTTAAATTCTTGTGTAGAAAGTTCAATTGTTTGATTGTGCTTTATTACACAATGTTTTTCAATATCAAATACTATACCTGGATATAAGTTAACTACTGTAGGATAGTTTTTATAAGCTTTGTTAACCTTTATTAAGGGATTTGTTAATAACATTGTAGCTGTCTGTTGAGCCTTTAAGTGTTCAGAACTTGTTCCTGAAGTATTAATGACAATAATAGGAGTTGTTGTACAATTCAATAATTCCACCCAAAGGTTATATTGATCTTGACTAGGATTTATAAAATCTATAATAACGGCAAGATAATTTTTCAAAGCTAAGTTTGATTTTATTTGTTGGGCATCTGATATTTTCACAACTCCAATACCCTCCTTCTCGAGTATTAGAGTTGTTAATTGATAAAAAAAATCATTTTGAGTACAAAGCAGCAACTTGTTCACACTCTATCTCCCCGTTCAACTTAAAGTAATTATAAAATTATTAATGTAAATCAGAACTTTTTATTGTTTTGACCCCCACACTAAACATAACTATGAATAAAATAAACAATAGTAAATAGAACGTTGACATAGAGTGTATTGGACTTTCATCTATTGGAGACATTGCCAACATAGGCTGAGCCCAAGGGTAAAACTGGCCAATACTAGAATTTGCGATAAGAATAGAGGGTAACGATAACGCTATATTTATTCCTAAAGGAGCCCCAAACTGACGCCAGCGTATCGATAAAGCTAATTGAGCCGTTGCTAGAGGTAATGAGGCTATCCATCCTTTGAATATGAAACTAATTAATGTGAAAAGTGGTAAAGTATCTTTTAGCCCTGTACTAAATCCTCCGATAACAAAAATTATAAGAAGAAGACACTGAGTCAGTGCTAATAAGATAAATACCGTAATTAATTTAGAAATAAAAAAATTAGACTTCTTTATAGGTAAAGCCATTAACTGCTTCCAACCGCCGCCTACATGCTCCATCCTACATAACATAGATGCATATATTCCTGTCATTACTGGTAAAATTAAGGGTGAATAAAAGAGCTGTACTTGAGTCCATGCTTCTAGCCACTCATTGTCTCCCTTATCATTCATAAATACATGGTAATTTGCTTGAAAATTGAATAATGCAAATAGAATTCCTATAATGGGACCTAACCCTACTAACAACCAAAGCTTGGAACGTTTCATTTTAAACCACTCTTCATAGACTAAATTTATCACCGTACCCATATAGATTAAACCTCCCTATTTTTTGAAAATAAAAATGTAGCTATAACTAATAGAATACCTCCTAAGATTACAGAAGATATCAACACATAAATTAAGTCTGGATTATTGATAAGTTGTTGACTGCTGTATTTTAATCGTAATGTGGATGAATTTAAGGGATATGCCCAAGGTAACCATTGCGTTATAGGACTTAAAGCTAAAAATAATCCTGCCATAGAGGATAGTGCTCCTACTAAAATTGAAAATGCTTGATTTTTAACTCTAATAGATAAATATAACTGAAATACCATAATAGGAATTGAGCATAAAAAGGGAAGCATACTATCACCAATTAAACGTAACCAAGGAACCGTCTCTCCAAGTCTAAAGGATAAACCAAATATGATATAAGATACATAAGTGAACACTCCTGACATAAAAGACAATAAAAATAACAAACCAAACTTCCCTAGAAATATAGAACCTCGTTTAAGTGGAAGTGCCAATATTTGTTTCCATGCATTTGCTTGATGTTCTGTATTTGCAATAATGGAAGCAGCTAATGTGATACTCAAGGGAATCGTTAGGCTTAAGATAAATTGCTTGTCGTATAAGAAAATATGCCATAAATCGGTGTGCTTATCCTGTGCTTGATTAAATAAAACCTGTGATCGTAATAAAAAATTAGCACATTCATATATCAAAGTGAGACCAGGAGCTAAAAAAAGTGTGAGAAATAAGACTGTTCGTTTAGACTTTATAACGTCGGCCTTTATAACATGCTGTATCATAGACTTTTCTCCTTCCCTGTAATTTCTAGGAAGATTTCTTCTAATGAAGGTTTAATATGCTCTAACTTATAAACTGCATAACCTTCTGTTACTAACATATAGTTAATTTCTGATACAAATTCAGGCGTAGTTGTATCAGTCCATAAATATCCATCCTTAATATCCGTTAAGATTCCTCTTTGTTGAAGTAGATTTCCCGCAGCTATAGAATTATTTGTTCCAATTTTTAAAACAGGCTTACTTCGTTCTCTTAATGTCTCTATAGAGTCTTGGAATACTAAAGTTCCATTGTTAATAATCCCTACTTCTGTAGCCATCTGATCAATCTCACTTAATAAATGACTTGAAACAATTACTGTCATGCCATATTGAGCAGGTAGCTCTTTAATTAATTCACGTATTTCTTGAATTCCGGAAGGATCCAATCCATTTGTTGGTTCATCGAGTACTAATAATTTGGGCTTTGATAATAAGGCAGCTGCTATCCCTAATCGCTGTTTCATTCCCAGAGAATAATTTTTAACAAGACGGTTCGAGACATTCGACAACCTTACAATGTTTAGTACTTCTTTAATTCTTTTATCTGATATATCTAATAAACGACAAAGGGATGCTAAGTTTTCATACCCTGTCAGATGACCATAATACGATGGTGACTCAACTAAAGAACCGATATGCTTTAGAATTTCAATTCTTTCCTTTGACAACGACTTACCAAATATACGAATATCTCCTTTAGTAGGGGTTGCCAACCCCAGGAGCATACGAATAGTAGTAGTTTTCCCCGCCCCGTTAGGACCTAAAAATCCATATATTTCACCTTCTTTAACTTTTAGATTTAAATTGTTTACCGATACATGATCTTTATATACCTTTGTTAATGATTCTGTTTGAACAAGTAAATTCTCCATTTATATTCACCTCACTACTATAGTAATAAATTTAGTTAAACTGGTTTGAACGCACAGTTAAACAGGAGTTAAACTTTTCAATAAAACTAAAAGGGATATATTGATTTATTAGAACATAAGTCGTTATTATGGAATAAAGTGTAAAGTTAACATGGAGGAATTATAAATGGATCCTAAAATTTTAATAGTAGATGATAATGAAGAGATATTAGATTTATTAAAAGTAACGTTGGGAAAAGAAAATTTATCTAACCTTTTTACTGCTACTAACTCTCAAGAAGCCTTGAATATATGTAAAGTTCTACAGCCAAATATAATACTATTAGATGTCATGCTTCCTGATACAGATGGATTTGAGACATGTAGAAGAATCAGAGAATATACTCAAGCACCTGTAATATTTCTTACAGCTAAAAATACAGACTTAGATAAACTCACTGGTTTCAATTTTGGAGGAGATGACTATGTTACCAAGCCGTTTAACCCTTTAGAAATTGTGGCTCGCATCAAAGCTCAATTAAAGCGTCAAAATATTAATACATCCCAAAATAATTTAAAAACCAAACAAATATACACGTATGACAAGTTTAGCTTAAATATAGATTCAGGAGAGCTAATTGTTCAAGGTAGAGAAGTAGAATGCCCAGCAAAAGAATTTCAGCTCCTGTCTTTTTTATGTCAGAATCCTAATAAAATTTTCACAAAAAACCAATTATATGAACTTATATGGGGAATGGATAGCTATGGAGATACACATACGGTAATGGTTCATATTAGACGTTTACGCGAGAAAATTGAAGAGGAACCGAGTAACCCTAGATATCTTCTTACGGTACGAGGATTAGGCTATAAGATGATGGAGAGTGAACATAACAGATGAATCTACGAAATAGATTGGCATTACAATTTATTATTCTAAATTTTATTCTCTTTTTAGCTATCGTTACATGTATATTTGCATCTTCTACCTATATGGATAAATTACTTGAAAATATCAGCAATAATGACAATGGTGTACCTATTGGATACCAAGTACAGTATATGATTATTATTCTAATTCTATCTACTATATCCGTTTTAGTTGTAGCCATTGTATTCGGTAAGCTATTTGGTTCTCCATTATTACACATGTTGAAATGGTTAAAAAACCTTGCCAACCAAAAATATCAAGAGCCTACAGACAAAATTGGTATTCCCTTAAGTCAACAACCAAATGGGCAATTAAAAAGAAATCACCATATGTTTTATGAAGTTATATATGCTCTTCAAAAGTTGACAGATGCTTTAAAGAAAAATGAACATGAAAGAGAGCTCCTAGAAAAGACTCGTGAAGACTGGATGACCGGAATTTCACATGATTTAAAGACACCTATATCTGTTGTTAAGGGCTATGCAGAATTATTATCTAATGAAAATTACAATTGGAGCCCTAAAGAAATTAATAATTTCGCTAACATAATCAGCGAAAGAATGGATTATATGGAAAGCCTTGTAGAAGATTTCAATTTAACCTTCCAACTAAAAAACCAATCATTGCCTTTAAAAAAGGAAAAATGCAATATAGTTGAATTGGTCAGAATAGCAGTAGTAGAGGTAGCTAATATACCAGGTATTAATGAAAATTATACCTTAGTTTATAAGCCAGAATTAGAATCAATCTATAGTGAATTAGATTATAATTTATTTAAGCGAGCAATTCATAATCTGGTAGCAAATGCAATTAAGCACAATCCTGTTGGCACTAATATTGAAATTTCAGTAACTCAAATGAATGAGAACGTTAATGCAAACTCAGCTCGAATTGTAATTAAAGACAATGGTGTCGGTATGGACGAGCAAACTAAGAAAAACTTATTTAATCGGTATTATATTGGTTCTAATACTGAAGAAGGACAAGTAGGTTCTGGGTTAGGAATGGCTATATCTAAACAAATTGTTCAAGCACACGGGGGGAGTATAGAAGTGAAAAGTATTTTAGGGAAAGGAACCACTTGTCTAGTATATATTAATAGTTAGTTTCCTCTTTATAACTTTTAATACCTATTATAAGGACAGTCTATGCAAAGTATTTCTATATTAATTATCTTTAATCAATAACAAACACGACCATTTTTGTTACGTATAAGATGAATCCTCTATAAATCTTTCAAACCTTTGGTATATATGTAACTTTATTATTTGTAACAATACTTTTAATTGTATGTTTTTGCTAAAACAACACTAGAAGTTTCAGAGGGACATTATACGTTTAAGTTATCTATAACAAAAGTAATCATTTTTACGACAAGGGGGATAGAATTTAGTTATGAAAAAATCTTTAAATCCCCTTGTTTATTCACAATAATAGATAAAAATAACTAATGATATCCGTTAGCCAAATCACTACAAATTTTTCATTTTAAAAGTAGTACAATAAATATAAATGTATGGAAAAGATGTTATTATCACTTATGAAACCCATAAAGATGATGTGGCTTCTATTGATTTGGAGTGTGATAATACTTGTTTTTAATTCATTTATGTGAACCTTGTAATTTTGAGGTAATAACAACTCAACTAGATCCAAAATATAAATGTCCTAAGTGTGGGCTATTGACCGAAGATAGATGGATTGATGAAGAAAAGGAATATGAATCGTGAGTTTTAAGGGAGAGTATTAATGCTCTCTCTTTTTAAAACATAAGAGAGGTTTATAGTGATTACACCAATTATAAAGGATGATCTAACCCATTGTGAGTTCTGTAATGATTATATACATTGCTCGCAAGATGGGAAGAGAAAAAGTCTTTATACTATTCGATTGATTGATTATAAATTTATGAATATAGATCTTCTATAACTAAAAGAGCTTCACCTTGTTTTGCTTGCTTCTTCTTCCCCCCCCTTCTACCATCGTAGTATGAAAAAAGAGGACTTTTCATTCCTTCTCTTGCTCTCAAACTTTTGCTTTTTTTAACGTTCCATTTCCTGTGTTGTACTCCGTTTTTTTAGAATGTGCTCCACTATTCCGTGCAAAAAGTTCCGAAAATCCATTTTATGATTTCTCTCCTTTTTCCCTTTGTCATCATCCTTTTTCTTTCTCAGTACCGTCCCTCTTTTTAAGCCACCCTTTTAAAAATCCCTAATGAAAAATCTTTTTTCCTTTACTCATTCATCAAATTTTTTAACAGCTTTTAACCGTAATTGAATTGATATTTCAAATATTGATGTCTACTTTATCCGACCTCTGTTTTGTAGTAATGCCCATTTCACCTAAAAGAGAGAAGAGCATAAGGGGTTTTTGCCCCCACAGTCTGTGTGGGGCTAGGCAAAGCCTAGCAAAACCATGGGGTCAAAGAAAAGCTAGTCATGTCCCTTTTACGTCCCCTTTTCACCCCTAAACAACGTTTTTTAGATTAATTATTTTCCTGTTAATGCCATTCATTCACTCTTAGTCCCCTTTGTGTCCCCCACTGTTTTTTCACTTTATGGCTAAATCTTGTTGCTTCTCATTTAACTTTTGGAGTTTTCCTTGCAAGCTTTTTTGTTCATCTTCATAGAGCTGAATGCTTTCATCACTGCATTGAATCGCATCTTTTTTTCGCAATTTTTGATTCTGTATCAGCTTTTCCATAGTTTTTTATTTTCTTTTTTACAACATCTTTTTCTAATTCATGTGAACCTGCATTTTTTTAGATCAATCATGATTTATAGAATAAAAATTGATTCATAAATGATAAAAAAGCACGCGTAAATCACTTGTATTGTAAGTAAAAAGAAATGGCTGTTTTGACCATGAACGTGCGGAAAAAATAAAAAAAATCGTTTGCTTCCGTCTTATTTTTTTCAAAAAACACTTCAAAATGAAGTGACTCTTGAGGGGACATTTATCAAATATGAGGGTGCGGCGAAGGGGTTTCTGGCACAAATATTGTGATTATTGAAGGGCCTCTGAAGGGACTATCCTTCAATTTGAGGGTGCGCTGAGGGGGTTCTTGTAAACATTTCTTTGTACCCAAGGTTTTGTTAGGCTCTGCCTAACCCCACACAGCCTGTGGGGGCAAAAACCCCTTATGCTCTTCTCCTTATTTTTTAAGGGGCACCAGTATTTTAAGAATTTCAAACAAAATAGGGAACTTAAAATAAGAAATGTTGATCCTACTACTGTTAAAAAATCTCTGAGTTAGCAAAGAAACATGATCAATCATGACAGCAATTTTTAAAAAGTCAGATACACACGTTAGCTATTTCTAATCAACAGTCAGATCTAGAAGAACGTTTGGAAAATCTGCTTGAGGCTCACATTAAGATGATGGAACACTGGGCAATTTCAATGGAAAACTTGAATGGTATTTTAAAAGAATTGATCAGAGAATATAAAGATGATGAATAAAACACTCCAAATGATTTCACTCGATGAAGACACCTATCAATACATTCAAAATTACATAATTGAACAAAAAATGAGCTATCTTGGCCATGCGATAGCTGACATTTGTAACAGATTCAGATACGAGCAATGGATAGAACGGATTTTAACAATCATTACAGAAGCTGCTTCCAATGAGTTAAAAATAATTTTAAAAAGGTCCTCAATAAATGACAACTTGGCTTTAACACTGCCAATAAACATGTACAAATAGCCAGGGGTACAGGAAAATTTCTAATCCGAGGATTCAAAAAAAGAAGCTCCTACATGAGGTAGAAACTGCATTTATCATATTTTTAACTCTTTGCATAGGGTGATTTTTTCTCACCCTTTTTACAAAAAAGGACTACAAAAAATCACCCTACCCAGAAGAACTATTTACCATTATCATTGTAAGTGTACTAATCACCAAATCTTTAACGTTATCAAAAGTAAATGATTATAACATACTTTAGAATACTTGAGGAGGGGAAACTTTTTTCCCCTCCCCTACTCTAAAAAACTCATATATGATGAAGGTGATTCCTAAAGCAATATAGGATCACTCGTAGCTAAATATACTTGTTTTGATATATTTTGCTAATTTTTATTGAATTATGAGACGACTTAACGCTATAATAAAACTAACAAAAACGTGCGGATAGAAAAAAGACTTCAACTGTTTAAGAAGTGCGGATACACTCTTAAACCGTTCCTCCTAGTTACGGTAGGAAAAACACTTGTCGAAGTCTCTTGTTAATAGAGTTAGTTTTTATAAAATAAAACTTATGGCTTTATTTTATACGAAATTAACATCTATTTCA
>Ga0268255_10001577_pt1 | contig 13150 bp, 15 predicted proteins | sample AgamicOrMarz_FD_200256 | JGI IMG/M metagenome (GOLD analysis project Ga0268255, IMG submission 200256) | Agave microbial communities from Guanajuato, Mexico - Or.Ma.rz (v2) (version 3) | ecosystem: Host-associated > Plants > Phyllosphere > Phylloplane/Leaf | place: Guanajuato, Mexico...
CCAACTTCTCATTAAATTCATCACTCAAAGCAACTAACTTAATCACAAGTAACTGTTTTTCAACAAGTTTCTATCTGCATCACCGCCGATGGATGTGCATTATAGACCATCTCATTCCCTTTGCAAGCGAAAATTAAAAATTAATGACTCGAGCGTTTACTTTTAAATCAACCATCCACCTAAGCATCTGTTTTATATTAAAAATTATTTTAATTTTTTATTTTTGACTTAAATATATAAGTATTATGCTCATTAATTCCAGCTTAAGCTGTTGTTCTAAATCAAGAAAATTTTCTGACTCTCATAATGTATCAGGGTAAAAAGCGCCTTATTAATAATTACAAGGGATTCATGCTGCACCTTTTCGAAGTCTGATGCTCCATCCGCCCTATACAAAATTTGGTTTAAGGTTTTATTAGAATCAAAGTAAAGCAAAAATCTTAGCGAGAATGCCTCAATAATTTTTAAAACCTAAAAACAAAAAAGGAAGCCTGTTAACCAGGCTTGCTTTTTCAAATTTTAAAGAGCTTATTGAGCTGATGAACTGTGCATGTTCATTTCAGCTTGATTCATTTGCTCATGTGACTCCATCATCTGCTTATTTTTTTGACTTGGCATGTAGTCAGGTTCATTGTTGATTGCTAAATAAAAAACAATCATAAACAATAAGCTTAAGATAGAAGCTACAATCAGTAACTTCCATCCCCACCAAGACTGTTCAGGCGATAATTTATTAGTCATTTCATTTCTCTCATTAAGTTAATAGTTTCAGTTCATCTATTTCGCTAAGCTTATTAAAACTTCATGCTCATACGAACCCAGTAATTTCTTCCGATATTATTGAACTGCTCTTCACTCGCAAATCCAAAGCCCGCACTCCCCGCTTTGTTTAAGTGTTCGGTGTAGGTTTTATCTAATACGTTGTCGATACCAACAGAGACATCGATATCTTTACGAAGGTTGTAGCTTCCATTTAAAGAAAGAGTTGAAAAACCTTTACTTGGTTTTAGGTCATAACCCACGATATTACCTTGATGTAGGCTCACACGGTTTTGCTCAGCAACAGCTCGCCACAACAGACCCAAGTTATATTTGTCAGCTACATAGCGAATATTTAAGCGGCCTTCTAATGGTGAAATTTGTGGTAGTGGTTTGTCATCAGTGGTGTTTTTACCCCATGCATACATCGCACTCAAATCTGCCTGGATATGGTCGGTAAATTGATATCCAATACCAGCTTCCGCTCCTGCGATGGTTGCATCGACGTTTTTGGCGCCTGCAGTAATATCATGACTCATATCATGTCCACCCATTCCCATACTTGGATGATGGTGGTAACTCATTAAAATGTAGTCATCTACTAAGCCTGCATAAGCAGAAGCCCATGTATTTAAAGCACCATGTTGCTGCTGGAAGCCCATATCCAACTGTAATGTTTTCTCAGGATTCACACCGTTAAAGGTATTGGTTGAGCCAGCATTACCATGTATAGGCGAGAAAAGCTCCCAATAATCAGGCATACGCTCTACATAACCTAAACCGATATAGCTTTTTAGCTCATGCTCAGGATGTTGATTTTCCCAGCGAACAAATGTGCTCGGTAAAGTCTTTTCAAGCTTCGTATTAAAATCTTTTGATTTGGTGCGTTCGTCTTCAACTGTGACTCGATCTAAACGCACACCTGTGACCAATTTGTTAAGCTCGTTCCATTGATAGCCAAGCTCACCAAAAGCTCCATATGATTGAAAGATCATATCCGTTACGCGGGGCTGGTTGAGGTAATTACTCCCTATACTACTGCGTGAGCTGTGTTTATTATTTTGAGTATCTACACCCGATATAAAGCTCCATTGATTCCACTCATTAGTCATCGCTAAACGTGCGTTTAATGTACGGCGTGCAACATTTGATGCCATTGGATCGGACATACCATCTTTGGGATTAAACTCACGTAAGCTGAAATTATCCATGACGTGGTCGTTATAGCTGTAGTTCACTTGCCCTTCAATTTTCTTAATGACATTAGTGATATTTTTCTTTTCGAACCGTAGACCTAAGCTTTCGCGCGCAAACTGAGAACCGTCCATTGAACGTCCAGCATAAAGCGATTCACCATCAGATTTTCCACCAGTGAGTTCGACCCACGTGTTTTCATCTGGAGTAAAGCCAAGCGCTATATCTGCATTCCACTTTTTCCATGCTGAGGGCACGGTATTGCCATCACCATCTTGATAACTATTGGATTCTGAACGGTTGGCATTTAAACGAATATATTTTTTCTCATCACCCAATGCTGCTTCAACATTATGGTCAATACGCCCATATGAACCTAGTAAGACACTCGCTTGCCCACGATAAGGTTTTTCAGAGGTGAGTTTCTCAGGTTGACGTTCAAAAAGTACCGTAGCGGCCGAACCTGTATTGGCATATTGAACCGTTTGTGGACCTTTAATGACAGAAATACGATCATAACTTTCTGGAGAGATATAAGAAGTCGGAGCATCCATACGGTTTGGACATGCACCCAAGTTCTCAGTTCCATCAGTCAAAATTTTGATGCGTGAACCAAACATACCTCGGAATGTCACATCACCATTTGTTCCACCGCTTTGTATCGAGTTAAATCCCATAATACTTTGCAGATAGTCTGCTCCATCGGTAGCAGGTACGGGCTGAATCGGTTGCTTTGGATCTGCATGTACGATCGGACCATTTGCATCGTTGCCTTGTTGTGCGGTAACAACGATGGGTGCCAATGAATGAAGAGTATTAGTATCAACATCATTTTTTTCTGAATCAGCAAAAACTAGACCCGAATGAGAGGCAGCAAGCATCGCAACCCATAACGGTTGTAATAAGAATTTAGAATGTGGCATTTTTATACGCTCTAAAACATAAATAAAGTGATATTGAAGTCAGTTAAGACCCCAACAAAAAATTGCTTTTATTTATGCAAATAGAGGCGGTGCGCGCCCTTGAGGGAGTAGGAAAAGTCGCTGTAGCGCAAAGTAAACATGTCGAAATGCTTGTTGATAGGCAACTAAGCGGACTTGTATGCGGACTAAAACTTCTTTTACACCAAATTCAGGTGGTAAAACCAGATTGGCATAGACGGTACAATATTGACACTGGTGATTTGCATCATGATGATCATGTTGCCCAGAAGCTTGTGCCTGTTCAATATGATGTTCATGATGTGAATGCATGGTATGTGACATGGTTTCCATTTGTGCTTTGGGTTTAAGCAAAGCACGAGTAATAGTTTCACAGACCGGAGCAATTTGATATTGCTTCGGTAATAGCGGCTGTAGAAATACCGCAACCTGTAAAAATACTGCTGCACATGCAAGCAGTAACCCACTACGAAAAACCAAAAATCACATCCACACTATATTAATGTTTCAAGAATAGAAATTTTTAACGTTTTACTGCAACTTTTTCACGCTCACGTTGACGAACAACTTTTTCGACTTTTTCTCGAGCACGCTGACGTTTAAGTGGCGACAAATAATCCACAAATAATTTGCCATTTAAGTGATCCATTTCATGTTGGATACAAACAGCGAGAAGTCCATCAGCTTCTATCTCAAATGCTTGACCTTCAAGGTTAATTGCCTCAATTTTCACACGTGACGGGCGCTCAACTTTGTCGTATATTTGTGGCACCGATAGGCAGCCTTCTTCGTACTGCTGCTTATCTTCTGTCAGTGGAGTGATTTTGGGGTTAATAAAAACCAAGGGTTCATCTTTAGCTTCAGATAAATCTATAACGATTAACTGAATATGACGATCTACCTGTGAAGCTGCTAAACCAATACCGGGTGCGGCATACATGGTTTCAAGCATATCTGCTGCAAGTTGACGAATTTCATCAGTAACTTCTTCAACAGGCTTAGCAATGGTACGAAGACGGGGATCAGGAAAACTTAAAATAGGTAATAAGGCCATACTGACGTCCTCACTTATGCCATTGATTAAAAAACCAAATGAAGGAAATACTTCATCGAAAAATTGTGTGTTAGCCGCCTATTATAACGCATCTGCACGCATAATTTTTAGGAATTATCATAATGAAAAAGGTTTTTGACGGCATGGTTCAATTTCATGCTTTGGGGATAAAAAAGCATTTACTTGCTTTCGCACTTTTTACAGGGGTTGCATTCGGTACGGTAGCAGAGGTTTATGCTGCTAGTCCAAACCATAATCCACCCTCTCTTAAAAGTAATGCACCACATGTCTACGTAGTAAAACGGGGAGATACGCTATGGGATATTTCCGGTCACTTTTTAAGTAAACCTTGGCGCTGGCCTGAAATTTGGGCAAATAATCAGCATGTCAAAAATCCGCATTGGATTTATCCAGGTGATCGACTATTGCTATGTAGTTTAGATGGCCGGCCATTAGTTGGAAAAGATGAGGGAGACGGTTGTGTCGGCATTATTCGCCGTTACACAGGCCAAATGACAAATTTACAACCTCAAGTTCGTGTAGAGTCAATTAACAATAACATCCCTGTTATTCCTCTTGAACATATCAAGCAGTGGTTAGAACACAGCACTATTCTGCCAGCTGACGCAATTGAACATACTCCTTATGTAGTAGGTACTGCTGATCAACGAGTACTTGCAGCAAAAGGTCAAACTATTTATGCACGCGGACAAGGTTTGATTGATGGTCAACGTTATGCCGTCTACCGTGAAGGTGAACCTTATTATTTCACAGATAATAAAGGCAAAAAGCATAGTCTAGGTATTGAGTTACAACAAGTTGCCTCGGGGATTGCTATCTCTTCGGAAAAAGACATTACCACGCTTGAGTTAACTGACAGCTACGATTCTGAAGTACGTCGTGGTGATCGGGTTATGCCAGAAGAAGAGGCTACATTGCCTACTTTATTTTATCCAGTGGACGCTACTCAAGTGCCAGATGCCGGCAAAATCATTCGTGTCATGGGCTCAATTGGTAGAGCCGCCAAAAATAGTGTTGTGACTTTGGACCGCGGTACAACTCAAGGTGTTCAAGTAGGCCAAGTTTTTGATATTACGCAGCAAGGTGAAACCATCCGAGACCCTAAAACCAAGGAATCAATAAAGTTACCTGGTCAACAAATTGGTAGCCTAATGGTTTTTAGAACCTTTGATCAGTTGAGTTATGCCTACGTATTAGAAAGCGATTTACCAATTAAAGTTGGTTCAAGTATTCAGCCGCCTCGCTTTAATGATTAACGCTGGATGTACCTTTTAAAATGCTTACTCAACTTTCTTCACACCATTACCACACGCTTAAAGTGTGGTATTTGGTGCAGCACTCTTTAGTTAGTTTTAAAAAAATTATTGATTATTTTGGTCACTGTGAAAAAGCCGTCCAGCCAAATGGATTAGCACAGTGGTCTAATCTTGGTTTACACGCCAATCATTTAAAACGCGTAGATGAATTTCAAACCGCTCAAGGTCAAGCTCAGTTTGAAAAACTGGTTCAACAGATTCATCAACATACTGACTTTATTTTAACGGCAGATGACTCAGGCTATCCTACTCAATTACTACCTTATACTGATCACCCACCTATCATTTTTGGAAAAGGCCAAGCGCAAGCTTTGTTGCAACCACAAATTGCGATTGTCGGTAGTCGAAAACCAAGCCCACATGGCCGTCAGGTTGCTTATGATTTTGCCTACTACTTAAGTGAAAAAGGATTTTATGTAAGTAGTGGCTTGGCATATGGGATTGACGAAGCTGCTCATCAAGGAGCTGCCGCACATCAACGTACCATTGCCGTGACAGGAACAGGTTTAGATAGTACCTACCCTGCTCAAAATAAAAAACTTGCAGAACAGATCTTGGCTCAAAACGGCGCCATTATTACTGAGTTTTTACCTGGGACCCCACCCTTACAGCAGCATTTTCCCCGTCGAAACCGAATTGTCAGTGGTTTAAGTTTAGGCGTGTTAGTGGTAGAGGCTACATTAAAAAGTGGTTCTCTCATTACTGCGAACAAAGCAGCTGAACAAGGTAAAACCGTATTTGCTATTCCTGGTCATATTTACAGTGAATTTCATCAAGGTTGTCATCAACTCATTCGTGAAGGAGCAATTTTAGTTGATCATCCTGAGCAGATTATTGAAGACCTTGCGTTACCCACCCAATGGCAAAGTCAGCAACAAAACTCAACTGAGGAAGAAATAGTTTCTTGCGCCCCCGAAATTCCTGAGCATTTAATTGGCCTTTATCAGTCTTTAGACTGGGTTGGACAAGATATTGACCAGCTTGTTTTGCATCACTCTCAACCTGTAGCAGAACTCACCTCTTCACTGATGGAACTAGAACTACTCGGTTTATGTATGCAACAATCAGGGTTGTATTTACGTTGTCGTTCTTAGTATTGGAGCGCACAATAAAATTCTGTCTGATTGAAAGGAAGAGTATTACCATGATTACCACCTCAGTTACCGAAGCAGCCGAATGTTTACAACAAGGTCAAGTTTTGGCATATCCAACTGAGGCAGTTTGGGGGCTAGGTTGTGACCCTTTTAATGAGCAAGCTTTTCAAAAGATTCTTGAACTCAAGCAAAGGCCTATTGAAAAAGGCGTAATTCTATTAGCAGGCCATATTAGCCAAGTTGAGCACTTGCTCACTTCGCTCCCTCAAACAACCCAGCAAGAAATTATTGATTGTTGGACGAATCATCAACCTTCAGAAAGAGCGACAACTTGGCTATTACCTGCTGGTGAACATATTCCTTCATGGATTAAAGGTAAACATCCGCTTGTTGCTGTTCGAGTCACCACTCATCCTTTATGTGTAGCATTATGCAATGCTTTTCATGGATTTATTGTCTCGACAAGTGCTAACCCAAGTGGGCAAAAACCTGCTCACTCACTACAAGATGCCTGCCAATACTTTGGTTCACAATTAAACTATCTCAATGGTGACTTAGGCCAAAGTCAGCAACCAAGTAGAATTATTAATGCCCTTACTGGAGAGATTATTCGCGCCTAATTCAGACAAAAAAAAGCTCAGTTATATAGGGATAACTGAGCATAAAAAAGGATGGGTATATACCACATCCAGAGGGTTTGAATATCTCTGCAACGAAAGAGAATTTACAAAAAAGCACGTCTTTCGTAGTGGTCGCTATTATGTAGTAAGAGATCAAATGAGAGAAATATATTATTTCTCTAAAAAAAGCATGAAAAGTGTAGGGAATTTGCAAGTTTTCGCTTATAAATTAAAATTATATTAATATTTTTGCTCGGCTTTTTTAATATTTATATTTCAACCTACTTTTATAAACTATTTATAAATCATATAGAAAAACTTTAACTAAGAAGAAAATGGCATATTTTCATCAGTTTTTTTCAAAATATGCCATAGTTTTTTCCCCGACTTTAGTTTTGCTCTTGGATTAATTCACTCTTTTTAGGACTGACCTTCTTTTGAGCCATGATAATACCAATTAAGATAACAACCCCACCTAGCGTATGATAAATGGTCCACTGTTCAGATAACCAGACGCTTGCAATAACTGCTGTAAAAACAGGAACCAAGTTCATAAAAATACTTGTTCTATTAGGACCAAGCTGTTGAACGGCTAACATCCAAACTAACGGCGCAATGAGAGAAGCAAATACGCCCGCATAAATAGCGCTTGGCGCATTTTCCACATTTAAAGCATCGAGTCCAAACCAAAGAATTAAAGGAATATGAAATATTACAGAAAATCCAATCTGAACATATAAGCTTGTCATAATTGGTAGATGTAACTGCCATTTTTTCAGGAAAACCCCATAAAATGCATAGAAGAATACGGCAATAATCATTAACGCATCACCAAGATGCCCGCCCCCACTTAATAACTTATTAATATTTCCTTGGGACATGACATATAGCAAGCCTGCAAAAGACAAAATACTGCCAAAAACAGCAAAGCGGTTAGGCACATCTTTTAAAATGGCAAGCGAAACAAAGATCGTAAAGATAGGAATAAATGCATTCACAATTCCCATATTGGTTGCACTGGTATAATGGGCAGCCGTATAAGCTAAACCTTGATAAAGCACCATCCCAAATGCACTTAGCACAGCAAGCTTAGGTAAATATGGTTTTACCAGTTGTCTTTGTCTCCAAACAGGTAACAACATAAATGGAGTCAAAATAATAAAAGCGATTAACCACCGATAGAAGCTAATACTTACCGGCGAGATATAATCCGAAACATAGCGGGTGACTACAATATTTAAAGACCAAATCAGTACTGCCAAAATGGGAAAAATAAATGCCCATTTGTGATATTTCATGACCTGACTCATAACAATGCACCCTCTACAAAAGAGATTTTATTTTGGAGAATGTCTTAATAAATTGAAATATCGTATTTCCGACATTGATATTGAACTTAGGACATCGCCTTTTTTAAAATAATGTCCAAGCTTTCATGGCATGCTCTACAACTTTATGCAATTGCTCAGTACTCGCGCCGTCTCTGGCCTGTATAGTAAGGCCTTGAATGACCGTAGCATAAAAATCTGTCATTTCCTGTAGAGGAGCATTGGCAGATAAATCACCCTGCTCGACACCTTGTTGAAGACGTTTTAATAATTTTTCTTTGGTCTTTATGCGTTTATCCAATAGGTTTTGCTGCACATCTTGAGTGGCATCAGAACAATTCATGGCAGCAACCACCAACATACAACCTGCGGGCTTATTCGGTTGAATTAAGCGTTTTACATTGTCATAAAGATATAACTCAAAAGCGATTTTTGCCGTTTTTGCTTCTAAAAAAATGGTTTCTATGGGGCATGCTTCATGAGCCAAATAGTAATCAATACTTTTATAAAACAGCCCTGCCTTATCCCCAAAGGTACTATATAAACTCGGTGCTGTAATTTCTAAAGCTTGCGTTAAGTCACTAATAGATGTTGCTTCATAGCCATGCTCCCAAAAGAGCAACATTGCTTTTTGCAAAACCTCTTGCTCATTAAAGCATTTAGGACGCCCACGCTTCTTTTTTAGCGTTTCTTCAGTAACAACAAGGTCTGTTTCATGCCTATTTGTCATAAAGATCACATCTATTTTTATAACAATCGTTATTAAATTAATTGACGTTCGATTTTTTATCAACTATTTTATTTTCATAATGATCGTTAGTTAATTAATAAATTGCCTTTCTTTACTCCAAATTTAGACAAGTAAGGATCTCCTATGGACCAATCTTCTATTTCTAAAGCGCGACCCACGACCTCCACTCAAGGGAGCTGGTTTGCTATTTTGGCCGTTTCTATTGCTGCATTTGCATTAGTAACAAGTGAATTTTTACCTGTTGGTGTTTTAAATAGTGTCGCAACTGATTTAAATATTTCTGTAGGTACAGCAGGCCTGATTATTACTGTACCCGGCATTATGGCAGCAATTGCGGCACCTCTATTGCCTGTATCTGTAAAACAACTTGATCGGCGTTATGTACTTATCTTGCTGACAGCCATTATGGTGATTGCCAATACCATTACCGCCTTTGCTGAAAACTTTCATGTTTTATTGTTGAGCCGTTTAATTTTAGGTATTTCAATTGGTGGTTTCTGGGCGACAGCAATTGCTTTAAGTGGAAAATTAGCTCCTTCACATCTTCCTATTGCTAAAGCAACTGCGGTCGTGATGGCAGGTGTAACTTTTGCTACAGTTTTAGGTGTGCCTATTGGAACATGGCTAAGTGAATTTTATGGCTGGCGTAGTGCTTTTGGAATTACAGCAGGCATTGGCTTAATTGTTTTAATCTTACAATTAATCTTTTTACCTAAACTTGTACCGGACTCGGCAATTCACCTGAAAGACTTACCAGCACTCTTACGTACTCCCAAAGCACGCAGTGGTATGTTAATTGTCTTACTGATTGGACTTGCTCATTTCTGTGCCTATAGCTATTTAGCCCCTTTCTTTAAAAATGTTGCCGGTTTTAATGGCACAACCATTAGTTCATTATTATTGCTCTATGGAATTGCAGGTATTTTCGGAAATGCTTTTGCTGGATATAGTGGCAATCTAAATGTCCGTTATACATTAGCTTTTGTCGGTACATGCTTTGCAATCGTATTTTTCGGATTCCCTCTTTTTGCTGTCCATGAGTTTGGTGCTATTGTCTTAACAGCTTTATGGGGATTCGCATTTGGCGCTTTCCCTACCTCCGCCAATATTTGGATGTTTGTACATGCACCAAATGCCGTTGAAAAAGGTATGCCTCTTTTTGTTGGTATGTTTCAGGTAATGATTGCAACAGGTTCTTTATTAGGCGGCTATGTAGTTGATCATTTCAATGAAAATACTTTAATTTATGGAGTATTAAGCTTCGTTGCCTTAGCATTACTAAGTACATTCACCTTAGCAAAAGGCTTAAATAATCCTAAAGCGACTTGTGAAAATTAAAATATGAGTTAGAGCATATAGATGAACAATGAGGACCAAGCATTTTCTTTATTGAACAGTATAGAAGTTCATGAATTTCTATACCAAAAAGAAGATATTGTTCGTCCTCATGCATCTCTCTGGGGAGATTTTAATTTTAGTTTGAATGGCATTTTGGAAATGCAAGTAGAGGAACAAATCTACTTATCTCCTCCAAGCTATGGGCTTTGGATTCCTCCTCAAACAGTTCATCAATCTACTCATATCGACCATGAAATTCATTATATCTGTATTCGGTTACACCCTAGCCTCTGCTCTATTTTAGGTAACGTATGTAAATGTTTTAGTATTCAGCCTTTCTTTCGAACCTTAGTTCTCCAAATTTTAGAACAGCAAAAACAAACCGAACAACCTGAATACTTAGAACATCTTTTACAAGTTTTATTCGATCAACTTAAACAAGCCCCTGCATATTCACATTATTTACCGCAAACGCGTCATCCTGTTTTATTGCCTATTCTAGAAAAACTTTCAGATCCTTTACTTTTTAATCACTCTTTACAGCAGTTGCTTCAGAACTTTTCAGTAAGTGATCGTCACTTATTACGTTTGAGTCAACAAGAGCTTCAGCTTTCGTTGTCCGAATGGAGAAATCGGGCCAAAATTGTTTATGCCATTCATCAGATTCGCCAAGGAACACCTATCAAGCGTTTAGCATACGATTTAGGTTATCAACATAGCTCAAGTTTTATTGAGTTTTTTAAACGTTACACTGGGCAAACGCCTATCCAAATCAGAAATAACTAGAATTCAGATTATCTTTAAAAACTTTTTCTTTTTTGAACACGAATATTATTGCACTACCCCTCAATAGCAGTTAAAACAAATGCGTTACTTGATATCAATTACAATTTTTAGGAAAGACTCATGACACAATCTGTATATCACATTCCAGTAAAAGCTATTTCAGGCGAAACGGTTGATCTTGAACAATATAAAGGTAAAGTTCTACTTATTGTAAATACTGCTTCTAAATGTGGTTTAACTCCACAATACGAAGGCTTAGAAAAACTTTATCAAGCAAAAAAAGATCAAGGTCTTGAAATTTTAGGTTTCCCTGCAAATAATTTTAAAGAGCAAGAACCGGGTTCTGATGAAGAAATTCAGCAATTTTGTTCATTAAATTATGATGTTCATTTTCCTTTATTTTCTAAGGTTTCTGTAGTCGGCGAAGACAAGCATCCACTTTACCAAGCTTTGACAGCAGCTCAACCAGAACGTACTGGTGAAGGTCCTTTCCGTGAGCGTTTAGAAGGCTTAGGTATTCCAACCAATCCCGCTCCAGAAGTTTTATGGAATTTCGAAAAGTTCTTAATTAATAAGAATGGTGAAGTCGTGGCTCGCTTTGCTCCAAACATAACAGCAGACGACGAACAAATTGTTAAAGCAGTTGAAGCAGAATTAGCAAAATAAAATTTTTAAACGTGAAAAAGGGCGTTTTATACGCTCTTTTTTATTATCCTTGCAAATGTTGTTAGTTTGCAAAAATACAATCTTTCTTCATATTTTATGCCTATAGTACCTATTTGCTTTATTTGATGTTGTTTGTAGTTATGAAAAAAGTTTTACAGGGCGCATTTCTTCCTTTTGTAATTTTTGCCTCAGGCATGCTTTTACTCGGGTGTGATCAAGCACAAGACCATGCTAATGATCAAGAAAAGACTGAGATAACTGAACAATCATCTGACCAACCTCTTGAGCAACAAGAGTCCGATATTGCACCTAATAAAACTGAACTTAAAAGCGGTAATATTTTTTATATGGTCCGTGACGCTGCTAATTTACAGATTAAAGCTGGTGACTATGTTGAACAACTTAAAGATACTCAGCTGGATGTTGAGCAAGCGATCCAAGATAAAAATAAGAACGAATTAAAAACTACAGTCACAACTTTAAAACAGCAATTACAAGGATTAAATCAAGCTCTTCTGACTTTAGATATCAAAAGTCAGGAAATTGAAAATATTCGCCAAAGTTTATTACGTGCCAATCAACAAGCTCTTAGCATGCCATTACTGAATGGGAAATTAGATCAAATTGATTTTGACCAAATCGAAAAACAGCTTAATACCATTCAAATGGACATGGTGAAACTTGCTTCCATGATTATGGCTGGGGATGAAAAATCGGATTCAAAAACTGAATCTTAAAAATTAACTCATAAAAAAAGCCACCTTACGGTGGCTTTTTCAATCTCAAACCGGCAATTAGAGTGCGCGATTTTTGATTTTACGGATAGTTTCAAGCTGTGCAGCGGTTTCTGCCAAGGCAGCCAACGCAGCAGCTGAGTCCAAATCACTCTTTTGGTTTGCAAGCAATTGTTCAGCATTTTTACGTGCTTCTAAGATTGCAGCTTCATCCAAGTTGTCAGCACGGATTGCAGTATCTGCAAGAACCGTTACAACATGAGGTTGAACTTCTAAAACACCGCCAGATACATAGACGATTTCTTCTGTACCATTTTCCAACTGAACACGAATTGGGCCCGGTTGAAGCAAGGTTACTAGTGGAGCATGTCCTGGCAAAATACCAAGTTCACCACCAGCACCTTTCGCGATTAACATCGTTACTGCGCCAGAGTAAATAGACTCTTTAACACTTACGACATCACATTGCATAGTCGCCATGAGATGATCTCCTTAAATTAGAGTTTCTCAGCTTTAGCAATCACTTCGTCAATACCACCAACCATATA
>Ga0268255_10001578_pt1 | contig 13146 bp, 10 predicted proteins | sample AgamicOrMarz_FD_200256 | JGI IMG/M metagenome (GOLD analysis project Ga0268255, IMG submission 200256) | Agave microbial communities from Guanajuato, Mexico - Or.Ma.rz (v2) (version 3) | ecosystem: Host-associated > Plants > Phyllosphere > Phylloplane/Leaf | place: Guanajuato, Mexico...
AGAAACGCGTCTACAGCATCAGCGAAGATGTGACGCTGGAGGACGCCCAACTGTATGTTGCCGATCTGCTGCGCTGCGCTTCGGTGACCGTCCATCAATGCGGTGACCAGCTCGGGGGCGCGGATCGAGCCATGGTGTTCTCGGTCTGGCATCTGCTGGAAATGGCCAAGGCGATGATGGACCGCTCGATCGATTGTCTGGGAGCGAAGCAGCACTGAAGCCTGGCACCCATTGCCGCCTGCACTGGCCCCAGCGCAGGCGGCGTTTTTTTGCCGGTGAAAAAGCTTATAGTCCGCCCTCACACCGCCAATACAGCGCCGATCATGAAGCAAACCCCCAGCGACCTCGAACAGATCACCGCCACTACCCTCGGTCACTACAACTCGGTGGCTGAGGATTTCCGCGAAGGCACGCGCGACCACGATGTCAGCCAGAACATCGAGGCCTTGCTGCGCCACATTCACGGTGAAGCACCTTTCACGATTCTCGATTTTGGCTGCGGTCCGGGCCGGGATTTGCAAACCTTCACGCGCATGGGCCACGTCGCGATCGGCCTTGATGGCTCACAGGAATTCGCGCGCATGGCCCGCCAGGACAGCGGTTGCGAAGTCTGGCAGCAGGACTTTCTCAAGCTTGATCTGCCGGCCGAGCGCTTCGACGGCATCTTCGCCAATGCCGTGCTGTTTCATGTGCCGTTGCAGGTGTTGCCGCAAGTGCTACGGCAACTGCACGGCACCTTGAAACCGGGTGGCGTGCTGTTCAGTTCCAATCCGCGTGGCGACAACCAAGAGGGCTGGAACGGGCCGCGCTATGGCTCGTATCACGATCTCGAGGCCTGGCGCGGCTTGCTGACGGCGGCGGGGTTTGTCGAGCTGGAGCATTACTACCGGCCAGCGGGGTTGCCGCGCGAACAGCAGCCGTGGCTGGCGAGCGTGTGGCGCAAAGTCTGAATCAGGGCGCCGCTTGTACCTGATACTGGCTGTCGCTGCCGTCCGCTAACAGTGCAGTCATGCTGTGTCCCGGTAACGTCCGGCCCTGCCAATTGCGTGGAGCGGCGTCGAAATTGGCCAGCAGTCGCGTGCAGTCGGCAAACGTCGTCTGCTGGACCAGGCGATCCTCGCTCAACCAGTCAAAAGCGGTCAGCGCTTGCGTCGCCAGACGTTCGTGCAGCGGACGAAAGAATCGATCCTGACGCACGATCAACGGCAAGCGCTGATCAAGGCTGGCCGCACTCAGGTGGTACAGCGGCGGTACGTTGTAGAGCAACTGCGTGAGCTCGTTTTCCACCCGCACGTCGCTCAGTTTCAGGTTATCGAACAACCAGTGATGACTGGTGATGACAGAGCCGTGGAACACCGCCTGATACAACGGTAAACGGCTGGCGGGGGCGAAATGAACGCGTCGGTAGTCAGCCTTCAACCGGGTCGGCTTGAAGAACACCGCCGGCTGCTCCGGTGGGTACCATTGGCCGACGAAAAAGTCCGCTGTGCCCGGCTGATGCATGTCGCGATCGCCCCAACCGATCACTGGCGTCTGCATGCCATGTGCGAACAAGACCCCCTGAGCGGTGGCGGCATTGCCATCCTCGGAGCCGCTCGGCAGCTGCAACACCTCGTTGATCCAGCGCGATGCTGCAACATTGCCCGCGGCATTCTGCGCCTGGGACATCGGTGCGCCGGGACGATAACTGTCGAAGAGCATGCCAGCGGCGTAGGCATCGAGAAACCAGCTGTTGAACCCGACAACCTTCTGGATTGCATCGATGCGCCGCTCAAGCAACGGTCGTACACATCGCGGATCGGTATAGTGACCGGACTGCTGAAACCCGCTTTTCAGCGCACCGTTTTCCTCCACGATCGCACACTCGGTATTGGCCCGATCGCCGAGGTGCGCGGTGGTCCAGTCCGGATTTTCGTCCTCGCGCAGCGCGGTTTCATAGGAGTCATAGGGGGCAATCAGATACCCCGCAGAGACGGCGGCGCGCACCGCCTCCGGGTGCCAGAGTCCGCCTTCCCAGCCCTCGCCGAGCCCAAGCCATAAACGCGAAAGTCCTGCGCCCTGCAAGCGTTCAATGGTTCGCCGCGACAAGGTGCGTCCCCAGCGCGCAGGATCAGGCGCCAGCGTACCCTTCAGAACAACGGCCAGCTGCTCGCGCACCTCAGCGTACCCGTTGACCAGCGCCTGCATGTCCGGCACCGCACGCGCCTGCCAGGTTTTGCGCGCCTGAACGTTCAGCGCGCGATTGAGACTGCGCAGCATCACAGTCTGTTGATAGCGATTGAGTACGGTCTCGCTGGCGAGCAACCGCAGCGCTTCAGGATCCATCGCTGCCCGAAGTTCACTGACCAGCACACCCGAGCCGCGCAACCGGGCAATCAGCAGCGGCCAGTTGCGCACATCGTCAGGGCCGAGGAGATCGTTGCCCCATAGATAGACATGCGCGGCACCGATCAGCTTGGCGGCTTGCGGGGTCTTGATCAGCTTGTTCGCCAAGGTCTCATATTGATCGCTATCGATGAGCCACTGTTTGTAGCGCTTGGCCCCGGCCAAGGGATCGAGAGTGCCGAGAAACAGGCTGAAGGTCAGCGGTTTTGAGGGTTCAAGCGATGTGAATCGATGCCGGGTCGACAGCCCCAGCGCATCGCCATTGGCCTTGAAGCGCAGTTGGTTGTTGTAAGGATTGGTCAGCAACCAGTGCAGGCTGAACTTCTCGTACTCCATCCCCCAAAGCGGCAGGCTCAAATCCTGGGTGGTATCGAGCGCGCCCTGCGCGAGCAGGAACTTCTGCCACACCCGGTCACCGCGCGGCACGTAGCGCCCTTCGGCAAGCGGCCAGATCAGCGCCTGGCCCATTGCACTGGCGGGCTGATGAATAAACTCGATCTGCGAGGGCGAGTTAGCCGTAATCGAAAACGTCAGGTCACGCTGATTCAGGTCAACACTGAGCAACCAGCGCCCATTGTCCCATTGCCAATCGATGCGATTGCCGCGCCTGACCATGTCGCTGACCTTGTGCCGCAGCACACCGGCCGAGGCGTGCACCGGCGCAGCGCCTGCAACTTCAACGCGCACCGCCAGCGTCGCAGGATCGACCTGCACCCGCCAAAGCTGGTTTTCCAGCAGCACTTCGGCCAGTACTGCCGGCGACAGGCTCAAGCCAGCGAGCAGCAACCATCCGCGTAACCAGCCGGAAACAGTCGACATGGCACGTCCCTCTTCGAATGAAGAAGGGACGTTAGCGCAGTCCGCTCACCCTGTAAGTCAGACCTTTCCCAAAGATCGCAGGGGCTATCTCACTGCGCCGGCTTTTCATCCTTCTGCGGTTCGCGAATCTTGTACCAGGCCACATACAGCGCCGGCAGAAACAGCAGCGTCAGCAGGGTCGCCACGACGATGCCACCAATCATTGCGTAAGCCATCGGCCCCCAGAACACTTCGCGGGCAATCGGGATCATGCCCATGCTCGCTGCCGCTGCGGTCAGCAGGATCGGCCGGCGCCGGTGTTCGGTGGCTTCGACCACCGCGTCCCACGGCGCATAGCCTTTCTGCTCGAACTCATCGATCTGCGTCACCAGAATCACCGAGTTGCGGATGATGATGCCGATCAGCGCAAGAATCCCGAGGATCGCCACGAAGCCCATCGGCGTGCCCGTCGGCACCAGCGCCAGGACCACACCAATCAACCCCAGCGGCGCAACACTGGCGACCAGGAACATCTTCTGCACGCTGTGCAACTGAATCATCAGGAACGTCGCCATGAGGAACAGCATCAGCGGCAGCACCTTGGCAATCGGCCCCTGGGCCTTGCCGCTTTCCTCGACCGTACCGCCGGTGGCGACTTTGTAGCCGACCGGCAGCTTCGAGGCAAAAGCGTCGATCGACGGCTTGAGCAATTTCACCAGATCGGTCGGCTGAATCTCGTCGCGCACCGAGGCCTTGATGGTGATGGTCGGCAAGCGGTCGCGACGCCAGACTAGCGGTTGTTCCAGTTCATAGCGCACGGTGGCGAACGCCAGCAGCGGAATCGAGGTGCCGCTCGGCGTGACAATCTGCAGGTTCTGCAGGGTTTCCGGCGTGCCGCGTTCGGAATCCACCGCGCGACCGACCACGTTGATCAGGTAGATATCGTCATCGACCTGGGTCAACGGCGAGCCACTGACAATGCTGTTCATCAGGTTGGCGACGTCTTCGGACGACAGCCCGAGTTGCCGCGCCTTGTCCTGGGCGATGTCGATGCGCAGGACTTTGCCCGGCTCGTTCCAGTCATAAATGATCTCGCCGATGTGCGGGTTCTTGTCCAGTTCGGTGGCCAGGTCGATGGCGTGTTTGCGCACCTGATCGACATCTTTGCCGCTGACTCGATACTGAATCGGACGCCCCACCGGCGGGCCCATTTCCAGGGCCTGCACGTAGCTGCCGATGCCGACGAAGTCTTTGTGCAGGCGCTCACGCAGGCGCTGACTCAACGCCTCGCGGGCTTCGAAATCCTTGCTGACGATCACCAGCTGCGCGTAGTACGGGTTCTGCAATTGCTGATCCAGCGGCAGGTAGAAACGGATCGCGCCCTGGCCGATGTAAGTGCTCCAGCGCACGATGTCCGGGTCGCCTTTGAGCGTCGCTTCGAGCTTGTCCACCGCTTTGCGGGTTTCGTCGATCGAGGCGTTTTGTGGCAGGTTCAGGTCGACGAGGATTTCCGGGCGATCCGAAGCGGGGAAGAACTGGTTCTGCACGAAACGCATGCAGAACACCGCCAGCACGAACAGCAGCACGGTGATGCCGATCGCCCACCAGCGGTTGCGCATGGCCCACAACAGGCCGCCGTTGAAGGCGCGACCGATGCGCCCCGGCTCGGCATCATGCGCCTTCACGTTGGCGCTGAGGATGTGCACGCCGATCACCGGTGCAAAGAACACTGCGACTACCCACGAGACGATCATCGCCACGGCGATCACCGCAAACAGCGTGTAGGTGTACTCACCGGCCGAGCTGGCATTGAGACCGATGGGCACGAAACCGGCGACGGTCACCAGCGTACCGGTGAGCATCGGGAACGCGGTCGAGGTGTAGGCGAACGTCGCCGCCTGCTCCTTGCTCTCGCCCATCTCCAGGCGCGTGACCATCATCTCCACCGTGATCATCGCGTCGTCCACCAGCAGACCGAGGGCGATGATCAGCGCGCCGAGGGAAATCCGCTGCATGGTGATGCCGCTGTATTCCATGAACACAAAAACCATCGCCAGCACCAGCGGAATCGAGCAGGCCACCACCAGACCGGCGCGCACGCCGAGGCTGATGAAGCTCACCACCAGCACGATGATGACCGCTTCGAACAGCGCGCTGGTGAAACCGCCAACGGCCTCTTCCACCACCACCGCCTGATCGGACACCGTGTGCACGCCAACGCCGACAGGCAAGTCAGCGGTGAGCTGGTCGATGCGCTCGTGCAGCGCCTTACCGAATTCCTGAACGTTGCCGCCCTTCTGCATGGCAATCGCCAGGCCGATCGCCGGTTTGCCGTCGAAGCGGAATTCCGGTGTCGCCGGATCGACGTAGCCACGGCTGATCTCGGCGATGTCCGCCAGACGATAGAAGCGATCGTTGAGCTTGAGATTGACCTCGGCCAGATCTTTCTCCGACTCGAACTGGCCCGAGGTGCGCACGGAAATCCGCTCCGGCCCCGCCTCGATCACCCCGGCCGGGGTCACGGCGTTCTGCGATTGCAGGCTCTGCACCACTTGGCGCTGATCGATACCTAACGCTGCGAGTTTGCGCGTGGAGAAATTCAGGTAAATCGTTTCGTCCTGCTGGCCGACCATTTCGATCTTGCCCAGCCCTGGCACGTTGCGGATTTCTGCGCGCGCCTGCTCCACGTAATCGCGCAACTGACGCATGGTCAGGCCGTCGGCGGTGAAGGCGTAGACCGAGCCGTACACGTCACCGAACTCATCGTTGAACCCCGGCCCCTGAATGCCCTGGGGAAACTGGCCGCGAATATCGTCGATCTTCTTGCGCACCTGGTACCAGATTTGCGGAATGTCCTCAGCGCTGGTGGTGTCGCGCAGGTACACGTAAACCGTCGACTCGCCGGGGCGGGTGTAGCTTTTCACGTAGTCGAGGGAATCGAGCTCTTCGAGCTTTTTCTCGATGCGGTCGGTGACCTGTTTGAGGGTTTCTTCCTGGGTCGCGCCCGGCCATTTGGTCTGGATCACCATGGTCTTGATGGTGAACGACGGGTCTTCTTCGCGGCCGAGATTGAAGTACGAAAACACCCCCATCAGCAGCCCGACGAACATCAGGTACCAGACGAATGACTGGTGCTTCAAGGCCCATTCGGAGAGGTTGAAAGAGCCTTTCATTGACTGTCCTCGTCAAGTTTTACCGATTGTCCGGGTTTGAGACTGTTGACGCCGGCGCTGACCACGCGCTCGCCGTTTTGCACGCCACCGGCCAGCACCACGCTGTGGTCGCCACGGCTGACCACACTGACGTCGCGCGGGTTGACGGTTTTGTTTTGCGTGTCGATCACCCAGATTCGGGGTTTGCCATCGACTTCCTGCAACGCCGTCAGCGGCAGTTCGATGCGCGGCTTGATCGCCGAGCTGAGGGTCACGCTGATCGCGGTGCCGAGGCGGAAACCGTCCGGCGTATCCGACAGGGTCAGGCGCGCGCGGCGGGTGCGCGTGGCGCTTTGTGCCTGGGGTTCGATCTCGCGGATGATCGCCGTGGTGCTGATGCTCGGGTCGAGTTGCGCAGCCACCGAGAACACCACGTCGCTGGGCAACTGATCGACCAGGGTATCGGGCAGATCGATCACCGCTTCCTTGATGTCCGGTTGCGCCAGCGTCACCACTTGTTGCCCGGCGGTTACCACTTGCCCGGCTTCGGCGTTCCACGCGGTGACCACGGCTTTGTGATCGGAGCGCAGCTCGGTGTAGCTCAGTTGATCCTTGCTCTGGCTGACCGCCGCGCGCGCCTGATCGAGCGAGGCCTGAGTGGTTTTCAGGTCGGTGTTGGCGACGTCCAGTTGCGCCTGCGCACCGACGCCGCGATCGAACAGCGCTTGCTGACGGCGCGCGTTGGCCTGGGCGTTGATCAGTTGCGCCTGGATCCTCGCCAGATCGCCCTGGGCCGAACGTAACTGGTTCTGCTGGTCGGATGGGTCGAGAGTGGCGAGCAAGGTGCCCTTCTGCACCTCGGCGCCGACATCGACGTTACGGCTGGCGATGCGTCCGCCGACGCGGAAACCGGTGTTGCTCTCGTAGCGCGCCTGAATGCTCCCGGCAAAGCGTCCGAGGCTTTCTTCGTTGAGCGCTTTGACCGTGACCGAAAGCACCGGGCGTACCGGTTCCGGCGGCGTTTCCTTTTCCGAGCAGGCGCCCAGCAGCAGCGCCATGCACAACAGGCCGAGACGCTTCATGGCTGCGCTCCGGGTTGCAGATCCTTGTAGGTGTTTTCGGCAATCTCGACTTTCATGCCTGGGTGCAGCAACTGGCCGCCGGCGACAATGACTTTCTCGCCGCCCTTGAGGCCTTCGCTGATGATCACTTTGCCGGTCAGGTAACGGCCGACCGTGACCGTATGCAACTGCGCTTCGCCTTTGTCATCGACCAGCCACACCGCCGGGTCGCTGATGTTTTTTGTCAGCGCCGACCAGGGCAGTTCCACCGCCGATTTGCCGGTGCCCTTGGCGGTGGCACTCACTACCGAACCGAGCTGCATGCCCGGCGGCAGCTTGTCGAGGCTGACCTTGACCTGCACGGTGCCCGATTGCGCCGACACCGAGGGGGTGATTTCACGCACGGTGCCGGTGGTTTTGATCTCGGGGTTGTCGAGCAGGCTGACCACGATCGAGCGATCGGACGGCCGCTCGGCCAGCAGCGATTCGTAGACATTGAATACCGCGTCGCGGTCGCCATCACGGGCGAGGCTGAAAATCGGCGCGGTGGCCTGCACCACTTGGCCGACTTCGGCCTGGCGCTCGGTGATTACCCCGGGTGCATCGGCGATCAGCGAGGTGTAACTGAGCTGGTCCCTGGCGTTGGCCAACTGCGCCTGCGCCGCACTCAATGCGCTCTGGCTGCTGCGCAGCGCGGCTTGCGCCGAATCGTATTCGCTCTGGCTGGTGTAGCCCTTGGGCAGGAGTTTTTGCTGACGCACGAAAGCGGCTGCCGCTTGCTTCACGCGGGCCTGTTCGGCGACGACCTGGGCCTGAGCGGAATCGACGTTGGTCTGCAGATCTTTCGGATCGAGTTTGGCCAGCACCTGCTTGGCCGTGACGCGGTCGCCGACATCGACCATGCGCTGGATGATCTTGCCGCCGACGCGGAATGACAACTGGGTCTGCACCCGCGCCTGCACATCACCGGTGAGGGTCACCGCGGCGGCGTAGTTGGCCGGTTCGACCTCTTGCACAAAGACCCGTGGCAAGTATTCCTGAGCAGGTTTCTTGTCGCCGCATGCGGTGAGCAACGCCATGGCGCTCACGGCCATCAGCACTTTCAATCCGGGACCCGCCATGCACACTCCTTGGCCTTAAATGCTGCTGTCGAGACGATACGACTTCAGAGCTTAGAACAGGGTTCCACGGTTGCGGGCGCCAACACCAGATTTATCTCATTAAAGGTATGCTGCCCGCGTATCGCAGTGACCCGGAGAAGGATTTCATGCTCAACACCCTGGCGGTGGCCAATTACCGCTCGATCAACAAACTGGTGATTCCGCTCGGGCGCCTGAACCTGATTACCGGGCCCAACGGCAGCGGCAAGTCCAACCTCTATCGCGCCTTGCGCCTGCTGGCGGAAACCGCCCAGGGCGGCGTGGTCAATGCGCTGGCGCGTGAAGGCGGGCTGGACTCGACGTTCTGGGCCGGACCGGAAACCATCAGTCGACGCATGCGCAACGGTGAAGTGGCCATCGAGCCGACGGTGCGCCACGGCGCCAAGCGCTTGCGACTGGGATTCGCCGGCGAGGATTTCAGCTACGCCATCGGCCTGGGCCTGCCGGAGCCGAGCACTTCATGCTTTGCCCTCGACCCGGAAATCAAGCGTGAGTGCATCTGGGCCGGCCCGGTGTTTCGCCCGGCGAGCCTGCTGGTCGACCGCAACGGTCCGATGATCCGCGCCCGCGAAGGTCGCGCCTGGGATGTGCTGGCGCAACACACGCCGAACTTCGACAGCCTGTTCGATCAGGTCGGCAATCTGCGCAGCTCGCCGGAAGTGTTCCAGATGCGCGAATTCATCCGGCGTTGGCGCTTTTATGATCACTTTCGCAGCGATGCCGACGCGCCGGTGCGTCAGCCGCAACTGGGCACACGCACGCCCGTGCTGCATCACGATGGCCGTGATCTGGCAGCGGCCCTGCAGACGATTATCGAGATTGGCGATCCGCAGGCGTTAACAGCGGCGATCAGCGATGCGTTTCCCGGCGCGCGACTGAAAATCGCGCCGTTGGCCGGTGGACGCTTCGCTATCGAGTTTTATCAGGAAGGCTTGTTGCGGCCATTGTCGGCGGCGGAATTGTCAGACGGAACCTTGCGCTATCTGCTGCTGGTTGCGGCGTTGCTGACACCGCGACCGCCGACACTAATGGTGCTCAACGAACCGGAAACCAGCCTGCACCCAGACCTGCTGCCGGCGCTGGCGCGCTTGATCATTCGCGCTTCGGAGCAGTGTCAGGTGTGGGTGGTGTCACATGCGCGGCGATTGATCTCGGCGTTGCAGCAAGACCCGGAATGCAATTGCATCGTGCTGGAGAAGACGCTGGGGCAGACCGGGATTGTCGGGCAGCGGGTGCTGGATGAGCCGGCGTGGCAGTGGCCGGATTGAGCGGTGACTGAAAAATTCGCGAGCAGGCTCGCTCCCACAATCGTACGCGGTCAAATGTGGGAGCGAGCCTGCTCGCGAAAGCGATTCAAGCGTCACCGCTGAATCAAGGCACTAGCCCTGCCACTTGCCCCCTTCAACAATCACACTCTCAGGCCGGGTGTCATCACTCAGTTCTTTGCGCACATATTGGTCATACAGCTTGAGCAGGTATTTCTCCTCGCCCAACCTGGCCAATTCGCTGTTGACCCAATCACGCAACTCGAGATTGCCCTTTTTCACTGCCGGCGCAATCGGCGCCTCGGCTCCGAGCTTTTCCTCGAGCACGCGATAGCCCGGGTTCTGCTTGGCCCAGCTGAACAGCACCAGATTGTCCTGTGCATAGGCATCGCCACGGCCATTGGCCAAGGCTTGCAGCGATTCGGAGTTCTTCTCGAACTTGAGCAGTTTCCAGTCCGGGTGGTTCCTGGTCAGCCAGATATCCGCGGTGGTGCCGGTGGTGACAATCGTGGTGCGCGTCGCCAGATCATCCAGTTTTTTCACTGAACTGCCCTGCGGCACCAGCGCCTGCACGGCCACCTTGAGGTTCGGGTTGGTGAAATCCACCGCTTCCTTGCGCTCCGGGGTGACGGTCATGTTGGCGAGGATCAGGTCGACCTTGTCGCTCTGCAAAAACGGAATGCGACTGGCCGGCTCGACGGCAACAAACTCGACCTTCTTTTCATCGCCGAGCAGATCTTTGGCGAAGCGCCGGCCAATGTCGGTGTCGAAGCCAACGTAGCGCCCGGCCTCATCGACGAAACCGAACGGGGGCTTGTCAGTGAAGACGCCGACGATCAGTTTGTCGCGGGCCTTGATCTTGTCCAGATAACCGGCCGGCGCGGCGCTTTCGCTGGCGACTTTCGGCTTTGGCGGCTCTTCGGTTTTACCGCAACCGGCAAGCAAGGCGAGGCTGAGCAGAGGCATTAACAAAGCTGCAGTTTTCATAGCGGTTCCAGTTCCTTTGTCGGATTCGTTTCTGGCAGTGTGGCAACGAAGGAGAACTTCTCCAGAAACTGCTGCGCGCGTGCGGTTTGCGGGTTCGTAAAGAAAATCTCGGGTGGGGACTGTTCAAGGATGCGCCCGGCATCCATGAACACGATGCGGTCGGCCACCGCGCGGGCGAAGGCCATTTCGTGGGTGACGATCAGCAGGGTCATGCCTTCGCGGGCCAGGCCTTGAATGACTTGCAGCACTTCCTTGACCATTTCCGGGTCGAGGGCGGCGGTGACTTCGTCGAAGAGCATGACCCGTGGATTCATGCACAGCGAGCGGACAATGGCGATGCGCTGCTGCTGGCCGCCCGAGAGCTGACGCGGGAAAGCATCGCGCTTGTCCAGCAGGCCGACACGCTCAAGCAAGGCTTCGGCCTGCTGCTGCGCTTCGCGGCGCTGACGCTTCTGCACCTTGAGCGGGCCGAGCAGCAGATTGTCCAGGACGCTCATGTGCGGGAACAGGTGATAGCTCTGGAAGACCATGCCGATCTGCTGACGGATTTCGCGCCAGTCAGTGGCCTTGTCCAACAGCTCTCGGTCGAGGAATTTCAGGCTGCCGCTGTGGGCCTCATCCAGACCATTGAGGCAACGCAGCAAAGTGCTTTTGCCGCAACCGCTGGGACCAAGAATGACGAGTACTTCGCCGCTCTGCACTTGCAGGTCAATGCCGTCGAGCACCTGCTGCGCGCCATAGAATTTGTTGAAGCCGTGAAACTTGATCAGTGCGCTCATGCTTGCGTCCAGCGCCGCTCCAGCACGCGCGAAGCGGCCGAAAGCGGGTAGCAGATGAAAAAGAAAAACAGGAACAGCGCACCGTAAATCAGTACCGATTCGTAGGTGCGCTCGATGATCTGTTGGCCGACCTTGATCACATCGACGACGCCGATCAGCACCGCCAGGGAACTGGTCTTGATGATCCGCGTATAGACGTTGATGGTCGGCGGCGTCATGCGCTTGAGCGCTTGCGGCAGCAGCACGTAGCCATAGAGTTGGGCCGCATTGAGGCCGATCGACAGCCCCGCTTCACGCTGTCCGCGCGGCAACGAATGCAGCGCACCGCGCGCCACTTCGCCAACCTCGCTGGCGCCCCACAGCGACAGCACCAGCACCGCGCACCAGAAGCTCGGCAGGCTCAGGCCGAAGAAAATCGGCAAACCGAAGAACAGCAGATACAACCAGACCAGCACCGGAATCGCCCGGAACAGCTCCAGATAGATGCGCAGAATCGCGTTCAGCCACGTTACGTTCAACGTGCGCAGAACACCGTAGAGCACACCGCCGACAGTGCTGATGGCGATGCTCAGAAACGAGATCGAGAGGGTCTGCCCGGCGCCTTTGGCCAGTTGAGGCAACGATATCCACAGCAACTCAAGACCCGAACTGGCCATGCTGGAGCCTCCTTTCCAGACGGCTGAGCAACAGCGACAGCGACAAGAACAGCAGCACGCAGATCAGCGTCAGCACGGCGAGCATTTCGTAGGTTTTGTAATAGATCGCGATGTAGCTTTTGGTGGTGTAGAGGATTTCCGGCACCGCTACCGCCGAGACCACGGTGGTTTCCTTCAACAGGAAAATGAAATTGGCGAACAGCGACGGCAGGCTGAGAATCCCCGCCTGCGGCAGGATCACATAACGCAGTAATTGCCCGTGAGACAGGCCAATCGACCGCCCGGATTCCAGTTGTGCCTGGGGCACCGCATCGACGCCGGCGCGCAGCACTTCGGTGAGATAGGCGCCACCAAGGAAGGTCATGGTGATGATCGCCGCAGTGAAACCGGAAACCTGGATCCCCACTGCCGGCAAAGCGAAGTAGACGAAGAACAGCTGAATCAGCAACGGCGTGTTGCGCGCCAGCTCTACGTAGAAGCCGACCAGTTTTTGCAGGTATGGCGTGCGAAACACCAGGATCGTCGCGTTGAGCAGCGCGACCAGCAGCGAAGTGGCGATCGCAATCAAACCGACCTGCAGAGTCACGCCGACGGCTTTGAGAAAAGCCGGCAGAGTGCTGAGGATAAAGGCGTAGTCGAAAGTCATGAAGCGTCCTGACGCTGCTTGGTAAGCGGCGATGATGCAATCCGTGGACGGCGGATGGCCGTCCGGCAGGCACTGACTTTATAGGTATAAAAACCATAATTTAAATACCGTTAAAGCATATCGATATCATCCAAAAAACTATCCTGTGGGTTTGCCGGGAAGGAATAAGACGGCTATTTTTCTTTGCGCTGTAGGACGGATCTTTTTTTCACGAAAGACCTCCAAGGAACCACAGCTTTTGGCCAGACTCTCCGGCC
>Ga0268255_10001580_pt1 | contig 13131 bp, 12 predicted proteins | sample AgamicOrMarz_FD_200256 | JGI IMG/M metagenome (GOLD analysis project Ga0268255, IMG submission 200256) | Agave microbial communities from Guanajuato, Mexico - Or.Ma.rz (v2) (version 3) | ecosystem: Host-associated > Plants > Phyllosphere > Phylloplane/Leaf | place: Guanajuato, Mexico...
TGGTAAGGTAGCCGAAAAGACCATGGTAACTCTGTCGGAAGGAAGTTCTTTAATGATCGCTTCGACTTCATCGATAAACCCCATATTAAGCATTTCATCCGCTTCATCGATAATAAGATACTTGATTTCATCAAGAATAAGGGTTTCTCTATCAATATGGTCCATGACACGTCCTGGTGTACCCACGACGACATGCGTCTTTTGCTGCAATTCTTCTTTTTGCTTTGAAAATGGCTCTTTTCCATAAACGGCCATCGCCTTAATCCGTTTAAATCGGCCGATATTCGTCACATCTTCGCGCACTTGAACAGCAAGTTCTCTTGTTGGAGTAAGAATTAATGCTTGTGGCTTTCTTTCTTCCCAGTTAATCATGTTGCAAATAGGGATAGCAAAAGAGGCGGTCTTGCCGCTGCCTGTTTGTGATTTTACGACAAGGTCTTGATTCGTCAATGCTAAGGGAATGACTTCAGTTTGAACCTCGGTAGGAGTGTCATATTTTAAAATGGCCAGTGCTCTTGTGATTTCATCACTTAAATTATAATCGGTAAAACTTTTTTCGCTCATATATTAACCTCGTTTAAATTAGTATTATCCGGCTTATCTATAGGATTTCTCGCAAAGAAATATCATATGCATAATCTGAATACGCTCCATTATACTTGATAGAGCTGAAAAAAACGAACAGTGATTATTATTAGCGTTGTTCGGCCCGATTTACGACCTAAAGGATACTTCTTAAGCGGGAGGAAAAAGATTATTAGGCTTAAATTTAATTTAAAAAATTATTTTGAAAAAAAGTGCCTAACATCAGAAACGTTGCTATATCTGGTGTCAGGCGCTTTTTTTTTGAAAATTATTATTGTAATGTGACATTTGTCATACCCTGTACATGACACCTGCTACTAACAAGGACAAACTCCTTTGTCTATACTTTGATATAACGACACAAAGAAGGAAGGGAATTCAAAAAAATGACCTTACAAAATACGAAGACTCTAAAAAAACAAGTGGCTCCCTTTGAAAAATCAACGACAAAAGAAAGTGTATGGCAGATTATTAACACTGTCCTGCCATTTATTGGCTTGTGGTACCTTGCCTATGTAAGCTTATCCGTTTCCTATTGGCTAGCATTAGTTCCGATTGTGGTGGCCGCAGGATTTTTAACAAGGATGTTTATCATATTTCATGACTGCACCCATCATTCCTTTTTTAAAAGCCGACGTGCCAACCGAATCGTTGGGACAGCCATGGGTGTGTTAACAATCTTCCCGTTTGATCAATGGGGACATGAGCATTCGGTTCATCATGCCACAAGCGGGAACTTGGATAAAAGGGGAACAGGTGATATTTGGACACTGACAGTTGAAGAATATTTAGCTGCACCACTTAGACTCCGTTTAGCTTATCGTTTTTATCGTAATCCATTGGTAATGCTAGGCTTAGGACCGATTTATGTGTTCCTTCTTAAGAATCGATTTAACCGTAAAGGCGCTAAAAGGAAGGAACGTAATAATACGTATTTAACGAATGTCTTGATCGTTGCTTTGATTGTCTTGCTTTGTTGGGCAGTTGGATGGCAGGCATTTCTATTAGTACAGGGCTCAATTTTCATGATTTCTGGGGCCTCGGGCATTTGGTTGTTTTATGTACAGCACACTTTTGAAGATTCTTACTTTGAAGAAGATAAAGAGTGGGAATATGTAAAGGCTGCAGTTGAAGGCAGTTCGTTCTATAAGCTTCCAAAAGTTTTACAATGGCTGACAGGAAATATTGGTTTTCACCATGTACATCATTTAAGCCCAAGAGTTCCTAACTATAAACTAGAAGAGGCACACAAAAATACGCCGCCACTTCAAAACGTACCAACCATTACACTGGCTACCAGCTTACGGTCTATCCGATTCCGTTTGTGGGATGAGGAACGAAAGAATTTCGTGAGTTTTAGAGAAGTCAAAGCTTTAGCAAAGAAAAAGTTTTCCGTCCAACAAGTGAAACCGGAAATCTAACAACAAATGAAATCACGATAACAGGCATGCTCCCCTTCATGAAGGGGAGCTGCTATTTACAAAGGCTATTGTCGCAAAGATTGTTGTTTTTCGGAAAAGTTTAACAACCCGTATAAACTATATGCTTCGTGGCATCTTTTCGTAAGAACCTTTGCGAAAATTACCTAGAAACTTAGTAAATGACCCTAATAAGGTTCCAAAAGCAACAAAGTTACGAAAAGAGCCTTTACATAACAGCTGCCAGAGAAGGAGAGAACAGATATGATTCGAATTGTTATTGCTGAGGATCAGGAACTGCTGCTAGGAGCAATGGGTTCTCTCTTGAATTTGGAAGAGGATATGGAAGTGGTTGGTCAGGCGAGTAATGGGGAAGAAGCCCTTGCATTAGTGCACCGATTACAGCCTGATGTTTGTATCATGGATATTGAGATGCCTGAAATGAGCGGCCTTGAAGCAGCAGAAGCTTTAAGGACATTTGGATGTAAGGTGATGATCCTAACAACCTTTGCTCGAGGGGGATATTATCAGCGAGCCTTACAGGCGGATGTAAAAGGGTATTTATTAAAGGATAGCCCGAGTGAAGAATTAGCAAGTTCCATTCGCAGTATTGTGGATGGAGATAGAATCTTCTGCCCGGAGCTTATCGATGAAGACCCCAGTGAGCCCGAACATGGAATAGAAGAATTCCAAAGGCGCCTCCAGCCACAAACAAAAATTACCACAGTCAGAAACTACCTCACCACCATAATCGATAAAATGAAAATGCCAACAGGCTAAAAATAGTAAAAAAATACGGTGTCAGGCACCATGTGAAAAATTCACATGGTGCCTGACACCGTTTATATTTCAATAATAATAGGCAGAATCATGGGTTTTCTTTTTGTTTGGGCGAATAGGTATTGTCCGACGGATTTTTTGATGTTTTGTTTGATGACATTCCATTGTTTGATGTTTTCACTTTGCAAGTCATTAATGGTTTTCTTAGCAAGGCGGTTAATCTCTTTTAGAAGTTCATCCGAATTTCTTGCATACACGAAACCACGTGTAATGGTGTCAGGTCCAGAGATAATCCTTCGGTCCGATTTATTAATCGTTATAACAATAACAAGCATTCCATCCTCGGAAAGTTGTTTCCGGTCTCGTAACACAATGTCCCCGACATCACCAACACCCATCCCGTCCACATAAGTATCTCCTGCTGGAATCGACCGAGTCTGACGGGCAACAGAGTTTTCTATATCGACAACATCACCATTTTTAATGATAAAGGTGTTTCCTTTCTCCACACCCACCGACTCGGCTAATAACCGGTGATGATGCAGCATTCGATACTCCCCATGAATTGGAATAAAGTAGGTCGGTTTCATCAATGTCAACATGAGCTTTAAGTCTTCCTGATAGCCATGACCGGAAACATGCATACCCGTTGAACTTCCAGAGCCATAGATCACATTAGCACCTAGTTGATATAAGTTGTCGATGATTCGTGAAACATCCTTTTCATTGCCTGGTATTGGTGAGGCCGCTAAGATAACCGTGTCTCCGGGATAAACGGAGACATCGCGAAAGTTTCCGCTCGCTAAACGAGCAAGGGCAGCCATTGGCTCTCCTTGACTACCAGTACAAAGGACGACCACCTTTTCAGGAGAAAGTCTATCGACTTCGCGTGGTTCGATGATCATCCCATCTGGAATGGTTAAATAACCACGCTCTATCGCAACTGAGACCACATTTACCATACTCCGGCCAAGGAGTGCGATCTTACGATTTGCCTTTATTGCAGCAGCAACCACCTGTTGAACACGATTCACATTAGAAGCAAAGGTGGAGATAAAGATTTTCCCGTCAGCTTTCATAAAGGCCTCATCCAAATTGCCACCAATCATTTGCTCGGACGGTGTTAATCCCTTACGCTCAGCGTTGGTACTTTCTGATATTAAAACTAAGACACCTTGCTGACCAATATCGGCCATCTTATGAATATCTGAATGCTGATTATTCACAGGTGTTAAATCAAATTTGAAGTCTCCGGTATGAACCACATTCCCCTCCGGAGTATGAAACACAATACCGAGACAATCAGGAATACTATGACTTACTCTGAAAAATGATATCGTTGTTTCTCCAAACTCAAGTTTTGAATTGGAGTCAATCGTCATGAGCTTCGTGTTTCCATGTAGTCGATGCTCGTCTATTTTTAATTCGATAAGACCCAGTGTAAAACGGGTTGCGTAGATCGGGATGTTCAGTTTTCTTAAAATATAAGGGATCCCGCCAATATGATCTTCATGCCCGTGTGTCACAATTAAAGCGCGAATCTTCTCCTGGTTTTCTTCTAGATAGGTAATATCGGGGATAATTAAATCAATTCCTAATAAACTTTCATCAGGAAACTTACCGCCGCAGTCAATAATAAAAAGATCGTCTGCGTATTGAACCACATACATGTTCTTACCGATTTCATTGATGCCGCCTAAAGCGAATATGGATAATTGCTGTTCAGTTGTTTGCAAGTGATGATCCTCCCTATTCCAAGTAAATATGAATAGTATGCCCTTTAGGACGGACTTTATTGAAAAAGAAGAGTGAAAACTTTTAGCTATATAGACAACAAAAGGCTGCCAACACCCATTCTTATGGTAGTTGGCAGCCTATGATTAATTAGCAATCACTTTAAATCAACGTTTCGATTTTGGCTGCAGGTAGAACAACTTGCAATGCTTTTTCTTCTTCATTACTTAAAGGGAGCAATGGCAATCGAAGTCCGCCAACTTGTACCCCGCTCATGTTCAAAGCTGATTTGACTGGTGCTGGATTAGGGGCAGCAAATAATGCCTTCATAAGCGGAAGAAGGCGGCGATGGGAAGTAGCTGCTTCTTGGACCAGGCCGTTTTTAAAGTGATTGATCATTTCTTGCATTTCATTCCCAATGACATGGGAAGCAACGGATACAACCCCTGCTCCGCCAATGGCTAAAACCGGCAATGTTAAGCCGTCATCACCACTATAAAGAGTAAAATCACTTGGGGCTTGGCTAATTATAGACGCCATGGCATCCAGGTTGCCGCTTGCTTCTTTTACGGCGACAATATTCTCGATTTGTGACAGGCGAACAATGGTCTCTGCGGCCAGATTGACCACACTTCGTCCAGGAATATTATAAAGCATAATCGGTAATGATGTGGCTTCAGCAATCGCTTTGAAGTGTTGATACATACCTTCTTGGGATGGTTTGTTATAATAAGGAGCAACAAGCATAATCCCATCCACACCTGCTTCCTCAGCCTGCTTTGTTAAGCTGATTGAAGCTCGCGTGTTATTTGAGCCAGTGCCAGCAATGACTGGAACTCTTCCTTTAGCGGCACCAACAACAAATTTAAATAGTGCAATTTTTTCATCCGTCGTTAAAGTTGGAGATTCTCCTGTTGTACCAGCAACGACGAGTGCATCCGTTCCATTATCAATTAAATAATCTACTAGTCTTCTTGTTGCGTTAAAATCTACTTCACCATTTTGATCGAATGGCGTAACCATAGCGGTTAAAACTTGGCCAAATTTCATCTTTTCTCACCCTTTTAATAAATTTTTTTAAAAATTTAGAGGTGGGTAAGGCCATTCAAAATTCAACGCAAAAAAGCAACAACGAGGGTTCGCTGTTGCAGTAGAAACATAAAAAATAAGTTCCCGTGCGTAAGATAGCCCTCCATATAGTTTCCTATATGACAGTTCTGTATTTATTCAATAGCAGAACCAGCTTCATGATAAATGAGAATCATTGAAGCTTCGGCAAATTCCCCTTTTCACAATCATCATTGGATCTCATTATCCTCTAATTGTGTACTAATGGTCTTTGCGCCTCTATCCTCACTTCAAAGTATTGAAGTAAGAAAATATATAATTGATTTTAAATATATCAGAATATTCCTTTTGTTTCAAGGGGAAATGGACCTATATTTGAAACCACCGTCAAATTTCTGCCGTTTCTAAAAGCTGTTTTTCTTTCTCTACCTCTAATGCAGAAACAATATAAGCAAACCCGTTCATAACAAAGTAAATAACATCAGATTGAACCTGTTCCTTTTCACCTAAATAAGTATTTATGATCATACTAAAGGAAAAGAATACGACAAAGGATAATGCAATTTTATTAAAAAGTATCATAGCCATCGACTCCTTTAATTAGGATTCATATGTTAATCATATTTGCTTAAAACTGGTTTTATGTCTGCCGTCGAATGGCTGGATATAGAAATCAATGAGTGCCTGGTGTTGGTTCATTCACCATTGTCCTGCTTGGAAGTTCTTTCTTCCCGTGCAGGAAGTAATAAAGAACAAATGGTAAATATCGAGATGATACTAATCAAACGTTTGATTGAAAAGGGCTGGGACCTTGGTATGTTGGATTTCTGATAGAATGGGTTGTTTCTAGAAATACTGATCAAACGATTGATTAAAAGTGGGTTAGGGCTTGGTGTATAAGGCTTTAAAAGGGGGGAGAATTCTTTTTGGGAAAAAACTAATCAAACGTTTGATTAAAAAAGGGCGGGGGATACCTCCGAAAAACTAATCAAACGTTTGATTACATGTGGATGAAGCCATGGTATTGAAGGCTTTCTTAAGGGTGGAAATTCTATTTTAAAAAAAACTAATCAAACGTTTGATTAGATTGGCTGGAAGGCTTGGTATAACAATTACCAAACCCATGAACTTTGTTTATTTGTTATTTCGATACAAGTACAACCCGAAACCTAGCGTATCCCTGCCCCAGGTCAAATAGGTCCGGCGCCATGTTCGAATCCGCTCCAGCATGGCATCACAATCGGGGTCATCTGGATTCTCAAGACAATAATTTTCGACTGACATGGAATACAGCCATTCGTATTCATCCCAGTCATCATCGTTAGCCACATACGACCAAAGCGGGATTAACCCTAATTCTTCACCGGTCTTAACCGTATCCGCATGGCTTTTACACTCTGACTCGTCGGCCCCTCCAAGCGCCTCTAAATAGGCAGGACTAGGAGTCTGCTTCCAATAGCCTTCACCAATCAGAATGTAGCCATTTTTCTTTACTAGTCGCTTCAACGTCTGGAGGGTAGGTTGTATTCCGCCTAATGCATGAGTTGAGCCGATACAAACTCCAAAATCATAGTCAGCATCTTCATACTTTTCGACCGCCGAGGTGGCATCATCCACGATAAACTCGATGCTGTCCTCAGGAACTCTGTTGCTTGCCTTCCGCTTTGCTTCCTCAATAGCCCCTTCATATAACTCGACTGCTGTAGCAGATACTTGGTACTTTTCCACCAACCGAATCAATAGTTCGCACTTTCCTGCACCGATATCGATCACTTTATCAGCTGCATTAGGAGAGACAATTTCAAGCATCTTCATGATCTTTGATTCACTGATGGGGTTACTAAAGGCATGATTACGATGGGCAATCGCCGAAAATTTATTCCTATCCATATAGGTCTCCTTTTCATCTCAAAGAGTAGATGGTTCATTTCTATTTTAAGATAAAAAAAGAAACTACGCGAACCTCAGACCAATATCAAGTAGGAGTTTACAGTCCTTACTCGTAATAGGACCAGTAAGTTGCAATCCCTAGAACAATTCTATTTAATAAAAATGTAATGCAAAAATTAACATAAAATGAGGTTATTCATGTGAAAGCACTTGTGTTTAATACGTTTGGCGGACCAGAGGTCCTGGAGTATACCGAAATCATAGAACCATCCATTGGTCCTGATGAAATATTGGTAAGCATGAAAGCCATTGGTTTGAACTTTGCTGATGTATATAGAAGAAAAGGGAACTATCATCTTGCGGGAGAGCCTCCCTATATCTTAGGGTATGAAGGGGCAGGAATCGTCGCAAAGGTCGGAGTAAATGTACAAGGAATCAGTGTTGGGGACCGGATTGCCTTTGCCGATGTACCGTACGCCAATGCAGAGTTAGTTGCCGTTCCTGTCGAGAAAGCAATCCCTCTCCCTGAAACCATCTCCTTTGCGGAAGGTGCTTCAGTGCTGTTACAAGGGTTAACGGCTCATTATTTAACAAGGGATAGTTATGCTGTGAAAAAGAATGATATCGTCCTAGTTCATGCAGCAGCGGGCGGCGTTGGGCAGCTCCTTGTTCAAATGGTGAAATTACTTGGCGGGACTGCAATTGGTTTAACTTCTTCCGAGGAAAAAGCGGCTGCGGCAGAAAAAGCGGGAGCGGATAAAGTTTTCTTGTATAGGGATGACTGGAAGATTCAAGTTCTCAGTGCGACAAATGGCAGAGGTGTCGATGCGGTCTATGAATCAGTAGGTTCTACGCTTCAAGACAGTTTTGCGGTTACTCGCACCGGAGGAACGGTTGTCTTTTACGGGATGGCAGGTGGAGACCCTGCCTTGGTTGATCCAAGAATGTTAATGGATACATCAAAAACCTTGACGGGAGGAGACTTATGGAATGTGCTTACATCTCGGGAAGAGCGAATAACTCGTTCTTCAGAACTATTCCGGTGGATGGAGGAAGGAAAGGTAAAAGTATCCGAACCGACTTCCTTCGCACTGCGCGATGGACAAGAAGCACACCGTTATCTAGAAAGCCGAAAGAGCACAGGGAAAATCTTATTAATTCCTTAAAGAGATATTAGTCCTACCGTACTTCAAAAATAAATTTATTTTGTTCTAAGAATTATTCTTTTTTCCAATGAATAGTATTGTATGACAGGTGTGTGTCACATGTGGTACTCAACTCATATAATAGGCTTGAAAAAAGTTAGATGTATGACATATGTGCACTGTCAACAATATTGTTAAAAGGGGAAGGGAAAATGAATGACAAATGGATTTTAGCGATCGATGCTGGCGCCTACGAGGTGAAAGGAAGAACGAAGGACGAGGTGTTTAAGTTCAGGTCGACAATTGGACCTTACCGCCATCTTCATTTGGGCAATCAAATGGGAATCGGCGACTACATCGTCGAGTACGGCGAAGAGAAACTGTTCGTAGGGAATATTGCCTGGCGGGAATGTCATGCAATAAGAGAGCCGAGAGATATTTCGAAAGCGCACGAAGAAACAAAGATCAGGGTACTGGTGGCAGTTCATCAGTATGGACAAACGAAAGGGAACTGTGTAGTGGTTGGGCAGCCAATCCATGGAATGGTAAAAAAAGACAGGGAAAAGATTGAGAACATGCTGTTAGGGGTCCACACCATCACGGTGAACAATGTTAAGAAAACGTTTGACATTGAGGAAGTAAAAGTCGCGCCTGAAGGTTCCGGGGCATACTTCAGCATGGCAGACAGGCCGGAGGAGATTGCGAACATCATCGACACTGGAAGTAGTACCTTCAATTATTTAAGAGTGGAAGATGGCTACTTTATTGACAGGAAAAGCGGGACTCTTGCTTTCGGGGCAGAAACACACAGGGAAATGACAGAAAACCAAATGACCGTAGCCATCCTGGCGGAACTGCGAGGCAAGTGGCACTTGGCCGAACCTACCTATCTTTGCGGGGGAATTGCTGAATATCTTCTCCCCTATATGAAAGAGCATTTTAAAAATATCCAACTAATCAAACCCGTTCACTACCGGACAAACGGAGCCAAAACATACAGTCCGCAATATGCCAATGCTTTCGGATTTTATACTCTGGGGAAAGCGGTCTTTACTGATGAATAAACTGAACCGAACAGTCAAGTCAGTCCCTTTCAACCTTGATGACCCCTTCGAAAGAGAACTTCTAGAACATTGTAACCAGTTCACTCAATTTGCCACATATATCAAACGCCTGATCCAACGAGATATGGAACAGGGTGGCGGAGTAATTCGGAAAGATCATGAAATGAAACAGGAAAAATCAATTGACAAGTCGAAGTTGAAAAGCTTTGGTCTCTAACCCCTATACGGGGTCTTTTTTTTTGGAATCCATGCTGTCGGGTTCTTTAGTTTAATAATGGCTATTTTCGCAAAGATTGTTGTTTTTCGGATAAGTTAATCAACCCGTATATATAGATACTTAATGGCATCTTTTCGTAAGAACATTTGCGAAAATTGCCTAGAAACTTAGTAAATGACCCTTATTAAGCTCCAGAAGCAACAAAGTTTACGAAAAGAGCCTAAATAATTTACTTGGGACGGCAGTCAAGGTGATAGGTACTATAAACGATTATCTAAAAATAAAAAACTTTTTATTGCAAAAGCGCTTTCATTGGGTTTATAATATGAATAAATCGATTTACTAAACCGATTTACTAAAACGATTTATGATAGATACTTATAAAGGGGTCATGGTTATGCAAAATGTAATTATCCCGATAAACGCATTTGATAGATTTGAAGTGTTAAAGAAAGGGCAAGTATCATTTATTAGGCTCATTGCCGAGTCTGGCGCATTTGGAATAGAGATTCGCCGTGAATTATTATCGGAACAAGATCCGTCACTTAATAGAATTAGACAAGAAATTGAACAATATCAACTATTAACCGTGTACTCGGCTCCGATCGAATTATGGAAAAAGGATCACGGGTTAAATGAAAAGGAATTAAACGAGATCTTTCAAGAAGGAAAAGAGCTGGGAGCTAAATGGATTAAAGTATCTCTTGGGCATTTTCAAAAAGGCAAATCTAATCTTAACGAACTGAATACCTTCTTGAATCAGCACCAGGGAATCCAATTATTTGTAGAAAATGACCAAACGCTTCATGGTGGGAATATCAATCAATTAACATCCTTTTTTGAAAGCGCCTCCGAACAGGATACACCAGTTCAAATGACATTTGATGTCGGTAACTGGTACTATTCTGGCCAGGATGTGGACGATGCAGTAAGCAAACTTGTACCATATGTTCATTATCTACATTTAAAACAGGTAGAAGATGATAATGGAGAGTTCATCACTGTACCATTAAAAAAAGACGGTAGTCACAGTTGGGAGAAGGTAATGAATCGTTTTCAGGCTGAAATGATAAGGGCACTGGAGTTTCCTATTGAACCAAAGGAGAAAACGAAAGAGTTTATTCAGATGATATCGGAAAGTGAGGCTTTATCATGCAACAATTAGATACAATTACTTTTGGAGAAGCAATGGCGATGTTTATGGCCAATCATCCAGGTTCCTTACATGAAGTCAGTCAATTTACCCGTGAACTTGCCGGTGCAGAAACCAATGTAGCCATTGGCCTTGCAAGACTTGGGCTGCGCTCTGGTTGGGCTAGTAAGGTCGGAAACGATGCGTTTGGAAGATTTGTCATCGAAAGGCTCAAAAATGAAAACGTTGACATTAACCATGTTTTGATTGACCAAAAGTATCCGACTGGTTTTCAATTAAAATCAATGGTGGTAGAAGGCGACCCAGAAGTTCAATATTTTCGGAAAGGCTCGGCGGCAAGCCACCTAACTAGCGATGACTTCAATGAAGAGTATTTTCAACGTGCAAAGCATTTGCATATGACGGGGATTCCACTTGCCCTCTCGGAAAGTGCAAGAGCCTTTGCAAAACACGCTTTATCGGTTATGAAAAAGAATGGCAAGAAGGTTTCCTTTGACCCGAATTTAAGACCTACTCTTTGGGCATCACAAGAAGAAATGGTAAAGGAAATCAATGAAACAGCTTTCCAGGCAGATTATGTTTTACCGGGAATTGCTGAGGGTGAAATCCTAACAGGTTTTAAGGAGCCGCGTGAAATCGCTTCCTTTTACTTGGAAAAGGGCGCCCAGCTGGTAGTTATTAAGCTCGGGGCTGAGGGAGCTTTTTATAAATCAGCAACAGAAGAAGGTACCGTTCGCGGTTTCCATGTGGAAAGAGTGGTTGATACCGTTGGTGCTGGTGATGGATTTGCGGTTGGCGTGATCAGTGGATTATTAGAAGGTCTCGATGTTCATGATGCGGTTTTAAGAGGCAATGCGATTGGTGCGTTAGCGGTTCAATCACCTGGTGATAATGATGGCTATCCAACCAAAGCAGAGTTAGAAAAATATATAGAAAATCAATTAGAGGGAGTGAAATAACATGAAACAAACGATTGCGAAACAACGATGGCTGCGTCTTATTCCAATTGCTTTTATTACGTATAGTCTTGCTTACCTTGACCGTGCCAACTATGGATTCGGTGCTGCTTCTGGATTGGCCGAGGATCTTCACATTACAGCAGGTACTTCATCTCTACTTGGTTCTCTATTCTTCTTAGGATATTTCTTTTTCCAAGTGCCTGGTGCTGCATTTGCCGAGAAAAAAAGTGCGAAGGTACTAATTTTCTGGTCATTGATTGCATGGGGGTTATTAGCTTCTTTTACTGGTATGATATCAAATATTAAATTATTATTTGTGATTCGCTTTGCCCTTGGGGTTGTGGAAAGTGCCGTAATGCCATCCATGCTAGTGCTTTTAAGTAACTGGTTTACGAAAGCAGAACGTTCTCGTGCGAATACGTTCTTAATTCTAGGAAACCCAGCAACGGTATTATGGATGTCAATTGTTTCTGGTTATTTAGTTAACTCTGTGGGCTGGAGATGGATGTTTATTGCTGAAGGTCTTCCTGCCGTGATTTGGGCATTTATTTGGTGGAAGGTTGTCAATGACAAACCAAGAGAAGCAAAATGGTTAACTGAGCAAGAAAAGAATGAATTCGAACAACAATTAGCAAAAGAACAAGAAGGGATCAAGCCGGTGAAAAATTACGGTGAGGCCTTTAAGTCAAAACCAGTTATTTTGTTAAGTGCGCAATACTTCCTTTGGAGCATTGGTGTATATGGATTTGTAATGTGGCTTCCATCAATTATTAAAGCCGCGCCAAATATGGATATTGTAAAAACAGGCTGGTTATCTTCTGTACCTTATATTTTAGCGATTATCCTTATGTTAGTGGCTTCTTATTTCTCTGATAAAACATTAAACCGAAACGCATTTGTTTGGCCGTTTCTATTAATTGGTGCTGTCGCATTCTATGCATCTTATGCGATCGGAACAGAACATTTCTGGATTTCATTTGTCTTACTCGTAATTGCCGGTGGTGCGATGTATGCTCCCTATGGCCCATTCTTTGCGATTATTCCTGAAATCCTGCCGCGTAATGTAGCAGGTGGCGCGATGGCCCTTATTAATAGTATGGGTGCGTTAGGCTCATTTG
>Ga0268255_10001584_pt1 | contig 13117 bp, 13 predicted proteins | sample AgamicOrMarz_FD_200256 | JGI IMG/M metagenome (GOLD analysis project Ga0268255, IMG submission 200256) | Agave microbial communities from Guanajuato, Mexico - Or.Ma.rz (v2) (version 3) | ecosystem: Host-associated > Plants > Phyllosphere > Phylloplane/Leaf | place: Guanajuato, Mexico...
TCGCCGCAGCAAGTGTCCGATCTGCGTTCGGCGCCGCTCGACTAAGCAGCGTTTGTAGCATCAAGGGCGCGGCCTGCGAGATTCGCGGCCGCGCCCTTCGTTTTTTGATGACCGGTATCATGGGGTAGTTAACGTGGCAACTTTTGCCCCAATGAAACCGTGCAGGAGAAAAGACCGTGCATGTCGGTGAGCGTTTGAACAGCATTACCCACCTCGTCGGCGCCGTGCTGTCGGTGGCGGGGCTGGTGACGCTCGTGACGATGGGCGCGGTCGAAGGCGACGCGTACAAGGTGGTCAGCTTCAGCGTGTACGGTGCGATGCTGTTCGTGCTGTATGCTATCTCGACGCTCTACCACAGCGTGCGCAACCCGCGCGTCAAGGCGGTGCTGCAGAAATGCGACCACTCGGCGATCTATCTGCTGATCGCCGGAAGCTATACTCCGTTCACGCTTGTCACGTTGCGTGGGCCGTGGGGCTGGTCGCTGTTCGGCGTGAGCTGGGGGCTTGCCGCTCTTGGCATCGTGCAGGAACTGACGCTCGGGCGACGCACCCGCAGCGTTTCGATGGTGCTGTATGTCCTGATGGGATGGCTCGCGCTCGTTGCCGTCCGCCCGCTGCTGGAAGCATTACCGGCTGCGGGCACTGCCTGGCTCGTGGCCGGCGGGGTCATCTACAGCGCCGGTATCTACTTCTTCATCAACGACGAGCGCATCCGGCACGGACATGGTATCTGGCACCTGTTCGTACTGGCGGGCAGTCTGTGTCAATTCGTCAGCGTCGCGCGCTATGTCGCGTGACGTCCACGGCGGCGAAATGCAACTTAAGGCCAGTCAACGTGTCTGCATAGCGCGTTGAAGCATCCGGCACGCATCTCGAGCGTGCCGCCGATTTCCCTGCGAACGGAACTGGGCCTCGGCCTTGATCTCGATCACGCCAGGCGGCGCGTACGTGCGGCATTGATGCCGCATTCCTGCCCCGCCGGCGCTTACATGCGCCGTTCGCGAAACTGCATTGCAAAGAGCATTTATGTCTTTTGATTCCCTCGGCTTGTCCGAACCGTTGGTCCGCGCTGTACACGAACTCGGCTACACCACTCCGACTCCTATCCAGACTCAGGCGATTCCGGCTGTGCTCAACGGCGGCGATCTGCTGGCCGGCGCGCAAACCGGCACCGGCAAGACGGCCGGCTTCACGCTGCCGATCCTCCAGCGTCTGAACTCCATGCCGGCGAACACGTCGGCGTCGGGCAAGCGCGCCGTGCGCGCGCTCATTCTCACGCCCACGCGCGAACTGGCCGCACAGGTCGAAGAAAGCGTGCGTGCCTATGGCAAATATCTGAAGCTCAAGTCGACGGTAATGTTCGGCGGCGTCGGCATTAATCCGCAGATCGGCGCATTGAGAAGCGGCGTCGACATCGTCGTCGCGACGCCGGGCCGTTTGCTCGACCACATGCAGCAGAAGACCATCGACCTGTCGCATCTCGAGATTCTCGTGCTCGACGAAGCGGACCGCATGCTCGACATGGGCTTCATCCACGATATCAAGCGCGTGCTCGCGAAGCTCCCGCCCAAGCGGCAGAACCTGCTGTTCTCGGCAACGTTCTCCGACGAGATCAAAACGCTCGCAGACAACCTGCTCGACTCGCCGGCGCTGATCGAAGTCGCGCGCCGCAATACGACGGCGGAAACCGTCGCGCAAAAAATCCACCCGGTGGATCGCGACAAGAAGCGCGAGTTGCTCACGCACCTGATCAAGCAGCACAACTGGTTTCAGGTGCTGGTGTTCACGCGCACCAAGCACGGCGCGAATCGCCTTGCCGAGCAGTTGACGAAGGACGGCATCAGCGCGCTCGCCATTCATGGCAACAAGAGCCAGTCGGCGCGCACGCGCGCGTTGGCCGAGTTCAAGGACGGCACGCTGCAGGTGCTGGTGGCGACCGATATCGCCGCGCGCGGCATCGACATCGACCAGTTGCCGCACGTCGTCAATTTCGACTTGCCGAATGTGCCGGAAGATTACGTGCACCGCATCGGCCGTACGGGCCGCGCGGGCGCGACGGGCGAAGCGGTGTCGCTCGTGTGCGTCGACGAATTGCAGTTGCTGAAGGACATCGAGAAGCTGATCAAGCGTCCGGTGCCGCAGGAAGTGATCGCCGGTTTCGAACCGGACCCGACTGCGAAGCCGGAGCCGATTCTGCGCCGCGGCCAGGGCGGCGGCGGTGGCGGCGGACGTTCGCCGCGCCAGGGTCAAGGCGCGCCGAAGGGCGGCAACGGCGGCGCGGCAAAGCCAGCGCAACGCTCGGGGCAACGTCCGGCGAACGCTCAGCAGCAGCCGAAGCCGCAAGGCGCGAAGCCGGCCGGCAACGGCGGCCAGCCGCGCCGCGACGGTCAGCGTCAGGACGATCGTCCGCGCGCGATTGCTCATGAAGGTAGCGCCGCGCAGCACGCGCCGCGCAAACCTCAGGGTGGCAATCCGGGCGCATTGCTCGGCGGCGCAAAGTCACGCAACGACTCGCCGCGCGGTGGCAATCCGGCGCGCAGCGGTCAGCGCGGTCGCTAACCAAGCTTAGCCACAACCCAGCCGCAACACGAACGCGAGCCGCAAGTCACCCACCCGACGACGCGGCTCGCTTCAAATGCTCGACCTGCCGTTCCCATCGGTCGAGCACCTTCTCTCTCCCAACATCCAGCTCGAACGTGATGCCGCTCGTGAGGCGCGCATACTGCACGCTTTGCGTTTCCGCCGACTCGATCGAGCAGCTCAAATAGACGAGACCGCTGTCGTCGCCATCCGCGGAAGGCAGTGGTGCGGCGAGCAACTGCACCTGGTAAAACGCGTCCTCGAACACGAAGGTCAAGGCCGCGCGCCCGCTCCGTGCGATCGCGCGCGCCGCCCGCGCCTGCGGCCACAGCGCGATGCACAGCGTGCGCGAATCGGGCGCGTATAACTCGCCGATGCCGAGCAGTGACGTGCGAATGTGCTGGTTCACGTCGACGGTCAGGAGCGACGCGGTGAAGCCGGTCTTGCTCGCGAGCGACGAGCCGTCGAAGAGCGCGCGAATCGAGTCGGGCCATTCGTCGAATGCAGTCTGATCGAGTGCGCGCTGTGGCTGAGAGGAATCGCTCATCGCAAAGGTCCGGTTAAGAGGCAAGCATTCGTCATGATGCCTCGAAAAGCAGATGGCCCGCATCGAGCGGGCCATTTCTTTGACGGCGCGTTTGCGCGCGTGACCTAAGCAATGCGTCACTAACCTGCTACGCCCTCACCGAAAGAACACATGCTGCGTGATCTTCGCGAGCGGATAGTGCACGCCGGGTTGAATCTTCGCGGGCAAATCGAGCGGTTTGAGCAGCATCTTCACGCACATGTCCGCCGACAGATTGCGCCGCACGAGCGCGTTGATGCGCGCGGCGCGCTCGCGGTTATACGCCTGATCGCGCACGCGCTCCGGATAACGAATCGCGAACACATGACGCAAGGCGATCTCCGAATCTTCGTTCTTGATCTCCCTCACGCGGCGCATTAGTGCGCCGAGCACCGCGAGCCGGCCATTGCCCTCGATCTTGTTGTACTTCTTGAAGTACTTGAAAAAGTGCTTGTAATGGCGGACTTCGTCCGTGCGAATGTTGTCCGTGATCTGCTTGAGAACCGGTTCGTCCGAACACTCGCCGATCGCGCGATACAGCGTCGCGGTGCCTGTTTCAACGACGCAGCGCGCCACCATTTCCAGCGCGCGAGTCTTTTCGAAATCTTCGACGGAACAGGTCAGCGAATACTCGTCCATGAAGTTGCGGAACGCGGTGTCCCAGTCGTATTCGGGCCACACGTACGCGATATACGTCTTGAGCGCGCGGCCGTGCTGCATTTCCTCGGGCTCCCATTCGTTGTTGAGCCACGCGGAAACTTCGGGATCGTCGTTAAAGAACTGGCTGAGATTACTGGTGTAAAGATCAGTACCGCTTTCAATAAACGAAGCGGCGCACAGCAGCAACAACAGGTCTTCATTTGCGACGGCTTTCTGGCGGTCGATCCGAGTGAGGTCGATGTCCTCGATTCGCCAGGGCATGACATGGTTCAGCTCTGTGTGCATCGTGTCTTGCTCCGAAAGCTGTATCGACTCGTGGAGCATGCTCGCAACCGCTGCTATTGCGCTGCCTCGCGTTGCGGTTCGCCGTGTCGGATACAGCGCCGTGAATTAGAGTTAACCCCTTGTGTCTGCATCTTAGCCTCTGTTTCGCAAGTCTGCAGACAACCCAGCACAGACCGTGCCGATTGGCCGCAGTTCCAATTCCACGATAGACGAAAGTTTCAGTGAGGCAAGCGCGATTGCACTGCCCGGCAAAAAAGCCGGCTCGGCAAGCTCGCCTTGCTTCGCGAAATGCGAGTAACGGCGGCTCGCGAATGACGGCGTGGAGATAGCGACGATCCTCCGAGTTGGCGGACGCGCCCCGCGATGGTCTTACAATACGCGCACGCTCGTTCCCGCCCTGCCCGCGCCGCCGTGGGCAGACGCCATAACAAACTCACGACCCGAGACCATGACCCGAGATCCCCGCCTCACGCTGAACGCCCGGCAACAGGAACTGCTGGAGTGGGTGCAACGCGACGGCTTCGTGACCGTGGACGACCTCGCGTCCCACTTCGACGTGACGCCGCAGACGATCCGCCGCGACGTCAACTGGCTCGCCGACATGAACCTGCTGCGCCGCTATCACGGCGGCGCGAGTTTGCCGACCAGTTCCGAGAACGTCTCGTACACCGCGCGTCAGCGCATGTTCCACGACGAGAAACGGCGCATCGCCGCGTTAGTCGCCACGCACATTCCCGATCAGGCGTCGCTCTTCATCAATCTCGGCACGACCACAGAGGAAGTCGCGCGCGCGCTCAACCGGCACCGCGGCCTGCGCGTGATCACCAACAATCTGAACGTCGCGAGCATGATGAGCGGCTATCCCGATTGCGAAGTGCTCGTCACGGGCGGCATCGTGCGACCGTGGGACAAGGGCATCGTCGGCGAACTGGCGATCGACTTCATCCGTCAGTTCAAGGTCGACTTCGCGATCATCGGCACCTCGAGCATCGAGACCGACGGCACCTTGCGCGATTTCGACACCCGCGAAGTGCGCGTCGCCGAAGCCATCATCCAGCACGCGCGCACCGTATTTCTGGCCGCCGACAGCTCCAAGTTCGGCCGCCCGGCGCTGGTCCGTCAGGGCCATCTCGACCAGATCGACGCACTTTTCACCGATGCCGCGCCGCCCGCCGACATGGTCGAAACGCTCAATACGGCCAATTGCCAGGTGTATGTGGCCGCGTGACCCGGCGCTGGCCGGCATGTTGCAGTGCACGCCGAACTTCAAGTGAAATCATGGATCTGCCCGCCGCCGCGAACCGCCTCTGCGACGCCTGATTGTCAAAGGGAAAATTTGCAGGGGCCGGTTTGGTGTTTAACGTTCGCTTGACTACACTCGAGTTCCCGGCGTTCGTTGCGCTCTCGCGTGCCGCCGGTGCGAAGTCAAAACTGTCGTAAGCCGTACCTCCCGCCCGATTTTTTGCGGACCACCTGGCAATGGCCCTGCCATTCGATGCCAGTCGCCGTCGAGGCTGTCCGCGTTTGCTTGACATGGAGAGAAACGATGCTGAGTCCGCACGAATTCGCCACGTTGTTGCTCGTCAAGGACGCTCCCAATCAAGTCGACATGGAGCGAGAAGAACTCGACGCCCTCCTCGAACGCCAGCTCGTGCAACTGGAGCGGCTCGCCTCGGGCAATGAACAATGGCGTGTAACGGAATCCGGCGATAGCGCACTTCGAGCGATTAAACGACTTTCCTGAAAACGACCCGCGCATCGTCGGGCTCGACGCCGGTTGTGGCCGAACGGTGAACGGCGATCGCCGCGCGCGGCTGGCGGCAACGCAATGCCGCGGCGGCTGACCGCCGAGCGCTTTCGTCTTTTATGCTTGTGTCCACGCGGGCGCCTTTAACGGCGCCCGCTTCGATTTGGCACGCTTCAAAACGCTCGCGCCCTGCGGCCCTGGTTCGCTAACGCGACACAACCCAACGCGACCCACCGCGCCTTCAACCACTCCGCAAAGTCGGGTCCACCGCCGCGCGCCAACTGATCGCTCGCGCGCGCTGCTCGGTAAAGAACGCGACCCACTGATTACGAAGCTGCGGGTCCGCACTTGCGCCCTGGCTCGTGTAGCGCTGCGCAATCGACGCCTGGAACGCGCAGTAATCGTCCTTCGACAAGCGCCCACGCCGGTTCGCCACATACGCATCGAACAGCGTCGCATACACGCCCTGCGCGTCGTTGCCGTAATCGACAGTCTGCGCGCTGCACATCTGCTGCAATGAAACGAACGACGGTGCGCCCATCGTTCCAGTGAGGCTCGGCGAAGCGACGCACCCTGCGAGCAACGCAGCGGCGCCCGCCATGAAAAGTCCACGCATGAAATTCACCCAGAAATGGCCAGTGCCAAGAGTATCGTCCGTGGCCGCGCGTCGCGCCACTACCCTGGCCATTCGATAGAGTCGCGCTCAGGCACCACGAACTTTACTTTTTCGAATATGTTCATTAAAGTTCGAAAACGAACACGAGCCGTTCGGTCGATTTTCAGACCGGTTCCCATACGACGCAGGAGACGCAGCAGGTGACGCAAGGCACGAAATACGATTTGCTCGTCGTGGGCGGCGGGATCAACGGCGCGGGCATCGCGCGCGACGCGGCCGGCCGCGGACTGTCCGTGCTGCTTTGCGAACAGGACGACCTCGCGGCGCATACATCGTCGGCGAGTACCAAGCTGATTCACGGCGGCTTGCGCTACCTCGAGTACCGCGAGTTCGGGCTCGTGCGCAAAGCATTGCAGGAACGCGAGACCTTGCTGCGCGCCGCGCCGCACATCATGTGGCCGCTGCGCTTCGTGATGCCGCACATGCCCGATCTGCGCCCGGCCTGGCTGATCCGCGCGGGCCTCTTTCTTTACGATCACCTCGCACGGCGCGAGCTGCTTCCCGGCTCGCGCGGCATCGTGATGCGCGATCATCCGGCCGGCGCGCCGCTCGTCGAATCGATCAAGCGCGGCTTCGTGTACTCGGACGGCTGGGTCAACGACGCGCGCCTCGTCGTGCTCAACGCGCTCGACGCCGCCGAGCACGGGGCGAAGATTCTCACGCGCACGAAACTGCTGAGCGCCGTGCGCGCCGGCGGCGAATGGCGCGCGCAACTCAGGCGCGCGGACGGCACCACTCTCGACGTGCGTGCCGCGTCGATCGCGAACGCCGTCGGCCCGTGGGTCGGCGAACTGCTGCAAGGCGCGCTGGGCCGCGCGGCGTCGCACAGCGTGCGGCTCGTCAAGGGCAGCCACATCGTCACGCGGAGGCTGTTCGAGCACGACCATGCGTACATTTTCCAGAACCCGGACAAGCGGATCATCTTCGCGATTCCATACGAGCACGACTACACGCTGATCGGCACGACCGACATCGAATATCGCGGCGACCCCGCGCAGGTCGCGATCACCGCCGACGAGACGCAGTACCTGTGCGACTCCATCAACCGCTATTTCAGGCAGAAAATTTCGCCGGCCGACGTGCGCTGGACCTACTCGGGCGTGCGGCCGCTGCTCGAGGAAGAAGGCGCCGACAACCCGTCGGCCGTCACGCGCGACTACTCGCTCGAACTCGACACGCCCGCGGGCGAAGCGCCGCTGCTATCGGTGTTCGGCGGCAAGATCACGACGTTCCGCAAGCTCGCGGAAGAAGCCGTCGACAAACTCGCGGCCGCGCTCGGCAAAGGTGCGCCGTCGTGGACGGCCGGCGCGTCGTTGCCCGGCGGCGATATTGCGCATGCGAACTTCGAGCGCTTCCTCGCCGAGCTGAAGCAGCATTACGCATGGTTGCCCGACGATCTCGCGCATCGCCTCGCGCGCGCTTACGGCACGCGTGTGACGAAGGTGATCGGCCATGCGCATTCGCTCGCCGATCTCGGCCACGCGTTCGCGCCTGGTCTTTACGAGGCCGAGCTGACTTATCTGCGCGACGTCGAATGGGCGCGCAGCGCGCAGGACGTCCTCTGGCGCCGCTCGAAACTCGGCCTTCACGTCGAGCCGGGCACGCTCGACGCGATCACGCGCGACATCGACGCATGGTTCGCACACGAACCCGAGCGACAGCGCGCGTAACAAGAAAACCGAACAAGACCGAACACAACCGCTTTACCCTTCGGCTCGTTCGGCCACGCGCACGCACGGACTCCGTTGCGGCGCGCTGGAAACGACAAGCCGTTCCCGTCGCCGGCACGCAGCCTGAACTGCTCGAGCTGCCTGAACCGCTTAAGCTATTCGAGCTGTCACGGCGACTCATAAAATGCATGGAGAAGAGACAATGCAGGATCAGTACATCCTCGCGCTTGACCAGGGCACCACCAGTTCGCGTGCGATGCTGTTCGACCGCCTCGGCAATGTCGTGTCGACGGCGCAAAAGGAGTTCGAGCAGATATATCCGCGGCCGGGCTGGGTCGAGCACGATCCGCAGGAAATCTGGTCGACGCAGGCGGGCGTCGCTGCCGAAGCCGTCACGCGCGCCGGCATGAACGGCACGTCGATTGCCGCCATCGGCATCACGAATCAGCGCGAAACGACCATCGTGTGGGACCGCGAAACCGGGCATCCGATCTACAACGCGATCGTCTGGCAGGACCGCCGCACCGCCGACTTCTGCGACCAGCTCAAGGAGCAGGGACTCGAAGCCCGAGTGCGTGCGAAGACCGGCTTGCCGGTCGACTCGTATTTCTCGGCGACCAAGATTCGCTGGATTCTCGACAACGTGGAAGGGGCGCGCGACAAGGCGAAGCAAGGCCGCCTCGCATTCGGCACGGTGGATAGCTGGCTCGTGTGGAATTTCACCAAGGGCGGCCTGCACGTCACCGACGTGACGAATGCATCGCGCACCATGCTCTTCAATATCCACACGCTGAAATGGGACGACGAATTGCTCGACGCGCTCGACATTCCGCGCAGCATGCTGCCGGAAGTGCGTCCTTCGTCGGAAGTGTATGGGCCGACCAAGACCACGGTGTTCGCGTCGAAGATTCCGCTCGCGGGCATCGCCGGCGACCAGCATGCGGCGCTGTTCGGCCAGATGTGCACGGAGTCGGGCATGGTGAAAAACACCTACGGCACCGGCTGCTTTCTCGTGATGAACACCGGCGACAAGCCAATTGAATCGAAGAACAATCTCGTCACGACGATTGCGTGGCAAATCGGCGATCAGATCAACTACGCGCTCGAAGGCAGCATCTTCATCGGCGGCGCGGTCGTGCAATGGCTGCGCGACGGTCTCGGCATCATCAAGAACGCGGCTGAAATCGAAACGCTCGCGCGCGGCGTGCCGCATTGCGACGGCGTGTATCTGGTGCCCGCGTTCGCCGGCCTGGGTGCGCCGCACTGGAATGCGCGGGCTCGCGGCACGCTGTTCGGCGTGACGCGCGGCACGACGTCCGCGCATATCGCGCGCGCGGCGCTCGATTCGATTGCGTATCAATCGCTCGACGTGCTGAAGGCGATGGAGGCCGACTCCGGCATTCGCATCGGCGAATTGCGCGTGGACGGCGGCGCATGCGCGAACAATCTGCTGATGCAATTCCAGGCCGACATTCTCGGCGTCGACGCGGTGCGTCCCAAGGTGTCGGAAACCACGGCGCTCGGCGCCGCGTATCTCGCAGGGCTCGCGGTCGGCTACTGGAAAGACGTCGGCGAACTGCAAAGCCAGTGGAAGCTCGATCGACGCTTTACGCCCGCGCTCGGCAAAGAGGACGTGAAGGAATGCCTCGACGGCTGGCAGCGCGCGATTCGCGCCGCCAAAGCCTGGGCCGATGCGCCCTCCAGCTCCTGAGCTTGCGCGCGGCGCTATTCACGCGTGAACGTTCTGCAGGGCTAACGCCAACCTGAGATAAAGCCGCAACGAAGCCGCCCGCCTCGCGGCTTCCCTAACAACAATATTTCGGATAACCAACGATGTCTCCTTACATTGCGGAATTCATCGGCACGGCACTGGTCGTGCTGCTCGGCGACGGCGCTGTCGCCAACGTGCTGCTTGCACGCACCAAGGGCAAAGGCGCGGACCTGATCGTGATCGTCATGGGCTGGGCGATGGCCGTGTTCATCGCGGTCTACGTGACGGCCTCGTACAGCGGCGCGCACCTGAATCCGGTGGTGACCATCAGCCTCGCGCTCGCGGGCAAGTTCGCGTGGGCCAAGGTGCCCGGTTATGTGGCCGCGCAAATGCTCGGCGGCATGGCGGGCGCACTGCTCGTGTGGGTCGCGTATCGGCAGCACTTCGCGAAGGAAGGCGACGCCGACGTCAAGCTCGGCGTGTTCTGCACCGCGCCCGCGATTCGCAGCGTGCCGCACAACCTGCTGACAGAGATGATCGCCACGTTCGTGCTGATTCTCGGCGTGCTGTATCTCGCTTCGCCGCAAGTCGGGCTCGGCGCGCTGGACGCGCTGCCGGTCGGGCTGCTCGTGCTCGGCATCGGCATTTCTCTCGGCGGACCGACTGGTTACGCGATGAGTCCCGCGCGCGATCTGTCGCCGCGTTTGATGCATGCGCTGCTGCCGATCCCCGGCAAGCGCGACAGCGACTGGCGCTACGCGTGGATTCCCGTGTGCGGTCCGCTCGTCGGCGGCGCGGTGGCGGCGGGTCTTTATCTGTATCTGCACGCGCGTTGAGCGCGGCGCGCTCGCGAATCGCGAGCAACGCAATGCGATGCGATGCGATGCGATGGAGCGAAAGCGCCGCCGAAGCACGTATCATGGCGCTTTCGCACCGCGCGCATGAGCCGGCTATTTCTGGCTATGGCGTCTGCGCGCGCCACCGCTTTCCGGTTCCTCCACGCATGATCGACCACCTTATCTGCGACTGCGACGGCGTACTCGTCGACAGTGAAGTCATCGCCGACCGCGTCATGCACGAGACGCTCTCGGCCACTTTTCCGGGCCTCGACTTCGAGCCTATCGTCAAGACGGCGTTTGGCCAGCAAACCTCGCGCTTTCTCGAAGGCATCGAGACCACGTTCGGCATCACGCTGCCGGCCGATTTTCTGAACACGATCGAGCACAACGTCGAGCTCGCGCTCGCTGCGTCGCTTAGTCCGATCAACGGTGTGCGCGACGCGCTGCAGCGTGTGACGCTGCCCGCTGCCGTGGTGTCGAACAGCCGCATGTCGCGCGTCACCGCATCGCTGCGGCGCGCCGGATTGCAGCAGATTTTCGGCGATCGCGTGTTCAGCGCGGAACAGGTCGCGCGGCCGAAGCCGTTCCCCGACGTGTACCTGTTCGCCGCGCAGACGCTCGGCGTCGATCCATCGCGATGCATCGTCGTGGAAGACAGCGTGGCGGGCTTGAACGCGGCGCGCGCGGCGGGAATGAAGACGATCGCGTTTGTCGGCGCGAGCCATATTCCCGACGGCTACGCGGACGCGCTGCGCAACATGGGCATCACGCGGATCATGCAGCACATGGACGAATTGCCGGCGTTAATCGACGCAGGTGTGCGCGGCGAGTTCGGCGACGTGCAGTCGTAGCGGTTCACAGAACCGCTCACTTCACGCGCCACGCCGCTCACGTTCGCACTCTTAAGCCGCTTCGACGCATTCGCGCGCCTGCGTCAGCGCCAGGCGAAACTCGGCCAGCTCCGCAATCGTCAGCATCGGCAGATTGTGTTTTGCGGCAAAGCGTTCGACGTCGGCGCCGCGCGTCATCGTGCCGTCGGCGTTCATCAATTCACAGAGCACGCCAGCGGGCTTGAGCCCCGCCAGAATCGCGAGGTCCACGGTGCCTTCCGTATGTCCGCGACGCGCCAGGACGCCGCCCGGCATCGCGCGCAAGGGGAACACATGGCCGGGGCTCACGATGTCGGCAGGCTTCGCGTTATCGGCGATGGCCGCGCGGATCGTCGTCAGCCGGTCGAGTGCCGACACGCCGGTCGTCACGCCCTCGCGCGCTTCGATCGACACCGTGAACGCGGTGCCGTGACGGCTTTCGTTATGGACGGCCATCGGCGGAAGTTCGAGCGCGCGGACCTTGTCGTCGGTCAGACACAGACACACGATGCCGCTGCATTCGCGAATCAGCAGCGCCATGGTTTCGACGGAAAGACGCTCGGCGGAGACGATCAGATCGGCCTCGTTTTCGCGGTCGTCGTCGTCTTGCAGCACGACGGCGCGGCCTTCGCGCATGGCTTGCAAGGCGGCGGCGATACGCGGCGGAACGGCTTCGGTGGCGAGCAGCGGGAGATCGGCGAATGCGTCGTGCGCAAGCGTCGAAGGAGCGGGAAAAGTAGCAAAGGACATGGTTGAAACGCTCATCGCAAAAGTTGGGCGAGAAACGTTTCAGGGCATTGCAAACAGACAAAGACGCGCCGTGCAGCGCCGCCTCACGATGCAGGCGGCGTTCGCGCACCACTCCGACATGCGAGCGGCGCCACGGAAACGAACATGACTATCTGCACATCTTCTTCCATCCGGACTGTGACCGTCGGCTCTGGCTTCTCACCAGATCTGCTGACCCCGCGGCGGCTTTCGGTCGATTGAAAACCGCGCTATTGCGGGCGCTCGCGGGCTCGCCGGCCTGCGCTTTCGCGCTGCCGGCATACCGCCGGTGGGGAATTTCGCCCCGCCCTGAAGACGCACTGATTGCCGGACGAACCGGCGGGCCAAGCATACAACAGTCGCGCGCGAACCGCAGCGCAACCCCTACTGCCCGGACGGGTTTCGCGCCCGGGCGGCGCCTATGCGGCGCATTCGATCAAACGGGCGCAGCCTCGCGCGACGTGTCGTGCTGCGCCGGCACGTCCCAGCGCGGCGGCGTCTCGGCCTTCAGCGTCACTCGAAACGCGCGCGCTTCGGTGTCGCCGGGATTGCGCAGACTATGCGGCTGATCGGCGTCGAACACGATCGCGTCGCCCGTTGCCAGCAACTGGCGCTGATCGTGCACGCTGACCTCGAGCGTGCCCTCGCTGACGACGAGATTGACCGTCGTGCCAGGCGCGCGGCGCACGCCCGCTTCCGTGTGCAACGGCGCGATGCGCAGCTCGTGAAATTCGGCGGCGGTCGGCT